>WNFW01010726.1_pt1 | contig 11088 bp, 8 predicted proteins | sample 5400131 | NCBI WGS metagenome assembly WNFW01 (sample SAMN13153362, study PRJNA577476) | soil metagenome | isolation source: 20 cm soil or saprolite under grassland replicate 1 | place: USA:California | collected 2016-06-15
ACAGCAGATGATTGCTTACTGGAACCAGCGCGTCGAGCAGAACAAGGCGCGTTGGAATCCGCAAATGCGCGAAACGTTCGATCGCAACATGAGCGTCATCGATGCCGCGGTCAACGATTCCATGCGTGAGTTGGTCCAGAATCCGCATGACGGAGTTTCCGAAGACATACTGAACGCTGCCTTAAACGACAAGGTTGAGCTGCTGAAGGAATTCTCCGATTTATGATGAACGTCGCGCCGAAGTCTGGCGCCCTGGTTCTTTAAGCTCCGACGCCGATGAATATTTATCCGCCCATTACCAGAAACAGAACCGGTAATCTCGCAGTTCTTTTTGCTTTCCTGATCGCGGTTTCAGCCACTACCGCGTTCGCACAGCAGAAAGTGTCGCGTAACTTTCCGGCGGGCAAGGCTGTCCGCCTGGAGTTGAAAAACCTTTCCGGCACGATCACGGTCGAAACGTGGCCGAAGGACGAGATTCGCATCACCGCGACAATGGAGTCTCCGGCGGCGCATTTCAATCCGCGCCAGACCGACGCGGGCCTGGTAATCGACATCGTCGGCGATAACCGCGGCCGCGGCGACGTGGGTGACATGAACTTCAAGATTCAGGTGCCGGCGCGAACTTCGGTTGATCTGGAAACCCGGCGCGGCCAAATTAACGTCAGCAACATCCAGGGTGACCTGGTGCGCGTGCACATCTCGACCTCAGGCGACGTCACATTGTCGGGGATTAACGCGGCCCGCGTCTTTGCCTCGAACACGACCGGCAACATTTTCTTCGATGGAGAATTTACCTCCGGCGGGACCTATGAATTCAAGTCCGCCAAGGGAGACATCACCCTGCAGCTTCCCCCGAATTGTGGATTTCATCTGGTGGCGACCGCGCCCGCCAAGAAAATTTCTCTGGGCAGATTCTGGAACGACGGCATGAAACTGTTGGGCGAAGGACGCAGAATCACCGGCGACGTCGGTGACGGGCGGGCTTCGGTCACGATCACGACCTACCAGGGCAACATTAATTTCGTCCAGCGCTAGACAAACTCTTTCGATCTCCCGCACAATCCAACCAGTGAAAACAGCGAAGAGTGCCATCTTTGTTCTTGCTGTAACTCTGTTTCTTGTCTTTGCCTTCGATTCTGGTTCGCCAGTCGCAGCGCAAAAAAACAAGAAGCCCGTCATCCCTGCCGGTCCGCTCCTGACGCGCACCATCACGCGGCATGAAAGCCGGCGCTTTTTTTACGCCGGCACAGTTACGGTCACGGGAGGGCCCAACGGCTCAGTCACCATCGAAGGCTGGCAACGAAACGAAGTAGAGGTCAGCGCAGAGATCGAACTGCACGCCCCGACCGAAGCGGATCTCAGCCGGTTGGCACTGCTCAACAACTTTGTCATCGATGAAGAAGCCAACCACCTTCGGATAATCACGACCGGCACGCACGATCGGTCTTTCATGAAGCGCGCGGCAAAGGACTTTCCCAAGTCTTTGATTGGTCTGTCGTGGAAGATTGATTATCACATCAAGGTTCCCGCGCTGACTGATTTGGAGATCAATGCGGGCATCGGCCCAACCAGACTTGCCGGCGTCGAAGGCGCGATTCGCCTGAACGCGGTGCAGACCGACGCGACCCTGTCGCTGACCGGCAGCCTGGTTTCGGTGATCACGCGGCGGTATTGAGAACGGGCGAGGTCAAGAACGCGTATCCCAATCTCGAGCCACTGGAACGCGCGAGCATCACGCCCCAATCTTTGCGCGCGCGCGCGGGCAATGGGGGCGGCACGCTGACGCTTATGGTAGGCGAAGGCACGATCCAGATAAGCCAGGTGAGCAGTAAGCAGTGAGGTCGATGGCGCCTGAGTTAGCGGGCGGGCCAGCTGCACAGCTTAGAGCGTGATCACTGCCCGTCACTCCACGACCAAACAAACATGAGCGGCGAAACTCAACTCGACGTACTCGCCATCTTCTCGCATCCTGACGATGCTGAGTTAACGATGGCCGGTGAGATGGGCACGCGCGGCACGCCCGAGATTCGCGCGCAGGAATCGTTGGATGCAGCGCGCGTGATGGGATTGGACGCGCGCGTGAATCTTGAACAACCCGACGGCCACATCACACTCAGCGAAGAAACACGGCAGGTCGTGGTGCGCGCGCTCAGAAAATACCGGCCCAAGGTTGTCTTCACGTCGCACTGGGACGATCCGCATCCCGATCATGCCGCCACGGCGCGGATCGTGCGCGAAGCCGCGCGGCTGGCGACGATGCGCCGCTATGACGAGCAAGCCGGGCTGGACGCGATCAAGATGCCGGCGATAGCCCACGTGGTTTATTCGCGTCTGGTGGTGCCGTCATTCATCGTCGATATATCAGAGTTCGCGGAAGGAAAAATGAAAGCGATTTGCGCCTATGCCTCGCAGTTTTACCGCGCCGAGTCGCAGGAGCCGACGACGCGCCTAAGTGAGCAGAACTTTCTGCAACAGCTTGACGACAGCACTAGGTATTACGGATCGCTGATCGGTGTCGGGGCCGGCGAAGCCTTCTATGTGCGCGAAGCGCTGAACATAGAAGATCCGGTGGCTCTGCTGACGCGGCCGATGAATATCTACTCGTAGAGTCGCCTACTCTGCTTGTCACTCAAAACCGATCGGGCGATCGCAAGCACCGCACTGGCGCGAGGCGCGTCGCGTTGGAGACCTCGCGCCAAATCAACTGCCTTCTCATAATCCTCTTTAGCCAGGGCTTCGAAGATTCCAGTCACGTCAAAGTCCGCCACGGAGTTCTGGCGGACCGATGACATTCCTTTTGTGAGCATTTGAAACGTTAATTCGCCGTCTTCGCCAGTGAAATTCTCGGCGGAGTTGGCCGCCTTGATCGCATCGCCCATGACATCCCAGGCAGTCGCGCGATTGACTACCAGCAGCGCATTGGTCACGGCAAAGAATGCGCGCGGACGATCGGGATCGGAGCCGTCAATGCGGCGTGCTTCTGTTGCGGCATCCTCGATCAAGGTGAGCGCCTTCTCGTGATCGGATTTAGCCAGCAGCTTCGCGGTTTGCGTCAGCAGCCAGGCCTTCTGCAGATGGGTCAGCTCTCCGGTGCGAGCAATCTCCAGCGCGCGTTCGGTGTCCTTTTTATCTACTGCCTGCGCGGCCATCGTAGCGTCGACGAAGGCGCGGGCGTTGTTGCGCATTTCACTTTCTTCGATCTTCGCGACATAGTCGCGTGCGCGCAGGTCGCCCTTGCCTGCCATAAACATCGCAAGTTGGAGATAGATTCGGTCCTGCTCTGCGGAGGTTTTGGCATGATCGATTTGATTCAGCAGCGACTGTTCTCGATCCGCGGCTGGCTGGTCGGGCCTGATTCCATTTCGCATCGGATCGTCGTCGCGCTGGCGCGTGCCGTCGCGCACGATTGAGCCGAGGACCTGAAGCTGGTCACGCAACGCCGCCGTCATTTCCGGCGTGCCGAATTGTTCGAACAGCGGCATCAGCCGCTTAATGATCAGGTACTGACCATCCGGCCCTGACGTAGTCTGGTCCTGACCCGGCGGCGCCAGCGGCCGCAAGAGAATACCGGCGGCCGTGCGCAGGTAAGCTTCGCGCAATGCGGGTGTAACATCAGGAGGGGCGATTCTGGACGACGTTTGCGACGTACCGGTTCCTCCCGGGCCGCTAAAGGTAATGTACAAATGCGGGGTAAACAAATAGGACGAAAGCAAAGATACTGTGTTGGCATCGGACTGCGGATTGGCCGCAGCGTTTGCCAGCATGGCAGCATAACGCTGATCCGCTGCCGTCGAATTCTTCTCGCGCAGATACGAGAGAAAATCGATCGACTCCATGTTTACTCCGCCCAGCACCGGATCCGCGAACTGCAACGCGCGCTCAGTGTCGCCGGTCTCGAGTAGTTGCCGCGCCAGGCCCAGCCGTTGACCCACAGCCTCGTCGGTGCTGAAGGGGTTCCGGTTTTTGGCGTCGGTAGCTTCCTGTTCTTTCTGTGTCTTGAACTTGCCCAGCAGTTCTTCACCGAGGGCCCGGTCATGCTTTGCGGCCAGCCGTAACACTTCGCGCCGCAGATCCGGAGGCGTCGTCACCGCATAGCCTCCGCCGGTTTTGGCTTTCGCCTGGCGAATATCTTCCTGAAGCCGCGCCTGTCCTTCCCGGTCTGCAAGTTCGGCCGCGTCCCAGGCACTTCGAAACAATGCCCGCGCTCGCTCCGGGTCGGCGTCCCACAGCGCGTCAGCGATGCGTGCCTGGGTGCGGGCGCGCAGCGTCTGATCGCTGAAGTTGCGTACATCGGCAGCCAGCGACAGCAAAAGGGATCGAGCCTGGATCCGGCGCTCCGCCAGGAGTCTGGCAGCTTCGGCATCCCGGGCGGTTTTATCGGCCGCCGCCTCTTTGGCTGAAATGACCGGCTGGTTGACGGAGTGCGTTTTGGTAGCCGGCTGAGCCTCGATGGTGTATGGAATCGCGAGCAGACAGAAAGCTGCCAGAAAAGGAAGGGAAAGGCGTTTCATTTGAAACCTCCGGAGACTTACTGACCTAATTCTTCTTTTCTTCCAGAACCGAACGCGCAATTGCGATCACGGCGCTGGATCTCGGCGCGTCGCGTTCAAAGCTGCGCGCCAGATCGACTGCCCGGGTGTAATCCTCTTTGGCCAGATCAGTGAATACTCCGGCGACGTCAAAGTCAGGCGCCCCACTTGCCCTGATCGAATTCATCCCCTTGGTTTGCAACCCGATGATGATCCGGCCGTCTTCTCCGGTAAAGCTTTCAGCGGAGTTGGCGGCTTTGATGGCGTCAAAGATTTCATCCCAGGCGCGTTTCCGATCCAGGGCGAGACGAACATTTGCAATGGCCAGCAAGGCCCGCGGGTGATCCGCGTCCGATTTTTCTATGCGAGCTGCTTCGGGAGCTGCGTCGTCGAGCAGGGCCAGCGCCTTCTCGCGGTCGGTCTTGAGCAGCAGTTTGGAAACCTGGGTCAGCAGCCAGACCCGGTGAACGTGCGACAGTTCACCAATTCGAGCCAGCTCCAGGGCCTGTTTCGTGTCCTTCTTGTCCACCGATCGCATCACCAGGGTCGTGTCGATGAACGCTTTCGCGCTTTGCCGCAACTCGCCGTCATCAATCTTTTCGACATAATCGCGCGCGCGCATGTCTGCCTTGCCGGCGCTGATTCGCGCCAGTTGCAGGTAGAGCCGGTCGCGTTCAGCCGGCGTCTTGGCGTGGTCAATCTGATCGAGCAACCCTTGCTCCACGTCTTCACTCTTTCGCGGCGGCTGGATTCCTTCCCGCAGCGAGTCGTCGTCACGTTTGCGAGCTTCTTCGGAAACGGCCGTGCTCAACGCTTCCATCTGCGCGTGCATCGCCTCAGTAGTTTCTCTGGGAGCAAACTGCTCAAAAAGTGGCATCAGGCGTTTGATAACCATGTATTTTCCTTCGACGCCGGATGTGCTCTGATCCTGGCCGGGAGGCGCCAGAGGTCGCAACAAAATGTCAGCGCCCGCGCGAAAGAACAGGGCGCGCAGTTCGGGCGCCACGTTTGGCGGCGGGCTGCCCTGGACCCTTGACATAGACGAAGCCCCGCCGCCGCTAAAGGTCACATACATGTGCGGGGTAAATAGATATGCAGAAAGGAGGGCAACTGTGTTTGCATCCGATTGGATATTAGCAGCAGCATTTCCCAACATAGCGGCATAACGCTGATCGGCGGCCGCGGCATCCTTGTCGCGCAGAGAAGAGAGAAAATCCAGACCGTCAGTGGTCACCGTGGCGAGCACCGGATCGGCAAACTGCAGCGCCCGTTCCACGTCAGCATCCAGCAGTTGCCGCGCCAGGGTCAATCGCTGGCTGATCGCCGTGGGAGTGTCCATGGCCGCCCTTGATCCTTCGGACGCCTCAGTGGCTTCCTGTTGCTTTTCAACTTTCAGCTTCGCCAGGAATTCTTCGCCCAGCGCGCGATCGCGTCGCGCTGCTCTCCGCAGAACCTCTCCGCGAAGATTTGGGGGGCCAACTATCGCCGAATTGCCAGTCTTGTCCTTTTGCCGCTGTGCTTCCTCGCGCATACGACGCTGGCCGTCGGCATCCGCAATCTCGGCCGCGTCCCACGCGTTGCGAAACATCGTGCGGGCTCGTTCCGGGTCGACGTCCCAAAGCGCGTCGGCGATGCGCGCTTGCGTGCGTGCTCGCAACGTCTGATCACTGAAGTTGCGCGCATCCGCGGCGAGCGAAATCAAAAGCGATCGAGCCTGGCCCCGTCGCTCTGCCAGAAGTCTCGCCGCCTCGGCGTCACGGGCTGCTTTGCTATCGGCTGCCGCGTTCTTCGCCGGAGCAACCGCAGGTTGTTCGTTGGCTGGCGTCTTGGTGGCGGGCTGAGCCTCGATGATGTACGGAATGGCCAGCAGGCAGAAAGCAGCCAGGAAGGGAAGGGAAAGGCGTTTCATTCGAAACCTCCGGGGACTGTACGAACTGCTGGATTTAGAAACGTTCTAAGAGGCAGGGGGTTCCAGAATGTGTCAGAACCCCGAGCGGTAGCGTGAGGATCAAGGACTCAAGTTGACTTAATGATCCGGTCGCATCCACCACCCCACGCGGGCTACCCGCGCGGAGACCCTCGGTCCGCTCCCGGTTCTGACACTAAACCGCGACGACTTCAAGCTCGGGATCCACTTCCTGCTTCAGCATACTTTCGATGGACATCAGGGTGCCGGTCAGCGAACTTGGGCAACTGCCGCAGGCGCCCTGGTAGCGAATGCTGAGCGTGTGGTCTTTCAGCCCGATGATCTCCAGATAGCCACCATCGCCCGCCAGTGCCGGCCGCACTCTTTCGTCGAGTATTTCGTTGATCCTGAGCAGACGCGGGTCATCGCTGGTGACGGCGGCGATCGCCCCGCCCACCGCCGACGCGGCTGACGACACCGAAGTCACTGAGTCCGCCGCGCGAATCGGCACCGCCAGCACCGGCAAAAGCTCGTCCCAGTCGGCCGAGTCTTCCTTCTCGGCCGTAATCATGTTGTCCATGTAAAAGACGGACACGACACTACCAACATCGAAGATCGACTTTGCCAGGGGATCAGATTGCGCCTGATCGACTGAACCGAACTGCCGCGCGACGCCATTGGTTACCGGCTCGCGTAGAATGAATTTCACGGCATTAGGGTTTGGAGTTTCCTGGATGTCACTAATCTTTGGCATTGCGTCTTTGTGCGCTTCGGCTAATCGAGCCAGCGCGATCTTTCTTTAGGTTTACCGCATCATTATAGCGCTTTCGAAGCAGAACCCTAACCGCCGAGGAGGGCTGGGTTCAGAAGGGTGTTAATAAGAGTGGAAGGTCGCGATTTGTGTCAGAACCGAGACTGGTAGCGACCGGATCCTCCACTTACCTGGGATTAAGACCGCGAACCGAAAGCAAGATTACCTATCAAAGTTCATTCTTTGATCCGGTCGCTACCGCTCTCGGTTCTGAAACGACAAGGCCGCCAAAACGCTTGCGGCAAGCGTGCGTGCGGAATATACTCGCGGGCCTCACTTGCCCCCCCTTTTCTCAAAGGCGAGACAAGTTGAGACGGAGGCAGACGATTGCGAGGGTCGGCTGCCTCCCCTTTTTTGTCGCGCGCCGGCTGTTTGCCTACTGCTCACCGCTCACTGCATACTGCTCAGCGGATTCATGAACATCGGCATCACAGTCTATCCAACTTACGGCGGCAGCGGCATCGTCGGATCTGAGCTGGGCAAAGAACTCGCGGAACGCGGTCACACGGTGCACTTCATCTCCTCGTCTTTGCCGACCCGTCTGACTGAGTTGAACGAGCGCGTGCGTTTTCACGAAGTCGAGATGATGTCCTATCCGCTGTTCGAGCATCAGCCGTACACCCTGGCGCTGGCGACCAAGATGGCCACCGTGGCCGAGACTGAGAGTCTCGATTTACTGCACGTGCATTACGCCATTCCGCATTCGATTAGCGCGATTCTGGCACGGGAATCTTTGAAGCCGCATCGCCGCTTGCCCGTAATTACGACGCTGCACGGCACCGACATCACTCTGGTGGGCGCGGATCGATCATATCTGCCGATTACCCGCTATGGCCTGGAGCAATCAGACGGCGTTACGGCAATTTCGCATTATCTGAAGGAAGCGACGATCGAAGCTTTCCAGTTCGATCGGATCGAGGTGATTCCAAACTTTGTCTGCCCAACGGAATACAAACCCAAGATCGACTGTGATCTTCGTCAGACGCTTTCACCTGACGACGCGCCCCTCATGGTTCACGTTTCCAACTTCCGTCCGGTAAAGCGTCCCATTGATTGCGTCGAGATTCTCGCGCGAGTGCTGAAGAAAACAAATGCGCGGCTGGTGATGGTTGGCGACGGCAGCGAGCGCACGAACGCGATTCATCGCGCGAAGTGTCTGGGCATATTTGATCATTGCGTCTTTGTCGGCAAGCACGATGGCGACACGGGATTTCTCAGCGCGGTGGGCGATGTCGATAAGATGGCGGCGGACGCGACCCGCCTGTTGACTGACGTTGAGCTGCGTCGCGAGATGGGCAAGCGAGCGCGCGCGTCGGCTACTTCGCGCTACAGCACCGACCTGATCATTCCGCAATACATTGAGTTTTACGAACGGGTGCTCGCTTCGTGAACTCTCAGGCCCGGTAATGTTTGAGCTGGCCAGGATTTCTGCAACCATCGGCAGTTGCGGCGCGTCTTTTGTAGAGACAAGTCATTAGTACTGAGCTGCCGCGAAACTTTGCGCGAGTGGACTACTGTGAAAAGACGCCCTTTCCTTGCGGCTATTCTGATCGCCCAACTGAGTACGGCTGCGCTTGCCCAACAGCCCCGCACGCCGATTACTGAACCTCCACCACCTGCGCCGCAGCCAAAAACTCAACCGCAGAAACCCGAAGACATCGACGTGGTTCGCATCACGACTAATCTGGTGCAGGTTGATGCGGTCGTCACGGACAAGAATGGGAAAGTCGTCACCGATTTGAAACCGGACGAAGTTCAGATCTTCGAAGACGGCAAGCCGCAAAAGATAACGCACTTTTCTTACTACGTTACCGAGACCCCAGTCGTGGCGCCTCCGGCAAAGCCGGCCAACCCCGACAAGAACGCGCCGCCCTTGCCGCCGGTGGCCTTGAAGCCCGAACAAGTGCGCCGGACGATGGCGATCGTGGTTGACGACCTCGGTCTCTCTTTCGAGAGTACCTACTACGTTCGCCGCGCGCTGAAGAAATTTGTTGACGAGCAAATGCTGGCCGGCGATCTGGTGGCGATCGTTCGCACCAGCGGCGGCATGGGGGCTTTGCAGCAATTCACCTCCGACAAGCGCCAGCTCTATGCGGCGATTGAGCGCGTGAAGTGGTATGCGAGCGGTCGTGGCGGTGTGGGAGCATTCGCCCCGATTGAGCCACCGACGCCCGGCGCGTTCGGCACCGAAATAGATGCAAAGAATGAAGAGTTGAATCAGTTCCGTGAAGACTTGTTTTCCGTCGGCACGCTGGGCGCGGTTAGCTATGTAGTGAAAGGCTTGCGTCAATTGCCCGGCCGCAAGTCGGTTTTGCTGATCTCGGACGGGTTCAGGATCTACAGCCAGGAGGACGCAATGCGCAATTACCTGGCGAAGGAAAGGCTGCAAAGGTTAATCGATGAGGCGGGCCGGGCTTCGGTTGTAATTTACACAATGAACGCGACCGGTCTTCAGACCATGGGATTTTCCGCGGCTGACGATCTTTCAAATCCGACCGATCCATCCGGCGGTCGCAGCGCTCAGGATCTCGACCAACTGCTAAGCAACCGCAGGAATGCCGCTTTTGAAACACAGCAAGGTCTCGATTTCCTGGCGCAACAGACTGGGGGAATTGCGATCCGCAACACGAATGACCTTGGCGGCGGAATTCGGCGCGTGATGGAAGATCAGAAGGGCTACTACCTGATCGGCTATCGGCCTGACTACGCGACCTTCAATCCCAGGACCGGCCGGCGCACGTTTCATAAACTGTCGTTGAAGGTCACGCGTCCGGGGAAGTTCAGCGTGCGCATGCGCAACGGCTTTCTTGGCCGCAGCGACGAAGACATACGGCAGGGGCCGCGGACGCAGGCGCAACAGTTGATCGGCGCCCTGACCTCGCCGTTTGGCGCGACCGGGGTCCACTTGCAATTGACCTCGCTTTTCGGCAACGACGCCAAGGCCGGCTCGTTCATGCGTTCGATCCTGCACATCGATGCGCGCGATCTTACGTTCACGGATGAACCGAATGGCTGGCACAAGGTCGTCTTCGATGTGCTTGCAATTACGTTTGGCGACAATGGCGTTCCCGTGGATCAGAACGGCCGCACCTACACCCTGACGTTGCCCGATGAGTTGTATAAGCGGGCCCTGCGCGACGGCCTGGTTTACGATGTGACGGTGCCAATCAAGAAGGCGGGCGCGTACCAGTTGCGCATGTCTTTGCGCGACACCAGCAGCGAGCGCATCGGCGCGGCCAGCCAGTTTATCGAAGCCCCCGACCTCAAAAAGGATCGGCTGGCGCTCTCTGGAATTGTGATCAGGGGAGACAATCCCCCTGCCCGGACAACTTTACCGAACCCGCCGGCGGGCCAGCCCGGCGCGAACGCGGCGCCAAGCAAGGGTCAGGAAGGCGTCGAACAGGGTAACGCGGAAGCTAGTCCCGCGGTGCGACATTTCAGTCGCGGCATGTTGATGGCCTACAACTTCATGATCTTCAACGCTCACCTGGACAAGGCGACGAATGCTCCGCAACTAATCACGCAGGTGCGTCTGTTTCGAGACGGCAAACCGGTTTTCACCGGGAAAGAAATTCCTTTTAAGGTAGCCAGTCAGACCGATCTGAAACGGCTGCTGGCGGGCGGCGTGATTCAACTCGGTACCGATCTGCCGCCGGGCGAATACGTCTTCCAGGTCATCGTTAACGACCCGCTGGCAAGCGAGAAACACCGCCTGGCGACTCAGTGGATCGATTTTGAAATTGTGAAGTGAGATACCCGATCCGTCAGGTCGCGTCTGCCGGTGAACTGATCATTCATAGGCGGTCGGCTTACGAATTCCTACAGCTGTTGGGTTATCGATT
>WNFW01003362.1_pt1 | contig 11087 bp, 12 predicted proteins | sample 5400131 | NCBI WGS metagenome assembly WNFW01 (sample SAMN13153362, study PRJNA577476) | soil metagenome | isolation source: 20 cm soil or saprolite under grassland replicate 1 | place: USA:California | collected 2016-06-15
CGATCGCCGCTCCCTGCCCCAAGTCGGCGCCCAGGATGCCGCGCTGGAACGCGAGTGTGGGCAAGACGTGCGTGGTGTTGGCCGGCCCGCCGCCCGTGAGGATGTAGACGACGCCCAGGTCCGTCGCCGTGTACACCACGCCAAACAGCACCGCCACGGCGACCACCGGCAGAAGCAGCGGCAGCTCCACCCGGAACAGGCGCCGCCAGAACCCGGCGCCGTCCACGATCGCCGCCTCGACGATCTCCTGCGGGATCGACGACAAACCCGCCAGCACGATCACGGTCGCAAACGGGAAAATGCGCCACGCCTGCACGATGATGATGGCGAATAGTGCGAGCGCGGGATCGCCCAGCCAGTACAGCCAGCCGTGCAGCAGGCCCGCCGCCTTGAGCGTCCAGTTGATCACGCTGAACGTGGAATCGAAGATCCACGTCCAGGCGATCGCCGCCAGCGACACCGGCACGGCCCAGGGCAGGAGCAGCACGAATCGCGCGAAGCGCTTGCCACGAAACGTGGCGCGGAACACTTGGGCCGCGGCGGTCGCGAGCACGACCACCAGCACCTGGGAGCCGACCGTGACTACGACGCTGTTGCGGAGCGCCCGCAGGAAGATCGGATCGCCGAGAATCGCGACATAGTTGTCGAGGCCGGCCCACCCGAAGCTGAGGCTCCCGGCGGTCGCGTTGCTGAAGCCGAGCACGATCGCGAAGGCAAATGGGACGCCGACCAGGAGGATCACGTAGGCGAGGGCGGGGCCGAGCATCACCGCGCCTAGGAGATCCTCGCGATCGGCGAACGTCCGTCGGGGCGGCAGGACGCGCGTCATCCTTTGCGCCGCAATCCCGTTTCCGGGTCGAAGTACCGCAGCGCACGCCGGGGCACGGCGAACTCGTGGGTCTCACCTTCCGGAATTGCGAGCGCGATGGTCGCCGGCAGCTTGGCGATGATCGTGGCATCGGACGTCGGTGCGCCGCTCCCCGCGACCGAGCCGTACACGTAGCGGTCCGAGCCCAGGTATTCCACCCGTCGCACGGCGAAGCGAAACGTACGCAGCTCCTCGGCGGCGCCGAACACACTCTTCGGGAGAAAGTGCTCGGGGCGAAAGCCGGTCAGCGTACGCGGGGGAAGGGAGGGGTCGCCCGTGTCGAGCAGGTTCATGGGGGGCTGGCCGACGAAGGTCGCCACGAACGTGTCCACTGGATCTTCATAGACCTCTTGAGGCGTTCCGATCTGTCGCACCTTCCCGCGCTCCATGACCACGATGCGGTCGCCCAGTCCCATTGCCTCCACCTGATCGTGCGTCACGTACACGGTCGTCGTCTGGATCTGGCGCTGGAACCGCTTCAGATCGTCCCGGGCCGTGTTGCGCAGCTTGGCGTCGAGGTTGGCCAGGGGCTCATCCAGGAGAAACACCTTGGGGTCTCGCACGAGGGCGCGGCACAGGGCGACGCGCTGGCGCTCCCCACCGGACAACTGGCGCGGGTAGCGATCGAGGTAACGGGAGATGCTGAACATCTCGGCGGCCCACCGCACCTTCTCCTCGATCTGCTTCCGCGGCGTCCGGCTCGCTTCGAGCGGGAACGCGATGTTCTGGAACACCGTGCGGTGGGGGTAGAGGGCGTAGCTCTGGAACACCATGGCGATCCCGCGGGCCCGGGGAGGCACGTCGCCGTCGACGCGCTGATCTCCGATATGGATCTCGCCCGACGTGGGTCGCTCGAGCCCCGCGATCATCCTCAACAGCGTCGTCTTCCCCGAGCCGGAGGAGCCGAGCAGGACGAGGAATTCCCCGTCGCGGATCGACAGGTCCACCCCATCGACCGCGTGCAGATCCCCGAAGTGTTTTCTCAGGCTTCGGATTTCGATGCCAGCCACCGTCGCCGCGCTAACTCCGGGGCTTCCGCCCGTGGGCCGTGGTGTCCGGCGCCTTCGCCAGGTCCACCGGCGGGTTGTAAATGATGCGGTAGGGGTTCTCGGGCACCTGCAGGTCCTTCACCACCGCCGGGGGTGGGCCGGCGGGAGGCCATGCCTGCCCGCGCGTGCCGCGACCGCAGGCCCCCGCCGTGAGGATCACGCCACTGAGAAATGCGACCCGTATGCGCAGAGCGACTTGCATCGTTTCCCCTTCACTCAGATAGAGCGTCGTCCGAGGGTGCCCCTCGGGTCAGCCAGTCCCGGAACGAGTCCGCGTCGTGTGCCAGGCGCCACTCTTCGAAGATCGACAACGCCATGGCCCGCAAGCCGCCTTCGCCTCCACCGGCGGCCAGGCACTGCTCGTGCAGCCACGTCTCGAATTCATCGGGCTCGGGGTCGGCGGCGACCGCCCGCTCGAGCAGCTCCCGCTTCATCGTCAACCCGATCGCGTCCGGCGTCGTGTCACGCTTGCGGCGCCGCCTCCTCCCCTCCGATGCGTCGAGCGCCGCTAGCAGCTCGCCGCAGATCTGGCTCGGGCGCGCGTTCACGCTCCGACCCCGGGAGGTTGGTGGAGGTTCTGGAGGTTGGTGGAGGTTGGTGGAGGTTGCTTCGTCACGCCCTCCACCATCCTCCACCACTTCCACCATCCTCCACGACCCTCGATCCGAACATCCAGCGCATACCCCGGTCGCTCCGGCCGCCGGTATCCACGCTCGAGCGCCGCGACGTCCAGCGGGACCGTCGTCAGGTCGTCGAGCAGGATCGCCCACGGGGCGAGCGCGCGCACCGTCGTGAAGCCTTTCACGTACCCTTTGCAGGTGTGACAGACCTCGATCCTGCGCGCCTGGTCGCCCGCCTCGGGCGCGAGGTAGCCCAGGTTGTCGTGCTCGGTCTCATCACAGAACACGCAGCGCAGGAGCGGGATCGCCCATCCCGTGCCGCAGCGCCCGCATCGCAACTGGCGCTTGCGCTCGAGCCCGGTGTACTCGGCCACCACGGGCCACGCGCCGCAAACCGGGCAGTAGCCCTCCCACCACGTGGCGGGCAGCGCGCTCGCCAAGCCGCGGGCGCACGCCTGGAGCAGCGGGAGAGCCGCCATCTGTCCGAGGACGCGAAGGGCGTGCGGCTCCACGCCTCCCGTGGCGGCCAGCGCGTCGATGCGTGCGTCGTCGTGGCACACCGCCGCTTCGAGCAATGCCAGCCCGTCGATGCGCCGCAGGTTCACCGGGAGGGTGAGCTTCAGGAGGCGGCGGACCCAGCCCCGGGCCGCGCGCCCGTCGACCGTTACCTGGGTGCGAGACAAGAGCGGCGCCTTGACGGGTCGCTCCGCCGCGGGCGTCGGCACGGCGGCCTCCCAAATGGCGCCGTTTTCACTCTCGCCGAGGGCCGCTTCCAAGAGGCCGAGCCACGCCTCGGACTCAGGGTTGTCGCGGCGGACCGCGGCCACCCGCTCCTGGATCTCTACGTTCCGCGTGTGCCGAATTCGGGCGTGGGGCCAGAGCATTTCACCTTCACGGTGCGGCAGGGCGTTCGATAATACATCTTCGCGCCCTGGTGCAATTCGGTGACGGCGCCGTGGTTGCCCAGATCGGCGCCGGGTCCGCCCCCGCGCACGCGCGTGGCCTCGGGGCTCGCACAGCCTGCCAGGCCGGCCAGCGTCAGCGTCAACCACCAGCGGTGCCTCGTGATCATGCTACAGCCCCGCAGCCACGCGGTAGCGGTCGATCCCTTCGGAGGCGAGCATCGTCGCGAGCCGCAGCAGGAAGCCGCCGAGCAGCACGAGCCGGGCTGCCTGCGCGGGCTTCGCGCGCATGCGGAGCGGGGCCAGGATCCCGAATCCGACCACGCCCACGAGCAGCAGCAGGCCCCAGAAGCTGAGCCACACGCGGTTGACCGAGCCGAGCGATACGACGAAGGCCGCGAGCACCAGCAGCTCGACGACGAGCGCTCTGGCGTCGAACGACGACAGCCACGCGAGCGTGCGCTCCGTTGCCCCACGCCCCGGCGAGAGCAGGATGAGTGCGGCCGCCCCGGTCGAGGCACCCGACGCGACGAACAACGCCCCCAACCACGGACTGTCCGCCCAGATGGGACGGTTCGTGACCGACAGGAGGATCCCCGTGTAACCGGCGACGAACAGCCCGACTAGGCCGCCGACGCCCGACACCAGCCTGGCGACCCCGCCGCGCACCACGCCGCCCACGGCGCGCAGGGCCGGCATCTGGACCCGCCCCTCTTCGGCCCTCGCCCCGAGGGCCGAGAGCACGGAAAACAGCCCGAACAGGAGAATCGCCCAGGCTCCGAACGAGATGGGCGACCACCCCTTGAACATGATGGCCGGGAAATTCTCCGACTGGAACAGCATATGCCAGAAGCGCAAGGGGCGACCGAGGTCGATCGTGAGCAGCAGACCGGAGAGGATCGCGCCGACGGCGGCCACGTCGTACCCGGTGCGAACCACCGGACGGTCTTCCGGGCGGCCGAACCAGTCCAGCAGCGCCGCCAGGAAGTAGGCGCCGCCGGCCAGCCCACCTACGTAGAAGTAGGGAATGATGAACCAGGTCCAGTGCGGTGCGCCGCTGAAGAAGGTGTCGGACATCAGTTGGGTCCCCCTCCACCCGGACCACCCATTCCATCCATGCGCCGCTTCCGCAGGCCGACGAGCGCCAGCACGCCCAAAACGGCGGCGCTCGCCACCGAGAACGTGGAGCTCTTGGCGAGGGTCCGCGAGGGGAGCTGCGGGTGCCGCGGCAGGCCGTACACCTCGGGTTCGTCGACCAGCAGGTAGAACGAATTGAGCCCGCCGAGCGCCCCCTCCGGGTCGGCACCGTAGAGCTCGGCCTTGACGCCCTGCGCCTTCAGCTGGTCGACGCGCTTGTGGGCCCGCGTGCGCAGCTCGGCGATCGAGCCGAACTGGATCGAGTCCGTGGGACACGCCTTCGAGCACGCGGGCTCGAGCCCCACCTTGAGGCGGTCGTAGCACAGCGTGCACTTCTGCGCGGTCCCCGACACCGGATTGATGTCGATGACGCCGAACGGACAGGCGGCGATGCACGCCCGACACCCGTTGCAGACGTCGGACTGGATCACCACCGTGTCGAATTCGGTGCGGATGATCGCGCCGGTGGGACACACCTCGAGGCAGCCCGCCTGGACGCAGTGTTTGCACACGTCGCTCATCATCAGCCAGCGGCCGTCGTACGGACCCTTGAACTGCTCGATGAAGCGAACGTGCCGCCAGTGGATGCCGTCCAGCTTGCGGGTGTTGTCGTAGCTGTCGCCGCTCAGCTCGCCGACCCCGCCGTTGGCGGCCGGGAGCTGGTTCCATTCCTTGCACGCGACCTCGCACGCTTTGCAGCCGATGCAAACCGTGGTGTCGGTGAAGAATCCCATGGGCTCAGGCATTTTCAAGCCTTCTCCACGTTGCAGACGAACGCCTTGCCTTCGTGGATCGACACGTTGGGGTCCCCGACCCAGGACGTGAGATCGTTGACCACGTCGCCCGTGCTCAAACCCATCCAGCCCCAGTGCCAGGGCATGCCCACGTGGTGGATGGGCTTGCCGGCGATGTGCATCACGCCGATGCGATGGGTGACCAGGGCTTTCGCGCGGATATGGCCGCGCGGGCTCGACACGACCACCCAATCGAGGTTCTTGATCCCCTTCTCCTTGGCCAGGTCGTGCCCGAGCTCGATGAACAGCTCGGGCTGAAGCTCGGCGAGCCACGGCAGCCAGCGGCTCATCGCGCCCGCCAGGTAGTGCTCCGTGAGCCGATACGTGCTGATCACGTAGGGGAACTTCGGGTCGCCCACCGCCGCGAGCTTGTTGTACGGCTTGCCCGGCGCCCACACCTTGTGCACCGGGCTGGTCTGCTGCTTGTACAGCGGGTTCTGGATCGGCGACTCGTGCGGCTCGTAGTGCGTCGGGAGCGGTCCGTCCACCAGCCCGGCCGGCACGAACAGCCAGCCCCGGCCGTCGGCTCTCATAATGAACGGCTGAGTACCGGACAGGGCGTCGAGGGCGATGCCATCCGGTTTCGGCTGCGCGTCGGGGGCCTTGGTCGCGCCGAAGTCGGGCACGTCGTAGCCCACCCACTTTCCCTTGGGTACCGGCTTCTTGGTCTTCGGGTCGGGCGGGTTCACGAAGCTCGCGTCCCACCAGACCCAGCGCTTCCGCTCGCTCCAGGGGTTGCCCTTCAGGTCGGCGGACGCGCGGTTGTACATCACGCGGCGGTTGGCGGGCCACGCCCAGCCCCACTTGAGATGCGCCCCAGGCACACCCGGCGGGTCGGGCTCGCGCCGCGCCGTCATGTTCTGGTCCGGGGCCGGGTAGCAGCCGCAATAGATCCACGAAGCACAGGTGGTGGAGCCGTCGTCCTTCAGCTCGGCGAAGCCCTTCAGGTGCTGCGTCGGATCGGCCGTCTGGTAGCCGTTGATCTCGCGCAGGATCTTGAGCGCGTCGGGCTCTCCCGGGTAGAGGGGCTTCACGCCCGGATCCGGGTCGAACTCCCAGGTGACGTTGTTCCACCCCTGGTCGCGCGGCAGCTTGCTGCCGGCGTACAGCTTCTTCATCCGCTTCGCCAGGTTGTGATAGAACCAGGTGTCGGTGCGGCAGTCGCCCGGCGCGTCCGCTGCCTTGTGGTGCCACTGCAGCATGCGCTGCGTGTTGGTAAAGCTGCCGTCGTACTCGGCGATCTGCGTCGAGGGGAAGAAGAAGATCTCGGTCTTGATGTCCGCGATCTTCACCTCGCCGCTTTTCACTTCGGGGCCGAGATACCAGTGCGTAGCCGTCTCGGTGAGCCAGTTGTCTTTGACCACCAGCCAGTCGAGCTGGCGCATCGCCAACCGGGTTGCGGCGCCATTGAGCGAGGTGGCGGGATTCTGGCCGACGCAGCACATCCCCTTCACCTTGCCGTCCGCCATGGCAGCGAAGGTGGCGATGTGCGAATGGTCCCCCAGGATCTTCGGGTGCCAGTCGTAGCCAAAGTCGTTCTCCGCCGTCGCGGCGGCCCCGTACACCGACTTCAGGTACGAGACGAGGAACTTGGGTAGGTGGCCGTAATAGCTCGTGGGGCTGGTCTCGGCCGCCATGTAATCGCGCAGTGTCTCGTGCGGCCGCAGCGCCGACGGCGCGTTCATGTACCCGTGGATGCTGTGGTACAGGGTCGGTACGTCGGTCGAGCCCTGGATCGCCGCATGGCCGCGCAGCGCCATCACGCCCGCGCCAGGCCGGCCGATGTTGCCGAGCAGTAGCTGGAGCAGCGCGCAGCAGCTGATCATCTGCACGCCGTAGGTGTGCTGCGTCCAGGCGACCGCGTAGGCAAAGGCGCTGGTCCGATCGCGCCCCGAGTTCTCGAGCAGCATCTCGGCCACCTTGATGAACTTCTCCTTGGGCGAGCCGCACACCTGCTCCACCATCTCGGGCGTGTAGCGGCTGAAATGCCGCTTCAGGATCTGGAACACGCAATGCGGATTCTGCAGCGTCGGATCCTTTTCGGCCGGTCCCGGCTTGAGCGAGCGCACCAGGTCGTCGAACGGCGGGCCGGCGCGCTTGGCGATCAAGTCCTTCGTGGCGGGGCCCAGGGGCTTCGGCCCCCGCTTGTACGCCCAGCTCGCGTTGTCGTACCGACCCTCGAGCCCGTTGTACGGCCAGAAGGCAGGCTCGGTGAACTTCACCATGCCGGAAAAGACGCCGTCCAGATCCTCGGTGTCCTTGAAGTCGTCGCCGATGATCGTGGCGGCGTTGGTGTAGTTGACCGCGAACTCCTTGAAGAAGGGGTCCGTGTTCCACCGCTTGCTGTTGACGACGTAGTTGATCAGACCGCCGAGGAACGCGATGTCCGAGCCCGCGCGGATCGGCACGTGCAGGTCGGCGACCGCGCTGGTGCGGGTGAAGCGGGGATCGACGTGGACCAGCTTCGCCCCGTTGAGCTTGGCCTTCATGGGCCAGCGGAACGCCACCGGGTGGCACTCCGCCATGTTCGAGCCCATGACGACGAAGCAGTCGGTGTGCTCGAGATTGCGCGGATACAGCGTTGCCGCGCCGCGACCGAACCGTGTCCCCAGACCGGGGACGCTAGAGCTGTGTCATATCCTGGCCTGATTCTCGATGGCGACCACCCCGAGTCCGCGCCAGACCTTCTGGCACACGTGGTTGAACTCGTTGTCCAAGGTCGCGCCACCGAGCGCGAAGATACCAGGCGTCATGTTCACGAGCTTCCCGCTGGGGAGCTTCTCGATGAACGTCTCGTCGCGCGTCTTCTTGATCAGCTCGGCCACTCGGTCCATGGCCCACTCGAGCTCCACGACCTCCCAGTCGTTGGCGCCCGGCTTGCGGTGCAGCACCTTGGTGGCCCGGTTGGGATTCATGTGGAGCTGATAGATCGCCGCGCCTTTGGGGCAGAGGGTGCCCTCGTTGTGCGGACTGCGCGGGTCGCCTTCGATGTTGACGATCTTGCCGTTGACGGTGTGGATCAGGGTCGCGCATCCGACCGAGCAGAACGGGCAAATGCTCGGCGTCGTCTTGGCGTCCTTGATCCGCAGCTCCTGCGCCCGCGCCGTGGCCGGCGCGAGCGTGAGGCCCAGCCCGACGAGTCCGCCGATTGCGGTCCCCGCTCCCGCGCTGGCCGTGAGCTGCAGGAAATCACGCCGACTGACCTGCATGGAATCCTCCCCGCTTGAAGAGTGGGGTTGGGCCGGACTCGATTGCCCGATGATATAAGGAGCGGTTTCTGAGGGCGCAACCCCCTGTCTGAGCGCCGCATCGCTCGGCCCGCGCGGGTCTGGCGGTCGGCGCGTGGGTGCTCTAGTGTCTCCCCGATGCTTGAACTACCGGAGCTCACTCCCGAACACTTCGAGATCCTGGTGACGCGCGAGCTGCGCAAAATCGGGCTCGGCGTTTCCGAGCTGCAAACCCATCGGCGCTCAATGCTCCCCGAGCCCGAGCGGGGCTATCTCCTTGAACTCAAAGGCGTATTGCGACGCACCGATTGGCAACGTCGCACCCTCATCGCGTGCCGCACACAACAGCGACCGATCGGAGCCGCCGAAATCGAGTCGCTGAACGAGCATCTCAAGGAAGCGCAGGTGGAGGCCGGCCTGCTGTTCGGCGCGGCCGACTTCGACCCGAGCGCCCTGACCGCCGCCCAGGACAAGGCCCTCGTCCTCCTCCGCGTCACCGACGGCCGAACGGCCTTCGACACGAGCGGTTGGGGCCCACCGGGCCACTATCCCGCCTGGCTTCCCGCCTACTGCGCCCAGTCGGTGGCGCGCGATCCGCTGGGTCAGCTGCGCTACCAGCTGCTCGAAAGCGGGCAGGCCGGCGCGATCGTCGACCGTCTCCGCACCCCTACTACCCCTACTAAGGAAAGGCGCGAAGCATGACCGAGCAGCGACCGCAGAAGGATGCGATGGACCTGCTCCAGGCCTTCGTGGACGATTACAACGCTCGCGCACGGCCGGCGATCGCGCTCGGCTCCGCAGGCGAAGCGGGCGGCGCGCAGTTGCGACTGAGGTACAGCCCGGCCGAAGGTCAGGTCTCGATCTTCCATATGGTTGCCGTCAACCGCGACGGTCGCGCCGCCATCCTGGTGCAGCGGTTCGATGGTCCGACGGCCGACACCGCCGTCCAGGCAGGCCTGTGGGCCTCGAAGCAGCTCGGGCGCCGGTAGTTTCGATTCGCGAGCTTGGCACGCTGGGTGGCGCGGTGAGCCAGGCGAAGGCCGTGAATCGGCGCGGTCAGGTCGTGGGCACGAGCCGCGACGGCCTCGGCCGGACCAGGGCGTTTCTGTGGCAGGAGGATCTGGGGATCGTCGATTTGCAGCCGCTCACCGGCGTGAACACGTCGGCCAACGACATCAACGACAACGGCGAAATCGTGGGCGGTGGAGACACTGGCTTCGGCGACTTCCACGCCTACTTCCTGTCGGCGGGCACGAGCTTCGATCTCGGCACGCTCGGCGGAAACGAGAGCGAGGCGCTCGCTGTCAACGGACGCGGGCAAGTGGCGGGGCACAGCCGCAGCGGCGGCGCCGGCGCGGCACCGAAGCACGCCTTCGTCATTGCCGAGCCCGGCACGATGATCGACCTCGGCAGTCTGGGCGGAGCGACGAGCGTCGCGCACGACCTGAACGACCGCGGCGACGCGGTCGGCCTGGCCGAGACCAAGACCGGCGCGCCGCGAGCGTTCGTGTGGACGGCGACCGACGGGATGCGCGATCTCGGGACCCTAGGCGCCGCGAGCATGGCGCTCGGGATCAACGACCGGACCGAGGTCGTGGGCGGCAGCGGTCACGCGTTTCTGTGGACCGCCCGTGGCGGCATGGTGGACCTGGGGACCCTCGGCGGGCGCACCAGTTGTGCCAACGCGATCAACGAAGCTGGCTGCATCGTGGGGGCCAGCCAGACCGGAGAGACCGACGCCCGCGGGCTCCCTGTCACGCACGCATTCCTCCGCACACCGGAAGGCGGCATGCTGGACCTGGGCACGCTCGGGGGCGCGCACAGCGCCGCCGTTGCCCTCACCGACATTGTAGGGGCGCAGCATGCTGCACCCCTACTGCTGGTCGCCGGGCACAGCCACGATGCCTCCGGCCGGATGCGAGCCGTCTTGTGGGCGGTGCGACTGGGCTAACCGACCGGCCTTGACGGCGTGGCCGAAAGCGCGTCGTTTAATCCGCCTCGCGCGCTCTCGGGGACAAGAGCCATGGCGTGGACCCAGGTTTATGATCCGCTGCACAATTGGATCCTTTCCACTCTCGTAGCCGCGCTGCCCATTCTGGTGTTGTTCGGGCTGCTGGCGGGGCTGAGGGTGAAGCCGCATTGGTGTGCCATCGCCGGTGCCGGGACGGCGGTCCTCGTCGCTGTGATCGTCTTCGGGATGCCGTTGCGGCTCGCGGGGATGAGCTTCGTCTACGGGGTCGGCTTCGGCATCGTCAAGATCGCCTGGATCGTCCTGGCGGCCGTGTATCTGTACGACGTGTCCGTTCACACGGGCCAGTTCGAGATCATGAAGGAGTCGGTCGCCGGCATCACCGCCGACCGGCGCCTGCAGCTCCTGATGGTGGCGTTTTGCTTCGGTGCCTTCATCGAGGGTGCGGCGGGGTTCGGAGCGCCGGTGGCGATCGCGGGCGCCTTCATGATCGGTCTCGGGTTCAAGCCGTTCCATGCGGC
>WNFW01003363.1_pt1 | contig 11087 bp, 10 predicted proteins | sample 5400131 | NCBI WGS metagenome assembly WNFW01 (sample SAMN13153362, study PRJNA577476) | soil metagenome | isolation source: 20 cm soil or saprolite under grassland replicate 1 | place: USA:California | collected 2016-06-15
CGTCGGTGTGTGGCCCCATCGCCGAGGACCGTCACGAGCTCTTGCAAATAGCGACGCTCTTCCATGGGCATCGGCCTCCACGAGGTAACGCCGAGCGCGACGCTGACCGCCAGGGCCGCCAGCGACGCGGCGAGGAGCGCGCTGAGCAGCTTGATGCGGCTCCGCTTTGGTAGAGCGGTCGCATGGCCGCGCCCGAGCCCGCGAAGGGCGGCGAGCGTGTCGGGGCTAAGCCACGCGCCGTGTTCCCCGGGACACGCGAAGACCACCACGCCGACCTGAAGCTCGGATCTCACGAGTTCGCGGCGGCAGACGGCGCACGCGTTCGAGGTCGAGAGCTCGGATGCGCCGCTGCGGAGGATGTCAGCAATCAGCGTGTCGATGTCCTCCGCCCGGCCGGTCTCGAGCGCCGAATCGATCTCCTGGAGCTGGCTCGTCCGAACCCACATAGCTTGTCCCTCCCGCGAAGTGCGATCTCAGCATGGGATAAGCAAGGTCTGTTCCGACGCGGGCCTCGTGAAAGTCCCTGTCTTTGCGGGGCTGGAATTATGGGTGGTCCGGTTAGAACGGTGTCAGGCGGACACGGATTTACCGGCCACTCGGTGCGCCGGAGGTCGCGTGACCACTCGCGGAGTTTGCGATTTCCCGCGCAGTTGGGTCATTCTCAAAGAACGGCTGGTTGGTCACCTGGAGGTGAACACGACTTATGAGTTACAGGCGCGTCCTGAACCGGGGCCGAGCGGCGGTCCGGCGCCAGGCGGATTGGATGTTCGGGCCATGATGGGCCAGCTCGGCTCGCACGGGGATACGCTGCCGCGCCGCGATGCGTATCTTGGAACGCGGGCGGACGCCACTCTCGCGGGCAAGGAGCTGAGGAGAAACGGCGAAGTACCAACGTGACGAACCAGCTCGAGACCCGCAGGCTGCAAGGGGCCGCAGGCCTTGCCTTCATACGGCGGTCGGCCCATCTCACGTTAGCCCTGACGTGCGGCCAAACCGAGGCTTCGAGGCTTGGAGGGGTATGGAGTACACAGAGGAACAGAGGGCAAGATTCAGGTCCAAGTTCAGAAGACGCCGTAATTGGCAGGTCGCCGCAGCCGCTGCCTTCGTTTTGGCGGTGTTTCTCAAAGAAACTCAACTGGGTTTTCTCGCCGCACTGCTCGTAATGCTCGGAGTGTTGGTATTTTCCTTATATAACTGGCGGTGCCCTGCCTGCCGAAAGTATCTCGGCAGGGCGATGAACCCAAAGGTCTGTGCGAGGTGCGGCGTAGTGTTGCAGTAGAGCTCTAGTTGTGGAGGTGAGCTCACTTCTGATACAGGCCAGGCCGGCGCGCTACGCGTGGCCTTGGTCGACGGTCAGGCGTCGCCCGCCGCGCTTGATCCGGATCGTTAGCCAACTACGAATGGAAGAGTGATAGCCAATGCGAGAGTGGTCATGCGAATGGCAGGGCATAACCGTCGCTGTGCAAAACTGGGCGCGATGGTTTCGCACGGGAGAGCGCCCGTTCGTCGAGGGCGTGGCGCTTCGCGGTCAAACGGCCCTTAGCAATTGACGGGCGAGCGGCTTGGAGCCACCACTTTGACGCACACGCGAAACAGAGTCTTGGCTGGCACTCTGGCGATATTGACCCTAGCGTGCCTCACATGGGGACTTCTTCTCTTCCTTGGTCTCGTAGAGCCCTGGCGCACGTTCGTCGTGCAAGGACTAATGTTTTTAACAGGGACGCGAGAAGTAGAAATCTCCCCTTTATCCTTGCTGGTCTCGTGTCTTTTGGCGGCTTGATCCTGCTATTCGTCGTCGTCCCGATCATCGCCGTCATCGTCCTAGCCGAACGCGGGAAAATTGTCCCGGCGGCGGCGGGACTTGGACTCCTTCAGGGACTCGCGAAGATCGGGTTCGCGCTCTTCGGCGCGTCCGAGCGACACGTACCCCAGGGTCAACCAGTCGCGTCTGTAGCCGTGTCATTGATGCTGATACAGGGCCCGGTGCTGATCATCTTCGCCGTGGCAACCTATCGCGGAAAGCTGTGGGGAGCCTCTGGTCTCGTCATTATCGCGATCCTTTCTGCGCTCGTGTCTCTGGTTGAAGGCGTCAAGGCTGTATGGCTGATCCCGATCACTCTGACGTACGCACTCGCGGTCGGTTCTCGGGTTCGGGACACCTCAGGCAACGTGCTCATGACGCGTCATCGACCTAGATCTTCGCATTGCAGGCAGCCGAACATGGCGCTGGAGCGGACCGCGGGCACGGCCCGCCGCGGCTGATCCGGCGTTAGACCGACGGGCAGCTAGGAATGGAGGCCATGCTCGGAATCGGAATATTTGCCGCGTGGGGACTTGTGCACGTGGCTCTGATCGCCTCGATCGTATTCGCGCTGACCTATGTGTTCAAGACGGTCACGCACCTGAAACCGGGCGTCCGCCGATGGCTTGATGCGCCTTTGCTGATCCCGTTCGGCCACGTTCTGATCACGAAGCACCTTAGCGAAGAAGGCCTCAAGTACCGTAAGCGGCTGAACGTAGCCTTGACGGCGCTCTTCCTCACGTTGCTCGCGGGAGATGGCCTCTACGCAGTAACAGACCGTCTAACGGACCGCCGCGGTGGTCAGGCTTCGGCGGCATCTTTACGCGTCGTCGTTGTCGTCCGAATCGGTGACCCCTTTGGCGGCTTTCGTATAGCCTTCCGTCCCGGATTCATCGACTGGCCCGAAGGCTTCGCCGCGTTGGAGAAGACGGTCGAGAGGATGGTCGCCTTTCTCGTCAATTTGCCTCCCGATCAGCGGTTGCGTCTGCTTCGTGGTGAGACACCGTGGCCTAGGGAATTCGCGCCTCAAGAATTCGCGCCCCGGTTCGGTGATCGGCACGGCGGCATCGATTTTATCGGCGGCCAGAATACCGACGGTGCTGCAGATTTGGTCTTACGAGGCAGTTTCCCCTTCCCGTGGTGGCCCCTCGGCGAATGGGTCGTCTTTGAGGGAGTTCACTTCAAACCTGACAACCATACGGAGCCATTCTCATACGATGAGCTTAAGCCATGGTGGTAGGTTCGTCCGTGGCGTGCCCCGACAGAACCTCGCGTAAGCAACCGATGTCTGTACCGGGCGGCTCTGGCCGCACGAGGCTAGCCCTCGATGGAGGTCAGCCTCACTTCGCGGAAGTCATACTGTCTAGCCGGACGAAGAAGGACGCGCGATGCCTGATCTGCAATCGGTCTCGTTCTCGACAGCGGGGTGGCGGCTTGCCCAGGACGACGGAGCGATGCGTGCCTGGGAGAATGCAGTGGGAGACACTCTCTCGCTTCACGTATTCCTGAAGGTGCCTGACTTGGCAGGACCACTGTCAGGGATCGACAGAATCCGAGATGGCTACCGTACAGCGGTCGTTCAGGTAGGCGGAGGCCTCGTCGAGGTCGAGGCGGACGAGCTCGGCGGTCTCCCAGCACTTCGAACGATAGTCAAATTTCCCCAGGATCCGCATGGAGTGTCCTACATCGGGGCGTGGACGATCCCTAGGCGCAGCTACAGCTTCGTGATTAAGGTGTGTTGCGCCGAGCATGGCACGACCGGTATTCGCGAGGCCGCCTGGATCGCGAGCTCCGATTCGCTCAGAATGAGGATGACCCGCTCGAAGGTTGTGGTCAGGATCCCGACGATCCCGGCTTCCGAGCCCCCCGTCCTTCGCAGCTGCAGCGACGACGCGGAGTGGGACGAGGTCTTTCCTCAGCACCCGCTTTCCCGCGCTCGAGCCTGCCTCCGAAGCGTCAAGGAGTCCATCAGCATCGGGGAGGATGTTCGACGAAGCGAACCGTTTGTAGGGCCTCAGGCGAAGGATTGTCCGGGATGTGGTCTGGTCAATCCTCCCGGGGCTCAGCGATGCGACTGCGGCTACGATTTCGGGAAGGGCCGGATGGAGCGGTCGCACCTGCAACCTAAACAGATGGCAAAGACCGTGCGCGTCGGAGCCGTCGGGATCGGCGGCGTCTTCCTAGCGCTCGCAATCATCCGCCTGGTCTTGTGGCTATCCAATGAGCTTAGCAAGTAACGCGACGAACTGGACGTGGCGCCGAAGGACTCGTTAACCACGACAGTGCAGCGGAGGTATGGATGGCATGGTTTGCGGACCTCTCTCCGTGCACCTACTTCGGCGAGGAGTGCGCATCTCTTCTGCGGTCCGTCGGTTGGCTGGAACGAGGCCGACCGTTCGCAACCGGCCCGGTAGATTCCGAGGTCTTCGTGCGGCTCGTCGAGATGGTCAGAGATCCCTGCAGCCCGGCATCTTCACAGGGATCCATTGCTGCGACCTGTGCTTGTACGAGGGCGACAGCGCAGGCGTCAAGAATGTGTTCATTCCGGGCGACGGAGTGGTCTTCGTCTGCCCGGAGTTGATCGCACACTACATGAATGCGCATTGGTATCGGCCGCCCGACGAGTTTTGCCGAGCAGTGTTGTCGTGCCCGGCAATGCGCTCCGTGCTGTATCTCAAGGCGCTGTTGGCAAACGGTGTGAGGCCTTTGGTGCAAGAGTTAACCAGCCGCCGAACCGGGCGCTGCACCTGATCGGGTCCGCAATCCTGAGGCCCGCGCAACACTTCCCCGGGAAGTCGCCAGAGCTTCGGCCAGACGCTGCAGGCTCATGCGCCGGGGTCACCCGGCTGTCCCCTGGCATTCTTCGGCGGAACAGCCCTGCGGCCCCGAGCGGACACAGCGCCTTGGTCAGAGCGCTCTTTGTCGGGTGCGGCACCCTTCGCACCACGCCTGGGCACGGTTCTGCCGATGACGATGTCGAGGCTACTCGGGTGGAAGAGCTCCCACGGGGCGAATCCCGTCCAGATCATCACGACGACCGTGCACGCGCATACCGCGCCCAGGCTCAAGAGATGCGGTGCAGACAACGGTTGCCAGCCAAGCGTAGGGAAGGCGTGCTGCGATAACGGCCACAACAGTTTCTCGGGCCAGTCGACGAACGTGAGATCCCATGCGAGGTGGCTTAAGAATGCCAGGTAGAAGATCGCAGCGCTGCGCCACCGCTTTCCACTCCGCACCGCGAGTATTGCGGCGAGCGGCACGCCAACCCATACGTTGTGACCGACCGCCCGATGGACTGTGAGGACGTCGCCGCCCCAGAGGATCGGAGCCCAGTCGACGTCCGGGGCGATCGCTGCCACCGCCGCGAAGGTGCGGGTGCGCGCGTCGGTCCGAAGACCTGTCGCGATTAGCCACCCGGTCAAGCCGTGGGTCACTGGATCCATGAGCCCTTCACCTTCCCACGCCCGCGTTGAGGAGCCCGGCGAGCGAAGGCGAGCCAACTAACCAACGCCAGTGCTTGCATTCTGCCAACGTTCGTTCGTCATACGGGACAGTGCAACGAGAGATCCCAACTGACTGCGGAGGGCGGGGGTAGCGGGCGAACATGCGGCGACGAGGGCAGCGACGAGTACAGCAAAGCCGCTTCTTCCAACACGCGCTCGCTTCGTCGTCATGCATCACCCCGACAGCTACGCCTGACATCGGCATCTCGCCGCCCGATGTCGAGGAAGAGGTCTGCCTGACGAAGCGTCAGGTACGCGGGGCCGAGGGCTCCGGTGATCTGTGGTGACTGTCCTTGAAGGAATGGTAGATCAAGAGGCGCAAGGATCACAAGAGGAACAAGGGCTTCCCGCGACTGGGTTCTGACCGCTCAGGCCGAACGGCCAACGGGCTTGGACTTCGCGGTCATGAAGATCCCGTTCGACGCCGGCTCCGTGGATCTTCGTAGAACCGCGGGTCCGCCCTGCCCCGCAGCGCGCCTGCCGGCTCTCGTCCCCAAAGCACCTGTCCCGCAACGACTTCCTCTGCGTGCCGCCGCGCGTGACGGCTTGGTGACGCCGGCTTCGGTATCACACGGGCATCGGCACTGGGCGATGGGCGCCCGGCGCTCGACGCGCAGCCGACTGGAGCTGACTCATGCGGAAGGAGGTCGCAATGCGAGCGATCATGCGGCCGATGAAACCCCTCAGCTGTCTTCTCGTCGTCGCGCTTCTCGGCGCGGCAATCCCGTGTCGCCCCGCCCAAGCCGAGCTTGTGGTGACCGACTCTATTATCACGCCGGCCCGGAGGCCTGAATCAGACCGGGCGCGGGTGCGAGCGCTGCTCGACCGGCGCGACCTGCAGTCGCAGCTCGAGGAGTACGGGATCAGCGCCGAGGAGGCCGCAGCACGCGTTGAGACCCTGACGGATCAGGAGATCGCTCTCATCGCCGACCGGCTCAATGAGGTTCCGGCCGGCGGCGATGCCGGGATTTTGACTCTACTGGTCCTCTGGCTTTATTGCCCTGCGTGCGTCCTCGTCGCGGTGGTCGTCGTGGTCGGTATCGTCGCTCTCATCGTATACGGGGTGAAGAAGGCAGCCAAAGCGACCAAAGACGAGACCTACTGATGTGGGCGGAGTGGCCTGCCACCGCAGATGAGCTTTCCCGGTCATGGGCTCTCGTCCCCTAAACACCTGTTCCGCAACGACCTCTTCTGCGTGACGCCTCCCGTGACGGCTTGGTGACGCCGGCTTCGGTATCACAGAGGCATCGGCACTGGGCGATGGGCGCCCGGCGCCCGATACGCAGTGGACTGGAGCTGACGCCCCAGAAGGAGGTCGTGATGCGAGCGATCATGCGGCTTGCGAAACCCCTCAGCTGTTTTCTCGTCGTCGCGCTCCTCGGCGCGGTGATCCCGTATCGTCCCGCGCGAGCCGAACTCGTCGCGACGGAATCCATCACCGCGCCACACCGGACGCAAGAGTCAGACCGGGCGCGGGTGCGAGCGCTGTTCGACCGGCACGATGTGCAAACGCAGCTCGAGCGCTACGGGATCACCGCCGAGGAGGCTCTGGCGCGGGTCGAGACTCTGACTGATCAGGAGATCGCGCGCGTCGCCGACCGGCTCGACGAGGTTCCGGCTGGCGGCGCTGGCGACCCTGTGACCGCAATTGCAGTCCTGCTCTTCGGCGCAGCGATTCTCGCTGTGCTCGTCGTGGCGGGTATCGGATTGCTGATCGTCTGGAGCGTGAAGAAGGTGGCCAATGCGGCCAAGCACAAGAGCAACTGACAGGCTCTTCTACGTGAGCCTTGTGCTCCTGGCCGTTGCGGGCTGTGCGACCGCTCACTCGGCGCGTGACTGGACGCCGCCCGCAACCGTCCCGGTCCGGCTGGAGCTCGAGGACGTGCCCTTCGTTCCTCAGGCAGCATACCAGTGTGGGCCGTCGGCGCTGGCGATGGTGCTTGCCTGGATCGGACATCCCGTGCGCCCTGACGAGCTCGCCGGGCAAGTCTATTCGCGCGCGCGGCAAGGCAGCCTTCCCACGGATATGATTGGCGCGGCCAGGCGACACGGGCTCGTCGCATATCCGATCTCAACGCTACGAGCCGTCGTCACCGAAGTCGCCGCCGGGAACCCGGTCATCGTCCTACAGAACTTGGGGAGCCCGGACCGTCCGCGCTGGCACTACGCCGTCGTCGTCGGATACGACCTCGTCCGAGATCAGATCATTCTCCGCTCAGGGCTGACGCCACGACAGGTGTCTTCCGTCGCGAGCCTCGAGCGGACCTGGGCACCGAGCGGTCGCTGGGGACTGTTGGTTCTGCCTCCGCGAAAGCTGCCAGCCACAGTCGACGAACAGGCTTTGCTGGAAGCGATCGTCGGCCTGGAGCGGGCGCAGCAGTGGCAGGGCGCCGTCGAGGCCTATGAGGTCGCACACGAGCGGTGGCCACAGAGTCTCGGTGCGCTCATTGGTCTCGGGAACAGTCGCTACGCTTTGAATGATCTCCCAGGTGCCGAGCAAGCATTTCGGCTGGCCACCCGAGCGCACCCGGAGGCCGCCGCCGCGTTCAACAACCTGGCTCACGTGCTGGCGGAGTTGGGACGTCGCGAAGAAGCACTGAGCGCCGCTCGCCGGGCCACGGAGTTAGCAAGTCCATCGGAGCCTGTATATCGAGCGACACTCATGAAGATCGAGAATCAGCCTCGGTGAGCAGCCCGGTCTCCCGCCGGGCTTGGTCCAGCCACCACGGCATCTCCAACTCGCCGAACATCGCCGTGGCCGCGGCGAGATGCTCGGCCGCCTGCGGCCGCATGGAGGCGCGCCGGTAGAGGCTGCCGAGGCCCAGCTGGCAGCGCGCGACGAGTGGCCGCATACCCAGCTCGTCGGCCAACGCCATCGCGCGCCGATACGCCGCATCGGCGCTCTCCACGTCGGCCGGATCGCGGCTCGCGGCGGCTTCACCGAGCAGCCGCAGGCTCCACGCTTGCCACCCTCGCTCGCCGCGCTCGAGCGAAAGTTGCAGCGCTCGGTGTGCCACGGCAGACGCGTCCTCGAGCCGCCCGGCGAGGAGATAAGCCTCGCCGAGAAAACCCAAGACCGGCGCGCCGAGCACCAGAGCGATCTCCGCCGCCTGCTCGAGAAGCGTGATCCCCTCGGCGAGCCGGCCCGTTCGCGCGTACGCGAGCCCGAGGATGGCAGCCGGCATCGCCCACAGCGCGGTGAAGTCTCGGCCCTGACACAGATCGACAGCACGCGCGGCCGCGGTCGCGGCCTGATCGAAGGCGCCACGGCGCACGTGGACCAAGCCGGTGCCGGAGCACGCGTGGACGAGCGAGTAAGCGTCGTCCGCCCCTTCCGCGATCGCCACCGCCTCCTGGGTACGCGTCATCGCCTCCGAGAACTCGCCGAGCTCCGCCAGGCACCACGCGAGGAACGCGCGAGAGTTCACCGACTGCTTCGACTCGGACCCCCGGGACCGAAGCTCATTCTCGAGCGCCGTCACGTTGTGACTCAGCAGCCCAGAGCCGCGACGGTAGTCGCCCATCCAGTGGAGGACCTGGCCGAGATAGAAGTTTGCCGACTCCTGAAGGCTCGCGTCTCGGAGCGCTTCGGCCGTCGCCAGGCCGCGTTGCCCGGCCTCGATGGCACCCTGCGAGTCCCCGGCGAGAAACAGTCCGTGAGCCCGATAGACGAGCGCCCATCCGAGCCGCGCCTGATCGCCGATGGCGTCGGCTTCACGTTCGGCTTCGCGCAGATGGTCGAGCGCGCGTCGGTGATCGAGGAGCGGCACGCACGACTGCCGGATCTTGAATCGGAGGTCGATGATTCGTTCGACCGTCTCGCGTGAGGCCGGCAGGTGTCGAAGCGCGTCGACCGCCTGTTCGAAGCAGACCGCGGCCTCTCGGTGGGCCGAACGCACGGCCGCGCTCGTGCCGGCTTGCGTGAGATACCCCGCCGCGCGATCCCAAACGTCGCTCGCGTAGTAGTGGCGCCCGAGCGCGAGCGCGTGGGGCGCGACATCGGCCCCGTGGAGCGTTTCCAGCGCTCGCGCGGACGCCTCATGCAGGCGCTTGCGGTACGGCGGCAGCAACCCCTCGTACGTGACCTCTCGAATCCGCTCATGGGTGAAGTCGAGACGCTCACCGACCGCGTGAAAGATCCGGCGCCCGACGAGCTCTTCAACGCCTTCGGCGGTCTCCGTCGCGCCGAGCTCGGCCGCGTGCTCGAGGAGCGCGAAATCGAACTCACGGCCGATGACGCTGGCCACGGCGGCCAAGCGCCGCGCGCGGTCGCCGAGCCGGTCGAGGCGCGCGGCGATGACCTCACGGACCCGAGGCGGCATGCCCGGCTCACCGGCCGCCCCGCCGGCGTCGCGCTCCTGCAGCACACGGACGGTCTCGAGCACCATGAACGGATTTCCCGCGCTGGCGCGCCACATCGTCTCGCCGAGCCTCTGGACTGCGGCTTCGTCGGTCCCCGCCTTCAACAGCGTTCGGACGAGCGCCGCCGTCTCCGCCTGAGACAGCGGTGCCAGCGTCGTGGAGAAGAAGCGGGGCTGGCGGCCGAGCTGGGCAATCGTCCGACGCAGGATCAGCGCATCCACCATCTCCTCGACCCGTGCGGTGCCGACGATGAGCACCGGCCAGTCGGGCATGCGGCGGCCGAGGAACACCAGGAGCCTGAGCGTCATCTCGTCCGCCCAGTGAAGATCCTCGAGCACGAGGAGCAATGGACTCGGCGACGCCAGGTGCTCGACCGTCCGCGCCATTGCCTCGAAGAGGCGGACATAGTCTTCGGCGGCCGCGGGCTCGCGCTCAGGCGGGCCGAGCTCGGGAAACAGGCGACCCAGTTCGGCGCGCCACGCCGCGTCCAGGCCCTCGACGAGCCCGGGCACGACGTGTCCGCCTCGGAAGGCGTTGACCCAGGGACCGAGCGGTAGGACCTGCTCGCTTTCGTACGCTCGGCCCAACAAGACCTGACCTCCCTTGTCGATGGCCTCACTGACGAGCGCCTCCACGAGCCGCGTCTTACCGATGCCCGCTTCGCCCTGAATCATGCCGATCGCTCCACGGCCCTGCCACGCGTCGGCAAGTCGTTCACGCAGGGTGGCCAGCTCGACGGCGCGCCCGACCAACGCCGTGTCCGATGTGATGAGGTGCCCAGCCGGGCGGCGCTCGGCCGCCACGCGGGCGACCTGAGGCCGGGCCTGGAGCAGCTCGCGGTAGAGCTGCTTGGTTTCCGCCTCGGGTTCGAGGCCAAGCTCGCGCTCGAGGACTCCGACGCACGCCTGGTACTGGCGGAGGGCAGCGCCGCGCCGGCCCTGGCGCGTGTAGAGACGCATGAGCGTTCGGTGCACCGCCTCCTGCGCCGGGTCGAGGCCGAGGAGTCGCACGGCGGTTTGCACCGCCTGGTCGATCGCTCCGACCTTGGTCTGATGGCCCAGGAGCTTCGCGAGCGTTTCGACGGCCAGCTCGCGCAATCGCTCCCGCTCCGTCCGGAGCCAGTCCTCGAACGACGGCTCCTCGACGCCGATCCCCTCCAGCAAGTCACCGCGGTAGAGCGCAGCCGCCCGTTCGAGCGCTTCCGGAGTGCCCTCGGCCGTGAGCCGCTCGAACAGGGCGACGTCCACCTCGACGGTGGCCGGGTTCACGCCGACCGTGTCGCCCTCTTCCACGAGGCTGGCGGCGGCCGCACGTGGCAAGGCCTGCCGGAGGGTCACGAGCGCTTGCCGCAGGCTGTGGCGGGCGCGTTCGTCAGAGGTGTCGCCGCAAAGGAGGGTCGCCAGCTTGTCGCGCGGCTGCCT
>WNFW01019859.1_pt1 | contig 11087 bp, 12 predicted proteins | sample 5400131 | NCBI WGS metagenome assembly WNFW01 (sample SAMN13153362, study PRJNA577476) | soil metagenome | isolation source: 20 cm soil or saprolite under grassland replicate 1 | place: USA:California | collected 2016-06-15
CATCCCCAGGATGACGGCCAAGCTCACCGCCCCGCCAATTCCCTGCAGGAAGCGGGCCGCGATCAGCATCGGCTGGCTCACCGACAGCCCGCACAGCATCGAGGCGGCGGTAAACGCGACCAGCCCGATCAGAAAGATCCGCTTGCGACCAATCAGATCGCCGAGCCGTCCAGCCAGCAGTAAGACACCGGCATAGGCGATCAAGTAGGCATTGACGACCCAGGCCAGGCTGGCCTGCGAGAAGCCGAGATCGTTCTTGATCGACGGCAGCGCCACGTTCACGATCGTCATGTCGAGGACGATCATCAGGAAGCCGGCGCACAGGATCAATAAGGCCAGCCATCTCCGGTCATTCTTGGTCTCGTTGGGCATGTCAAGTCTCCTGGCGATGAGGCGTGGTGAAGTGGACATGCTGGTTAGACCCCACCCGCGAGAAAACTCATCGGTACTCTCCCCTCCCCCGCTTGCGGGGGAGGGGTCAGGGTGGGGGCTGACCGCGCACCCCTTCTCGTTGTGACACCATCCGGGCACGCAACGCGGACCACTCAGGCCCGGTGGGCTGCGGCGCCCCCGGCACCCCGCTTACTGCTGCTTCCTTCCGGACCTGACAGGGTTCACGGAACCAGGTCGCGCAGGACCAGGCCATCAACGCAGTCGCACGAAACGACGCTCCGGACAGCGCACCCCTCAAAGGGGAGTTCGACCCCGCTGAAGCGGATTGCGGGTACAGGGCACCGCTGGCTCCCCGTCTAGCGCGATCGGGACTATTCTACCCGCGGTCCGCGGACCTAACCTTGCGGTTCGCGGGGCGGCCGGAATGTCAGCAGCGTCCAGGCGCCCAACCAGCCGATCATCGCGCCGAACACGATCACGACCGCCAGGTCGAGTCCGAGATTGATCAGCTGGGCGCCGGTGTCCGCGGCCTGGCGCTTTGCCGCCGGGCTGAGACGGTCGAAGGCGGTCTGACCTATCGGCAAATACGTGAGGATGAGGGCCGCGACCACGTTATGGAACAACTCGCTGATCCCGCCGGCGATCGCGCCCATCTGCAAGGCCGGGTTGGTGCTCTTCGTCGATGCGGCCAGCTTGCGTCCGGCGCCGCCGATAATCAGAAAACCCAGTGCGGAGCTCACGAAATTCTCGAACATCGTCGGCATCAGGTCGTGCGTGGCGTAGACCGCCACCAGGCGGACGAGCAGGGCAAAGAGGCCGCCGATCACTAATTGACCCGGCTGATCAGCTGACCTCGCAGCTGTTTGACCCGCGGCGCGTCCTCCGGCTCCGGTCGCATCGCCAGGTAGCGCGTGAAATCTTTCAACGCCTCGGCGTCGTGATGCATCTGGAAGTGGATCATGCCGCGATCCCGCCACTCCGATGTGAGATGCGGGTCGGTCAGCATGATGCGGTCGCTGGCGCTCAGCGCGCGCGCCAGGTCGCCACGCGATAAGTACAGGCTCTTGAGGTTATTAAGGATGCGCGACAGGATCTGCCGCTTCGTCGAGGGCTCGAGGAGGGCGGGACGCATCTTGACTTCACCGCCGTACATCTCGTTCAGCATCTTCGCGCATTCCTCGCGGGTCAGCGTGCGGCCGTTGAAGGCGTCGATGAAGATCTCGCCGCTGGTCGCCGGCGCGTACTTCACCAGGAAATGACCGGGCATGCCAACCCCGCGCACGGGCAGGCCGGCCCTCTCCCCTATCGCCACGTAGAGGACCGCGAGCGTGATCGGGATGCCCACCCGGCGGTCGAGCACCTCGTTGAGAAAGCTGTTGCGCGGGTCGTAGTACTCCTCGCGGTTGCCTTTGAAGTGCAGCTCCTCGAACAGGTAGGCATTCGCCACCTCGACAACCCGGCCGGGCTCCACCTCGGCCCGGATCCGCTGCTTGAGCTCGGTCCCCATGCGGGCGATTTGATTGAGATAGACCGCCGGACGCAGATCCGGGTACTCTTCGGCGGCGATCAGCAGCGCCGCTTCGGCCAGGTCCAGTTCCGGGTCCGGCGTCTGCAGCAGGCGCGTGAACGCGTCGCGTGCCTCAGCCGGCGTCATGCCTACGTAGTCTAGATAGACGGAACGGTGCGTTGAGGATGGCCAGCACCACGAGCGTCAAGAGAGCGCCCGTCGCGATGTACCAGGGCCAGGGCCCCATGAGATCGAGTAAGCTGCCGCTGGCCGGCACCTGCCGCAGGTACATGTAGTTACCGCCGGTCGCCAGGTCGATCAATCCCACGACGATCGCAAAGACGACGGTCAAGACGAAGATGCGGCGGACGGCACCGGGCCGCGGCTGCAGGGCGAGGCCGAAGACCAGGAAAAGCGCCGCAAGGATGGCCAGGTCGTGCGTCACGTAGAACTGCAGGTAGGGAAAGCTCGGAAAATGATCCTTGAGATCCGGAGTGAGCACCGCCTGGAGCGTTCCACCCAGTCCCCAGAAGTAGGCCACTTCGACGAGCACGAGCTGCCGCCATACAAGCGCCGCCGCTGCGACGAAGGCGGCCACATCACATAGCTGGACCGGAAGGCTGGCGGCCGCGGACCAGGTCTTGTTCGCGACGACGTACGGTTGCCAGCTCAGCTCGGCGACCACCAGCGTGAGCGCGATGATTGCCGCAACAGCATCGATCCAACGGCCCGGAGCTCGCCGGGCGGCGACGCACAGCAGCACGGCGACGACGACCAGGATCGCAAGGGGAAGAACGTGCTCGGCCGACACCGGCTATAGTTTCCCTCCTCAACATGGCCAAACTCATTTATTCGGCGATCATGTCGCTCGACGGCTACATCGCCGACGAGCACGGCAACTTCGACTGGGCTGCCCCGAATGAGGAGGTCCACGCCTTCGTCAACGACCTCGAGCGGCGCATCGGCACCTACCTCTACGGTCGCCGCATGTACGACGTCATGCGCTACTGGGAAACCGCACCGACCGATGCCGGTCAGCCATCGGTCACGAGGGATTACGCCCAGATCTGGCAGGCGGCTGACAAGATCGTGTACTCGAGGACGCTGGCGACGGCATCCACCACCAGGACGCGGATCGAGAAAGACTTCGACCCGCAAGCCGTGCGCCGGCTGAAGGCGACCGCGTCGCGTGATATGTCCGTCGGAGGTCCCGACCTCGCGGCGCAGGCGATCAGAGCCGGGTTGGTCGATGACCTCCAGCTGTTCGTCGTGCCCATCGTGGTGGGAGGCGGCACAACGGCCCTCCCGGATCACGTCCGCGTCAAGCTCCAGCTGCTCGACGAGCACCGCTTCACCGGCGGCGTGGTTCACCTCAACTACGGCATCATGACCTGAGATGAGTGACAGGCGGCGCGGTTACCGTCCCTGGGGCGGCACCTGGGGCTGCGGGTGTACCAGCGTCGTCGTCGTGCTGACCGCGGGGCTCATCTTGAGTCTGTTCAACCTCGCGATTGGCCTCGGTGCGTCCGTGCGGATTCCATTCACATCGAGCAACCTGACGATCGCGGGCTCGGTCGGCACGAAAAACAAAGCCCCGCAGGTGCTGCCCGGTTACACCCAGGGGCGTCTCGGCGGAAACCAGAACTTCATCAACCAGTCGTCAACGCTGACCATCGGCCCGGCTGAGGGCGCGGTCATCGTAGTCCTGGGCCGCCAGGATGCTTCCCCCGTTGTCGATCTTCACCTCGAAGCTCGGTAGCCCATGAGCGTGGGGCTGCCAGACCGCGTCTTTGTGATCGTCGTCGAGACCGAGGGCGCGCGCGACCCCGAGCGGATGCCCTTGCTCAGCTACGCCGGACCGGGCGGTGCGCGCCGCACGGCGGCGTTCAGCAGCATGCTGCTGGCGACCACCTTCCTCAACCAGGCGCAGCAACTGGGCCACTTCGTCAAGCTCGACTACATCTTCCCGGCCGATCGGCGCCGGCTGGCCGCGGACTTTCCGGAGTACGAGGTCCGGCTGGATCCGAGCCCGCAGGCCTTCTTCGGGGGCGACCCAGCCGCTTAGGCCGGCACAAGCTCGGCGACCCCGGCAACGTTACACGCGCGTCATCATGCCCCGCTTCCGCCATCGGCTGGCACTGAAGATCGTCCTCCCCTTCGCGGCCCTCACTCTCGCGATCGGCGCCGTCGGCACCCTGACGGCCACCGGCGAGTTGAGCACCCGCAGCCAGGGCGCGTTTGATGCCCAGCTCGTCCACGACGGCATCGTCGCCCAGTCGATGGTCAAGACCGGAGATTCCGAGCGACGGGCGATCCTTCGCCTCCTGACCGGTGGCCCGGGTCTGAGTCAGAACTGGGACAAGACCCCGGCGTTGCAGGCCTGGCTCGAACGGGCCCTGACGATTCATCCCAACGTCATCGTCGAGGTGGTCGACACCTCCGGTCGCGAGATCGTCGGGGTGGTCGGCCACGGCGCCCTTGCCGACACCGTGACCCGCAGCCGCGACTTGAGCAGCTGGCCCGGCCTCTCCAACATGCTGAGTGGCGGCGCGACCACGATTGACCTGATAGCGTCCGCCCCGCAGCCGGCGATCTTCGCCGGCCAGCCGGTGCGCAACGCGGCCGACGGACTGATCGGCGCCATCCTCATCGGCGACTATCTCGACGACCGCGCGGGCACGATCAAGGCGTCGCTGCCGCACGACGACATCACCTTCTACGACGTCAACGGCCAGGTCCTCGCGACGTCATCGCCCATACCGCCCGGTCAGTGGCCGACGCTCGCGCTCGACGGGAACACGCGGGATCGTATCACCCCCACCAGCGTCGTCGAGCTGCCGCGCGTCGCGGGCGGTCCCGGCACGGAGATCCTGTCGCCCTGGACGGTGCGAACGACGAACCTCGGTTACGTCGGGACGGTCGGATCGACCGCCGGCTTACTGGCCGACACCAACCAGTTGCGCATCATTCTGGTTACGTTGTTTCTGGCCGGCGTGCTGTTCACGCTCGCGATCGGCATCTGGCTGGCGCGCCGGATCACCAGACCGGTGCACCGCCTTGTGGAGGCGACCCGGCTGGTCAGCGCCGGCGACCTCGAACATCAAGCGCCCGTGACGACCCACGACGAGATCGGCGAGCTCACCGACTCGTTCAACCAGATGACGCGCAGCCTGAAAGAGAAGAGCGCTTCGCTGCGCACGACGATGACGCAGCTTCAGGACACGTACCTGATGACGATCGAGGCGCTGGCGGCGGCAGTCGAGGCGCGCGATCCCTACACGCATGGTCACACGCGACGGGTCGAGGATTACGCCCTCATCATGGCGAAGGCCCTCGGCTGCAGCGAGGCCGAGATCAACGCACTGCGCCGCGCCTGCGTGCTGCACGATATCGGCAAGATCGGGATCGAGGATGCGATCCTCCGCAAACAGGCACGGCTCGAGCCCGACGAAGCGCTGCGCATGCAGAAGCACCCGGTGATCGGCGTCGACATGTTGAAGGGCATCGATTTCCTCGATCCGGTACTGCCGCTGATCCGGCACCACCACGAGCGGTGGGACGGCAATGGCTACCCGGATGAGTTACGGACCGACGAAATTCCGCTGGGCGCTCGCATCCTGGCGGTCGCCGACGCGGTCGACGCCATGACGTCTGACCGTCCCTACCGGGCGGCGCGCACGTTCGAGTACGCGAAGACGGAAATCCTCAAAGGCTCAGCCACCCACTTCGACCCTGAGGTCGTCACCGCCTTCATCAAAAGCCAGCGTGCCATCGAGGATCTCCTGCGCGCCGCGGCGGGCGAGGAGATGCACCATCACCCGGATTCGGATGACATCGGCGGCTGGCGCATGCACGTCGTCGGCCGCTAGCCAAACACGGCCTATCGCGCGAGCTGGAAGTTGATCGTGGTCCGCGCGAGCTGGAAGTTGATCGTGGTCTGGTGGCCCGGCTTGACGATCACCTGTTGGGTCTGGCCCACGTATCCGTTGGCCGACGCGGTGATCGTATAGGTTCCGTAGAGCACCGCCGGAAAGCTGAAGTTGCCGTTGAGATCGGTCACGGTGGCCAGGCCGTTGGAAAGCTTGACTGTGGCGCCGGCGATCACGGCCGCCGTCACGCTGTCCGTGACGAAACCCTTGATGCTTCCGGTGGCCGTCAGGCTGACCAGCTTGACGGTAATGATCTGGTTTTGCCCCCCATTGACGGTCACCGTCTGGCCGGCGCTGCTGTAGCCGGTGGCGCTGGCAGTCACCGAGTAGGTGCCCGGATTCACGCTGAATGAGAAGTTGCCGTTGACATCGGTGATGGCCGCGACTCCGCCCGGGCTGAGGCTGACGGTTGCCGCGACGATCGGCAAGCGCGTGACGCTATCGATGACCTGGCCGTTGATGGCCGCCCTCGTCGGGCTTGGTGTGGGAGTCGGAGTGGGCAACGGCGTTGCTGATGGCAGGGGCAGCGGTAACGCGGACGGCGCCGGGGTGGGCGATGGAGATGAGGATCTCCTGTACCACCTGTTGGGATACGGGCGCAAGATGCTGTTCCGGGTCGCCGGCGTAGCTGGCGAGGCTGAGGCCGTGAACGTTGACGCCGAGCACCAGGAGACCAGGGATGGTCGATGCCCCGACCGAGGCGATCCAGAAGAGCACGCCGAACAATGGCAACAGAGCGGTCCGTCGCCAGCGTCCCCGGGTCGTGCCAGGCTTCACGCCGCCTCCGGTTCCGCCGCGGTGACCTCAGCCTTGCCCATCTTGCCCAAGCGCTCGACGATGGCATCGCGCCGCGCCAGGAACGCGGTGACGACGGCCGGATCGAACTGCCGGCCGGCATCTTTGCGGATGGTCGCGGTTGCCGCGTCGAAACCGAGACCCTTGCGATATGGACGGTCTGATGTCAGGGCGTCGAAGACGTCCGCGACTGCCAGGATCCGAACGAGCAGCGGGATCGCACTTCCCATCAGGCCCGTCGGATATCCGGCTCCATCCCAGCGCTCGTGGTGGTACAGCACACCTGGCATGCTGGGCTCCAGGAATCGCAGCCCTTTCAACATGTCATAACCGATTCGGGGATGTTCGCGCATGTCTTCAGATTCGGCACTGCTGAGCGGCCCCGGCTTGCGCAGCACCCGGTCTTCGACGCCGATCTTCCCGATGTCATGGAGCAGGGCCCCGCGTCGGAGCGCCTCGCGGTCTTTGCCCGTCAGCCCGACGGCAGCGGCGATCTCCATGCTGATGGCGGCGACTCGGGCCGAGTGGCCGAATGTCGACGGGTCGCGAGCGTCGATGGCGCGGGCGAGCGCTTCCATGCTGGCGAAGTAGGTCTCCTCGAGGGCCGCGGTCTTTTCCTCCAGCGTCGAGGTCATCTCGTTGAACGTCTTTGCCAGGTAACCGATCTCATCGTGTGACTTGACGGGGGCACGATGATGGAGGTCACCGCCTGAAACGATTCGCATCGACCGAACAAGGCGATCCAGCGGCCTCGTCAAGAGCGAGGCGGTCACGCCGCCGACCAGCAACGTCAGAAGCGCTGCCGCGGTGAACACGAGACTCAGAATGAGCCGAACCTGCGTCACTGAGTTCTGCAGCCCGTCGGCGTTGGCCTGGACGGCGAGATAACCGAGTTGGCTTCCACGCATGACCCAGGTGCTGAAGAGCGAACCGTAGGTATGGTCGGCTTCAGTCGCATCAAGGCGCGCGGTCTTGTCGGCCGTGATTTTCGCTCGAGTCGCATCATCGAGAGCCGGCGGACTGGGCAACGCGCTGGCCAGCTCGTGCCCGGACAGGTCATAGAAGGCAGCGTTCGGAAGGCCCGCGGCAATCTCAGTAAGGGATTGACCGATCAGCATGGCGCCAACGATGTGCTGATCGTCGGCCCGCACGGGACTGACCCAATAGAGTGTGGGCTTGGCGTCAACCGTGAATAGAAAGAGGCGTCGTTCACCCAGGGCATCGGTTTGCCCCGCGAGGACACCGATGACGGCCGGCACAGTGGCGAACGCGGTGGACCGGGTCTGAGGCAGGCGGCTCGGACCTGAAGGCGTGCCCTGGATGGCCAGCAGCTCCCTGCCACTGGTGTCGAGCACGCGGATCTGGATGTTCGCCGGCTCGGCGACCGCGGCCAGGGGCGTCAGCAAGCCGGCCAGCCCATCGGTGTCGATCGCGGCGATCGCGGCCGGCACGCCGATCGTGTTACTGGCCTGGCTGAGGTCACGGACCCGCTCGGCTTCCAGGAGCGACACCGATTGGTTGGCGACGAAACTCTTGTAAAGCAGCTTGCCGTCGAACTCGGTAGAGGCGGCATTGGTCAGCCGCCCCGTTGCCACGCCGGTGCCGATCACGCCGACGAAGATGAGCAGCACGGCAAACGGCAGGATGATCTTGTACCGGATGGGAAATCGCATGGCGCTGACCCGATGATCCGGCGGCTAGGTTGCGACAACCGTTGCATGGGCGCCGTGCGGCGCTTTCTGGGCCATTCGGATTCGTGGGGGTGCCAACCGGCCGATGCCCGCTGGGCCGTTTAGCGGTTTCAGTCTCGGGGCAGTTCGCCCCTCGCTCGCCGCGACTCCCAGAACTGGAGGCCGCCCTGCAGACGCTTCATCTCCGCCTCGAGGAACGGGACATCGATCCCGGCCAGCTCGTTCTTTGTCTCGGGAACCTGCTCGATGTGCTCGCGCGTCTGGCCGAGCAGCACTTCCTTGAACCGGATCAGGTCCGTGTAGACGGCGCGCCAATGCCGGATGTCGTCCGCGTTGTAGTGATCCCGGTTTTCGCCCTCCAGCAACCGGTTGAAATCAATGATCCGTTTCGTGAAATCGAGCGGTTCCACCGTTGCCCATGATAAGCACTTGTTTAACCGGGCCGTGGTTGGGTACGACCCACGAATGATCTCGGATGTCGATCTCCTGGATAGTTATTCGCGCGCCGTCATCTCGGTCGTCGAATCGGTCGGCCCCGCCGTCGTCGGCGTCAGCGGCGTTGGCACGGGGATGCTCATCACGCCAGATGGCTACGCCCTCACCAACAGCCACGTCGTCAGCGCCGTAAAAGCCTACGAGCTCACCTTGCGGGACGGGTCATCCTTGAAGGCGGAGCTCGTCGGCAAGGATGCCCATACTGACCTGGCCGTCCTACGCGCATCGGGCGCGGGTCTCCCCCACGCCCGGCTCGGCGACTCCAGCCGGCTGCAGGTGGGCCAGCTGGTGGTGGCGATCGGGCATCCCTTCGGTTTTCAATCCACGGTGACGACCGGCGTTGTCAGCGCCGTCGGCCGCACCATGCGCGCCCAGAGCGGGCGGACCATCGAGAACATCATCCAGACCGATGCCGCGCTCAATCCCGGGAATTCCGGTGGCCCGCTGGTCGATACTCGCGGCCAGGTGGTGGGCATCAACACGGCGATCATCGCCATGGCCCAGGGCATCTGCTTCGCCGTGCCTAGCAATACCGCTCAGCGCGTCGTCTCGGTGCTGATTCGAGACGGCCGGGTGGTCCGCTCCTATCTGGGGATCACCGGTGAGACCTGGCCGATCCACCGCCGCGTCAACCGCTATTACCACCTGGAGCAAGACAGTGGAGTTCGGATCGCGCACGTCGATCCGAATGGGCCCGCTCAGCAAGCCGGGCTAAAGACGGAGGACGTCCTGGTGAGCCTGGCGACCCACACCATCAAAGATGTCGACGACCTGCAGCATTTCCTCACCGACTGGCCGGTCGGCATTCCCGCCGAGGCGCAGGTGCTGCGCGGCACCGAGCTGCTCAAGCAGACCATCATCCCGGTCGAGCTGAAGAGCTAAAAAACGCCGCGAGATCGAGCCGAGCCGATGGTCCTAGGGACTCGCGACGGTCGCAATCACCTGCTGCTGGTAGTGCTGCGGATTGGTTCCATCGTCGTAGGTGCTCACCGACGTCGTCAGGCTGGTTGACCCGGCGAAGTCGTTGCCGAAGTAATCGCCGACGAAGGTGTCCTTGCCGGTAAAGAGCGTGCTGCCAAAGCGCCAGGGCGCATTGAGTTGCGGGTCCCAGGTATGGGCGCTCAACCGGATGTTGCTGCCCAACGGCGTGAGCGCCGCCGTGTAGAACTGGACGCTGGTGTTGATGCAGTAGTTGCTCGCGCCGTAGGGAGGCAGCGCGCCGCTGTAATGCGGATTGACGGTATCGAGCCCGATCCCCGCTCCGGTCGCCTCCGCGGTACCCGCTGCCGGACACGCGAGGCGCCGGTCATAGAAGTTGACGCTCACGGTGCCGTTGGCCGCGGCGGCGAGGTTCGGCTGGAACTCGTCGGCCAGGCTGACGTTGTCATTGACCCGGACTGGCGTCGTCCACGATTGGCCACCGTCGAAAGACCCCGACAGCATGATGTTGTCGTAGCCGCTGGCGTAATCCTCCCAGGAGATATAGAGCGGGTAACGCCCGTTCACCTTGGTCGTGCCGACCGTAAACGTATCCGTGATGCCATCGGTAAACGTCGTTTTCGGATACGCCTCAGGCGGGATCGTGACATTCTGAGCGCCGGTCACCGCCAACGGTCCCTGCCAGGTCATGCCGCCATCGGTCGAGTAGTCGACCGCGAGGCTGTAGGTGGTGCGCGACTGGCGGCTCGGGAAGTTGGTGATGCTGGTCCAGACGGTGCCGCTGGGGTCGACATGGGGCAATAAATAGGTGTCTGAGGCGCTGCCACTCAGGCTTGGCAGGCGCTGCAGAGGCGTCCAGTCGGTGTGCTGGCCGCCTGGCAAGGCCTTGGCGGTCGATACGTAGGCCTTGCTCATCAAGCCGTCAAAGCTGAAGTTCACGAACATCGCGTAGATCGTGTTGAAGTGCGGGCTCGCGGGGTTGTTGTCGATCGCGATCCACTGCTTGTCCGGCTCCTGGCCCTGGTTGTTGTCGATCGCCACGAAGTCGGGACCGGTCACGCCGGACGCGTTCGTGCGGGTCGTGATCCAGTCAGTGGCCGTCTTCGCTCCGGCCGGCCGCACGGAGACGCTGACCGACTCGGGTGGCATCGCCGGGTTGGGTAGCTTGCTCTTCTGAAACAGCTTGCTGCCGGTGCCATTGGCGCCGCCCGCATAGGCGAACTGGTAGGGCAGCAGAATCTCGTAGAAATTGCCGAAGCCGTCGAAGGCGCCGACCGGGTCGGTGTTGTCGGTGAAGCCTTCATAGCCGGGGATATGGCCCTGCACCGGCCAGGTCTG
>WNFW01009923.1_pt1 | contig 11083 bp, 11 predicted proteins | sample 5400131 | NCBI WGS metagenome assembly WNFW01 (sample SAMN13153362, study PRJNA577476) | soil metagenome | isolation source: 20 cm soil or saprolite under grassland replicate 1 | place: USA:California | collected 2016-06-15
AACTGAGCATGGGCTTGCACCGTTGAGATCGTGGCACCGCGGGTGACAAACCCCGGTTGCCGTTGTGTCCCGACAAACCCAAAGTAGGTCTAACAAGGCAAAGAGCTCCATCGTACGGAGGTTGAGGCGCCTATCTCATTGGTTTGATGCCCCTATACTTTAGTTTGGAGCGCTCCCAGGCGCCTGCAATCGGCAGATACCCCGGATTTCGCTGCGCCCAATCCGGACTACTCGCTACAATCGAGAGCCTATTCAAGTGAAATGGAATAAGTGCGAGCCGCGAGCTCGCATGCCTTACCCCGCGTCGGCTGGCAGTGCGAATTCAAATACCGCGCCGCCTTGCGCGCCGGGCGATGCCCAGAGTCGACCCTCGTGTCCCTCGATGATCGAGCGGCAAATCGCTAGTCCCATCCCCATGCCATTGGACTTGGTCGTGAACAACGGATTGAAGATACGGTCGACGATCCCGGGATCGATGCCCGGTCCGCTATCCGCCACGGAAATCAGCACACGGTTTGGCTCTTGAAGTGCCGATCTAACCATCAAAACGCGGGGCTGCTTGGTTTCTCTCATGGCTTCGATCGCATTGGTGATCAGATTTATGAGTACTTGCTGCAGCTGGATGCGATCGGCCTTCACTGGTTGTAATTGCTCATGCAATCTGAGCTCGACGGAAATGCGACTCCTCTGCAGCTCGCGTTCCGTGAGCGCGAGGACCTCGCGCACGAGCTCGTTGAGGTCGAGCGGGGTCCTATTGCGTCCATCTCGCTTCACCATCGCCCGGATGCTGCCGATGAGATCGCGGGCCCGATAGGCCGAGTTGCGAATTTGCGCGAGCGAGGCCCTCACTTCGTCGAGGTCCGGCGCCGGGCGGCCCATCCAGCGCGCAGCTGCGTCGACGTTGGTGACGATGCTGGCCAGGGGTTGATTCATCTCGTGCGCGATCGAGGCCGAGAGCACGTCCATCGTCATCAGCCGCGCTTCCCGCTCACGACTTTCCGCCATGACGGAACGGGCGAGTCGCGCATAGAGAAAAGCGGTTTCCGAAAGCAGGATAGCGAGCACGAGCGTCGAGGAAATTAGGAAGAACACGCGCGAGGCATACCATCCGACAACGTAACGGCGACCGACCAAAAAGATCAGACAAAGTTCAATCAGCAAGCCGCACATCACGACCATGAGCCATAGGTCGAGTACGGAACGTCGCCTCGCCCACAACAGAGCGAGCGCAAGGAAGGCCAAGAGCAACAGGCCGTTCCAATAGGTATACGACCGCTCGAAAAGGGCGAAAGTGGTCGGCATCGACGCGTTGGTAGTCGTGACAAGCCACACCAGAGCATCCACGATCACGACGCCGGCGGCACTCGATAGAACAGCGAAAGGCAACGAGCGCCGTAGCCATTGCGTCGGCGACTCGTTGTCTTTGAGAAGGGTATAGGCGATCACGAACAGTGCAAAGCCAAGGTGCCATAGCGTGGAGAGCAGACCCCATGTGGTGCTCGCTATTTCGGTTTGCTCAAACAGGTCGGGAAACGTAAGAGCCCAAGGGATCGTCATGAGTGTGCTGAAGAGGTAGCCGCCAGAAATAGCAAGCAGAGCGCGCGAACGCACCAGTGAAAATTGAACGAACAGCAAGGCAGACGTGATCGAGTTGATCACGAACATTGCGGTGGCGTATGCGGGAATGAATTCTCTGACATATGGGAGCGGCACAGTGGCAAAGGGCACCGTCGCGCAGAATGCGGCGAGCAACACGAGCACGATGGCGAGAGCAAGCCGCGTCTGGCCCCGGCTCGGCGGCAGCGTCGACAGCAGGACCTGCTGTTCGTCCAAGACGCCCGTCGTCGGCACGGCCGCCTCTGCTCGCGACTCGCGGTGAGGTGCCGTTTGAGCAGCCGCAGGGGATTTCAACTTTTGCGCCCGATCTCAAGCGCCTTATCGAGGAGCTCCACGAGCGTTGAACTGTCGAACGGCTTGCCCAGGAACCCCAGGGCTCCGGCCTCTATTGCGCGCGCCCGCATCCGCTCCTCGGGAAAAGCGGTCACGAAGATGATAGGTATGTGGCGACCCTGCGCCAATAGCGATTGCTGTAGCTCGATGCCATTGAGGCCCGGCATTTGCAAATCGGTGATCAGGCAGGACGTATCGTCCAAATACGACGAGTCCAGATATTGTTCCGCGGATGCAAACGTGTACGCCTTAAAGCCGAGCGACGTCACAAGGCTCTTCAGCGCGCAGCGCATCGATTCATCGTCGTCGATGATGGAGATGATCGCGCGATGCTGCAATTGCTGATCCTCGACTGCGCGTCGCAAAGAAGGCGAGTTTCTGGTGAAAGAGAACCCTTGCATGAAACGTATATAGGTCAGTATGGCCGCCGGAATAATCATATCAAGGTATTAAGGTATTAAGCGCCGCCCTTTGCCTTTTGTGCAGTGCGTCAGCGGAGCCAGGTTCCGCCCGCTACACCTCGATCTCCTCAACCGGAAACAGCGAGTAGAAGACCGCAGGGGCAACCGATTCCACGCTCCCGTCGTCATCGGCGATACCGACGACGAGTATTTGAACGATGCTGAAACTTTTGTCTTTGTTTCTGGCATTGGCGAGCTGCGGCCCCCGTACATAGGCCGTAGTAACCACGCCGCAGGCGGTCGCATCATGCGCTTCGCGATTGACGGCGTTGATCGTCGCGCGCGTGTCGCCGTCGTAGAGCGCGATGAAACGCTGCACTTGTTTCTCGGTGTCACAGATGAGACTCGGGCCGATCTCAACCTCCTGCGCCTGTGCTGCAGTGCCGAAGAACAAGATATTCAGCACAACGAGAAGCGCCGCCGCAAGGACTGGCGCGAAGCTCAAAGAGGGCCTCCGAAGCAAAGCGATGTTTCGAATGGCCTTGAGGACACACGGCGCTCGGCGCGGGCTTGGGCGGGTTGGTCCGGTCGATCCGAGAATATCGGACAGCGCGATGATCGAGCAGGTGAACAGCAGGACAAAGTCAGGCATCATTTCTTCACTCATCGTTACGCGATCCCGCCTGCGCTTGCGTGAAGACAGATCCGCTGGATGCGCGACGCTGCGCCGTCTTCATCTATTCCCCGGGCCGGAAATAACTTTGCGCGGATTGCGCTCCTTGGTCCGACCTTGCTTTGATTTTCATGACGCGCGCGCAACGGCGATGTTCGCCCTTCCATCGGGCGACGACACCTCACAATGGGCGCAAGAGCGGCTCAATCGAAGCAAGATCGGCAAAGCAAGCGCTTGGGAATGAATTAATTCTCCACACTGTGACGATGCCATTTCCAATCGACCGAACGCGCTCCCCTATGTCGTGACCGCCGGCTCGATCATCAGGGTCCCGCTCCCCCCGCCCTGTTCGGCCTGCAGGTCATCACGAGACCCGGTGTCCTCCCCCGTGTTTCGCTACGACGTAGGGATTTTGGGCCGGTGGCACAGCGCCGCCGGCCCTTTTTCTGTTTGGCCCTGCAGGCAGTCGCATCACTTAGCGGGGCAACGTCGGCCTGGCGCGGATCCCAAACATCATGACGGTTTGGGCCGCTTGCGTCCCGCTTGAGCGCGGCACGTCGCGCAACGGGAAGCCGAAACGTAGGTATCGTCTCCTCAACTAAATGTCGCAGGGTCGCGCAACCTGCGTAGAATGGATCGGTGCACCCCCATGATTACCTGAAGCGCAAGCGCCTAATGGCGCGACGTCCAGTCTGCGACGCGCACGCGATGATCAAAATCATCCACTCAAAGGCGCGAAGCATAACGCGGTGGAGCAAGGATCATGGTTCGCGCCACCATTTTGGTTTTGCGATGCTCGCGACTGGTTGGCGACTCGGTCCTAAAGAGCGCCGGCTTGTTGGAGGTGGCGCAAACCTGGCGAACGCTGACGCATGATCTCGCTGATCCGTATCGGCCCGAGCTTTATTATATGCGCGGTCCTGGCCCGAAATGGCGCGAAAAGCATTCTAACGGTCGTTCGCTGCAATCCTGAACTCAGCTGCGCACCTTCGGGCGCGGCGCTCAGGAGTTGCGTCGAGACAGCGGTGCCGGCGCTGACCAGGTAGCAGCGCCGCCGGTTATGCCGCCACAGCGCTGCGCGACGGCGGCGCCATGAATTCGGGGCCGACGGGATCGCTGATCGCTGTTTCAAGAATGCGATCAATCTCGGCCTGGGCGGAGGCATCGAGTTGCCAGCCGCTCACCTCGCCGACCGGCTGCAGCTGGCCCGGGTGGCGCGCGCCCCACAGCGCGGTGGTGATGCCTTGATCGAGCATCCAGCGGATCGCCAGATGGATGACGTGCTTGCGGAACCGCTGCTGCGCGAGTTGATCGAGCCGTGTTACGGCGGCGAGATATTGCGCGAACCGCGGCGGCTGAAATTTCGGATCGGTGCGGCGAAGATCATCGCCATCGAATTTGCTGTCCGGCTGCATCCGCCCGGACAAGAGCCCGCGGCAAAGCGCGCCGTAGCCGAAGGTGGCGATGTTGTTCTTTCGGCAATAGGGGAGGGTCTCGGCCTCAATGGCGCGCTCGAACAGATTGTAGGGCGGCTGCAGCACGTGCAGCGGCGCAATCCGGCGGAAGCGCTCCATTTGTCCAACCGAGAAATTGCTCACCCCGATGGCGCGGATCTTGCCTTGCTCGAATAAGGTGCGCATGGCCTCTGCGGTTTCCTCGATCCTCACCATCGGGTCGGGCCAATGAACCTGGTAGACGTCGATGTGTTCGGTTCGAAGCCGGCGCAATGAATCCTCGACTTCCTGCAGGATGCGCGCGCGGCTGGCATTGCGGAACACGCCTGCGCCCGACCATTCAAGCCCCGCCTTGGTTGCGATGAGCACGCGCGAGCGGAGATGACCTTCGCTGAGGGCCTTGCCGACGATTTCCTCGGAACGGCCGAACCCGTAGACCGGCGCGGTATCGATGAGATTGATGCCGCGGTCGACGGCCGCTCGGATGGTTGCGATTGATTCCGCCTCATCGGTCCCGCCCCACATCCAGCCGCCGATCGCCCAGGTGCCGAGCGCAACGCGCGACACTTCGAGTGATGTGCCGGCGATGGCCGCGCGTTCCATCCCGATCTCGCCGGTTTCGGTTTGATGAGCCATGGATGTTGCTCCTTCGCTTCAGCGGGCTGTGTCGCGCTAATCCATTGATGGCGCGAGCAGCGACACGCCGAACGTAATGATGCTTGCATCACCCGCTTGTCCCGCATTGCGGTGATTGGCCTGTTTCTGCTGACAAAAGATACGAAGATGCGTTCGACACCGCCTCGCAACAAGCGGGGAAGAGTGTCGAAGCAATCGATTTTGAGTGAAGGCACGCCGCTGCACGGCTGGCCGTTGCGGTCGCCTAGCCGCCCTGCGGCTTGCTCCGCCGAACGCCCAGCACTTCCGCCATCCGCACCAGATCGGCGAGCGAGCGCGCCGCCATTTTCCGCATGACGTGACCGCGATGGATCTTGACCGTAATCTCGCTCAGCCCCAGCTCGCCGGCGATCTGCTTGTTCATCAACCCGGCAGTGACGAGGCCCATCACCTCTCGTTCGCGCTCGGTCAGCCCGTCCAAGCGTAGGCGCAGGTCCGCCACCCGATGCTCGTCCTGTCGCCGCTTGCGGTCGCGCTCGAGCGCAGCAGCGACCGCGTCCAGCATGTCCTGATCGCGAAACGGCTTGGTGAGAAAATCGACAGCGCCGGCTTTCATGGCCTGCACCGACATCGGGATGTCGCCGTGCCCGGTCATGAATATGATCGGAGTATGGATGTTCGCCTTGGCGAGCTCGGCCTGGAAGTCGAGTCCGCTGAGCCCCGGCAATCTGACATCGAGCACGAGGCAGCTTGCCACATCGGGAAGCTTGCTGCGCAGCAAGTCCGCGGCCGAACCGAACGTCTCGACCTTGAGGCTGACCGATCGAAACAGGCTGCGCAGCGCCTCGCGCATGGATTCATCGTCGTCAACGACGAATACCATGGCTTCTTCGGCAACAGCGGCTGGGCGAGCGGGACGCTCTTTCACGGGATCGTCTCCGGACAGGCCGTCTTGCCGGGCGAGGATAACACCTTCACATCCAGTATCGAAGTGCACGAGTCGATATCAGCCAAAAAGCAATCCCACGGCTGCTGCGTTTGCTAGCGAGGTATGAAGGCCTGAGTCAATTTCACGCCGGCACGCCATAAACCAAAGTATGAGTGCGTTGATCATTTGGTTGTGGGCTTGAACCCAAAATATAGCTCATCCGATCATCGCAACGGAGCTATCTCCCGGTGACTGCAGAGCACGGGCCGTCGGCCTGCCGCGATTGCAGGAACCCACGGACAACGGTCCGTACAAACGGAGAGGCATCATGAAAGCCCTTATCGCCGCTCTCGCGCTGGTTACGCTCGTTGCCAGCCCGACCTTCGCTCAGACTGCGCCAACGGACAATGGTGCAGCGACCTGTTACGGCCGCGGCTTTGGACCGAGCTCCCCCTGCTATCCGTAAGGCCGCTCCCTGCGGTTCAGCGCAACGTGTCGCCAGCACACCCGCGTTCGGGACAACGGCGACCCCTAACATGGAGAACCATCATGAAAGCGCTTATCGCTGCTCTCGCGTTGGTCACGCTGATTGCCAGCCCCAGCTTTGCTCAGTGGTATCCCGGCGAGCATGTGGAGCAGAGCAACGTGTCGCCGGCGAGCCCTAACTTCGGGGACAACGGCTACTGAGAGTTCGCCCAACGGACTTTGGGTTCATAGCCCATGCGATGGTGCGCTAGCGCGGCCCGGCCTTGTGTCGTGGTCAACGGTCGGCTCATCGAGGGGGTGTCGGATGACTCGGCTGCCAATGAGCTTCGGCCGGTGCCGAGTTGGGTCGACCGCGACAATTCCATCGATTCGCAGCCTCAACGGTCATGGTGACGATATGTTTTTCGCGATCTTTTGGACAGCATTTATCCCGTTCGGGATGATCCTTTTGTCCCTCGCCGCGGACTGGTTGAAGCGCTCGTTGCGCCAAGTGCGCGCGCACGCTCTTGCCCCCGTCGACCTGGCGGCCGATCAGGCGAGGACGTCAGGACACCCCATGAGAGAGCCTTTGCTATCCGCTGGCGCTGTGCGCAGGCTGCGGTTCGGCGAAACCGAGCTTTACCGCCAGCACCTGCTGCGCCTCGATCCCGAAAGCCGGCGCAACCGGTTCGGCGGCGCGGTGTCCAACGAATTCATCAGCCGTTATGCCGAGCCCTTCGCGCTCAGCGGTGCGATCATCTATGGTTTTTTTGTCGACGGCATGTTGCGGGGTGCGGCCGAGTTGCGCCTGCTCGCGCGCGAGGGTGAAGCAGAGGCCGCCCTGAGTGTCGAAAGACCCTGGCAGAGCCACGGCGTGGGAACGGCGCTGCTCGAACGCGTGCTGCTCGTCGCCGGCAATCGGGAGACCAAGCGGCTGCACATGATATGTCTCGCCGAGAACCGGCGCGTGCAGCAGCTCGCGCGCAAATTCGACGCAGAGCTTGCCTTTCAATCCGGCAGTGTCGTGGCCGACCTGATAGCGCCGCGCCCGACCCCGATCTCACTGATACGCGAGCTCGTGGCCGGTGGCGCTGAGCTTGCGACGGCAATGCTCGATGTGCCGGCGCAGCTCTCGAAGCGGCCTCAGCATATCGAGGGCTCGCCGGCCCGCCGGCCGGCGCAATATCGGCGCCTAACGCTCGTCGATAACTGGCGATAGGTCGCAACCGAACGCAAACACACGCGGAGGCATGGCCGTGAACGATTTGCTCAAGCTTCAATCGATGGCCACCCGCCGTGGCTTCCTGAAGACCACCGGGGCCGCGATATTGGTGCTCGCGTCCCCACAGGCGATGGATGAGGCCGAGGCGCAAACCGCTTTTCTTAACATCGAGCGCGTCAATCTTACGATCAACGGGCGGCCCTACGCCATCGATCTCGATCCGCGCACCACGTTGCTCGATGCATTGCGCGAGCATTTGGCGCTGACCGGCTCGAAGAAAGGCTGCGACCAGGGACAGTGTGGCGCCTGCACGATCATCGTCAACGGACAGCGTATCAATAGCTGTCTGGCGCTCGCGGTGATGCATGACGGCGACGAGATCACCACCATCGAGGGCTTGGCAGAGGAGGGGGTGTTGGATCCGATGCAGGCCGCGTTCGTGCGCCACGACGGATTGCAATGCGGATACTGCACGCCCGGCCAGATCTGCTCGTCCGTAGCGCTCCTCTCCGAGCACCGGGACGGGTGGCCGAGCTATGTGACCGCCGATGTCGCAACCGCGCCGGCGCTGACCAATGCGGAAATCGCCGAACGGATGAGCGGCAACATCTGCCGCTGCTCCGCCTATCCCAACATCGTCGCGGCGATCCGCGAGGTGGCAGAGGAGGGCCTTCCATGAAGCCGTTCCGCTACCAGCGGGCGAGCGACGTTGCCTCCGCCTGCGCATCGGCCGCGCTGCCCGCGGCCAAGTTCATCGCCGGCGGCACGAATCTTGTCGACCTGATGAAGCTGCAGATCGAAGCGCCGGCACAGCTGGTCGACATCACGCGCCTGCCGCTTGCTCGCATCGAGGAGACGGCTGAGGGCGGCTTGCGCATCGGCGCGCTGGTCACCAACAGCGCGGCTGCCGTCGACATGCGCGTGCGCCGCCGTTATCCGCTGCTCGCACAGGCGATTCTCTCGGGCGCGTCCACTCAGCTTCGCAACAAGGCGACGACCGGCGGCAACCTGCTGCAGCGCACGCGCTGCCCGTACTTCTACGACACGACCAAACCCTGCAACAAGCGCACTGCTGGATCGGGTTGCGCCGCGCTCGAGGGTCTCAACCGCATGAACGCCGTACTCGCTGTAAGCGACAACTGCATCGCCGCGCATCCCTCCGATATGGCGGCGGCGATGACCGCGCTCGACGCTGCGGTGGAAACGGCCACGCCCGACGGCTCGACCCGCGCTATTCCAATCGACGAGCTTTACCGTCCGCCGGGCGACACGCCGCACATCGAAACAGCGTTGGCGCCGGGCGAACTCATTACGTCGGTGCTGCTGCCGCCGCCCCCGCCGGGCCGGCAGGTCTATCGCAAAGTCCGCGATCGCGCATCCTTTGCCTTCGCGCTCGTTTCGGTCGCGGCGGTCCTCGAGATGGACGGTAACCGCGTGCGCTCATCGCGCGTCGCGTTCGGAGGCATCTCCTACAAGCCGTGGCGGTCGCCGGACGCCGAAGCAGCGCTTGAGGGCGCACCGGCGACCCATGCATCGTTCGATGCTGCCGGCACCGCAGCGCTGCAGAGTGCGCGGGGCTATGGCCATAACGATTTCAAAATTCCGCTCTCGCGGCGGACGCTGCGCGCCACGCTCACGCAAGCGGCCGGTCTCGCTTAAGGAAATTTCAGATGGCGCAAAACGATCTCGCGAACCCGATCGGACGCCCGCTTGACCGCGTCGACGGCCCTCTGAAGGTGACCGGCCGCGCCAAGTACGCGTTCGAATCCGTGGCCCGGGGCGAGGCCGCTTACGGGTTCATCGTATCCGCGGCAATCGGCAAGGGTTCGTGTCACTGGCGTCGATGTGCGCGACGCCGAGCGAGCACTCGGAGTGCTGCTCGTTCTGACCCGGGACAATGCACCGCCTCAGACGCCCTGGGGTCCGGTAGACCTGCCTGATCGTTTCGCGCGCGCGGAGCCTGCGCTCGACACCGACGAGGTGCGCTATTTTGGCTTCCCCGTCGCCTTCGTGGTTGCGGAAAGCTTCGAGCAGGCCCGCGCCGCCGCGGCGCTGGTCCGCCTGCGCTACGCCACGGAGCCGGCGGAGTATGATCTGCGTGCGGCGGGACCGGGCGCAGAGATTCCGGGAAAGATCGATGGTGGCGCGGCTCCCGACACCGCCGTCGGCGATTTTGAATCCGCGTTCGCCGCCGCGCGCGTGAAGATCGACCTAGCGTATACCACGCCTTATCAACACTCAGCCCCGATGGAGCCCCACGCGAGCATGGCGTTCTGGGAGGGCGACATGCTGACCGTCTGCACGGCGGCGCAGCTCACGACCAGCCCCCGCGAAGGTCTCGCGCGAACGCTCAACATTCCGCCCGAGAATGTGCGGATCATCACGCGTTATATCGGCGGCGGCTTCGGCAACAAACTGCCGTATTACGTCGACGCAACGCTGGCGGCGATCGGCGCGCGCATGCTGCGCCGGCCGGTAAAAGTGGCGATGACGCGCCCGCAGGTCTTCAACACCACTACACATCGCAGCGCGTCGGAGCAGCGCGTGCGGCTGGGCGCCGACCGCGACGGACGGCTGACCGCCTATGGGCAGGACGCCGTGGTGCAGTCTGCACGCTTCGACACTTTCGTTGAGCCGGTCTCTCTGGCGGCACGCAGCCTCTATGCCGCGCCCAACCGGCGCACCCGGCACCGCCTGGCAAAGCTGGATTTGCCACGCTCGGATTCGATGCGCGCGCCGGGCGACGCGATCGGGCTATTGGCGCTCGAATGTGCGATGGACGAGTTGGCCGAGACTCTGGGACTCGATCCGATCGAGCTGCGCCTGCGCAACGACACGCAAATGGAGCCCGAACTGAATAAACCGTTCTCGTCGCGCCATCTCGCCGAAGCCTTGCGCGAAGGCGCGGCTCGCTTCGGCTGGGAGAGGCGTGTCGCCAAGCCGGCGAGCGTCCGTGACGGGCGCTGGCTCGTCGGTCTCGGGGTCGCCTCCGCAATTCGCGGTGACCTCCTGAAGCACGCGAGCGCACGCGCGCACCTGGAGAGCGATGGCCGCTTGACGGTCGATCTCGCCATGACCGACATCGGCACCGGCAGCTACACAATCCTGACGCAGATCGCCGCGCAGACGATGGAGCTGCCGGTCGAGCATGTCACCGTTCGGCTCGGCGACACGAATTTCCCACCAACAGATGGTTCGGGCGGCTCCTGGGGGGCGTCAACCTCCGGGGCGGCAGTGCTTGCGGCCTGCCGGAAGCTCAAGGCAGGACTCGGCGCTGGAATCAGGGAAGCGGAGGGATCGGTCACCCCAGCCGAGTTCGACAACAGTTACGCCCATGACGCCTTCGGCGCGCATTTCGCCGAGGTCGGAGTGGAT
>WNFW01007263.1_pt1 | contig 11078 bp, 9 predicted proteins | sample 5400131 | NCBI WGS metagenome assembly WNFW01 (sample SAMN13153362, study PRJNA577476) | soil metagenome | isolation source: 20 cm soil or saprolite under grassland replicate 1 | place: USA:California | collected 2016-06-15
GCATGAGGTCGTGACCGAGCTCACGCTGCTTCTCTTTGGCGGCCTCGTCGAAGCTCGCGTACCAGGGCTCTGACGCCAGCTGCCCGGCGCTCGCAGCCATGCGCGCACGACCCACCGACGAGTACAGGAGAAGACCCAGCTCGGGCGACGAGTGCGCGGCCAGGGCCTCCACGTCGGCGGCCTGGAAGCGGCGGTGGCCGCCCGGAGTCCGGAACGTGCGGATCCTGCCCCGATCCGCCCACTGCCGCAGTGTGTCAGCGTGCACGTGTAGCCTCTCAGAGGCTTCCTGCATGCTCAACCAGTCGTGCCTGGTCCCGACCCCGCCCACCACGGTCAGTCTAATGAAAACGGGGAGGACTACAGGGCCGGTCTGAGGTTTACCGAGATTTTCTACCGGAGCACGAACACGCCAACAGCGCTGACCGCTGCCAAACCTAGCGCCGCCATCGATCCCCAGAACATCAGGAGGTAGCCGGCCGCCTCGCCGTCGGCGGGCGACCGTCCCGCGATCACGAAGCCGCCGCGGAAAGCATCAACCACGATCCACGACCTGACGCCCGCAGCGGGCTGCCAGGTGATCTGGTCCTCTCCATGCGAGCGCACGTAATCGAAGACGCCGGGAGGCGGTAGGACCACCTCGCCGTCGAGACTTGCCGAGGAAGCCAGCACCGCTTGCTGCCCGTCGACCACGATCACGAACGGGTCGGTGGACCGGGCGATGTCCACCTTGGCGGCGGGGATGACTGCGCCTGGGCTCTCGCCCGCATCGAGGCGCGAAACCGCCGACCGCGCGATCTCCGCCTGCGGATGGTTCGCGGGCTGCCGGATCGCCTGCTGGGCCAGTCCAGCCACGCCGATCACACCGAGGACTACCGCCGCGACGAGCGTCCCGAGCCTGGTCTTACTGATCACCCGATCCTATAACGGCGCTCGCGCTCAACTGTTCCAGGCTCTGCATACGCGACTGCGCGCGCGGGCCCAGCCTCGCGAGCACCGCGGCGACGATCGCCTCCAGCACCGCCGTGGCGCCGACGAGCGAGTCGAAGGGTCCGACGGTCTCGACGCTCGTCACCACCACCTGCCGCGCGAAGGCCGACGCCGGCGACAGCCACGGGTCGGTGAAGAGCACGACGTTGACGCCCTGCCCGGCGACCAGGCGCGCGCTTTCGATGGTGTCTGCCTGATAGCGGCGATAGTCGAAGACCACGAGCACGTCGCCCTTGCGCAGGTCGATGAGCTGCTGTGCGGCTGCCGTGCGCTCGGCATCGACGAGCCCGATCCCCGGGCGAAGCAGGTGCAGCTGGCCGGCGAGATAGCGAGCCAGCGGACCGCTCAGCCTTCCGCCCAGCACCAGCACGCGGCGACGCACATCCGCCAGCTGCTCGACCACCTCGTCCACGTCGTGGTGGGACAGCAGCTGCAGCGTCGCTTGCAGGTTGCGCCGCGAGCCTTCCAGCGCGCCGCTCACCAGCGAGCTCGCGCCCTTCGCTTCCTCCTCGTGATAGCGCGCGAGCGGCGAGGAAAGGCGAGCCTGCACCTCCTGGCGGAGCTGCTCCTGGAACTCCGGATAGCCGTGGAATCCGAGCTTGGTGATGAAGCGCGTGACCGTCGGCGCGCTCACTCCCGCGCGCTCGGCGAACCGGGCGACGCTCTCAAGGCCGGCGATGGGATAGCTGGCCAGCAGCACGCGCGCCAGCTTGCGCTCGGCAGGGCTGAGGTCCGCCTGCCGCTGGCGCACGAGCTCGCCGATACGCGCCCCGGTGTCATTTGTTACATCAGGGGTCATCGCGGCCCTTCCCGACGCATTCTTGACAAGCATCCTAGTGACTGATAGCTTCGCCGCAAGCTGTCAGCCGCAGCTGCGCCGACCTGGTTGTGCTCAAGGGAGGGCGATTCATGAGCGTCGCTGCGCACGATTCTGACGTCGAGGGACTCCACCGGATGGGCTACGCCCAGGAGCTCCGTCGGCGAATGTCGACCTTCTCCAACTTCGCCGTCTCGTTCACGATCATCTCGATCCTGTCCGGGTGTCTGACCCTTTACGGCTACGGGATGAACACCGGTGGCCCGATCATCATGAACATCGGCTGGCCGCTGGTCGGGGTCATGGTCTTGATGGTCGGTCTTGCCATGGCCGAGGTGTGCTCCAGCTATCCGACCGCCGGTGGTCTGTACTACTGGGCCGCGAAGCTCGGCGGCAAGAACTCGGCGGCGTGGAGCTGGTTCACCGGATGGTTCAACTTGCTCGGGCAGGTTGGAGTCACGGCCGGCATTGACTTCGGCCTGGCACTTTTCGCGGATGCGCTGTTCAACGCACTGTTCAACTACCCCAGCACGCCGATCGCCATCATCGGCATCTACACGGTCGTGCTGTTCCTGCACGGCCTGCTGAACACGTTCGGCGTGGGCCTGGTGGCGCTTCTGAACGACATATCGGTGTGGTGGCATCTCATTGGCGTCGCGCTGATCTTTGTCGTTCTGCTCGTGGTCCCGGCGCACCACCAGTCGGTCAGCTTCATCTTCACGAAGTTCGTGAACAACACCGGCTTCTCCGGAGCTCCGATCTACGTCTTCCTCATCGGTCTGCTGCTCGCGCAGTACACATTCACGGGCTATGACGCGTCGGCCCACATGACGGAGGAGACGCACAATGCCGCGCTGGCGGGACCACGCGGGATTGTGTGGTCGATCATCGTCTCGCTGATCGCGGGCTGGGTGCTGCTAATAGCGGTCACCGGTGCGATCCAGGACTACACCGCGGAAGCTTCATCCGTCACACCCGGCGCGCAGGTCTTCCTGGACGCGGCCGGCCACAACATGGGCCTGTTTCTCCTGTTCGTGATCGTCGGGGCGCAGTTCTACTGCGGCATGTCGTCGGTCACCGCGAACTCGCGCATGATCTACGCGTTCTCGCGCGACGGCGCCGTGCCTGGGTCGCAGCTCTGGCACAAGATCAACCCGCGTACGCGCACTCCGACCAACTCGATCATCTTTGCCACGGTGGGCGCCTGGCTCCTGGGCCTGCCTTACCTGTGGAGCCCTGTCGCCTATGCGGCTGTGACGTCGATCGCGGTCATCGGCCTGTACATCGCGTACGGCATGCCGATCCTCCTCCGCCTCCTGGCGGGCGACAAGTTCCAGCGCGGGCCGTGGCACCTCGGGCGCTGGAGCTACGTGGTCGGGTGGATCGCGGTGATCTGGATCGCCTTCATCGCCATCCTCTTCGTGCTCCCGCAGGTCTCCCCCGGCACGACGCTGACTACGTTCAACTACGCCATCGTGGCGGTCGCCGTAGTCTTGCTCTACTCCGGTGGCTACTGGTTCCTATCGGCACGAAACTGGTTCAAGGGACCCAAGGTCCAGGGCTCCGCAGAAGAGCTCGCCCAGATCGAGCGGGAGCTGGAGGCCGTCGGCAGCACGAGCTGACGGGGAGAGCCTGGGCAACCACCGACCGCGGATAGCGATCACTACGAGCCCGCGCAAGGGATCGGAGTACTACGCGCCTTACCGGCGCGCGGTCGAGGCCGCCGGGGCTGAGCCGGTCGATCTGTTGCCCGGTACGGCGACCCTGCCGGAGCAGGTCGACGGCCTGCTCCTGCCGGGCGGCTGGGACGTCGACCCTTCGCTCTACGGAGAGAAGAAGGATGAGAAGGTCGGCCCCATCGACCGTGACCTGGACGACACCGAGCTGCTCATGTTCAAGCAGGCTCGGGAGCGCGAGCTGCCGGTTTTGGGCATCTGCCGCGGGCAACAGGTCATCAACGTCGCGATGGGCGGCTCGCTCGTGCAGCACCTGGAAGCCCACGACATCCGCACGCACGGCCGCAACCATCTGGCCCATACGATCGAGGTCGAACCGGCCTCGGAGCTCGGCCAGGCCGCGGGCGAGCACAAGATCAGGGTCAACAGCTTCCACCACCAGGCCGTCAAGCAGCTGGCCCCGGGCCTGCATCAATCCGCGACGGGTGAGGACGGAACGGTTGAAGGCGTCGAATCGGACGACGGCCTGATCGTGGCGGTCCAGTGCCACCCGGAAGAGCTCACCACCGACCTGCCGTGGGCGCGCCACCTTTTCGAGCGGTTCGTCGCCCGCGCTCGCGGAGAGAAATGACGGCGTGCTGACCGAGCCCCGCACGCGCAACGCGCCGCTTACGCAGGAGGCGCTGGCCTCGCTGGTCGAGCGTGGAGAGGTCGACACGGTCGTCGTCGCCTTCACCGACATGCAGGGACGCCTGATGGGCAAGCGCGTCGACGCTGAATACTTCATCGACACCTCGTCGCATGGCGAGTCGACCGAGGGCTGCAACTACCTGATGACCGTCGACATGGAGATGGAGCCAGTGCCCGGCTACGAGATGGCGAGCTGGGAGCGAGGCTACGGCGACTTCGACATGCAGCCCGACTTCGCGACCCTGCGTCGCGTCCCGTGGCTCGAGGCCACCGCGATGGTGCTTTGCGACGTCGGCTGGCATGACGGCAAGCCTGTGCGCCCCTCGCCGAGGCAGGTCTTGCGGGGCCAGGTGGAGAGGGCGCGAAAGCTCGGCTTCGAGCCGATGTTTGGCTCTGAGCTCGAGTTCTACCTGCTCAAAGAGACGTACGCGGAGGCCTTCGAGAGGCACTATCGCGACCTCACCCCTTCGGTTCCGTACAACCTCGACTACCACGTTCTCGCGACGACCTACTCGGAGCCGTTCATCCGCTCGGTGCGCAAGGGCATGAAAGCCGCGGGGATCGGCATCGAGAGCTCGAAGGGCGAGGCGTGGCCGGGCCAGCAGGAGATCAACTTCCGCTTCTCCGACGCGCTGACGATGGCCGACAACCACGTCGTCTACAAGAACGGCATCAAGGAGATGGCGCACCAGCAGGGCTGCTCGGTGACGTTCATGGCCAAACCCGACCACACGTGGATCGGCAGCTCGTGCCATATCCACTCGAGTCTCTGGAAGGAAGGGCGCAACACGTTCGACGGCGAGTCCGAGACCTTCCGCCAGTACCTCGCGGGTCAGATCGCCTGCATGTCCGAGCTCGCGATCTTCGTCGCGCCGAACATCAACTCGTACAAGCGCTACGCCGCGGGCACGTGGGCGCCGACGACGCTGGCCTGGGGACATGACAACCGCACATGCGGGTTCCGCATCGTCGGTCACGGCCAGCACCTGCGCGCCGAGACCCGTATACCGGGCGCGGACGTGAACCCATACCTGGCGTTCGCGGCGCTGCTCGCGGCCGGGCTGCACGGAATCGAGAACAAGCTCGAGCTGCCGCCGGCGTTCACCGGCAACGCGTACGAGTCCAATGTTTCGCGCTTCCCGCACACGCTCCGCGAGGCGATCGGCGCGCTCGAGCAAGGCAAGGTCGCGCGCAAGGCGCTCGGCGAGGATGTGGTCGACCACTACCTCAACTACGCGCGCACCGAGCAGGCGCAGTTCGACAAAGTGGTGACCGAGTGGGAGCGGCAACGCCTGTACGAACGGGGATGACGCTCGACGTCATCAACCCCGCGACCGAGAAGGCGATAGCGCACCTGGATCGCGCGGGCGTGGCCGAAACGGATCGAGCGGTCGCCGCGGCCAAAGCTGCGTTTCCCGCGTGGCGAGCCGTGAAGCCGGCCGATCGTGCCCGCCTGCTGCGACGCGTGGCGTCTCTCGTGGAGCAGCACGGCGAGGAGCTGGCGCGACTCGAGACTGCCAACGCCGGCAAGCCGCTCGGCGACTCGCGCTGGGAGATGGGCATGGTCGCCGACGTCTTCCACTTCTACGCAGGCGCGATCGACAAGCACTACGGCGAAACGATCCCGGTCGCCGGCGGGGTGGACATGACGTTCCGCGAGGCGCTCGGCGTCGTGGGTCTGATCGTGCCGTGGAACTTCCCACTCATGCTCGCGTCCTGGAAGCTAGGGCCGGCCCTTGCGTGCGGCAACACCGTCGTCCTCAAGCCGGCGGAGCTCACACCCCTTACTGCCCTGCGCTTCGCCGAGATCGCGCTCGAAGCCGGCCTGCCCGAAGGCGTGGTCAACGTGGTGGTCGGACCCGGCTCGACCGTCGGCGAACGGCTGATCGCCCATCCGGACGTGGCCAAGATCGGGTTCACGGGCTCGACCGAGGTGGGGCAGCGCGTGATGGAGGGCGCGGCGAAGACCATCAAGCGCGTCACGCTCGAGCTTGGCGGCAAGTCCGCCAACGTCATATTCGCCGACGCCGACCTCGAGAAGGCAGCCTCGTCGGCGCCGGGCTCTGTGTTCGGCAACGCAGGCCAGGACTGCTGCGCGCGATCAAGAATCCTTGTTCAGAAATCGATTTACGAGAGATTCACCCAGCTTTTGACCGACGCGACCAGGCGCTTCAAGGTGGGGGACCCCGAGGCTGAGGGCACTGACATGGGTCCGCTCATCTCCGCCTCACACCGCAAGCTCGTGGCCTCGTTCGTGGACGGCAAGACGATGTTCAAGGGCACCGTCCCGTCGGGTCCTGGCTTCTGGTTCCCGTGCACGCTGATCGAGGCGAGCAGCTCCGACCGCGTCGCGCGCGAGGAGGTGTTCGGTCCGGTGGCGGCGATCATCCCGTTCGAGGACGAGGCGGACGGGATCCGAATCGCCAACGACACGCCGTACGGCCTGTCGGGCTCGATCTGGACCCGCGACGCGGCGCGTGCGATGAGGGTCGCGCGCGCGATCGATACAGGCGTGCTGGCGCTCAACTCGAACACATCGGTGCGCGTGGCGACTCCGTTTGGCGGCTTCAAGCAATCGGGCTTCGGCCGCGAGCTCAGCATGCACGCAATGGACGGCTACTCCGAGCTCAAGAACGTGTTCCTGTCGACGGAGGGCTGATGGGCAGGCTGGACGGCAAGGTCGCAGTGATCACGGGCGCCGCTGGAGGCATCGGGCGCGAAGCCGCGATCCTCTTCTCGAACGAGGGCGCCAGTGTGTGCATCGCCGACGTCGGGCGCGAGACCGGCGAGAAGACCGCCGCCGAATGCCGCGAGGCTTTCTTCTTCAAGGCCGACGTCAGCGACCCGGCCAGCGTGCAGGCGATGTACGCGGAGACCAAGAAGCGCTACGGCAAGATCAACGTGCTTTACAACAACGCGGGCATCATGCCCGCGGACGACGACTCGATCCTCACCACCGAGCCCGACGCGTGGGATCGCGTGCAGGCGGTTAACGCCAAAGGCGTCTATCTCTGCTGCAAGTACGGCATCCCCTACCTGCTCGAGGCAGGCGGCGGATCTGTGATCAACGTGGCGTCGTTCGTGGCTATCGTCGGCGCGGCCACGTCGCAGATCAGCTACACGGCGTCGAAGGGCGCGGTGCTGTCGATGAGCCGCGAGCTGGCGGTGCAGTTCGCGCGCCAGGGAGTGCGCGTCAACGCGCTGTGCCCGGGCCCGGTCGAGACGCCCCTTCTCATGCGCCTGTTTTCGGAGACGCCCGGCGCCTACGAGCGACGGCGCATGCACCTGCCCATGGGCCGGCTGGCGAAGGCGCGCGAGATTGCCAACGCAGCGCTGTTCCTGGCCGGCGACGAGTCGAGCTACGTGAACGGCTCGACGTTCCTGGTCGACGGCGGCCTGACGGCCGCGTACGTGACGCCGGAATAGACAGCAGGCGCGCGATCGTCCGCGACGGCTTGCGGCCGTTTGTGCACAAAAGCGGGTTATTCGGGTGCCGAAACCTGAGTTTGTGCACAAAAGCGGGTTATCGCTTACGCCTCGAGCTTCAGCGTCACCACCTGAAAAGGCCGTAAATGCAGCTCGAGCGAGGTCTCCTCGCGCTCCCTCTCAAGCAGGTCGCACAGCGTCACCCGGCGCGCCGGCAGGGTCGTAGCGATCCGCGCCCGGCACCTGTTGGCGTCGCAGCTCGTCATCGACGAAACGACCGCCATGGCCATCGCGCGCGACAAACCCGAGCAGAGCCGGTTCGCCTTCTGGGCCACGGGCGCAGCTCTGTTCTGCCTTTGGAACCTCGGCACGCTGATCGGCGCGCTCGCGACCCAGGCCCTGCCCGATCCCAAAGCGCTGGGCCTCGACGCAGCTCCGCCCGCAGCGTTCCTTGCCCTGCTGGCGCCGCGGTTGCGGGCGCGGGAGCCAATGGCTGTGGCCCTGGCGGCTGCTCTCATCGCCCTAGTCGCCCTGCCGTTCGTCCCGACTGGCGTTCCGCTGCTCATCGTCGCGGCGGCCGTGCTGCTGTACGGGATCCGGCCACGATGATCTGGATAACGCTGCTGGTCGCCTCCGTCGCGTGCTACGCAATCAAGCTCGCCGGCCTTTCGCTGCCGCAGCGATTCCTGGAAGGGCCGCGCGTGCAGCGCATCATCCCTCTACTGCCTGTCGCGCTCCTGGCTGCGCTGGTCGCCACCCAGACCTTCGCCACCGGCCGCCACCTGGTGCTCGATGTGCGCGTCGCTTCTCTGGCTGTGGCCGGAATAGCAGTCCTTCTTCGCGCTCCATTCCTCGTTGTGGTGGCGATCGGCGCCGCCACAGCGGCGCTACTGAGGCTGCTGCTCTAGTCGGGACCTCTTGCCGCAGCAAATCTCTCGTGTGGCGGGACGACCAGAACGCGGCCATCGTCCGCTCGAGCAATCTGCCAGCGGCCCTCGTGAACCCTCATGTGGTGCCAGTAGCACAGGAGCACGAGGTTGCCAAGAACGGTCTCACCCTGATGGATCCAGTGCAGCAGGTGGTGACCCTCGGTGTAGGTGGCAGCGCGGTCGCATCCTGGCCACACGCAGTGCCGGTCCCTGGCGACGAGCGCCTTTCGCGTCGGGCCCGAGATGACGCGCCTCGCGCGGCCGACGTCGATGACGGTCGAGTCAGAGCCGAGAAGGATTCTGGTCACCGCGCAATCGCACGCGATGCGCTCCACCATCCTGCTCGAGATCGGCAGTGAGAACTCCATCTCCGCCGCCGGCGCGCCTGCGAGACCGAGCAACGTCTCGAGCGTGGTCGTGACCTGTAGGTGGGGCTTCTGGTTGGACTGCATGGGCAAGGCTCCACTGTCGAGCGTCTTCACCGCTACCTCGACCAGCGCATCCGCCATTCGGCGCTCGCGTTCTCGGTCGTCGTCGGCGCTGTGCTTGCGCGCCAGCGGCTCGAGTGCCGTGCGAAGAGCGGCGGCTCCAGCGGAGTCGAGCCACGCGGAGATGTGAACCATGCCCTGCTTCCCGCTGGACATCTTCAGCTTGCGGTTCTCGATGCCGTCGAGCTCTTCGTCGGCGTACCCCTCGGGATCCTGAGCGTGGCGGTAGTGCATGCAGTAGTTGTTGAAGCGAGTGAGGCTGTCCTCGATGCGAGCGCGCTCCAGCAGCCTTTGCTCATCGAATCCCTTCGAGGTCTTCGATTCGCGCAGCGCCTCGGCGGTTCTGGCGATGACCACAAGATGGGCGAAGCCGATGTCACCGGCGATCAGCGCGTCCATGCTTTCGTCAATCGCCGCCGCCTGCGCGCCGACGCACATCCGGTCGGCGACATCGCCGGCCGTCATTCTGCAATCCCGGCGTACCCACTCGATGGGGCTCGCGTATCCCTGCCCGATCCAGTCATCAGAGGCAGCCACGAGCGCGACCTTCATAGAAAAGGAGAGAGCCTGCAGATCCTCTGCGTGGGCTTGCCGCGAAAGACCTTCAACGACCTCCTGCGCGGTCTGGTCCTGCGCTGAGCTGAACCACTCGGACGGCGCGGCGATCATGAACAAAGGCTACCAAACAGATGTTCGTGAGTCAAGCAAATATTTACGCCTCGAGCTTCAGCGTCACCACCTGAAAAGGCCGTAAATGCAGCTCGAGCGAGGTCTCCTCGCGCTCCCTCTCAAGCAGGTCGCACAGCGTCACCCGGCGCGCCGGCAGGGTCGTAGCGATCCGCGCCCGGCACTACGACGCGAAGCGGCGTGTTCAGGTCTTCCGCCGCCTGGATGACGGCCGCTTCGCGCCAATCGCCGAGATGGGGCATGAGTGCGTAGGTGAAACGGTGGGAACCCTGGTCGGCTTTCGGGTCGGGGTGAGTGGGCGCCCGCAGCAAAGACAGCCGAATAACGCCCCCGTGGATATCGTGTCCGTGTTTGCAGTCGTTCAGTAGAGCTACGCCATAGTCGCCGTCGCCCAGATCGGCCCAGCGCTGCGCGCAAACCTCGAACATCGCCCGAGCTTGCGGCGTGTCCATGTGTGTTGGCCTGCGCACATGCCCGAACTGCACCTCGTAAGTCGCCTCGTCGGCCGATATAGCCACGGGAAACGCCACTTTCAGAATCTTGTGGCGCTCGTGCCAGTCGACGTCTGTCGCGAAGTGCAGAACGCGTCCTTCGAGTGAGATCTCCTGTCTCACCGTCGAGGCTCCGAACCTGCGGCCGACGATGACGAAAGCCTCGCGGTGCTCGACGTCGACGTCCCACGCGTCCCAGCGGCGCGGGTTGTCATCGTGAAGCTCGAGCACGTTGCCCGGCCCGCTCAGCACCTCGCGGCTGGCTTCCTTGTCCCAGATCGAGGCGATGACGCCATCGTCGTCGAGCTCGACCCGAAGGAATTCGTTCTCCATGGCTCCATCAGAGTCGGGCGGCCTGTCGCGAACGATTGCATAGCCGTAAGCGGGCGCGCCCGCCCGCGGGTGAGAGGTCGAGTTGAAGACCGCGAAGCTGTCGCCATCGCCGACCAGGGAATCCTGTGCATGCGCGATTAGTCGGTCGGCTTGGACAACCGCCTGCCACATGTCATGAACGTTTTGCTCGTACACCCAGTCGATGCTGGATCCCGGAAGGATGTCGTGGAACTGGTTCAGGAGCACCGTCTTCCAAATCGACCCCAGTTCGTCCCGCGGGTACTGGCCCGAAGCCACCGACCACATCTCAGCATCGCGGAGCACTGTCTGCGCCCACCGGTTCCACCACTTCGTTCGCGCCTGCGACGTGTACGTGCCGCGGTGCAGCTCGAAGTACAGCTCGCCGCGAACGGTTGCGAGATCATGCGCTTCGGCCGAGGCGCGGTCGAAGAAGTCGATGGCCTTGCCGATCGGCACGCCGAGCGAATGGGCCGATTCGATCATCTCGGCCGTCGCCCCGCCGCCGCCGTCCCCGTACCCGAACAGGTACAGGG
>WNFW01003368.1_pt1 | contig 11076 bp, 9 predicted proteins | sample 5400131 | NCBI WGS metagenome assembly WNFW01 (sample SAMN13153362, study PRJNA577476) | soil metagenome | isolation source: 20 cm soil or saprolite under grassland replicate 1 | place: USA:California | collected 2016-06-15
CGCATTTGACGATGAAGATGTGGCCGCTTTTCACCGGCGTATTACAGAACGGTTACGACAGAAGCAGCTAAACGCCGACGATTTGGAATACGTATGTGAGCTTAAATTCGACGGCGCGGCTATTAACCTGCGCTATGAACGCGGGCGATTGATTACGGCAGCTACTCGAGGCAATGGCGAGATTGGTGAAGATGTAACGCCAAATGTCCTGACCATCAAAGATATTCCTGCCAAGCTTAAAGCTACCACGCCTTCGATATTAGAAGTCCGTGGTGAGATCTTAATGTTCAAAGCAGATTTTTTGCGGTTAAATTCGGAACAAGAACAATATGGAGAAAAGTTTGCAAACCCACGAAACGCTGCTGCTGGAGGCCTTCGTCAAACAAACAAGGAAATCACAAAGGCCCGCAATCTAAGATTCTTTGCTTACGATATTGGTGAAGCAAATCCGGACGCCGACGTTCCGTCGAACTTTTGGGAGCTACTAAGCTGGTTGGAGCGAGTTGGTTTTCCGGTCGACGCGCACCGTGCTGTGGCGAGATCGCCGGACGAGATGCTCGCGTATTACAGGCGCATTCTTTCAGAGAGATCAAAACTGGCCTTTGACATTGATGGGGTTGTTTATCGAGTCAATGACCGTTCTCTCCAAGGGCCGTTGGGTTTTGTATCGCGAGCGCCAAGGTTCGCGATAGCTCACAAGTTTCCAGCAGAAGAAGCTGAGACGGACGTAATTGACATTACGGTTCAGGTCGGGCGAACCGGCACGCTCACGCCAGTGGCACGACTGGCACCCATAACTGTCGGCGGGGTCACCGTGACTAACGCGACATTGCACAATGAAGACGAAGTCCATCGCAAGGATGTTTGGCGACGTGATACTGTGGTCGTTCGCAGAGCCGGTGACGTAATACCGGAGATTGTTAAGGTGGCAAAGCAGGGGCCGCGGAACGATGACATCGATAAGTTCCGAATGCCGGACGTCTGCCCCGAATGTCAATCGAAGGTTATAAGACTTCAGGGGGAAGCTGCTGCCCGCTGCACAGGCGGATTGATCTGCCCGGCACAACGTAAACAAGCATTAATCCATTATGCGTCGCGCCGTGCTATGAACATCGAAGGTTTGGGGGAAAAGCTCATTGACGTAATAGTTGACGATTTACGGGTGCGCGATCCCTCCGACCTCTATCGTTTAGGCGATATAGCTTGGAAGTGGACCTTAGAGAACAAGGTCAACGAGACCGTTCGTTCATACCTGCGAGGGAAATCTTCGCCGCATGTCACAAGCGCTTACCGAAGAATGACCGAGCAACTATCAGGAACTGCCCTGAATGAGGAGTCGACCATTGCAGATTTCGAAGAAGCCTACGAGCGAGATCCGCACATGCGTTACCACTTGCACGTCCTATCCATAGCAGCATTGCCGAAGGGTCCTGCAGCAGACATTGAGCCAAAGACGCCAATCCGAATTGGAGAAGCCAACGCGCTGCGGCTTCTCCAAGAAATTGAGCGTTCTAAGGATGTACCTCTTGATCGGTTCATATACGCCCTGGGTATTCGCCATGTTGGAGAAGAGGTCGCACGCGTGCTCGCACGTCAGTTCGGTTCAATAGAGGAATTCATGAGATTCGATTGGTTGACTGCTCTTCAGAAAAAGGAGCTTCTTCAGAAGAAGACGTTGAAGAAAGGCGAAATTGATGTAGTCAGCGATTCATTCAAAGGAATCGGTAAGGAGATCTTTGAAAGCCTCCACACCTTCGTTTCCGAGGTTCACAACCAGGAGGTGGTACATCGCTTACGTCAATTCGGTGTACAGCCAAAGCCGATTCGCGAGCAACAGTCAGAGCGCACAGGCCCCTTAGCTGGCCAGACATTCTTGTTCACTGGTAGCCTAGCAAATATGACCCGGGACAGCGCAGAGCACGAAGTTCATGCCCTAGGTGGCGAAGTTGCCAGTGGAATTAGTAACAAGGTTGACGTTCTAGTCGTAGGTGAGAAAGCTGGCAGTAAGGTCCAAAGGGCGGTACAGCTGGGCGTGCGGGTAATCAGCGAAGCGGACTTCCTTAGAATGCTAAGTGGGCATCGACACGCGACCTAGGAGACTATGTGCACGATCGAGATGGCCAACCGCTTAATCGAGCCCTAAACGCTCGTCGCCGTTCGACGAGAGAAACCGATGAGCTCCTAGGTTTATGTAAGGGGTGTTTGGCGGATGGCAAAATCAATCAGGCAGAGGCGGAGTTTCTTCTGCATTGGCTCGCGCTCAGTAACGAAGCTGCGGATGAATGGCCGGGCGATATCCTCTTCGCTCGTATTGGAGCCATGCTTAAGGATGGCCATCTGGATACGACTGAGGAGAGTGAGCTACTCAAGCTACTCATCAACATAACAGGTGGGGATGCAGCGCGGCTTAACGCGCACAGCCTTTCTTCTGGCTTGCCAATCGACGCGCCGGCACCAACGATTGTCATTCCGGGGAACCGGTTCTGTTTTACTGGAAAATTTCTTTTCGGCACTCGAAACCGGTGTTGCGAGGAAATCGAGGCAAGAATGGGCATTGTTATAGAGAACATCGCACAAAACCTTAACTATCTAGTGATCGGTCTTGTTGGCAGTCGTGACTGGGCGCATTCGAGCTTTGGAAGAAAAATAGAACAGGCAATTGCGTACAAGCGACAAGGCATCCCGCTTGCAATAGTCGCCGAGGAACATTTCGTTAAAGCCTTATTACCTTAATGTTTCAAATTAATGAGCAGGGATGCTCGATCCAATGCATGCGAAGCTGACAAAAGCGGTATTTCCGGTCGCGGGGCTCGGCAGCCGTTTTCTGCCGGTCACCAAGGCGAGCCCGAAGGAAATGCTGCCGATCGTCGACAAGCCGCTGATCCAGTACGCGGTCGAGGAGGCGGCCGCGGCGGGAATCACCCAGATGATATTCGTGACCGGCCGCAACAAGCGCGCGATCGAGGACCACTTCGACAAGGCCCACGAGCTGGAGACCGAGCTCGAGCGCAAGAGGAAGGACGCGCTGCTCGGCATGGTCCGCTCGGTGCTGCCCGAGGGCGCGCACTGCATCTATATCCGCCAGGCCGAGCCGCTCGGCCTGGGCCACGCGGTGCTGTGCGCCCGGCCGGTCGTCGGCGACGACGCGTTCGCGGTGATCCTCGCCGATGACCTGATGGACTCGCAGCCTCCGGCCATGGCGCACATGGCGCAGGTCTTTTCGCGCGAAGGCGCCTCGCTCCTCGGCGTCGAGGAAGTGCCCCGCGACCAGACGCAGAGCTACGGCATCGTCACCGTCGAGCGCCCGGGCGTCGACATCGCCCGCATCCACGGCATCGTCGAAAAGCCCAAGCCGGCCGAAGCACCGTCGACTCTCGCGGTCCTCGGCCGCTATGTGCTGACGCCGCGCATTTTCGAGCTGCTCGGCGAGCTGACGCCCGGCGCCGGAGGGGAAATCCAGCTCACCGACGCCATCTCGCAGCTGCTGTCCCACGAGCGCGTGCTCGCGGTGCGCCTGCCTGGCCGGCGCTTCGACTGCGGCTCGAAGCTGGGCTATCTCCAGGCCACCGTGGAGTACGGCGTGCGCCATCCCGAAGTCGGCCGGGATTTCGCTCGCTTCCTGAAGACGCGCTAGACTGAATCCATGCCCGACGCGGAGAAGGCCTGGGCGTTTCTGCGCAATTCGGACCCGGTGTCGAGCGCCGAAGAGGTTCAGGCCGCGATCCGCCGCGTCGCGACCGAGATCGAGGACCAGCTCGCCGCGAGCTACCCGCTGGTGCTCGCGGTGATGGGCGGGGCGGTGGTTTTCGCCGGGCAGATCCTGCCGCTGCTTCGCTTTCCGCTCGATTTCGACTATCTCCACGCCTCGCGTTACGGCAGCGCGACCGCCGGCGGCGGCATCCAGTGGCGGGGCGGGTCGCCCGAAGGCGTCGAGGGACGTACCGTGCTCGTGCTGGACGACATCCTGGACGGCGGCGAGACGATGCGCGCGATCCGCGAGCGGCTGAGGTCGCAGGGCGCCCGGGCCTTCCACTGCGCGGTGCTGGTCGAGAAGACGCTCGCGCGTCCCAAGCCGATCACGCCGGACTTCGTCGGCCTGCGCATTGCGGACCGCTTCGTGTTCGGCTGCGGCATGGACGCGAAAGGATACTGGCGCAACCTGCCGGAGATCCGCGCCATGAAGGAAGGTTGAATCTGGTGCTGGCCGTCATCGGCGGCAGCGGCCTCGCCCAGCTCGGCAACCTCGAGGTCAGACGCCGCAAGCGAGCGCGCACGCCTTACGGCAAGCCTTCCGGCGCGCTCGCGTTCGGCTGCATCGCCGATTGCGACGTGGTATTCCTGGCGCGCCACGGCGACGGCCACAGCGTCGCGCCGCATGAGGTCAACTACCGCGCCAACCTGTGGGCGCTCAAAGACGCCGGCGCGGGCGAGGTCGTCGCGGTGGCGGCGGTAGGCGCCATTCGCAGGGACCTGGAGCCGGGCGCGCTGCTGCTGCCGCATCAGGTCATCGACTATACCTGGGGCCGCCGCTCGAGCTATTTCGAGGGACCGGGAACGCCGCTGAAGCACATCGACTTCACCGAGCCGTATTCGCGCGAACTGCGTTCGCGGCTGCTGAGCGCGGCGCTCGCCTGCGGCGAGCAGATGCTCGACGGCGGCGTCTACGCCGCGACCCAGGGTCCCCGGCTCGAGACCGCGGCGGAAATCGACCGGCTCGAGCGCGACGGCGCCGACGTGGTCGGCATGACCGGCATGCCCGAGGCCGCGCTGGCGCGCGAGCTCAGCCTCCAGTACGCCGCCATCACGGTGGTGGCGAACTACGCGGCCGGGCGCGGCGACAGCCGGCGGGCGGTGCCGCTCGAGCGCATCGGCGCGGTGCTGGAGGAAGCGATGGGCCGAGTGCGCAACATCATCGACAGGCTCTGCCGGCAATGATCCGCGAAGTGCTGCGCATGGGAGACGCGCGGCTATGGCAGAAGTCGGTGGCGGTGGCGCGTTTCAACACACAGGAACTGAATGAACTGCTGAAAGACATGCACGACACGATGGCGCACCTGAATGGCGCCGGCCTCGCCGCGCCGCAGATCGGCGTCGGGTTGCGCGTCGTCATTTTCGGGGTCCACGCCAACCCGCGTTACCCGGACGCGGAGGAAGTGCCCGATACCGTGCTGATCAACCCGGTGCTCGAGCCGCTCTCGGCCGAAGTGGAGGAAGGCTGGGAAGGTTGCCTCTCGGTGCCGGGGATGCGCGGCTGGGTGCCGCGCTGGCGCACTCTGCGCTACAAGGGGTTCGACGAAAAAGGAACCTTTTTTGAACGCGAGGTGGAGGGTTTTCACGCCCGGGTGGTGCAGCACGAATGCGACCACCTCGACGGCATCCTCTACCCGATGCGGATCCGCGACTTCACCCGCTTCGGCTTCAACGAGGCGCTGTTTCCGGGACAGGAGCTGCCTGCTGAAGAGTAAGCCCCTTGAGCAGGTCCTGCTCCAGCTGCAGCACGGTCTTGGGGTGCGCGAGAGCCTCGCCCGAAACGAGGAACACGTCTTCCGCGCGATCACCTAGGGTGTTGATCCGGGCCGTCTGCAGGTTGACGTGATAGCCGGCGAGGGTGCGGGCGATCGCGTAGAGCAGGCCCGGCCGGTCGCTCGCCACGATCGACAGCACATGGTACGCGCCGCGCTCGTCCGGGCGGATGTCGACCACCGGCGAGATGGGAAAATGGCGCACGCGGCGCGACACCCGTCCGCCGCGCGGCGGCGGCAGCGGCGCCTGCGACTGCACCTCCTCGGCGAGCTCGGTTTCGAGCATGCTGATCAGGTCGCGGTAATGCGACCCGCGGCCCTGGCCCATGACGGCGAACGTGTCGAGCGCATAGCCGTGGCGCGTGGTGTGGACCTTCGCCTCGGCGATGTCGAAGCCGGCGCGCTCGAAGTAGCCCGAGATGCGGGCGAACAGCGCTTCCCGGTCGCGCGTGTAGATCATGACCTGCAGGCCTTCGCCGAAGGGCGCGAGCCGGGCCTTGACGACCGGCCGCTCGGTGTCCACGCGGTAGTGAAGATTGCGCGTGTGCCAGGCGATTTCCTGGGCGTCATGCCGGAGGAAATAAGCGATGTCGAGCTGCGCCCACAACCGGTCCTTGACGTTGTCGGACAGCGCGTAGAGCCGCAGCAGCCGCGCCGCTTCCGCCTGCTTCTCGGCCAGGGCCGCGTCCCTGGCGAGCGGCTCGCCCGTGAGCACTCGCCGGGTGGCTCGAAACAGGTCTTCCAGCAGCTTGGCTTTCCAGGCGTTCCACACCTTCGGGCTGGTGCCGCGCACATCGGCGACCGTCAGAAGGTAGAGCGCCACCAGGCGCCGCTCGCTGCCCACCCGCTCTGCGAACGCGCGCACCATCTCCGGGTCGTGCACGTCCTGCTTTTGCGCCGCGCTGGACATCGCAAGGTGATGCTCGACGAGGAAGGCGACGAGGTCCGTATCCTGGGAGGAAAGTCCGTGCGTGCGGCAGAAGCTGCGCACGTTGCGCGCGCCGAGCTCCGAATGATCTCCGCCCCGGCCCTTGGCGATGTCGTGGTACAGCGCCGCCACATAGAGCAGCCAGCGCCGCTCGAAGCCGCTCATCAGCTCGCTGCAAAGGGGAAATTCGTGCGCCAGCTCGGGCATGGTGAAGCGGCGCAGGTTCCTGATCACCATCAGGATGTGCTGGTCGACCGTATAGACGTGGAACAGGTCGTGCTGCATCTGCCCGACGATGCTGCCGAACTCGGGCAGGTAGCGCCCCAGGATGCCGTACTGGTTCATGCGGCGGAACTCGTGCACGATGCCGCGCGGCTGCTGCAGGAGATGCAGAAACAGCAGCCGCGCCCGCGGATCGCGGCGGAATTTCGCGTCGATGCGGCGCCGCGCCCGCCACAGCGCCCGCAGCGTCGGCGCGGTCATGCCGCGCAGCTCCGGGTGCTGCATCAGCATGAGGAAGCTCTCGAGGATGCTGGCCGGTTCCCGCTCGAAGAGCTCTTCATCGACGATCTCCAGCAGCTCGCCTCGTACTCGGAAGCGCTCGTTCAGCCTGCGGGGCGCTTGCTCCGGCTCGGGCAGCAGGCGCGCCTCGAGGTTCTGCAGCAGGATCGTGTTCAGCTGCGTCACCGCCTTCGCGGTGCGGTAATAGCCCTGCATCATCGCCTCGCTCGCCCGGCGATGGGGCGTGTCCTGGTAGCCGAGCTGAGCGGCGAGCGCTGCCTGAAAGTCGAACACGATGCGGTCCTCGCGCCGGCCGGCGAGGTAATGCAGCCGGATCCTCAGATCCTGCAGCAGCGCTTCGTGTCGCTCGAGCTGGCGGGCTTCCTCGCGCTCGATCAGGCGGTGAGCCACCAGATCGCTCCAGCGACGGCCCATGCCCGAAGCGCGCGCGATCCACTGGATGACCTGCAGATCGCGCATCCCGCCCGGTGCCTCCTTCAAATTGGGCTCGAGCGAGTAGGGGGAGTCCTGATGCTTCGCGTGGCGCTGTTCCTGCTCGAGCTTCTTCGCCTTCAGGAAAGACGCCGGATCCGCCACCCGGCCTAGCGCCGCCTGCATGTCGCCGAACAGGCGCCGGCTCCCGGCGAGGAAGCGCGATTCGAGCAGGGTCGTGTTGACGGTGATGTCGCTCGCCGCGGCCTGGACGCAATCGCGGACGGTACGCACGCTGTGGCCGATCTCGAGCCCGATGTCCCAGAAGCTGTGGATCAGCCGTTCCAGGCGCTCCTGCTCGGCAGCGCGCGGCTCGTCCGGCAGAAGAACCAGCAGGTCGATGTCCGAGCACGGATAGAGCTCGCCGCGCCCATAGCCGCCGGTCGCCACCAGCACGGCATCGGCCGACATGCCGGCGTGCTGCCAGAGCAGCTTCACGGTGCGGTCGATCAGCTGCGCGTGCTGCCGCAGCAGGGCGCGCGGGTTAGGCCGCTTCAGATACGCCTCGCGCAGCGCGGCGCGCTCGGCGAGCAGATCGTTTTTACTGGGCAATGGCCGGCGGCGGCTGGCTGCCCGCCGAGCGCGTCAGCACTTCGCGACCCGACGGCGTCACCAGCACGGTGTGCTCCCATTGCGCCGACAGGCTGTGATCCTTGGTCACGATGGTCCAGCCGTCGGCCAGCTCACGGATCCCGGGCTTGCCGGCATTGATCATCGGCTCGATGGTGAAGGTCATGCCCGGCTCCAGCGGCAGCCCGGTCGCGGGCTTGCCGTAATGCAGGACCTGCGGCTCCTCATGGAACTTGCGGCCGATTCCATGGCCGCAGAACTCGCGCACCACCGAGTAGCCGTGCTTCTCGGCGTGCTGCTGGATGGCGGACCCGACATCGCCAAGGCGGGCGCCGGGCCGCACCTGGCGGATGCCGATCCACATGCACTCGTACGTGACCTCCACCAGCCTGCGCGCCTGGATGCTCGCCTCGCCGACGAAGAACATGCGGCTGCAGTCGCCGTGAAAGCCGTCCTTGATGACGGTCACGTCGATGTTCAGGATGTCTCCCGGCTTCAGCAGCCGATCGCCCGGCACGCCGTGGCAAACCTGGTGGTTCACGGAGGTGCAGATCGACTTCGGAAACGGGCGGTAGCCCGGCGGGGCATAGTTGAGCGGCGCAGGGACGGTGTGCTGCACGTCGACCATGTAGGCGTGGCACAGGTCGTTCAGCTTCCCGGTGGTGACACCGGGACGCACGTGCGGCGCGATGAAATCGAGCACCTCGGAGGCGAGGCGGCCGGCGACGCGCATCCGCTCGATCTCCTCGGCGGTCTTCAGCACAACAGGCATTGATGACTGATTATGCTAGAATTTTGGGCTGACTTGCGAGATTGCAAGTCAAAATTCCCGCCTGGTCGATTAGGGTGCCCGAAGCTGGCGGATCCGGGTTCTGGACGCAGGCGGCAGACCTTAACCCTAGGAGCGATATCGTGTCAGTAACGATGCGTCAAATGCTGGAGGCGGGCGTCCATTTCGGACATCAGACCCGGTACTGGAACCCGAAGATGGCGCCGTACATCTTCGGCCACCGCAACAAGATCCACATCATCAATCTGGAGCGCACCCTGGCGATGTACCAGGAAGCGCTCAGGTTCGCGCGCCAGCTGGCCGCCAACCGCGGCACGCTTCTGTTCGTGGGCACCAAGCGGCAGGCGCGCGACATCCTGCGCGAGGAGGCCCAGCGCTGCGCGATGCCTTACGTCGACCATCGCTGGCTCGGCGGCATGCTGACCAACTTCAAGACGGTGAAGCAGTCGATCAAGCGCCTCAAGGAGATGGAACAGATGGCGCAGGACGGCAGCCTCGAGCGCATCTCGAAAAAGGAGGCGCTCGGGCTGCAGCGCGAGCTGGCGAAGCTGCAGCGCTCGCTCGGCGGCATCAAGGAGCTTGGCAGCCTGCCGGACGCCCTGTTCGTCATCGACGTCGGCTACCAGAAAGGCGCGGTGGCCGAAGCCAACAAGCTCGGCGTGCCGGTCATCGGCGTCGTGGACACCAACCATTCGCCCGAGGGCATCGACTACGTGATCCCGGGCAATGACGACTCAAGCCGCGCGATTCGGCTCTACGCGCGCGGGATCGCCGACGCCGTGCTCGAAGGGCGCACGCAATCGCTCGAGGAGGTCGTCGCCGCTTCGCGCGACGAGTTCGTCGAGGTGGAGGAGGAAGGCGAGGGCGCCGAGTAGGCGCCCGCCATGTGAACGAAAAGGGGCCCAGCGCCCCTTTTTTTCAACCTGGATTCTGCAAGGAGCAAGGCATGACGGAAATCAGCGCAGGCATGGTCAAGGAGCTTCGCGAGATGACCGGCCTAGGCATGATGGAATGCAAGAAGGCCCTGGCCGAGGCGGGCGGCGACCTGAGGAAAGCCGAGGAGCTGCTGCGCATCAAGAGCGGCGCCAAGGCGAGCAAGGCGGCGGGCCGCGTTGCGGCAGAGGGCGTCATCGGCGCCTACCTCTCGCCCGATGCGAGGCTGGGCGCCCTCGTCGAGCTCAACTGCGAGACCGATTTCGTGGCGAAGAACGACGAATTCCTCGCCTTCGCCCAGTCGCTGGCCGAGACCGTCGCGACGCAAAATCCCAGGGATCTGACGGAGCTCGCTTCACCGAAAACCGAGCAGCGGCGCCAGGCGCTGGTGCAGAAGATCGGCGAGAACATCTCGATCCGCCGCCTGCGCCGCCTGCAGGCGAAGGGGCGGCTGGCGCTCTACCTGCACGGCACGAAGATCGGCGTGCTGGTCGACTTCGAGGGTGCCGACGAGGTGGGCAAGGACCTCGCGATGCACATTGCGTTCGCAAAGCCGGCCTACCTGGCGAAGGCCGAGGTTCCCGCCGACATCGTCGCGCGGGAGCGCGATATCCAGGCCGCGCGTGCCAGGGAGTCGGGCAAGCCCGCCGCTATCGCCGCCAAGATGGTCGAAGGCGCGCTCAGCAAGTTCCTGGGCGAAATCACGCTGCTCGGCCAGCCCTTCATCAAGGACGACAAGCAATCGATCGAGAAAATGCTCGCCGCAAGGAAGGCTCGCGTGAACGCATATGCCTTTCTCGTCGTTGGCGAAGGGATTGCGAAGAACGTCCACTAGAGCGAAGCGCCCTTGACGCCGAAGTACAAGCGCATCCTGCTCAAGCTGTCGGGCGAAGCCTTGATGGGGGACGATCCGTTCGGCATCAACCGCCAGACCATCGAGACCATCGTCGCCGAGGTGGCGCAGGTGGCGCGGCTGGGGGTCGAGATCGGCGTGGTGATCGGCGGCGGCAATATTTTTCGCGGCCTGGCGCCCGGCGCGGCCGGCATGGACCGCGCGACGGCCGACTACATGGGAATGCTCGCCACCGTCATGAACGCCCTCGCGCTGCAGGACGCCATGCGGCAGGCGGGACTTGCCAGCCGGGTGCAGTCGGCCCTCAACATCGAGCAGGTGGTCGAGCCGTATATCCGCGGCAAGGCCATCCGCTATCTGGAGGAGGGCAAGATCGTGATCTTCGCCGCCGGCACCGGCAACCCGTTCTTCACCACCGATACCGCGGCCGCCCTGCGCGGCAGCGAGGTCGGCGCCGAGATCGTGATCAAGGCGACCAAGGTCGACG
>WNFW01003369.1_pt1 | contig 11076 bp, 11 predicted proteins | sample 5400131 | NCBI WGS metagenome assembly WNFW01 (sample SAMN13153362, study PRJNA577476) | soil metagenome | isolation source: 20 cm soil or saprolite under grassland replicate 1 | place: USA:California | collected 2016-06-15
GATCGCGCGGAGGAGGAGTCGCATGAGCCGAATCGATCCCGTGTGGGCCGGAGTCGCCGAGCTGTCGCGCGCGTTCGGCACGCGTGTTCTCTCGCCGGTGGACGCCGTCGAAGCGCTGCTGGACCGGATCAAGAAGTGCAACCCGTCGCTTCACGCGTTCATCGCCGTGTATGATGCGGAAGCGCGCCTGGCCTCCGAGGCGGCGGACAAGGCGATCCGCTCCGGTCATCGCGTGGGGCCGCTCCACGGTGTGCCGATCGCGCTGAAGGATCTCGTCGATCTCGAAGGTCGCGTCACCACCGCTGGGTCCAAGGTGTGGGCCGACCGCGTGTCGCCGGTCACCGCGACCCTCGCCGAGCGACTGATCAGCGCCGGGATGATCGTGCTTGGCAAGACGCACACCGTCGAGTTCGCGATGGGGAGCTTTGGGACCAACACACACATGGGCACGCCGCGCAATCCATGGGATCTCAAGGTGCACCGCACGCCGGGCGGCTCGTCGAGCGGCTCGGGCGTAGCCGTCGCGGCCGGTCTCGTGCCCGTGGCCATCGGCACCGACACCGGCGGGTCCGTGCGATTGCCGGCCGGGTGGTGCGGGATCGTGGGGCTGAAGGTCACTGCGGGGCGCATCAGCACGTATGGCGTGCTGCCGCTCAGCTCGACGCTCGACACGCCCGGCCCGATGGCGCGCTCGGTCGAGGATGCCGCGCTGATCTTCCGCGCGCTGAACGGACCGGATCCGCGCGATCGGCAGACGCTCGCGTGGACGCCGGCCGATCCGCTCCCGACGCTCCGTCGCGGCGTCGGTGGGCTTCGCATCGGCGTCATGCCGAACGTCGAACGCGTCGGCGTCGACAAGGAAGTGCTCGCCGCGCTCGACGCGTCGGTCGATGCGCTCGCGAAGCTCGGCGCGCAGATCGTCCATCCGGCGCTCCCGCATCGTTTCAGCGATTACGCGGCGGCGACGGGCCGGATCATCGGCGCCGAGGGCTATCGGTTCGTCGGTCACCTCGTGGACGACTCGAATCTTCCGACCGACCCGCACGTCCGGCCGCGGATTCAGCTCGGACGGAACATCTCGGCGCGCGATTATCTGCAGACGCTCGCAGAGATGGAGGAGCATCGCCGGGCGTTTGCCACAGCGCTCGCCGACGTCGATGCGCTCCTGACGCCGACCACGCTGACCCCTGCGATCCCGATCGATCAAGTGGACCAGTCGGGAACGGCGGCGCACTTCACGCGCGCGGGCAACTACCTCGGGCTCTGCGGGATCGCGATTCCGAACGGCTTCACGAGCGCCGGTCTACCCACGTCCCTGCAGATCCTCTGTCACACGGGCGACGAGCCGACGGCGCTGCGGATCGGCTGGGCGTATGAGCAGGCGACGCAGTGGCACGAGCGTCACCCAACGGAGGCGTGACCTCGCCGCGAAGGCCAGCTCGTCATCCTGACCCCTTGCGCGCCCACACCGCGTACAGCGGATCGCCAGCGGCCGGCGACCGGTCCTCTGCGGTGAGATCGACCCATCCGCCAGCAGTTTCGAAGTATGTACGAACGAGCAGGAGGTGCTGTTCGTCGGTCGTGTCGAGCCAGATCGCGGCCGCCTTGGTGGGGAAGCATCGATTGGAGAACGAGACCACGAAGGGCGCTGCCTGGCGTAGCACGCGACGAACCTGTCGAAAAAGCGACAGCGGATGGATGACGTACTGGATCGACACGGCGCACATCGCTCCGTCGAACGCCTCGTCGTCAAAGGGCAGCCGCAGCGCCTGATTCAGGTCGTGAACGACGTGATCAGTCAGTTGCGGATTGTCAGTCATCTCCTCGGCGTTCAACCCCAAACCAGTGACTTCGCCGGCCCGAAAGTCCCGAGGCAAGTGCGTACGCCAGCTACTCATCAGGTCGAGAAGCTGCCCGCCGGCGGGCAGCACCTCGGCGTACAACCGTCCCAGCGCGGCGATCGCCCCGTCGTCGATATGGACGACCTTGCGCGGGTAGCCGTAGAACTCCGTGTCCGGCGTTTCATCGTGGCGCGTGTATGCGGTGGGCGGAAACAAACCATCTCCCCTGATCAGCTCGGACGTCACGTCCGTAGCTTATCCTCGCCGCACGTCGTGGGAGGCGCGGGAAGTGATGACCGGCGCCTCATCGCGCGCCGCCCGTCCTGGTCCAGGAGTGCACGACCGGGATGACCTCTTTCGCATAGAGCCGCAGCCCGGTCTCGGCCACGTCGACGGGCGTCCCCCCGAAGCGGAAGGACGTCGCCAGCTCGAAGTCGCCCATGAGGGCCCGCCGCTCCTCGAGCTTCCGTAGGATCCGGTCGGGTGGGCCCCAGACGGCAGCGTCCATGAACGCGGAGACGATGCCGTCCATGCCGATCTCCCGTGCCATCGCGATCTTCTGGGCGTAGGCGTCGTACCCTTTCACGGTGCTGAAGTGCGGCCCCAGCAGCTCGTAGTGATAGAAGTTGCTCTCCACGAACTTGCCCATGTACTGGCGGGCCGCCGCCTCCGCGCCGTCGAGGGTAGGCGTGCACACGCAGAAGTCGGCCAGCAAGGGGGGCTCCGCCTCGCGCCCGTGCATCTCACGCACGAGCTGGCGGTGCTTCTGGATGGCCGGCATGCGCATCGGCCAGGGCCGGTCGGCAAACATCACCATGCGCGCGTTCAGCCGGGCCGCCGCCACCACTGAGTCGTCGGAGGAGGCCACGGCGTACAGGCGGCCCTCGAAGCTCCGTGTGGGGCGCGGCCGGATCTCCGTCCTCGGCTGCGGGTAGAAGGGCCCGGCGCCCACCATGAATCCGGTGCGCAGGGCCTCCATGATCATCGCCGCGGCCTCGTCGAACCGTTCCCGCGATTCGCCCATCGTGCCCCGGAAGGCCTCGAACTCCCGCCGGGCGAGGCCGCGCCCGATGCCGAGACGGAGGCGGCTGCGGCTGAGGAGGTCGAGGACCGACACCTGCTCGGCGACGCGCAGGGGATCGTGCCAGGGCAGGATCACCGCGGCGGTCCCGAGGTCGACGTCAGGGCACACGGCCGCCAGGTAGGCCATGAGCTGGAGGTTGTCCGGGCAGAACGAGTAGTCGTTGAAGTGGTGCTCCACGGACCACAGCACGTCGAAGCCGAGGTCGGCGGCCAGGCGGGCCAGGCGCAGCTCCTCATCCCAGACTTGCGCATCGGACACGTCGCTCCAGCCATAGCTCGAGAACACCATCTGCAGACCGACGTCCATCGCATCCTCCCGGGAGTCTGGCTCCCCCCTCGCGCCTTCGATGAGAGTCACTCGACCAGTGCGATTGCGCGCACTGGGGAGCCGTCGGCGCCCTCGATCCGCAGCGGCAGCGCGATGAACTGGCAGCGCTCGGCGCCGATGACGTCGAGGTTGGTCAGGTACTCGATGACGGTGATGCCGGCCGGGAAGAAGCGGGCGTGGGTGGTGTATTCCTCGCGCGACGGCCGCCGCCGCGGCTCGGTGATCGAGTCACGGATGCAGTGATCGGGCGGGTAGTCGTAGCCGACCGCCTTCACTCCGCACCGCACCAGCCAGTCGCAGGCGCCCGGCGCAGTCCACGGCCCCTCCTTCCAGAACCGTTCGCTCTCGACGCTCACGCGCCGTGGCCAATCCGTGCGCAGCAGCGCGATGTCGCCGGCTCGCACGTGGCCGCCAGCCTTCTCCAGCGCCCCCGCGGTCACCTCGCCATTGGCGCCGAGATGGGTGAGGTCGACGACGGCCGCTTCGCCCATCCATTGGTCGATCGGCATCTCGCTGATGGGCCGGCCGTCGGGCAGGAAGTGGAGCGGCGCGTCGACGTGGGTGTACGCGTGGCACGAGAGCGTGATGACCGTGCTCTGGAGCGGATGGCCCTGCGCGTGCGAGGCCACCAGCTCCGGGACCGCTTTCCAGCGGAAGTGCGGTCGGATCGGGAAGCTCAGGTCGACGATGCGCATGACCACGGTCCCCTCTACGGATGCGGTCCCCACGGAGCCGCGGTCAGCAGCTTGACCTCCTGAGAAGCCACCAGCGGACGGAATTTCACGGCAAAGCCTTCGATGAAATCCTTATTGGCGAATACCGAAGCCCAGTGCGCGCGGCGGTCGGCATCGTCATCGAACTTCCACAGATGGACCAGTTGATTGATCGTCCCCGTGTCGGCCTGGAAATAGCCGATCAGCTTCTTGTCCTGGCCACCTTTCTGGAGTGCCGGGTAGCCGAACTCGGTATACAGCTTGACTGCCTCGGCCATCTTGCCGACGTGAAGCGTGTAGGTCCGCAGTTCATAAACCGTCATGGCGATCCTCCGCTCGGTCTGGACAGGTCGGACTGGCGACACGAGGGTAGTCCGGCAGCCCAAAGCGGTCAAGAATCCGAGTAGAATCTCGGAGACGCACGAGGCGACGACAAGGGTGGGTGCACGCATGCCAGTGACCGCGTTCGCGGTGCAGCTCCGCCGACCGCTGGCCAGCGGAGCTCCGTTCGGTGACGTCGGAGCCTATGAAGAGCTGAAAGGGCGGTTGCACCTGTCCGTCGACCCGGCCGATCCGGCGAACGTGCGCGTCACCGATCTCGCGCTCGCCCCTCGCGACGCGGCTGGCCGGGTGGTATTCACGGCCGACCTGTCGATCCTGCTGCCGGTCGACCGCCGGCGCGCAAGCGGTCGCGTGCTGCTCGATGTCGTCAATCGGGGCAACACCGTGGCCGTGCCCAACTTCAATCGCGCCACGCGCCCGACCTTCGGGCCGACCTCAGATCCCCACACACCCATCGACGTCGGTGACGGCTTCCTGATGCGGCGCGGCTTCGTGGTGGCCTCCTGCGGCTGGCAGTGCGATGTGCCGCGGATCCCGGGTCTCTTCCGTCTGGAGGCGCCGGAGGCCCGCAGCCCCAAGGGGGAGCGACTCCAGGGGCCCGTCCTCGTGCAGCTCCAGACCCCCGAGCGCATGCCGCACCTCATGCTCTCCGACCGCGGTCACGTCCCCTATGCGACGGCCAGCCTCGAGGACGAGGGCGCCGTCCTGACCGTGCGCGACCATCTGGACGGCGAGGCCGAGACCATCCCGCGTGGCCGCTGGCGGTTCGCCCGCCACGACCGAGGCCGGGTCGTCGCCGACTCGACGCACATCTGGCTCGAGGGCGGCTTCGACCCGGGAAGGATTTACCAGGTGACCTACACCGCCACCGATGCTCCCGTGCTCGGGCTCGGCCTGGTGGCGCTGCGTGACTGTGCGGCGTGGCTGAAGCACGCCGGCGAGGCCGCGGGCCATCCCGCCCCTGGCGTCCTCCGCTGGGCCTACGCCTACGGCCGCTCGCAGACCGGCCGGCTGCTGCGCACTCTCGTCTACGACGACCTCAACGTGGACGAGCACCGGCAGGGCGCGCTCGACGGGATCATCGCGAATGTCGCGGGCGGCATGCGAGGGGAGTTCAACCAGCGCTTCGGCCAGAATTCGAAGGACCGTCCCAACGCCATAGCCCACCTCTTTCCCTTCACTGACCAGCCGCAGAGCGATCCGCTAACCGGACGGACCGGCGCTCTGCACGCCAGGCTCGACGCGCGCCACAGTCGGCTGAAGGTGATGTACACGAACTCGTCCGCCGAGTACCACCGCGGTGATGCCTCGCTGATCCACACCGACGTGGACGGCAAGGGTGACCACGCCCATGGTCCGCACACGCGCGTGTACCACTTCGCCGGCACCGAGCATGGCCTCGGCATCTGGCCGCCGACCGACACCCAGGTGGCGGCCGCCGATCCGGGAGCACCCCTGGAGCGCGCGCAGCACCTGCGCTCGGTCTTGGACTACGCGCCGCTCCTGCGCGCCTGCCTCGTGAACCTCGATCGCTGGGTCACCGAGGGAATCGAGCCTCCCCCGAGCCTCCATCCGCGGGTCAGCGACGGCACGGCAGTCGCCCCAGAGGCGCTGGCGCCGACGTTCGCTGCGATCCCGGCGGCTCGCTACCCGCAACGCCACGCCCGCCCGCTCCGCCTGGACTTCACCTCCCTACCGCCGCGCCCGGGGCCCGCGTGGGGCTCGCTCGTGTCGGCCGTGGGCATCGACGGCAACGAAACAGGCGGCATCCGCCTGCCTCAGATCACCGTGCCGCTCGCCACCCACACCGGCTGGAATCTCCGCCACCCCGACATCGGCGGCCCCGAGCAGCTCCTGGTCTTCGCCGGCGCCACGATCCCGTTTGCGTGGACCCGGCGCGACCGTGAGGCTGCCAGCGACCCGCGGCGGTCGATCGAGGAGCGCTACCCCTCGCGCGACGCGTATCTCGCGCGCGTGCGTGAGGCCGGCGTGACGCTGGCCGGTCAGCGCTACCTGCTGGCCGAGGATATCGAGCTGTGTGTTGTGCTGGCTGCGCGGTTCTGGGACTGGCTCGCCGCCCGGCGCACCGCGTAGAGGTAGTCGCCGGGGTTTTCATCCCGTATCGATGCTCGTTCGAGTCGCGTCGGCAGGCTGTCTGGAGATCTTCCCGCTAAGTTCACGTCAGATCGCGATCTTCAGGGCAATCTCCGAACAAGCAACGCGAGGTGCCTTGACTACGCGTCTACCGGTACGCCGGCTCCGATCGAAACGCACAAGCCCATACCTCTCGAGAAGCTTGAGGTCCCCCTGGACATTCTTGAAATCTCTCTCGACGAGCTTCGCCAGCTCATAGATTGAGCCTGGACGCTTGTCCCGGACCACTCGCAGCAACGCGAGACGGGTCGGGGTCAGAAGATTCCTAGCAGCCTCGATGCGAGCGAAATATACACCGTCCCGTCTGGCAACTCTCTGTCCAGCGGCGACGGCCTTGAAGGTCGTCCGGAAGCCCTCAAGGGCTTCATCGAGCGACTTCACTCGGATCGTGAGCTTCTTGGTCATCGACCCGTCCCCTTGATACGTCGCATGTCTGCTTGGAATTCGACGAGAAGCTTGTCCACGCCCCGGAAGGGGTAGGCTTCTGACCCCAATATATGGCCTATGAAGCCATATAGCGACGACTTGATCCGCCGGAGAGACGGCGCCTCGCTCAGAAACCGCACTAAGAGCGGGACTCGTCTCGCGCGGGCGTGTGCAGAATTTTGTACACCGGAACCTTTTGTGCTTGACGACATCGAACGGTCGCATCTAGACTCGACGCACCGTCCCGGTCCGCTCTGACGGAGGGGGTCTTACGTGCGCCAATCGGGAACATTGTTTGTGCCCGTCTTCGTGTTTGTCACCTTAGTTCTGCTTTGGACACCGACGATTGTAGGCGCGCATGCGGGTGATAGTGATCCCACGCACATCCATGCATGTGTCAATAACCTCACAAAAGTTGTCCGGGACGTAGGACTGACCGGCACCTGCTTGAGTTCCCCGCCATTTGCCGCAGAGGCGCCAGCTCATTGGAGCATCACGGGGCCGCAAGGACCCGCCGGGCCGTCAGGAGCCGGGCTTCAGACAGGATCGATCGTGGGTCAGGTGGTCATGTGCTCGGGCAGCGCTGCCGGCGTCCTCGCGTATATCCCAGGCCGCTCGTTCAGTGCGATCACCGGCGCAGACGGAATGTTTGAGCTGAGCTACATCCCGCCAGGAGCCTACGATCTAGCGATCGAGCCCGCTGGCCTACCACTACTGACGATTCCGGGTGTCCGGGTCGGTATATTGCAGGCGACCAATCTTGGCCAGATCAACGCCTCGAACGTCAGCTCGGACCCGGCCAACTGTGGTGCGTGCGGCACGGCTTGCGCGCTGGGCCAGGCCTGCGTGTCCGGCGCGTGCCACTGCGCGCAGGGAACGACGCTCTGCGGCGCGGCCTGCGTGAATTTCGCCACCGACCCGACCAACTGCGGCGGGTGCGGTTCGGCCTGCCCAACGGGCCAGGCCTGCGTGTCCGGCGCGTGTGGCACGCCGCTGACTTCCGCCTGCGCGAGCGGCGTCTCGGAGCAGGTGTTCTCAACCAAGATGCAAGGCTGCCGTGGGCCCGTCCTCTTTTCGGCGCGCGCTGCGCTCTGTGCGGCGGGATCCCACGCCTGCACCGCGGTGGAGTGGAATAGCAACCGAGGCACCACGGCGCCAGCGCTCAGATACTGGACTGGCGACAGCAGGCTGAAGTTCGTGTCTGGGTCAACGAACGTCTGCAGCGTTAGCGCCACGGCGGGAACCAATAACTGCGGCACCGGCGCGATGCTTGTCTGTCCTGACGGGTTGCCGTTGTGCGGCATCACTGGCTGCGGGTTAGACGCATCGTTCCCGCAGTTCTTCGGCGGCTGCGCTTTGCCGATTAATAGCGAAGCCGACGGGACGCTTTGCTGCGCACCGTGATGGAGAACAGGCCGCAATAGCCGCTTGCGCCCAATTTGAGGTTCTTCAGACGTTATTGGGCATTTGATCACGACGACCTCGTCCTCTCCGAACACCGTCAACTCTTCCGACCATGTATGCTGTTGTAATCATATCGCTTACACGGTAAGATGACAGCTATGAATCGCCCGAACTCAGGTCGTGGCCGTAGGACGGCCTCCCGAAGTCGATGTGCCGTGAACCGTAAGGCGGTCCGGCCCAGCGGTCAGGAGCCGAGGGTCTTAACGACCATGCGGCTGCGTCGATCGCTACGCAAGGATCTCGAGACGACGGCTGCACGTACGCGCCGATCGGTCGCGGACGTGGCTCAGGAACTACTCGACGAGGCACTCCGAATGCGGCAATGCCCGGGCATCTACTTCGCTGATGAACCGAGCGGTCGGACGGCGAAGATTGGTGGGACTGGCTTGGGTGTCTGGGAAGTCGTGCGTGACTTCAGCAGAGACCAGAATGCCGGCCGGATTCGAAAAGCCTTCCCGCAACTCTCGCAAGCTCAAGTGACGGCGGCGCTGATGTACTACTCGCGCTATCGTGACGAAGTCCAGGCCAAGATCGATGCGAACGCGGCGCTGACGCCTGAGAGCATCGAACGACAGTATCCGGGGCTGGTGCATTTCACTCGGTGAAGGTCTACCTCGATGAGGACCTGTCTTCCGTCATTGCCGGGCTGCTTCGAAAGCACGGTATCGATGCGACCACGGCCCAAGAGGTCGGTAACGTCCAGCTCGACGACCGGGCGCAGCTCGCCTACGCGGCGCGAGAAGGACGGGCGATCGTCACCGCGAACGTCATCGATTTCATCGCGCTTGCGCATGAAGCTGTTGCAACGAATACGGAGCACGCGGGGATCATCCTGGTTCCTTCGGGCTTTCGTGGAGACGAGTTCCAGGCGATCGCGGATGCGATAGTCCGAGCCTTGAAGCCGTATCGCGGCGGCCTCCACGGTCTCGTCCTCTACCTTCGCCGCGAAGATCGACAGGACTAGAACGGGGCGTTTGAGTCCCGCTCCTAAATCGCCGCAATTGCCCTAGGACGCGCGAAAGTCCCGCGTGTTTGACGTCGTGCCTCCCGGACGACCGATTAGAACTCGTAACTACATGCAATTATTAGCGAAAACGTGGCGTGACTTATAACGGGTTCAAATCCCGCTGGGGCCACCAGTTCGATTATGTTTAATGCTCCGTGTTTTAGGATGCTCGCGCAAACGCGCCTCAAACACGAATCACCATCGAGAATCCACCGCGCCGAAGTAGCGCGCTCGCGCGAATCCTTCTTGTAGAAGTTCTCATATGAGCAGGGAAGCCACCAACGATTCCTGCGTGGACCTCGCCCGATTACTCTCGAACTCGCTGCGAGGGATATGAGACGCCGCGGCGTTGTCTCAGGTTCAGATGGCGAAGCGGCTTGTGCTCAGCCGCCCTACACTGAACCGGCTCGAAAGCGCGAGCCAGAACACGACGCTCGAGACGCTTGGCCAACTCTGTCAAGTGCTCAGATGTGGGGCGGGCGATCTGTTCGAGGCGGGCCAGGTGAAGCTACGGCCAGGACGTGCGAGGGGACGCAGGGGGTGAGTGCCGCCCTCGTTAGGAGATCTTGTGTTACAGTGCCCCTGCCAGCCACTGTGGCTTTCAGGGTTGACGCGGGCGGCGTGCGTCGAGACCCGGTGACGAGGCGTGGTCTTACCCTCCTTCACCCGGGGCGCCACCATGGAGACCATCCAGGATCAACTCACTCTCCTCCTCCGCGCGTACAGGACCATCCGCTTCTGTGACACCTGCCTGGCGTTGAAGATGGGTGCCTTTCCCGGTGAGGTGCGGGAAGCAGCGGTCCTGATAGGCGACGGATTTCAAATTACCTCCGGAAGGTGTTCTGAATGTCTGCAGGACAAGACGGTCGTTCGTGCCCTCGCAGCCTGATCTGATTCATCGCCAACGGCCACCGGATAGCGACGCGCAGGAGAAGCTGGCAGTACCCCGGCTCGTCTTCGATGGGAGGGTTGCCACGCCTTGCGGCAGGGGTTCGGTGGCGTCCCGTCCGCGGGTCACCCTGAGCCACAGTCACAACCGGAGCCGTCGTCGTCCAGCCCACCTAATCCTTGCTCTCGCAGGGCCGCCTCGCCTGCTACTTGCATTTGAGGCTCCCTAAAGCCCAAGGATCTTCTTCACTCCCTCGCCGATGAGTTTGTTAATCACCGGCTTCGCCAGCTCCCAAACTCTTGGCGCTACCGCTCGCAGCTTATCCCAGCCCGCAGCGGTCTTCGTATCGTCTGGCGCCAACTCAGCGATGCGGTCGAGAGCCTCCTGAAGTTCGCGTCGCTTCGCGGGCTCAAGGTCGGTCGCCTGAACGCCGGCCTTGAGCCACTGGATCAACTCCTTGCGCGAGAGCCACGGGGCGGGGTTGCCACAATGGGCACAGAAATCAGTCCCCTTCTCTCCTCGCGAGTCCCAGGTGAGAGACCACTCACTTCCGCAGGCGGGGCAGTCGGAGAACATCCTCGCTCCGTGGTCCCCACAGAAGGGTCCGATTGGATTATTGACGGCATGACCGGTTGCGGGACAGATGAGCATCCTGCGTCTAGCCTGCTCGCTCGATCTACTCCCGACGACTACCCAGGAGGAGTCTTCGAGCTTTCAGCGGATGAGACCAGCCCCCACGGCTGTGGACTGCCGCACCGCGGCATCGGGCGTCCTGCATCAACGCCGCTGTTCTGAGCTTACACCTCCGGGCGCCCCAGCCTCCGCGCGCG
>WNFW01003371.1_pt1 | contig 11075 bp, 8 predicted proteins | sample 5400131 | NCBI WGS metagenome assembly WNFW01 (sample SAMN13153362, study PRJNA577476) | soil metagenome | isolation source: 20 cm soil or saprolite under grassland replicate 1 | place: USA:California | collected 2016-06-15
CCTCGATTTTTCGGAACTTCTGGACCGTCATCGCTCGGGTTAGGAAGAAGTTTTCTGGGCGCAAATCGAGCCGCTTGATCATGTCCTTCTTCGCGGCGTCGTAATCGTATCCAGGAGTAATCGTGTGGCCATCCACGCCTAGATCAGAAAGAAAATCGAACATCTGCTCGACCTCCTCCATATCGGTTTCCTTGTAGATCGTCGTATTCGTCGCGACTTGGTAGCCGAGCAACTTTGCCATTTTGATCGCCAGGATGCATTCCTTGAAAACGCCTTCGCGCTCCACAATGAGATCATGCGTGCGCTCGAGGCCATCGAGGTGCACGTTCCAGTACATCCAACCTGTCGGTCCGATCGTTGGCTTCGCCGCATCCTTTGGACCTTTGCGAATTTCGACTGCGTCTTTCTCGCTAATTAGACCCGCCCCCAGCAGCGCCACGATCTTTTCCTCGACAAACTCCCGTTGAACCGAGAATCGTGATGCAAGCCACTCGCGCATTTTCTTACGCATGAACATGGCGTTTGTGCAGACGTAAACGATCCGCTTCTGATCGAGTAACCCTTTTACCAAAGCTTCGATATGCGGGTAGATGAGCGGCTCGCCCCCGCAGATCGAGATCATAGGCGCGTCGCACTCTTGCGCCGCGGCGAGGCAATCCTCCAGGCTCATCATGTCCTTAAGCGATGTGGAGTATTCACGAATCCGCCCGCAACCGGTGCACGTCAGGTTGCAAGTATGCAACGGCTCGAGTTGAAGCACCGTGGCGAACTTCTTCGTGCCACGCAATTTATGGCCGATCATGTAAGCCGCGATTTTCGACGTAAGCGGGAGAGGAAATCTCATAGGAGCGAGGATAGTAATCAGCGGTGCCAGCGTGTCAATGACCCGAGTTAAGCTCTCAGTTTGCTACTCTGAATCGGCTCTGACCTCCTGTTTGGATTTAGAGCGCGGCAGGTTACAACATCGTTACCAAAGGCAAAATAAATGCGCGACTGCGAGCAACTTTTGTGGTTTAATAGGTCAGATTACAAGTTCCAGCGTATGAAACAATTATTTGTAGCAGCATTTGTCGTCAGCCTCATCGGTTGCGCGGAGCAGTACGCACCGCCATCCGTGACGACCGGTTACACCTATTCCCGTTATTCCACCTCGGCGGAAGTGTGGGGTTATCGAAACCCTATATATCGGAATTGGACCACGGCCCAGTTGCAGCAGCGCCGTCTCGAACTTTACGGGATGACTCCTCTGACCCAGAGTGCTCATGGCGTGCCCGCTTATATCTATCACGGGCAAGCCCAGCCTGCGCAAGATGAGAGCAAGGCGATTGAAGTCGAGTTGAATTGGCGTTACCAGCAAGGCGATAAGAGCGCGAATCTGATTGAATTCTGGCCCGAATCACGTCGGCATCCTACCGGGACGGGCGGTCCATAAGTAAAATCAACATCGAACGAATCCGACCGAGTAATGTCGGGACGGAGGCGGAACTAGCGTGGTTCGTCAACTCACGCCGCGTGCCAGCCACGGCGAATCAGGCTGATGGCAATTGCGGCGAGAAGAAGTGCGATTATTTTCGACACTCCGCGCAAACCCTGTCTGCCCATCCACCGCGTAAACAGGTCGGCGTTACAAAACGCGATCGCCACCAGTGCGAGGTTTACCAGAAGCGAGATTAGCGTAGAGACGAGGCCGACCGTATCGACCAAAATCAGCAGCGCGGTGAGAAGGGCAGGCCCGGCGATCAGCGGCATCCCGAGCGGAACGACGCCGAACTCGTCGCTGCCGGCGCGATCTTGCGCCCCAAGACCAAGCAGTTCACGTCCAGCCAGACCGAGCAGAATCAGACCACCAGCAACTTGAAAATCGGCCACCGTAATCCCAAGCGCAGCGAAAATAATTTTTCCAAGGAAAATAAAGCCGATCGCCACACCAAGAGCAGTGAAGATTCCGAGAAACGCTTGTCTTGTTCGTTGTTCACGCGAAGCGCTTGTGCCGAGGCCGATGAAAACCGCGACAAGTCCAATTGGATCGATTGCGACAAAGATCGGAATAAAAGCGAGGAAAAACTTTTCAATCATGGCAGCAGGTGGCGTGTTTTCGCTTTACCGAAGAAACCTTCTACACAATGTTCGCTCTCTCCATCAATCAAACCTTTCCAAATGAAAAACTTGTGCTTGTCGATCTTACTCTCAACCATGGTTGTCGATCTCTCCGCCGCCGAATTAAAATCCGTCGATGATTTTCGCGTTGCCGCTGCGAAAGCGAACGCCGTGCTGACGATCCCCGACTGGGAGCAAACGCCGCAAGCGGTCGAGTCTGCCATGACGGAGGCGATCGCGAAAGCGAACAAGGCGCTGGATCAAATTGGCACCCAGGATTTGAGCAAAGTCACCTTTAAAAGTACTGTGGTTGCGCTCGACGATCTCACTTATCAAGCCGGACTTGCGGCGAACAAAGCAACGATCATCAAAGAGACGAATACGAATCCCGCGATGCGCAGCGCGGCGGAGAACGCGGTAAAGGCTTTTGAAGAATGGGCGGTCGGAATTGATTATCGCGAAGACGTCTACAAGGCGATCAAAGCTTTCGCGGACACGCGTCCGAAGCTCTCCGGCGAGGACGAGAAGCTGCTCAACGAAACGTTGCGCGATTATCGGCGGGCGGGTTTGGATTTGCCGCCCGACCGGCGGAAAGAAGTCGAACAGCTTCGCAAGGAGTTGTCCAAACTAGGAACGGATTTCGACACGAATATTGTTAAGGCCAGCGCTCCGGTCATGTTCACAAAGGCCGATTTGGATGGCCTGCCTGACAGTTTCTTCGCCTCCCCCGGTATCAGGACTGGAGACGACGCCTACACGGTAATGGCGAATGTTACCTGGCAATTTAATACCGTGGAGGAAAACGCGAAGAGCGAAGCCACGCGCAAGCAACTTTACCTGATTCGCGAAACCCTCGCTAAGGACGCAAACGTTCCCGTTCTCAATCAAATGCTTGCGCTTCGCAACAAGATCGCGCTGCGATTGGGTTACAAATCGTGGGACGATTTTCAAACGGAGGTCAAAATGGCTAAGACCGGGGCGAATGCCGAAAAATATATCAACGATTTGGTCACTGGAATTCAGCCGAAGTTCGAGAGCGAGGTGACGGAATTGCAAAAATTGAAGGCTGCCGATACGAACGATCCCGCCGCCAAGATCGAGGTTTGGGACTGGCGCTACTACAGCAACCAGCGGAACAAGCAAAAATACGCCGTCGATAAGGAAGCGTTGCGCGCGTATTTCCCGTTCCAAAGGGTGCTCGACGGCATGTTCAATATCTATCAGAGCATCTTCGGCCTGAAGTTTGAAAAAATCACCGCGCCTTACAAGTGGATCGATGACCTTCAGCTTTATCTCGTAACCGATTCCGCCACGGGCGAGCCGCTTGGCATGTTTTATCTCGATATGTTTCCGCGGGAAGGCAAGTTCAACCACTTCGCCCAGTTCGACATCATCAGCGGGAAACTGTTGCGGGACGGTAAATACCAGCGGCCTACTGTTGCATTGCTTTGCAATTTTCCGCCCGCGACGGCCGACAAGCCGTCTTTGCTGACACATAGCGACGTGGAAACGTTGTTCCACGAATTTGGGCACGCTTTGCATTCGATCGTCACCCGCGCGAAGTATGGCCGCTTTGCTGGGACACATGTGCCGGGCGACTTTGTCGAAGCACCGTCGCAGATGCTGCAAAACTGGGTTTGGGACAAAAAGGTGCTCGACACTTTTGCGGCGGATTACCGCGATCCGTCGAAAAAAATTCCGGCGGAGATCATTAAAAAAATGAATGATGCCAAGCTTGCCAACGCCGGTGTTTTCTACCGACGCCAGTTTGCATTCGCGTCGCTCGATCTCGCGCTGCACGATCAGCACCCGGAAAATGACACGTACGACTGCGTGGCGATTTCGAATCCGATTCTGGAAAAGGTTTTTCTGCCAATTGATCCTAGCACGACGTTTGTTTCCTACTTTGGTCATTTGAATGGATACGATGCCGGGTATTACGGCTATGCCTGGGCCGACGCGATAGCGGCCGATATGGCCACCGTCTTTGAGAAAGCGAAGGATGGTTACCTTGACAAGCAAGCCGGTTTCCGATTGCGTCGCGAAATTTACGAGCCAGGCGATTCGCGCGATGTGAACGTCTCCATCGAGAAGTTCCTCGGGCGGAAACAATCGATCCAACCGTTCCTGAAGAAGATCGGCATCGGACCACAGGAGAAAACGAAAGCGCCCGCCGGGCCCTCGCAGGAAGCGCACTAGGTTGGCGCCGTGATCCCGAACGCCGTGAGGGACCTCGCAACGCGCCCGGAAGAAACGGAAACCCGCTGGCGTTCGTCCAGACCCGAGCGGGATCGGTCTGATCTGGGGGAGCGCACGCGCCCTCGCGGGCTGGCGACGGCGCCCCCCGCCATCGCGAAGTTTTCGAAGTACGCTGACCAACAAACATCAGCCATTCGTGACCATCGAGTATCTCGCTGATCGTCGTGAGTTCATCACAACAGTCGCACACTGGCTTCATGAGGAGTGGGGGCATCTCCGGCCCAAGCGAGACAGTTGATGATCGCATTGCGCGAGTAGAACGCGCTTGTGGCCATTACCAAATTCCTACCTCGTTCGTTGCTGTTGATGGCGATCAGGCCGTCGGGTGCGCGAGCCTGATTGAGCATGATATGCTCACTCATCCGGAGCTCTCGCCATGGCTTGCGGGAGTGATCGTCCCACGTCAATACTGGAGACATGGCATCCGAGCGGCCTTGGTGAAGCGAGTTGTTCGAGAGGCGCGGTCACTCGCAGTTGCGCGTCATCTACGTTTACACGCCTGGTTCCGGTGCCTGGTATCTCAGACTCGGCTGGTCTGTGGTAGAGAGCACGTTTTATCGGGAACTGTGGGCAAAAACGGAAGTCACCATCATGGAGTTTGCCTCGTGATTCAAAGACCGTATTTGCGGGGCCCATCTCTTCATTCGTGCTTGGTCATTGTTTCGTCATTCGGATTTCGTCATTGATTTGCGACGCTCACAGAGCGCCGCTACAGACAAGGGGTGCAAGTGACGCGCTGGTCCATCACAATCCTTTTTGCCGCCGCGACATCACTCCTTGCGGTCGATGAGTTGGCGTTGCGTTTGCAGCCGGCGCTGGAAGCGATCACACCGGATGGTTTGCTAGCGCACATCAAGATCCTAGGGTCGGATCAATTCGAAGGCCGCGCGCCGGGAACAAAAGGCGAAGAGCTGTCCGTCAAGTATATTGTCGACCAGTTCAAACAGACCGGGTTGAAGCCGGGAAATCCAGACGGGACTTACATCCAGGAAGTTCCTCTCGCAGGGATCAAAAACGAACCGAGAATGTCATTCGCCATTGGCGATAAGATAACCGAGCTGAGATACCCAGACGATTTTGTTGCCTCATCGGCGCGTCTTCAACCGGAGATCAGGATTAATAACTCAGATGTCGTCTTTGTCGGATACGGGATCGTCGCGCCAGAGTACGGGTGGGACGATTACAAAGGCTTTGATCTACGCGGCAAGACAGTCCTGATGCTAATTGGCGACCCGCCGATCCCAGATCCGAAAGATACCTCAAAGCTCGATGAGAAAATGTTTAAGGGAAAAGCAATGACCTATTACGGCCGCTGGACGTACAAATACGAAATCGCTGCGCAAAAAGGTGCAGTTGCGGCTGTGATCATTCACGAAACCGGACCGGCTGGGTATCCCTATTCCGTTGTGAAAACGAGCTGGGCTAAGGAGAATTACGAGATCGACTCACCGAATAAAAACATGGGCGCCGTGGAAGCGCGCTCGTGGATTACACTCGATGCTGCGAAGAAATTGTTGGCCGATTGCGGTCAGGATTTCGACGCACTGAAGAAGTCGGCCATCACAAAAGAATTCCGACCGGTGCTGCTAAGTGCTAATGCGTACATCAAGATCAAACAACAGATTCGCTTGTTTAAATCGCACAACGTCATCGGCAAACTCGACGGCAGCGGTCCGAAATTGCAGGATGAATACATCATCTATACGGCACACTGGGATCATCTGGGGCGGCATCCCGAATTGCAGGGCGATCAGATTTTTAATGGCGCAATCGATAACGCGTCCGGTGTCGCGTCTCTTATTGAACTCGGAGCCGCGTTCGTAAAATTAAATCCGCCGCCGAAACGCTCGGTGCTTATCATGGCCACGACCGCTGAAGAAGCGGGATTGCTCGGTGCCAAATTTTATGCAGAACATCCGCTTTATCCGCTGCAGAAAACGCTCGCCGACATCAACATCGACACCGTGAATCCATGGGGCAAAACGCGCGACATCGAAGATCTGAGCGACAACAATTCAACGCTCGATGATCTGCTGGCAACCGCCGCCAAACGCAACGGACGAGTGATGACGCCGAATAGTCAGCCGGAAAAAGGCGGGTTTTATCGCGCCGATCATTTCGAATTTTCGAAGCGCGGAGTGTCATCACTTTTCACCGGCGGCGGCAAAGATTTCATCGGGAAGCCAGCCGATTTCGGCCAACAAAAGAAAGACGATTACACCGCGCATCATTATCATCAGGTCTCGGACGAGGTAGATCCAAATTGGGACCTCTCCGGCGCAGTGGAGGATGTGGACCTTTTATTCGAGGTGGGCTATCAAGTCGCTAACGGTGATAAATTTCCAGAATGGAAACCTGGGTCCGAATTCAAAGCCAAGCGCGATGAGACGCTGAAGAAGTGATGGATTTAGACCTAAGAATTCAGTCTAATTCCGCTAGATGGTCGCACTGGAGGAATTCATAACCACGACGCTGCAGTTGATCTTGCACGCCGTCATGCTGTTGATGGCGATTTGGATTTATCGAGTTGCGCGTACGCGGGCCTTACGACTCCTTCTCTACGCGTCTAATTGTTACACACTGGCGAGGTACGGGTGATTCACCTATGATCTCCTGATAGCCTTATTTTCACTTCCTCTGTCATCGTCTAGCACCCCAGTTCTTCGCGCATGGAAGTTTTATTCGGCAACGGCCATGCACATCAGCTTTCTCTTGTGTATCATCTTCTGTTTGCGCGCCTTAGGCGTGAGACCAACGCCCAAACCATATGAAACATCTGCGCCGTGCATTCGAGGTCGATCTTGGTAGGGACGCTGCCCTGTCCGAAAGTTTTCGGGGAGACCGCAGCGCGATGTCCTACCATTTGCGCCGGTGACAACCAGCAAAGAACTGAGTTGCAACGCGGCGGATTAGATGGTTGAATCCCGGCTCGCGAATTCGAAAAACCTGAATGGGCTCTTTAAAGAAAAGACGCAAAGCAAAAATTGCCAAGCACAAGCGCCGCAAGCGCATGAGGCAAAGTCGCCATAAGAAGCGTCTCCGCTACAAAGCATAGCAACGGTTGCGTCTCGCCGGTTTGTCAGGAAGCGCGCAGGGTTGAATCTGCTAGGCCGTAGTCCCCTGCGCCCAGGCGCAGGCTGGTTTGCGGAGGATGGCGCCAAAAGCTAGAATCCAAAGTATGAGGGAAGAGGCAAGGTGCAGCGCTTGGTCGCTGTGGAGTTTTGTTTTCGCACTTGTTATTTTCACTTCCGCAAGCACCGGAATCGCCAAAACGCCACGCACTTTGGCTCCACCGATCAGACCTGCGCCCACTGGGATAAAACAAGTCGGGCGTCAGGATGATTCATCCAACGTCAAGCCGGCCTCAGACCTCGTTTTGCTTCCGGAGAACGAACGCAAAGCCGGGGCGCTGGCGCACTTTGTCCAAGGAATGGCGTTCGAGGAGAACGGCGAGATGGATCAAGCCCTGGATGCATACCGCAAAGTGCTCAACGTCGATCCCGGCCAATCGGACCTCGCAGCGCGCGTGGCGGCTTTGCTGATACAGCAGGAGGATTTTCCCAAAGCGATTGACATTCTAAAAGACGCGATAAAGGCAAATCCGAACGATGCTGAACCTTACCGCCAGCTAGCCTTCATCTATGCGAAGTATCTCAAGAAAACGGATCAGGCTGTCGATTATGCCAATCGCGCCATCGCGCTGAATCCGCGAGACATAGAAGCTTACCAGCGTCTTGTCGAAATCGAGTTTGCGGCTGGAGAAGAAAAAAAGGCGCTCGATGTCCTGGATCGCGCCGCAAAAATCCGAAGTGATGACGCGAGCTTCTGGACACGGCTTGGCAAACTTTACGCAGCCATTCTTTTCAAACCTGACTCATTGCCGAAACCGGATGAATTAAAGCGGGTCAATGAAATTTTCAAAAAAGCAGCGGAGCACGCTAACGACGATCCCACGGCCCTCAAAGACGTAGCGGATTACTACGCATCGTCACAACAACTTAAGGAGGCGATCCCGCTTTATCTTCGCGTGCTCGAACTGCAACCGGATGACGCCAACGCAAGGGAAAAATTGGCGACCGGTTTCATTTTGACGAACCAGCGTGGAAAAGCGGTTGAGATGCTCGAACAAATTATCAAAGAGCACCCAGAAAAATATCAGCCCTATGATTTGCTTGCGCAGGTATTGGATGATGAAGCGCGTTCGCTTCAGCGCGCAAATCGTCTCGATGAAGCTAAAGCCAAGTTTGCCAAGGTAGCCGCAAATTACGAGCAAAGCCTGCTGATTAATCCCAATCATGCTGGCACATATTTGCGCGTGGCGGAGTTGCTGCTCGGCCCTCTCAAAGATCCCGATCGCGCCGTGAAAATGCTGGCGGAAGCCCGTCGCCGGTTCCCAGGCGCGCCGGAAATCGTTTACTATCTGGCAATCGCTCAGCGCGAAGCGAAACAAACCCAACAAGCGGTAGCGACCTTTGAGGAAGCATTGCACGAAGCGCAAGCCGATCAGGACAATGAAATCGCAAACGCGAAATTCTACTTCAACTATGGAGCGACGGCCGAGCAGGCAGGTTTGTATGAAAAAGCAGCGGACTTGCTTCGCAAATCAATCGCGCTCGATCCAGCGAACGCGGCGGAGGCTTACAACTACCTTGGTTACATGTGGGCGGATCACAACATGCAGCTGGACGAAGCCGAGGAGATGATCAAACGCGCGCTAGAGATTGAACCCAACAACGGCTCTTACCTTGACAGCCTCGGCTGGGTCGAGTTTCGGAAGGGAAAATTCGATCAAGCCCTAGCCGACCTGCTTCGCGCTTCCAAAAACATGGACCGCGACGATCCGATTGTCTTTGAACATATGGGCGACATTTATCTGAAATTGGATCGCGTGCCCGAGGCGTTGGAATCGTGGCAAAAAGCGTTGGCGCTCGATCCGAAAAACAAGAAACTGGCAGAGAAAATTGAGAGCACCAGAACGACAATCAGCAAGAGTTCGCCGGCAAAGACGAATTCGACTCAGTGATTAAAATGTCGACCGAACGCAGGTCCTCTAAAAACCTCGAGCAGGGCATCCCGCGCACATGAAGGATTATCCAACATCCTGGCAGCGCAAGACGATGTGGGCGTCCCTTACTGCCTTCTTTGTTGTTCTTCTTATCGTAATCGTCGGCGCGGTGATCTGGACCGGCGCTAATATCATCAGCTTTCTCCAGCCAATCTTGATTCCGGTTGCGATAGCGGGCATTCTTACGTATCTGCTCGACCCGCTGGTGACGAAAATGTCTCGAGGGACGTTTAGTCGCACCAAGGCGGTCGCTCTTGTTTTCGCGTTTGCCTTTTTTGCACTTGGCGGATTGGTTGCGTGGCTCGTCCCAACCATCTCAATCCAAAGCGCGAATTTCGCCAAGCAAGTCCCTGCCTATACAGAAAAAGCGCGCGACCGCATTGTCGATCTTATCTATCGATTTGACCAAACGTTCGGGTTGTTTGGCGGAGGACACGGAAAGTCTGCATCGACAAGTCTAACAAACTGGCTGATCGGCCCTGCTTCTCCCTCTCCTTATCCGCAACCAGCCGGGACTGCAGCTGCTGCTTCGTCACCCGCGCCAGAGGCGTTTGGGTCGCCGACTGAAACAATAGCGCCTAGTCCATCCAGGCTTTCGACTGCCGAACGCCAACGCATTCAAGGTTACGTGGAAAAACAAATTCCGAATATCCAGCGGGCGCTTCCAACCCTGACGGAAAAGTTCTGGGGAATTTTGAAGAAAAGCATCGGCGGATTTCTTGGAGTAACAGGGTTTTTGCTAAGCCTCATCCTAGTGCCGATCTATTTATTTTTCTTGTTAACCGAAAAACCGCGCATTGAAGAGAGATGGAAAGATTACCTGCCGCTACGCGCGTCGCCCCTCAAAGACGAGGTCGCAGAGGTATTGTCCGAGATCAACAAGTACGTCACCGCCTATTTTCGGGGACAGCTGCTCGTTTGTTTGGTGGATGGCATCCTGATCGGCACCGCTCTGACACTTATCGGGCTCAATTTTGCGCCGCTGATTGGTCTGCTCGTTGTCATCCTTACGATGGTCCCGTACATCGGGATAATTGTCTGCTGGGTCCCAGCTGTTCTTATTGCTGCGTTTCAATGGGGCGATTGGCTGCACCCGATTGGTGTAACGCTGATTTTCATCGTGATACAAAATCTCGAAGGCATCTTCTATGCCCCTCGCATTGTGGGAAATTATGTTGGCCTGCATCCAATGACAGTGATCGTGTCGATCTTTGTCTGGGGTCTGATCATCGGCGGAGTGCTTGGCCCCCTCCTGGCCGTGCCGTTGACCGCAACGGTCAAGGTTTTACTGGCGCGCTATATCTGGGGACGTCGTTTGAGGGAGGATGTCGTGGAATCGATTGAGCAACTTCCTGTGATCGAACAATCCGAGGCAGCGACGCAACCTTAGGAGTCTGCGGTTGGGCCATTTGGCCTTTGTAACGTCATAACTTTTGCCGCGCCACGAGATAGCACACGAGAATGGCGGAAAAAATCAAAGACGCCGGGCATGGAAAAACTGGCCACATATTTCCTGCTCTTGAGTCTTTCGTCCAACGACAACTATGGCCTGCCCGTCTCGCCCTTTTACTTGCAGCGTTCGTAGTCGCTATTCTCCTGGGCGGAGCTTTCCTCGGTTACGGCTCAAAACTGTATCGGGATTGGCACCGAAACC
>WNFW01003372.1_pt1 | contig 11074 bp, 9 predicted proteins | sample 5400131 | NCBI WGS metagenome assembly WNFW01 (sample SAMN13153362, study PRJNA577476) | soil metagenome | isolation source: 20 cm soil or saprolite under grassland replicate 1 | place: USA:California | collected 2016-06-15
TCGACCACCTCGGGCCAGAACGCGAGCTGGCGAGCGACGTCGAGCTCCCATGGCTGCGTCAGCAGCGAAAGGTCGGCGGTCTCGCGCAGGCGCGGATGTTTCTCGGCGGCGGTCAGCTCGACGTTGAACAGTCGCGCGTGCGCGTACTGCGCGTAAAAGACGGGGTTCTCGTTGCTCTGCGAAAGCGCGAGCTCGAGGTCGAACTCGATGGTGGTGTCTGGCGATCGCAGCAGATAGAAGTAGCGGACGGCGTCGCTGCCCACGCGGTCCACGAGCTCGTCCAAAGTGACGAAGCGGCCGGCGCGCTTTGACATTTTTCCACCCGTGCCTGCGGCGCCGCCCTCTTTGAGGTTCACGAGCTGGTTGAGGATGATCACGAGCTTCTCGGGGTCGTAGGCGAGGGCCGCGACCGCGGCCTTCATGCGCGGCACGTAGCCGTGATGGTCCGCGCCCCACACCTCGACCACGCGGTTGAAGTGGCGGCGCTCGAAGCGGCTCAGCAGGTAGCCGAGGTCCGAGGCGAAGTACGTGGGCTCGCCGGTCGAGCGGATGACCACGCGGCTCTCGTCCTCCGCGATCACCTGCTCGCCAAGGCCGTCCTCCTCCTCCAGCGCGGGCCCGAACCACAGCGCGCCCTCGCGCTCCTTGAGGTAGCCGCCCTCGCGCAGGCGCTCGATCGCCAGCTGGGGCAGACCCTCCGCCCACAGTCGCGACTCGGGGAACCACTCGTCGTAACGGACGTTGATCCGGCCGACGCTGGCGCGGATGCGGTCGACCATGGCCGCGATCGCAAAGGCGCGGAGCTTGGGCTCGGCCTCGTCATGCTGCAGCTTCTCGACGCCGGGCAGCTCGCGGCGCGCCATGTCCGCGAGCTCGGACACGTACTCGCCCGTGTAGCCGCGCTCCGGGGGCGGATCTCCGTGCAGCCGCGCGTACACCGACTCGCCGAACATTCGCGCCTGCGTGTTCTGGTCGTTGACGTAGTACTCGCGCTCGACGTCGTGGTTGGTGAACTCGAGCAGCCGCGCAAGTGAGTCGCCGAGGATGGCGCCGCGCCCGTGGCCGATGTGCAGCGGACCTGTCGGGTTGACGCTGAGAAACTCGACCTGGATCCGCTCGCGGCGTCCGATGTCGGAGGCGCCATAACCCGGGCCGCCGGTGGCCACTTTCTCGATGAGGGCCTGCAGCCAGGCGTCGCTGAGGCGGAAGTTCACGTAGCCGCCGACCGGCTGCGCCGTCGCCGCAGCGTCCGGTATCTCGATGACCTCCGCGAGCCTGGCGGCGATCTGGTTGGGCGGCTGCCGCAGCGCGCGGGCCAGCTTGAGGCCGGCCGAGCTTGCGTAATCGCCGTGGTCGGGGTTCTTGGCGCGGCCGAGCTCCAGGTCGGGCACGTCCTTGACGCCTATCGCTTCCGACGCCGACCGCAGCGCGGCCTCGAGCTCCGCCCTGACCGCCATCAGCAGATGGGGTGCCGGCCGACCAGCGTCAGCTGCACCTGCGCTGAAGATCCACCCCGCGTGTAGGTGACCGTGACGCGCTGGTTGACATGGAACTGCGAGCGCAGCAGCAGCGTCAGCGGGTGGGCGGAGTCGACCTTCACCTCGTCGAGGTGGGTGATGACGTCGCCGATCGCGAGACCGGCGACGGCGGCGGGTCCGCCTTCGGTGACGGTCTCGATCTGTGCGCCCTCCGGCAGCTGCTTCAGCACCCCGAGCGCGCCGATGTCCACAGTGGACGCGCCGAGCGAGGGCACCATCACCTGCCCCGTCTGCAGGATCTGCTGCACGTCGTCCTGGATGTCGGCTGCGTTCAACGCGTATCCGTTGTCGCCGGTCGGGCCAGGCATGGCGACTCCGATGACCTGCCCGCCGACGTTGATCACGGGACCGCCTCCGGTGCCTGTGTCGATGACGGCGTCCGTCTGGAGCGTGTCGCTGAGCAGAACGGTGCGGTCAGCAACGGACGGGTTCGACATCGAGGCCGGCCGGTGCAGCGCGCTGACGATGCCGCGGGTGACGGCGCTGCCCTCCACGGGACCCGCCACCGCCACGAAGACCTGGCCGGCGACGACCGCCGACGGGTCGCCGAACGCGAGCGTCGGCAGGCCGCTGACCTGGTCGATCTTCACCACCGCGACGGCCGTGTCGCAGTCGTAGTCGATGAGACGCGCGTCGTGCAGCCTGGCGTCACCTGGCACCAGCACGGTCATGGACGTGGCGCCGGCGAGGACGCGGATGCTCGTCACGATGTAGCCGTCGCTGGTGACCAGGTATCCGGAACCGGCCAGCAGGTCCGGCTGCTGCGCCGTCACGATGCTGACGACCGCCGGCTTGGCGCGGGTCGCGGCCTGGACGATGGCCGAGTCCTCGGAGATGGTCACGCCCGAGCGGATGTCGACGCTCTGCGGATTCGTTCGAGCCTGCAGCTTCAGGATCGCCAGGGTCACGCCGCCTGCCACCGTGGCGGCGAGCAGGGCGATGCCGATGGCCGCGAGAAGAGGCCTGGCTCGGATCATTCGACCTGAGTTTAATTACGAGGCTTAGCTGGTGAGGTTCGCCTCGGTCGGGTACCAGGTGAGGACGAGCTGGCGGCTGCGCTCGAAACCGGCCGACTCATAGAGATGGACAGCGGCCCCGTTGTCGGGTCTCGTCCATACGTAGCCGAGCGTGACGGCACGCTCGCGGAAGAGCTGCGTGGCCTGGTCGATCAGGATCTCGCCAACCCCATGTCCGCGGTGCTTGGGCGCCACGTAGACCTCGGCGACCTCGCCCTCGAGACCGGTGCCCGGGTCGAAAAGGACGACCCAGCAGAAGCCGATGACCTGGCCGCTGTCGTCGCGAGCGGCGAAGACGACGTTCTCACCCGAGAAGGTTGACGGCACGCTCGAGAGGTGGCCCTCGATCTCCCCGCGGCTCAGCTGCGGATGGTCCGCGTAGTGCTCCTGCTCGGCGACGTGGAGGTCGACGAGCAGCGGTCGGATCAGGCTGAAATCGCCTTCGGCGAGGCGTTCGACAACAAGTGTCCCCATCCCGCTCGATGGTAGCGTAGGGGCTCGCGGAAATTGGTCAGCGATCCGCGAAAAACTTCGCGACGACGCCGACGTAGCTCAGCTGGCAGAGCAGCCGCCTCGTAAGTGGCAGGTCGTGGGTTCGAATCCCACCGTCGGCTCCAGCTGCGCCGCCCGACGCATTCCGCGCGTTTTGCGCATATGGCGCGCCTGCCCTGGGCTAGGCAGGCACGTCATGTGCAAAAGAGGCGGAATGCGCGAGCGCCGGCGCGTTGTAGATCAGCGACGCCAGGAGCAGGACCTCCGCCGCGATGATCGGCACTGCCAGCACCGTCAGCACGAGCTGCAGCAGCGCGAAGCCCACGACCAGGAGTGCGACCTGCCACGGCGTGGGATGCGTGCGAGCGAGGAGCCAGCCGGCGAGCACGAGCATCGCGAAGTCCTGGAAGCCGACGTATGGAGTGAACAGAAGCGAGCCGGTGATGCCCGCGACGATTGGGATCGCCGTCCCGTGGCCTCGCCACCGCCACGCCGCTGCAAGGGTCGCGACCGCCACGATCGCCTGCGCCACGTAGAGCTGCGGTCCCGCGCCGATGAGCCCCGACACCGCGTAGCTGCGCGTGATCTCCCACTGCGATGCGACAGCGAGTGCCGCGCGAAATCCTGCGACCCCATCATGGCCTAGCAGGGCTAGAGAGATCAGGACCATGAAGGCCGTCGCGACGAGCCACGCCCCGAACACTCTTGCGTGGCCGGAGACCGCCAGGCATAGGGGCACGAAGAGCGCGAGCTGGGGCTTGAACACGATGAAGCTCAAGGCCAGGCCGGCCCAGACAGGATGGTCGTGCTCGGCCAGCCACCACGCTGTCGCGACGGCGGCCGCGACCAGGACCACCGACTGACCGACGCCGATGGCGAACGAGACCGGCACCACACCCAGCCACATCAGCCCGAGGCCGGCCTTGGCGAGGCCGGCTCCTGGCGCGACGAGGTACCAGGTCAGGGCTGCTGAGGCGAGCAGCAGGATCGTCCAGAGGATGATCGCGACGGAGAAAGGGAGCGCTGCGAGAGGCGTGGCCAGCCACACCAGCGGCGGCGGGTTGAGGAACAGCGACCAGTAGAAGCCCGGCCCGAGGCCATCGACGGCGGCCTTCTGCGCGATCGGGTCGTAGAGGTGCGAATAGCCGTCGTGAAAGGTCGTCAGCACGGCGCCGTACAGCAGCCGGAAGTCGTTGCGGAAGCGGTACTGGGGCACGTAGACGTAGGCGGCGTCCGCAATCGCGCGGATGAGGAGCAAGGCCCCGACCAGCACGGCGACCAGGCTCCAGAGCCGCTTGCGGCTTGTGACGTAAGAAATCACCTGGGCAAAAAATAAGGGCTCGGACCTAAGTCCGAGCCCTATTGCCCCCACCCTGACCTCCCCCGGAAGCGGGGGAGGGGACTGTGGGGTTAATTCACTTCCTTGTAGTCCGCGTCCACTACGTCGTCTTTCTTCTCTTCGCCGCCGGCTGCACTCGATCCGCCTGTTGCGGCGCCCGCCTGCTGGTAGATGTGCTGGCCGATCTTCTGCAGCGCCTCGTTGAACTCGTCCATCTCCCGACGCAGCAGCGCCACGTCCGAGCCCTTCGCCGCCGACTTCAGCGTCTCGAGCTTGCCAGTGACCTCCGACTTGACGTCGTCAGGGATCTTGTCCTCGTTGTCTTTCATGATCTTCTCGGCCTGGTGGATCATGTGATCCGCCTGGTTGCGGAGCTCGACCTCTTCCCGCTTCGCGCGGTCCTCGGACGAGTGCGCCTCGGCCTCCTTGACCATCCTCTCGACCTCGTCCTTGGACAGGGTCGATGACGCGGTGATCGTCACCGACTGCTCGCGGCCGGTGCCCTTGTCCTGGGCCTTCACGTTGAGGATGCCGTTCGCGTCGATGTCATAGGTGACCTCGATCTGCGGCATACCCCGCGGCGCGGGTGCGATGCCATCGAGGTGAAAGCGTCCCAGCGTCCGGTTGTCGCGAGCCATGTCGCGCTCGCCCTGCAGGATGTGGACCTCGACCGACGTCTGGTTGTCAGCCGCCGTCGAGAACACCTGCGAGCGGGACGTGGGGATCGTGGTGTTGCGGTCGATGATCTTGGTGGTCACGCCGCCGAGCGTCTCGACGCCGAGCGAAAGCGGCGTCACGTCCAGCAGCAGGATGTCCTTGACCTCGCCCTTGAGGACGCCGGCCTGGATCGCCGCGCCGACTGCCACGACCTCGTCAGGGTTGACGCCCTTGTGAGGCTCCTTGCCGCCGGTCAGGTTTTTGACCAGCTGCTGGATGACAGGCATGCGCGTGGAGCCACCGACCAGCACGACCTCGTCGATCTGCTGCGGCGTCAGGTTCGCATCCTTCAGCGCGCCCAGGAATGGACCGCGGCACCGTTCCGTCAGGTCTGACGTCAACGACTCGAACTTGGCGCGGGTGAGCGTCATCTCGAGGTGCTTGGGACCCGTCTGGTCCGCCGTGATGAACGGCAGGTTGACGCTGGTCTCGAGCCGGCTCGAAAGCTCGATCTTGGCCCGCTCCGCGGCCTCGGTGAGCCGCTGCAGCGCCTGGCGATCGGACTTCAGGTCGATGCCGTTCGACTTCTTGAACTCTTCGGCCAGCCAGTCCACGATCCGGCGGTCGTAGTCGTCGCCGCCGAGGTGAGTGTCGCCGGCAACCGACTTGACCTCGAACACGCCGTCGCCCACGTCGAGCACCGACACGTCGTACGTGCCACCACCCAGGTCGAAGACCAGGATGGTCTCGTTGGCCTTCTTGTCGAGGCCGTACGCGAGTGACGCGGCGGTCGGCTCGTTGATGATGCGGAGCACGTTGAGGCCCGCGATCTGGCCGGCGTTCTTGGTCGCCTGCCGCTGCGAGTCGTTGAAGTAAGCGGGCACTGTGATGACCGCGTCGGTGACCTTCTCGCCAAGGTAGGACTCGGCGTCGGCCTTGAGCTTCTGCAGGATCATGGCCGAGATCTCTTCCGGGGTGAATTCCTTGTCCACGTTCGGGACGCGCACGACCGCCCGGTCGTCCTTGCCAGGCCGGACGTCGTACGGAACGATCTTCCGCTCCGAGTCGACCTCGCCGAACTTGCGGCCAACGAATCGCTTGATCGAATAGACGGTGTTCTCTGGGTTCACCGCAGCCTGCCGTCGGGCGAGCTGCCCGACCAGCCGCTCTCCGGACTTCGTGAATGCGACGACCGAAGGCGTGGTGCGAGAACCCTCGGAGTTGGGAATGACAACCGGCTCGCCGCCTTCCATGACGGCGATAACGGAGTTGGTCGTTCCCAGATCGATTCCTACGGTTTTCGGCATTTTGTCAGCTGTTCCTCCCAGGCGCGGGTGCGCCCGTTTCAAATTTCTCTCGATGTTCTCTTCCCCATGGCGGGAAGCTCAAAACCCGTTGCTACCTTGTTCAACTCTTAGGCTAGACACGAGATGATCTATGAGCTCGACCCGGTCGAGGCGATCGCCGTGGCGGCGATGGGAGAGCCCGGCCACCGCCAGTTCTTCCTGATGGCATCGGGCCAGGGCCGGACGCTGACGCTGTCCTGCGAGAAGGCGCAGATCCAGGCCCTCATCGTGCGGCTCCACCAGATGCTGGACGCGCAGGGCATCGACGTAGAGGGCCAGGCGGCCTCCGCCCGGCGCCTGCAGCCGGGCGAGCCCGAGTGGCAGGTGGCCGAGATGGGCCTGGGCTACCACGCCGAGCGCCAGATGTTCGTGCTCGTGGCCAGCGAGGCCGCCGGGACCGAGCAGGAGCCCAAGACAGGCGACGACGCGCCCTCGGTCAGGTTCTGGCTCAGCCACCGCCAGGTCGTGGACTTCTCGAAGCAGGCGGAGGAGGTGCTTTCGGCCGGCCGGCCGCTGTGCCCGCGATGCGGCCTGCCCATGGATCCTGCCGGTCACCCCTGCCCCGTCTCCAACGGTGCCCGCCCGATCTTCTAAGCCCGCGCCCGCCCGGGACGCGCACCGCACCGAGCGCCTGCTCGCCACGCTGCCCGAGGTCGAGCTGCTGGGCGTGCTGCGAGGCGCATCGAACTACACGTTCCTGGCGCGCCTGCGGCCGCATGAGAAGGATGGGCTGCTCGCCGTCTACAAGCCCGAGCGCGGCGAGTCGCCGCTGTGGGACTTCCCCTCCGGCACCCTCTTCAAGCGCGAGGTCGCGGCATACGAGCTGAGCAAGGTGCTCGGCTGGCCCCGCATCCCGCCGACGGTCGTGCGCAAGACCGGCCCGCACGGGATCGGCGCCATGCAGCTGTTCGTCGACGGCGACGACCGCCACTTCCTGAGCGAGCAGGCTGCTCGGCGAGACGATTGGATGCGGGTCGCGCTGTTCGACGTCCTCGCCAACAACGCCGATCGCAAGTCAGGGCACTGCCTGTTCGACGCGCAGGACCGCGTGTGGGTCATCGACCACGGACTCACGTTCCACGTCGACAACAAGCTCAGGACGGTGATCTGGGATTTCTCGGGCGAGCCGCTGCCCGGCGACCTGTGCGGTGACCTCGAGCGAGCACTGGCGCAGCTCGAGCACGGAAAGCTGGCCGGCACCCTTGGCAACCTGTTGAGCCCGAGCGAGACCCGAATGCTCAAACGAAGGCTGCGTGCGACCTTGGAGCCGGACTGGCGCTATCCCTCGCCCACCTCCGGCTGGTCCCTGCCGTGGCCGCCTGTGTAACTTGCGGCCGCGACATCCGTTAACCTTCGCGGCTCGAATGTCCTTGCGCGCGGTGGCGTGCCGCCTTGGTCCAGTGTTTGTCATCGTCCTCGCCGTCGTCGCGGCGGCTTTGCTCGCAACCCTCCTGCCCGGCGCGCGCAAGGCCGCGCTGGCAGATGCCTGCCCCGCGAGCGGACCTCCCTGCCCCGCCAACGCCTTCATCAGCCTGAGCGTCACGGCAGGCGGTCCCAACACCGACATCCTCGTCAGCGGCGGCCAGTTCCTGGCGGGCCAGTCGATGTCGCTCTATTGGGACTCGTCGAACAAGGTCGTGGGATCGACCACCGCCGACAGCCACGGCACCTTCAACAACGTGAAGGTCAGGCCGTTCGCAGGCGAGAAGCCTGGACTGCACCACATCTGCGCGAGCGTCACGCCACAGCCCTGCGCCCAGTTCCAGCTCCAGAGCTCCCCGACCCCGACGCCGAGCGCGGCCGCGACCCCGTCCGAGTCACCATCGCCAGATCAGTCGCCGACGCCCACCGAGAGCCCGACGCCCATACCGATCCCCGCGGCATCGACTAACGGCCTCGACCTGATCCTGAAGCCGCCGCTCGTGTTCCTGCCGCTGGCAGGGCTGGCGGGCCTGGTCGGCGCGGTCGGCTGGTGGCTGTTCGCCGTCTTCCCGCGGCAGCAGCGCACCATGCCGACGGCGGCGATCACGCACCGGAGCACGCGTCCCACCTGGGGAGCCGCACCGCCCGAGATCGCGTCGGAGCGCGAAGGCCCGCGACCGGCGTGGCCGACCTCGCCACCGCTGCCCGCCCAGCCGCATCGCTCGGATCCGCTGCATTCGGCTCGCGAAGAGTTTCCGGAAGGCACCGATGAGCGTCCCCACTGGCCGGCGCCGCGGCCGCCCATACCTGACGACCCCGAAGAATCGGAGCAACCGCCCCCCGAGATCGACGGCTAATAGCCACCGCCCCCACGTCTATTTAGACTGCGATGTGAATGGGGCTGCTGGAGGTGCGGGACCTCACCGTCCGTTTCGGCGGTGTCGTCGCTCTCGACCGTGTGACGTTCACGGTCGATGCGGGCCGCATGGTCGCGGTGATCGGCCCCAACGGCGCCGGCAAGACGACGCTCTTCAACATCATCACGCGCGTGTACCGGCCGGCATCCGGCGCTGTGCTGGTCGACGGCAAGCCGGTGCAGGCGATGGCGCCGCATCAGCTCATCAGGCACGGCGTGGCGCGCACGTTCCAGAACCTCGCGCTCTTCAGGTCGATGACGGTGCTGGATAACGTGCTCGTGGGCTACCACTCGCGCACGAGAACGACGCTGCTCGGGGCCGCGGTGCCGATGCCGACCGCATTGCGTTCTGAGGCGGAGGCGAAGAAGAAGGCGATGGAGATGATCGACTTCGTCGGGCTCAGCCGATTCGCGTCGGCGCCGGTGGCCGCGCTCCCGTTCGGCACGCAGAAGCGCGTGGAGCTTGCGCGGGCGCTCGTCTCCAAGCCGCGCCTGCTGCTCCTGGACGAGCCTGCGGGCGGGATCAGCCATGAGGAGGTCAGCGGCGTCGCGGCGATGGTGCAGCGCATCCACCGCGACCTCGGCGTGACCGTGGTGCTGGTCGAGCACAACATGGCGTTCGTCATGGGCATCTCGGACCACGTCGTCGTGCTGGACTTCGGGCGGAAGATCGCTGAAGGCCCGCCGGCCGACATCCAGCGCCATCCGGCGGTCATCGAGGCGTACCTGGGCGCGGCGTGAGCGCTCTACTCGAGCTCGACGGCGTCCGCGCGGGCTACGGGCATACCCGCGTGCTGCACGGCGTGTCGATGAGCGTCGGCGACGGTGACGTCGTCGCGCTGCTGGGCGCCAACGGCGCGGGCAAGACCACGACGCTGCGCGCGATCACGGGCGGGGTCAGGTGGGATGGCATCATCAACTTCGCCGGCCGCTCGCTGCACCGCGCCACGACCGAAACCATCGTGCGCATGGGCATCGCGCACGTGCCGGAGGGGCGCGGCGTGCTCACCGAGCTCACGGTGGAGGAGAACCTCCGCCTCGGCGCGTACCTGCGCCGTGACGGCGACGGGATCGCCAAGGACTACGACAGGGTCTTTGGTTACTTCCCCATCCTGCGCGAGCGGCGCAAGCTGTCGGCCAGCACGCTGTCCGGTGGCGAGCAGCAGATGCTGGCGCTTGCGCGCGCCCTTCTCATGCGGCCGAAGCTGCTGCTGCTCGATGAGCCGTCGCTCGGGCTGGCGCCGCTGGTCGTGCGGTCGATCTTCGACATCATCCGCGCCGTCAACGAGAGCGACCGGGTCGCGGTGCTGCTGGTCGAGCAGAACGCGCGCATCGCGCTCGAGCTCTCGTCGCGCGCCTATGTGCTCGAGGTCGGTCGTGTCGCGGTCGAGGGCGAGAGTGCGAAGTTGAAGAACCAGGAGTCGGTGCGCCGCTCCTATCTGGGCTACTGATGTTGGAGCTCTTCTGATGGACGAGTTCTTGCAGCAGGTGCTGAGCGGCATCGCCGCGGGAGGCATCTACGCAAGCCTCGCGCTCGCGCTGGTCCTCATCTACAACGCCATGGGCCTCGTCAACTTCGCGCAGGGCGAGATGGCTATGTTCGCGACGTTCCTCGCATTCACCCTCATCGGGCACGGCATCAGCTACTGGATCGCGCTGCCCGTCACCATCGCTATCGCGTTCATCGGCGGCATCGTGATTCAGCGGATCGTGATCAGGCCGGTCGAGCGCGCGCCGGTGCTCACACTGGTGATCGTCACTCTCGGTCTCGCCACGCTCATCAACGGCCTCGCGGGATTTTTCTTCGGCTACCTCCCTCGCTCGTTCCCGAGCCCGTTCTCCGTGCAGACCGTCGACATACTCGGCGCCGCGGCGAGCTGGCAGGACCTCGGCGTCATGGCGGTGTCAGGGGTGGTTCTTGTCCTCGTGTTCTTCATGCTGCAGCGCACCAGCGTCGGCCTCGCCATGCGCGCTGCAGCGCACAATCCCGAGGCGAGCCGCCTCCTCGGGATACGCGTCAGCTGGATGCTGGCGCTGGGCTGGGGCCTCGCGTCGGCCGTCGGCGCGGTGTCCGGCATCATGGTCGCCCCCATCCTGTATCTGGAGCCGAACATGATGCAGACCGTCATCATCTACGCCTTCGCGGCCGCGGTCCTGGGCGGCATCGAGAGCCCGCTGGGCGCAGTGATCGGCGGCCTGATCGTGGGGGTGACGGTCAACCTGGCCGGGACCTACCTGCCGGGCGTCGGCGGTGATCTCCAGCTGGCGGTTGCCTTCGCGATCATCATCGCCGTGCTCGTGATCAGGCCCAACGGCCTGCTCGGCCGGCGAGCGATGAGGCGCGCATG
>WNFW01003375.1_pt1 | contig 11067 bp, 4 predicted proteins | sample 5400131 | NCBI WGS metagenome assembly WNFW01 (sample SAMN13153362, study PRJNA577476) | soil metagenome | isolation source: 20 cm soil or saprolite under grassland replicate 1 | place: USA:California | collected 2016-06-15
TACAGCTGGACTGGGTGCCGGCCGAGGCGCGGCCGCCGCGCAAAGTGGCTCGGAAGGAAGCCTTCGCACCCGAAGACCTGCACCCGCCGCCCAGCGTCACGCGCTCGCCGGCGGAGATCACGAGCGTGCAGACGTTCCTGGGGGGCGGGGCGCACGCGGAGTCGATCAGGCGGGCCGGCGCACGGGTGTTCTACCTCAGCATCGGTCGCGGAAACACCAACCGCGAAGCTCTCGCCGAGGCTCAGGCGGCGACGAGCGAGGCGGCCCGGCTGGGGGTCGCGCGACTGACTGCGGCGCACCGCACGTGGTGGCACGCCTACTATCCGGCGAGCTTCCTCACGTTCCCGGACGCCCGCCTCGAGGCGTACTACTGGATTCAGATCTACAAGCTCGGCTCCGCGATGCGACCGGAGGGGCCGATCCTCGACCTGAACGGTCCCTGGTTCAACGCCACACCGTGGCCCGCGATCTGGTGGAATCTCAACATCCAGCTCACCTACTCGCCGCTGTTCCGCGCGAATCGGCTTGACCTCGCCGAATCGCTGTTCGGGAATCTCGATCGAAATCGGCAAGCGCTGATCGACAACGTCCCCGAGCGGCTCCGGGGTGAGGCCGCGGCGATCGGTCGCAGCTCGGGCCCCGACCTGGTGCGGCCCGTCGATCTGGCCACGGCGCAGAGCGACGCCGCCCACGAGATGGGAGACCTGCCGTGGACCATGTACTACTACTGGCTCCAGTACCGCTATCAGATGGACGATCACGTACTGCGCGAGCGCGTCTATCCGCTGCTCAAGCTGGCGATCGGGAATTACCTGGCGTACGTGGAGCGCGGCGACGACGGGCGCTGGCATCTGCCCCCGACACACTCACCCGAGCTGGCCACGGTCCCGGACGCGAATTACGATCTCGCGCTGCTCAAGTGGGGACTCGAGACGTTGATCGCCGGCGCCGAGCGCCTCGGGCTCGAAGAACCGCTGCTGCCTCGCTGGCGCGACGTGCTCGCCAACCTTGCGCCGTTCCCCACGGACTCCGCTGGGCTGATGGTCGGGCGCGGCCGGCCGTGGCAGCAATCGCACCGCCACTACTCGCACCTGCTGGCGATCTATCCGCTGCGCCTCATCACGCCCGATCGCCCCGATCAGCGGGCGCTGATCGAGACCTCGCTCGCCACCTGGGAGCGGGACATCTCGCTGTTCCGCGGCTACTCGTTCACGGGCGGCGCGGCGATGCACGCATTGCTCGGCCACGGCGACGTCGCGTTGACGCGTCTGAACCAGTACCTCGACGCGCCACGCTACATGGAGCCGAACACTTTCTACGCGGAGGCCGGTCCCGTCATCGAGACGCCGCTCTCGGCGGCGGCCTCGATTCAGGAGCTGTTCCTACAGGATTGGGGCGGTGCCCTGCGGGTGTTCCCGGCGATACCGACCGTGTGGGCGGACGCCGCGTTCGACCGGCTGCGGGCGGACGGGGCGTTTCTCGTCAGCGGCGCACGCCGCGGCGGGCGGACCGCCTGGGTCCGCATCGCGAGTCTCGCCGGTGAGCCCTGCCGGCTGGTCGTACCGGATTGGGATACGGCGGTGGTCCGCGCGCACACGGGTCCGGTGCCGCGAGTCACGCGGGACAGCACGGGGGCCTTCGTGATCGACCTGCGCCGGGCCGCCTCGGTGGTGCTGGCGCCGGACGTCGCGAGCCCGCTCCCCGAGGCACGCCCCGTGGCGCTCCCTCCCGGCCGCAACGCGTTTCCCATCCTGAAGGATGGGCTCGGCACGGCACAACCCTGAAGGGTGTGCGTGTTCAGCCGACTTGCGGAGCGGCGAAGGCGGGGGCGGCCACGAGCGCGATCCCCCCGCGCAGCCGGGGCAAGCTCCCTGACGGCTCGGGGACTACGGGGGTCTCCGCGGCCTGGCGGATGAGGGCCCGTCGCCCGATTTCCGCACGAATGGGCGCCTCGACCAAGGCCCAGGCGGCCGTGATCTCGCCGCCGATGATGATCCGCGCGGGATTGAGCGCGTTGACGATCATCGAGAGACCGAGCCCGAGGTAGCGTCCGGTTTCCACCAGCGCGGCGCGGGCGCGCTCGTCTCCGTCGCCGGCTCGGCGTATGACGTCGTCCACGGTGACGCTGTTCTGCTGGAGCAGCTCCCGGGCGATGGCGGGCGACAGGTCGTGCCCTAAGTAGCGGGCGACCGTGGCGAGGTTCGACGTGTGGGCCTCGAGACAGCCCTGCGCACCGCACAGGCAACGCGGGCCGTCGGAGCTGATGGGGATGTGCCCGAACTCACCGGCCGTGTGCCCGTGACCCCGCACCACCTCGCCGTTGACCACCACGCCCGTGCCCACCCCGTCCGACACCGTCACGTACACGAAATCGCGCATGCCGCTCCCACGCTCCCCCGGCCCGAGCCAGATGTGCGCCAGCGCGCACGCCGCCCCGGAATTCTCGACGTGCACCGGCAGCCCGGTGCGCTCCGCCATGCCGCTGCGGATCTGCACGTCGCGCCAGCCGAGCTGGGGGGCGTTGAGCACGCGACCGCGCCGGTCTACCATCCCGGGGATTACTATCCCGATCCCCTCGCAATGTCCTCTCGTCGCGTGGGCGCGGAGCAGGCGGCGAACGCGCAGCGCGAGTTCGTCCAGGAGCTGGTCCGGGTCGAAGACGGTCCCGAAGCTCTCGAGCGCCAGCTGGTTCGCGCCGAAGTCCGAGAGCAACAGGTACGTGCGGCTGAAGCGGATGTCGATCGCCGCGACGAGCCGATCCCGGGTCTGCACGTGCAGCATCTTCGGCCTGCGACCACGCGGGGCGTCGGCGAGCGCGCCCTCGTAGACGGCACCTTCTGCCAGCAGCTCCTTGACCAGGGTCGTCACCATGCCGCGTCCCACCGTCATGCGGCGGGCGAGATCGGCTCGGGAGATCGGTTGAAACTCGCGCACGAGGTTCAGCAGAATCAGCCGGTTGATCTGGCGGGACGTGGAGCGGGTGGCGCGGTTGAAGTCGCGGGGGTTGATCGTTCTCACGATGGTGTCGTCCGCTCCGGCTGTGAGTGTGGCGTTCTTGCCCCACCTTGGCGCGCACCTTGCGCACGCATCGGGGGTGCCGCCGGGACTTAGTTCGATCGACGAACAAGAAAGGTGAGTGCGGGCGTCGTCCTCCGCACGCCATCGCGCACACGCCGCATCTGTCGCGTCTGCGCATCGGACCACTTCGGAGTGTGCGCATGAGAGCGATTCGTGTCTGTCTGGTCGGATGCGCCGCGTTACTCGCGGCGGCCGGGGACGCCACGGCCCAAGATTCCACTGGCGCGATCACGGGCGTGGTGCGGGCGCGCGATACGGGGGCCCCGGTGGCGCGCGTCGGCGTCAGCGTCGTCGGGACGCGGCTCGCCGCTGAGACCGACCCCGAGGGCCGGTATACCATTTCGGGCGTGCCGCCGGGGACTTACCACGTGCGGGCTCGGCTCCTGGGTTATGCCGCCGGAGACACGACGATCGTCGTGCAGGGCGGGCAAGCGATCAGGGCCGACTTCCGGCTGCAGCCGAGCGCCATCGAGTTGAACCCGGTGGTGGCCGTGGGCTACGGCACGCAGCGCAAGGCGGACCTGACGGGCTCGGTTGGCTCGGTCGCGAGCAAAGACATCCAGACCATCCCGGTGGCGCGGATCGACCAGGCGATTGCGGGGCTCGTGGCCGGCGTGCAGGTCCAGACGACGAACGCGCAGCCCGGCTCGGTGATGCGCCTGCGCGTGCGCGGCGGCAATTCGATCCAGGGGACGAACGATCCCCTCGTGGTGGTCGATGGCGTGATCGGCGCGGATTTGGATCAGATCAGTCCGGGCGACATCGAGTCGGTCGACGTACTGAAGGACGCCTCGGCTACCGCGATCTACGGTGCCCGCGCGTCTAATGGCGTCATCATCGTGACGACCAAGCGCGGCCAGCCGGGAAAGATCCGCTTCGCGTACTCCGGTTATACCGGAATGCAGGACGTCACCAAGCACATCGACGTGCTCAGCGCCGATGAGTTCGCCCGGCTGTACATGCGCAACCCGAACCACGACAAGAGCGTGACCTTCGACACGCTCAGCCGGTTGCCGACCACGGACTGGCAAAGCCTGGTCTACCACACGGCGCCGATCCGCAACCACGAGATCCGGGTCTCGGGTGCGACGGGCGGAACGAGCCTGATGGTCTCGGCCGGCTGGTTCGATCAGGACGGCGTGGTGCGCGCCTCCGACTTCGGGCGCGGGTCACTGCGCTTCAACCTGGACCAGGATCTGGGACCGCGGTTCCGCCTGGGGACTCGTGCGAGCTACAGCCGCTCGGTGGGAAACCAGGATCGGGTCAACGCGGGCTACGGCTCGGGGGGTGGCGCCGTCACGGCGGAGGCCCTGCGCTTCGCGCCCACGATCCCGGTATACGACTCGGCCGGCAACTTCAGCGGCCCGCTGTTTCCCAGTCAGACGATGGACAACCCTGTGGCTATCGTCAATCTGTTGAGCGACAAGACCACCACGGACTACCTGATCGGCAGCCTGTTCGGCGAGTACGATCTGGTTCCGGGACTCACTCTGCGAAGCAGTCTGTCGTATACCTCGCGCAACGTGCTCGAGCAGCAGTACGCGTCGCGGCTGCTGCGCGCCGCCCTGGGCTCGGGGCAGGCGAACATCGACAACAACGATCAGACGACCTGGCTGTCCGAGAACACGGTGACGCTGCACCGGACGCTGGGCGGGACGCACGACTTCGCGCTGCTCGGCGGATTCACGGCCCAGCAGACGCGCACCGGCACGAACAGTGAGCAGGGCGTGGGCTTCACCAGCGACGAGCTCGGCTACAAGCGACTGAACCTGGCCGAGACGGTGACCGGGAGCTCGAGCTCGTCGCGGACGCGCCTCCTCTCGTTCCTCGGCCGTCTCAACTACAGCCTCGCCGGGAAGTACCTGGTGACTGGAACGGTCCGGACCGACGGCTCGTCCAAGTTCGCGGCGAACAACAAGTGGGCGACGTTCCCCTCCGCCGCGGTGGCGTGGCGCGTGAGCGATGAGCCGTTCTTTCGCCGGCTGGCACCGGCGGTGAACGAACTGAAGCTGCGCCTCAGCGCCGGCCGGACGGGGAGCGAGGCGATCGGCGCCTACCAGTCGCTGGCGTCGTGGAGCGTCGGCGCGATCTACGCGATCGGCAACATCACGTACCGTAACGGGGCCCACCCGAACCGCAATCCCAACCCCAACCTGCGCTGGGAGACCACGACGCAGTACGACGGCGGCCTCGACCTCACGCTGTTGGACAATCGGGTGACCTTCACCGCCGACGCGTACCACAAGGTCACGAGCGACCTGCTGTACTCGAAGCAGGTGCCGTATTTCAGCGGGTTCGCGAGCTACGTCACCAACATCGGGAAGGTGCAGAACCGCGGGCTGGAGCTGGCGCTCGACACGCGCCACACCGTCGGGCCGCTCGAGCTGCACCTCGGCGGCAACCTGTCGGCCAATCGCAGCAAGGTGCTCGATCTCGGCGGGGATCAGGAGTTCTTCCGGGCGGGCGCCAACAGCTCGCTGACGCTCATCCGCGATGGGGCGATCATCCGGGTGGGCGAGCCGCTCGGCAATTTCTACGGATACGTCTGGGACGGGATCTTTCAAGACTCGGCGTCGGCGGCCCGAAGCGGCCAGGACGGCGCCCGCGTGGGCGGCGACCGGCTGCGGGACTTGAACGGCGACGGCGTCGTCGACTCGAATGACCGGACCATCCTGGGCAACGCGCAGCCGCGCTGGCTGTTCGGTCTCACCAGCTTCGCCACCTACAAATCGCTTTCCGTCAGCTGCGTCGTGCGCGGTGCCCTCGACTTCCAGGTCGTCAACCTGAATCGCATGGGGATGGAGACGCCGGGCGGCAGCACCAACATGCTCCGGTCGGTCCTGGATTACTGGACCCCGTCCAACCCCGCCAACACCATGACCGGTCTGGGCATCGGGCCCAACTCGTTGATGACGTCGCGCTGGGTCGAGGACGGCTCGTTCGTTCGCCTGCAGAACGTGACGCTCGCGTGGGCGGTGCCGCAGCGCTTCAGCACCCGGCTGGGGATGGGTCAGCTCCGGCTCTACTTCAGCGGGCAGAATCTCCACACGTTCACGCGGTACTCCTGGTACGACCCCGAGGTCAGCTCCCGCGGCACGGGGGACCTGGAGCTCGGCTGGGACGACTCGAGCTATCCGGGCATCAAGACTTTCACCTTCGGCCTGAACGTCGATTTCTAGGAGCCTTGCCCATGCGACTCAGAGACCTCGTGCCGCTCGTCGCCGCCCTGACGCTCGCGGGTTGCCACGACTGGCTCGTCGAGGCGCCGGAGGACTTCTTCACCCCGGACAACTTCCCCGCCAGCGAGGCGGATCTGAAGATCGCCCTCGGCGGGATCGACGACTGGTACACCGGCGGCGCGGCCCAGGCGTACTTCCACCGCGGCTGGCCAATGATCACCGAGGTGCCATCGGACCAGACGGTGGCTTCCTCCACGACCGACTCGCGCTACGAGGAGGACAGCTATACGCTCGACGCTTCGAACGAATGGTTGTGGCGCGTGTGGCAGCAGATCTACGGCGCGATCAGTCAAGCGAACTTTCTCATCGACCGTATCCCGCGCATGACCGGCGTGGCACCGGACGTCAAGGACCGCTACCTGGGCGCGGCGAAGTTCCATCGCGCATTCAACCACTTCAACGCGGTGCGCGTCTGGGGCAGCGTGCCGCTGATGCTGACTCCGGTGGAGGACTTCACGGCGACCGCGCAGATCACGCGGGCGCCGATCGCGGACGTCTACGCGGGGATCGTCGCCGATCTTCAAGAGTCCGCCCGGCTGCTGCCGCTGCGCTGGCCTGACGCGCTCACCCCGGACGACGGGCGGCCCACCCGCGGCGCCGCCAACGCGATGCTCGCGGACGCGTATGTGAACATGTCGGGGGCCGTCGTCCAGCAGAACCACTGGGCCGACGCCGCGGCCGCGGCGAAAGCGGTGATCGACAGCAAGGCCTACAGCCTCGTCCCCAACTTCGCGAACCTGTGGCTGATCAAGAACAAGAACGGCCCCGAGCACATCTACTCGATTCAGTTCCAGGGGCTCAAGCGCAACCTGTTCACCTGCCAGTCGCGGCCCTCCGGTATCGGCGTCGAATCGTGCACCAACTACTGGTACTCGACCGCCGCTTTCATGGGCACGTTCGATTCTTTGGACGCGCGTAAGAGCGTCACGTTTCTCACCCAGGTGAACGTGCCGCTGGGCTGCGTCACGGGCGCGTCAGGGTGTGTGACCTACTACTACGACAAGACCGCATCCGATGGCAAGACAGCGGCGTTCGGCAACAAGCTACCGCGCTTCTCCCAGCCGATGCCCTACTACGGAAAGTTCTTCGACGCCGACGGGTCGATTCAAAACAACCAGAGCCAGCGCACCGACCTGAACTGGCCGATCTATCGCTACGCCGAAGTGCTGCTGCTGTTCGCCGAGGCGGAGAACGAGGCCAACGGACCCACGGCCGACGCGTACAGTGCGATCAATCAGGTGCGGGCCCGTGCCAAGCTGCCGCTGTTGGCGGGGCTGAGCCAGGACCAGTTCCGCGACGCGGTGCACCAGGAGCGCAGCTGGGAGCTGGCCTTCGAGTCGAAGCGGCTGTTCGATCTCAAGCGCTGGGGCGCCTTCTACCCCGTACTGAGTCAAGACCCCGTCGCGAAGATCGGCGTGCAGCCCTTCATGGTGTTCCTGCCGATCCCGCAGCGGGAGATCGATCTCGACCCCGCGCTGGGACAGAACACGGGGTGGTAGGACCGCGCCAGGGGATCCGCTGATGCGACGCCGGGTGTTCGTCGCCGCGGCGCTGAGCACGCCGCCGCTGGCGCGAGATCTCGCCCGCCTGCTGCGGCCGCGCGCGTCAGGCGATGGCATTCGCATCACCAGCCCGAACGGCGCCGTCGAGCTCCAGCTGGTTCCCGCCCTCGGACCGCGCGTCACCTACGGCGTCACCTTCCGGAGCCGTCCGGTGATCGAGCCGTCGCCCCTCGGGGTCCTCGTCGATGGCGTGGACCTGGGGCAGGGGGTGGCGGCGGGCCAGGTCGAGTCTTACCACGCCAATGAGCACTATGCCTGGCGCGGCGTGCATTCCCAGGCGACCAATCGGTTCAACGGAGCGCGGATTGCGCTGCGGCACGCCGCAAGCCGAACCGACTACCTGATCGACGTGCGCGTCTTCGACGACGGCATCGCATTCCGCTGCGTCGTGCCCGGTGAGGGGAGTCGGGTGCCGGATGAGGCCACGGCATTCGCGCTCCCCGCCGGCGCCACGGTCTGGTATCACGATCTCCACGGACACTACGAAGGCGTCCACACCAAGAAGACCATCGCCGACGTCCCCGCCGGGGATTGGGCCGCCCCGCCGCTCACCATCAAGCTCCCCGACGCCGCGGGATACGCGGCGATCACGGAGGCGGCCGTGATCGGGTACGCCGGGATGGTCTTGCAGGCGGATGGGCAGGGTGGCTTCCGCGCCCGCCTCGGCCATGCTCCTCCGGCCAGCTACCCCTTCACCCTGCGCTACGGCGAAGCCGAGGCCGCCCGGCTGGCGCAGCCGGCGGCGGTCGCGGGCACGATCACGACCCCGTGGCGCGTGGTGATGATCGGGTCAGACCTCAATACGCTCGTGAATTGCGACATCGTGTCCGACCTCTCGCCGCCGCCCGATCCGCGGTACTTCCCGCAGGGGCTCCACACCGACTGGATCAAGCCGGGGCGCGCGGTCTGGAAGTATCTGGACGGGGGTGGGGAGAACACGCTCGAGACCATGAAGGAGTTCTCGCGGCTCGCCGCCGAGCTGGGCTTCGAGTACAACCTGGTGGAAGGGTTCTGGCAGCGCTGGAGTGAGGGCGAGCTACGGGAGCTGATCGAGTACTCGAGAGCGCGCCACGTCGGGGTCTGGCTCTGGAAGCACAGCAAGGACATCCGGGATGCCGAGGCCCGTGCGGCGTTCTTCCAGCACGCGCAAGACGTGGGCGCGGTGGGAGTGAAGCTCGACTTCTTCGATCACGAGGCCAAGGAGGTCATGGACCTGTACCGGGCCGCGCTGGAGGGCGCGGCCGCGCACCGGCTCATGGTCGACTTCCACGGCGCCAACAAGCCCACCGGCGAATCGCGCACCTGGCCGAACGAGCTGAATCGCGAGGCGGTGTCCGGGATGGAGCGGCGCAGCATGCCGGCGTGGGCGCAGCACGACACGACCATCCCGTTCACGCGGATGCTCGCCGGACATCTGGACTTCACGCCCATGCTGTTCGGCGAGCGCCGCCGCGAAACGTCCTGGGCGCACCAGATCGCCACGGCCGCCCTGTTCACGGCTCCGCTGCTCGTGTACGGCGCGCACCCGCAGGCGATGCTCGACAACCCGGCGGTCGACCTGATCAAGAGCATTCCCGCGGTGTGGGACGAGACGCGCGTGCTGCCGCTCAGCGAGATCGGCGAGATCGCGGCGTTCGCTCGCCGGCATGGGAAGCAATGGTTCCTGGTGATCGCGAACGGCCCGAGCGGGCGGTCGGTCGAGGTCCCGCTCTCCTTCCTGGGAAAGGGGTCTCACGCGGCGTTACTGGTCCGGGACGAGGCAGACGAGCCGGCGGCGGTGCGCGTCGAGCACGTGACGGTGCGGCGGGACGATTCGCTAACGATCGATCTCAGAGCGGGCGGAGGGTTCGTCGCCAGGTTCTAGCAGGGGATCCTGAGGGCCGAAGGCGCGAAGGATCTGCTAGGGCTTCGACACGAACACGAGCGTCGGATCGAGCGGATATCGGCCGAAGCGGCGGCCGTAGATCGCGAGCCCGCCGGGCAGGGCGGGGTCGACCTCCAACCGGATGACCAGCTGGCCGAGTGCGGCTGCCCGCTCGAGCGCGTCGCGCGGCACCGTCACCCGCAGCAGCGTGCCGTAGGAGCCGGCCTCGCGCAGCCGCCGGTCGCGCTTCTGGAAGTGCCAGGACAGAATGCCGCGATGGTCGGCCGGGTCGTCCTCGAGCATCTCGCGTTGCGCGACGACATCGTTGATGCGCACCGTCACGGCGCTCGGGAAACGCCGCCCGTCGGTCATGGGATAGGCGTTGGGATTCCGGCTCGGGTCGTACGTGCCCCCGCCGCGCATGTAGTCGCCCGCCATGCGGCCGGCGTCTTCCCGGTCCTTGCCGAACAGCTCCTTGGCGGAGACTTCCGCCAGCAACACGACGCTCTCCAGCTCGGCGGGGCGCACTCCCTGGGGCCAGGCGATCCGGTACTCGAAGAACCCCGAGCCCGCGCCGTTCACCTTCAGCCCGTCCAGCACGTTCCACTGTTTGAGCGACCAGGACGCCGCATGGAAACCGGCGGGGTCGATCGTCAGCAGCCGGGCGCGCCGGCCGCCGTCCAGCCGTATCTCTTGGGAAGGCGCGCCCTCCACGACAAACGTGCAAAAGTTGCGATGCAACACCGCGCCGGTCGCGTCTTCGAGCCGCACGGCGAGCACCAGGACGGCGGGCTCGTCCGGCATCGGGACGAGTAGCGGCTCGAGCGCCGCGGTCATCCAGGGATGGTACGGGATCCGGCGCGCGATCTCGGCGTAGCTCCGCCGTTGGCCGAGTGCGTTCCAGCCGTACAGCTCGGCGCGCAGCGTGAGGCTGTCGCCCAACGCCGTGCTCGCTGTCAGGAAGGAGGCGTACAGCGGGACGCGTACCTTGGCTCCAGGGGGCACGCTCTGGCTGAGCTCGTCGCCCACCGCGACGTACAACGGCGCGTGGAGGTCGCGGAGCGACATCCCCGGGACCAGCTCACTCAGCCCGGTCTCCTTCGCGGAGCGGTCGTAGCGCCAGTAGCCGTTCCACTCGTTGATCACGTCGTGGAGCTCGGTATACAACCAGCCCGCGATCTTCGGATGGCGCCGGAACGCGTTCACGGCGCGGTGGTAGTCCCAGCTCCAGTCGACGTCGCCGGTGCTCCCTTCGTAGCCCCACACGTTGCCGAACTCGCTGTTGATGTTCGGCTGGCGCGCCTGGCGGTAGCCGGCCTCGAAG
>WNFW01006893.1_pt1 | contig 11067 bp, 8 predicted proteins | sample 5400131 | NCBI WGS metagenome assembly WNFW01 (sample SAMN13153362, study PRJNA577476) | soil metagenome | isolation source: 20 cm soil or saprolite under grassland replicate 1 | place: USA:California | collected 2016-06-15
GCAGCTCGACATTCTGGTAGGCCGTGAGAACAGGAATCAGGTTGTACATCTGAAATATGAAGCCGACATGTCGCGCGCGCCACTGCGTGAGCTTGCTGCCGGACATGTGCGTGATTTCGTCGCCGTCTACAGTAATGCTGCCAGCGGAAGGCACGTCCAGGCCTCCGAGAAGGTTGAGCAGTGTGGTCTTGCCGGAGCCGCTGGGACCCATGAAGGCGACAAAGTCGCCCTTGTCGACATCCAGGTTAAGCCCCTGAAGCACCTGGATCTTCTCACCGCCGCGGCTGTACGTCTTGTTCAGGCCGCGGACACAGATGAGGCTTTGCGAATTACCGCTTCCATCAACTCGGACCATGCTTCTCTCCTATTGGCGGATTTCGACTTTCTCACCATCACGCAAACTCTCTGGGCCTTTGACAACGACGGAATCGCCGGGTGTCAAGCCGGCCATTACCGCAATGTCAGTGCCGCGATCCATTCCCAAACTCACTGCGCGGCGCTCGACCTTTCCATCGCGAAGCAAATACACAAAGGAAGCGCGGGAATCGGAGCGCACGGCGCTCTTGGGGATGAAGGCAACGGCCTGCGGGCCCTTCTCTTTCTCTTTGCCCTTCGCGGCAGGCTTTTCCCTTTCGAGGAATGCAACTTTCACGCCCATATCGGGGAGGATCTTGTCATCCAGCTTCAGAAAAGAAATGCGCACTTTGACGGTTGCTTTTTGACGATCAGCGGTCGGAATCACTGTCCGGACCTTGGCATCGTAGGGATCGTTGGGAAAAGCGTCCAGCGTGGCCTTCACCAACTGCCCTTCCTTAACTCTTGCTATATAGGATTCGTTCACGTCGACTTCGATTTCGTTCGATTTCATGTCCACGATCGTGGCGATGCCCGTGCGCGTGAATCCGCCGCCGGCGGAGTTCGGCGAGACCATCTCTCCGACTTGAGCATCCTTGGAGACCACAATTCCCGGGAAGGGTGAGCGAATGGTGCAGTTATCCACCGCTTGCTGGGCGACGGCGATACGCGATTCGGCGGCAGCCACCTGCTGCTTGGTAAGAGCAATTTTTGCGCGCAGGCTGTCGGCCGTAGTGAGGGCATTATCGAGAGCCTCCTGCGTCTGGATACCGGACTCCCGCAACTGCTTGGCGCGCTTCAATTGGATTTCGGCGTTGCGCAGCTGGACTTCGAGATCGGCAATAGCGGCTTGCGAGGCGTCACGGTCCGCTTTTGCGGAATCAAGAGCGCGTTTGTAGTCGGAATCATCGAGGGTGGCAAGAAGCTGCCCCTCTTTGACGCGCGTGCCTTCGTCAAAGAAAACGCCGGTGACGCGCCCAGTGATCTTTGCGGCGATGGTGGCGCGGCGGCGCGGCGTGACATACCCGCTGGCATTCAGGGCCGTCTGGGGCCCCCCGCTTTCCGGCTTGGCCGCGGTCGCGACCTCCACGACCGGCTTCTGGTTCCTTAAGGCAAAGGCGGTGGCCACAATAGCAGCAAAAATGAGCACAGGGATGGCGGCGTAAAATACGCGTTTCCCCACGCCAGACTTGCTGCGCTGGCCATCGTGGATGCGCAGGGATCCTAGGTCAGGTTTTAAAGAATCCACCGGCATCACCAAAGACTCTCCCTGGTTTCTCAAGGCGGTGCTCCATACTATCTTACGAAAAGCGTTTCGCTAAAATTACAGATGCATCCCGCCTTACAGAGGCCACATTCATTTTGCGCACGAAACCGTTTCAACCTGGGGCCGGCCCGGACGAATTGGCGAGAAGCCATTGGCCAAGGAGCCCATAGAGGACCTAACGGAGTACGGGAACATTGTATGCGATTGGGCGAGTTTTGGTGAAAATATCAAACCACGACCGAGACCCTCTGGTGAGACGCAGGTGCGGCAGAATAGCGGACGCGTCTCGCTCTCCTGAAGTCCGCTTCGCCCCGAACGGATTCGATGATCCATTTTTGCAGCAAGGTAGATTGCCCGGCGTTTTAACTGAGCAGTAAATAGAAATCTTCAGCTTTGAAGACCGACGATGTGCCAAAATGGGGCAGTTGTCTTGGTTCGGATTTGTCATTCCCCGCCGGTTCTACAATTCCGGAAATGAAGCTCCTGCAAGTTACTCATACTTAGCGATTTACCTTGGAACCTAAGGCGAGATTCCGACCGGGAATGGAGCCTGTATTGCACCAATACCCGACATGGTGGTGTGTGCAAAAACCCGGCTTTCCGCCAACTTGCCGAAGCCAAGGATCGGAAATCCGCGATGCGGCTCGTGGAGCAGGAAATTGCGCGGGCGCCGCAGGACATGGATGTGCGGGCTTGGCGCGCTCGCGTATTTGCCTGGTCGGGGCAGCATCCTGAAGCGGAAAACGAGTATCGCGAAATCCTGAAAACCGGACCGATCTAAGTTTCGGATTGAGCTATGGGATCCATTTTTGAAAAACTCTGGAGGCTAGGCCCGGCCGCGTTCGTGTTTAAGGCCATCATGGCCGCCATCGTCGCGGATGGGCTGCTCCTTGCGTTCATTTTCCTTCGCCGGACCTATCGCAAACGCTTTTTTGCCAAGCGCGACGCTCGCGTCTTCGAACTGCGCAAGCAATGGGACGCGCTGATCTCGGGAAAGATCCCCTATGAGAAATGGCGAAGCAAACCATTCGACCGGCGCATTGTGGAAGCCATGGCGCTGGACGCATTCGAAGCAGCAGGACCGGAGGAATCGGCGCGCCTGCTGAAATTCATGCGCTCCAGCGGGCTTATCGAAAAACGCATCTTCGAAGCGCAGCATTTGAAGAGCTGGAGGCGCATGGGTGCGCTCGTGGCCCTCGGCAGAACGCGCGCACCCGAAGGCGTCCCCGCGTTGGCTGAAGCTTTGCGGGATCGCCATCTCGAAATTCGGCTCGCCGCCCTCCGCGGGCTGGGACGGACGGCATGCCCGCAGGCGGCGGAGGAAATCCTAGCCTGGGTCGGTGAGGCTGGATTATCGGTGCCCGCGCTGCCGCTGCAAAGCGCTCTCATTCAGTGCTGCGCGGAGCGTCCGCAGTTGCTCCTGCCCCTCGTGGAACAAGCCGAAGGCCCGTTGCGCGAAATCCTGGGAAGAGTGCTAGGTGAGGTGGCAACTCCTGCGATGGGATTGGAGTTGCTGCAGTTCGTCGGCGATGAACGCGAAGAAATCGGCCGGCTGGTGGATCCGCGCGCAATCCCCACACTCCTGAAGGGCTTGACGGACTCAAACCGCCTGGTGCGCTTGCGTGCCGCAGAAGGACTGATGCAATTCAGGGCGGTCATGGCCACGGTCTTCGAGGAAGTCGTCCAACTGAGGGATCGTTACGGATTACACGCCTATCTCACCGCGCTGGAGAATGCCAACCTGCGTGGAAAACTCGAAGCGCAACTTCAAGGCAGCGAAAGAATTGACGGTGAAGAAAAGACTGTTTTGCAGAAAGTGCTGCAAACCGGTGCGCTGCCGCCAAGAGAAACAGCGAGAACAGAAGAGGCTCGTAACCCGGCGGCACTCCGCACATGATTCGGTTCCTGGAAATCTCGAACCAGATGCTCTTCTGGTATTACCTGGCCACCAATCTGGCGTACCTCGTGATGTTGATCATCGCGTTGAAAACGAGCGCGCGGCACCAGCGCAGACTCGAAAGCCATCGGCTCAGTCGGTTCAAAGAAACCCCGATGACCCCACCGATCACCATCATTGCGCCCGCGCATAATGAGGAAGGGTCCATCCGCGTGGCCATCCGAAATCTTCTGGAGCTGGATTACCCGGAGCTCGAAATCATCGTTGTCAACGATGGGTCCGGAGATCGCACTCTGGAAGAATTGTGCGACGAGAACGCGACGCTCTGCTTCGCATCATGTTGCCCATTCTGGAGGATTCCAAGCGCGTCGTCGCCGTGGGCGGCATCGTTCGCGTATTGAACGGTTCGGAAATCGTGGGCGGGCAATTGAGGCGCGTGCGCTTGCCGAACAAGAGCATCGAAGCCATCCAGGTGATCGAATATCTGCGGACGTTCCAGCCCACATTCAATTTGATCAAAACAAAGCTCAGTACGGGAAAACTGCTTGTGGAAGGAAAGACCTGGCCAGGCAAGCTCCCGCCGAAGGAGGAAGAGGCCCCCGAAAACTTATCTTTGATGCGCCGGACGAGTCGACGGATACACGCAATTTGGCGTATCCGCACGATCCGGTTATGTCATAAAGACCGCTTGACACGGTGACTCGCAAGTTCTATTAGATAGGCTTCGCGAGGTACACCCTACCTGATCTTTTCTCCTCGCGTCAGGAGCCTCTGTATGAACCCTACCCGCCGTGATTTCTTCAAAGTTACGACCATTGGCGGAGCTGCGGCTGCACTATTTGGCTTCGATTTGAAGCCGGCGTACGCACAGCTGCGCACGCTGAAAATCGCTCGTGCAAATGAGACGCGCTCGACGTGTCCCTATTGCTCGGTGAGCTGCGGCGTCATCATTTACACCATCGGCGACCGCGCCAAGAACGTGACTCCGCAGGTCGTCCATGTTGAGGGAGACCCCGACCATCCCATCAATCGCGGGACTCTTTGTCCCAAAGGCGCTTCACTCGAGCAAGACATCTTAAACGAGCGGCGGCTAACCAAACCGCAAGTGCGCCGCCCCGGTGGAACGGACTGGGAAGGCATTTCTTGGGATGATGCCATCAACGAAATCGCACAGAAGGTCAAGAAAACCCGCGACGATACCTTCATCGAAAAAGACGCTGCCGGTCACACCGTGAACCGCCTCGAGTCCATCGCCTTCTCCGGCGGGTGCACCGACACCAACGAGTTCAACTACCTCGTCGTCAAGACCATGCGCTCCTTGGGGGTAGTGTACTTAGAAAACCAGGCCAGGGTTTGACACGGCCCTACGGTCTCAAGTTTGGGACCAACGTTCGGCCGGGGCGCAATGACCAACGGGTGGATCGACATCAAGAACACCGACATGATGTTGATCATGGGCGGGAATCCTGCCGAGAACCACCCCTGCGGCTTCAAGTGGCCCATCGAGGCCAAGCGCACGCGCAACGCCAAAATGATCGTCGTTGATCCGCGTTTCACGCGCACCGCCTCGGTTGCCGATCTGTTCTGCCAGATTCGCGCCGGCTCGGACATCGCCTTCCTCGGCGGCCTCATTCATTACGCAATCGAAAACAATCGCATCGCCAAAGACTATCTTCTCAACTATACGAACGCCGCGTTTGTCATCAAGGACGGCTTCAAGCTGCCCGAAGACGGACTGTATTCCGGGTTCGATGCTGCAACCCAGACCTACGACAAATCCTCCTGGAACTATCAGGAAGGTGGCGATCTGAGCGGCAAAGCTGGTAGGGGAAGTCATGCGCCAACCGTGAAACCGGCGCTCGGCAAGGATGGAAAACCGGCCCCCCCGCATCTCCCAGAAAATGTGGCCTACGACCTGACTCTGCAACACCCCAACTGCGTCTTCCAGTTGCTGCGGAAGCAGTATTCGCGCTACACGCCGGAAATGGTGGAGCGCATCACTGGAGTGCCCAAGGACCAGTTCCTCAAGGCCGCCGACCTCTTTACGTCGGTGCGCAAAGACGGCGATACGCAGAAGGTCGCCACGATCATTTATGCCGTGGGCTGGACACAACACACTTCGGGAACGCAAACCATCCGCACGGCCGCAATGCTGCAACTACTTCTCGGAAATGTCGGCCGAGCCGGCGGCGGAGTAAACGCTCTGCGCGGCCACTCGAATATTCAAGGCGCAACGGATATGGCCGGAATCTTCGAAATCCTTCCCGGCTATCTCAAAGTCCCGGTGCCCACCGATACTGACTTCAAGACCTATCTCGAGCGTATTACCCCCAAGTCCGCGAAGCCTCATCTTTGGGATTCGTGGAACTATTGGTCGAACACGCCGAAATTCGCCGTCAGCTTCATGAAGGCTATGTACGGCGACACGGCCACCAAGCAGAACGACTGGGCCTTCCATTACTTGCCGAAGGTTGACCGCAATTATTCGTGGACCTACATCTGGGACGACATGTACCGCGGCAACGTCAAGGGGCTATTCGCCTTCGGCATGAATGGCGTCGCCATCGGTCCCGATTCGCAAAAGAACATCGATGCCTTAAAGAAAGCAGACTGGCTCATCGTCGGTGAAATCTATCCTGACGAAACTAGCGAATTCTGGAAGTCTCCCGGAATTACTCAGGACGAGATGAAGAAAATCCAGACCACCGTTTACCGCTTGCCGTGCGCGGGCTTTGCGGAAAAGGATGGCGCGTTCGTCAACTCCGCACGGTGGCTGCAATGGAAAAACGCTGCTTTACCTCCGCCGGGCGACGCAAGACTGGATCAAGAAATCCTGGCCCGCATCTTCCTCAAAGTTCGCGAGCTATACCAGAAGGAAGGCGGAAAGTTTCCCGACGCGATTTTGCATGCAACGTGGAACTACACCAGTCCGCAGAATCCGGCGCTGGCCGAAGTGGCGAAGGAAATTAACGGCAAGGCGCTCGCCGATTTGGAAGATCCCGTCACCAAACAGCAGATCAAAACGGGGCAGCAGCTTCCCGGGTATGCGTGGCTGAAAGATGATGGCACTACGTCGTGCGGCAATTGGCTGTACTCGGGCTCCTTCACCGAAGCCGGGAACATGATGGCCCGCCGCGGCACGGAAGATCCTTCCGGCCTGGGCATCTATCCCAATTGGGCGTTTTCCTGGCCCGCCAACCGCCGGGTGTTGTACAACCGCGCGTCTTGCGACGTCGAGGGCAAACCCTGGGATCCCTCGCGGAAGCAAGTTTGGTGGAGTGAAGCGGCCCAGAAGTGGGTTGGCAATGATGTGCCCGACTTCAAAGCGGACTCCAAACCAAAAGACCACATGGGCCCGTTCATCATGAACCCCGAAGGTGTGGGACGCTTGTTCGTGCCCATTGGGGCCGTGGCCGACGGTCCATTCCCGGAACATTACGAGCCCATCGAGAGTCCCGTCGAAAACCCGCTGCACCCGCAGCAATCCAACAACCCCATCGTGAAGAAATTCAAGACCGATGCGGACAAATACGGCACCGCCAAGGATTACAACATCGTCTGCACCACCTACCGCCTGACGGAGCATTACCACTACTGGACCAAGAACAATCCGATGAACGTGCAACTCGTCCCCGAACCCTTCGTCGAGATTCCCGCAGAACTTGCGAACGAAATGGGACTGCGGGGCGGCGAAAAAGTCAAAGTGAGCAGTGCGAGAGGCGACTACATCGCCAAGGCCATGGTTACGAAGCGCATCAAAGCGATGAAGATTGACGGCAAGACGACCTACCAGATCGGCATCCCCATCCATTGGGGCTATCGCGGGATTGCCGAAGATGAAGGTAAAACCGCCAAGACGGCGGCAAACAATCTCTCGCCGACGGTCATCGACCCGAACGCGTGGACGCCGGAGTTCAAAGGCTTCCTCGTTAAACTCGAGAAGGCGTAGGAGCCGAGCCATGAGCCAAGCCACACTACGCGTTCAAAAAATCTCAGGACATGCCGGCACCGTTCCCGGCGAAGACACGCAGCGCGAATTCACCGTTTGCAAACTCATCGACACAACCACTTGCATCGGCTGCAAAGCCTGCGAAGTCGCCTGCATGGAGTGGAACGACCTGCCATTCGGCGAAACCGTCTTCAACAATACCTATCAGACCATGCCGGAGACGCGCTGGAATTACTGGAACTTGATCCTCTTCAACGAACATGAGCAGGACGGCTCGCTGATGTGGCTCATGCGCAAGAATCAGTGCATGCACTGCGCCGAGCCTGGTTGCTTGGCCGCTTGCCCTGCCGATGGCGCCATCGTGCAGTACACCAATGGCATCGTGGATTTCCAGCAGGCCAACTGCATCGGCTGTGGCTACTGCATCACCGGCTGCCCCTTCGACATTCCGAAGATGAATCCGAAGACTCATCGCGTGTTCAAGTGCACGCTCTGCACCGACCGCGTGAGCGAAGGACTCGAGCCGGCGTGCATCAAGTCGTGTCCTACCGGGTGCCTGCATTTCGGTTCGAAAGACGACATGCTGGACCTGGCGGGAAAGCGCGCGAAGCAGCTTCGCGAGCATTCGAATTTCCCGAATGCCGGCGTGTATGATCCCCCTGGCGTGGGCGGCACCGGCGTCATTTACGTTTTGCACGATGCGTCGAACCCGGAAATTTACGGCGGCTTGCCAAGAAATCCCCAGGTTCCCTGGTCCGTGAAATTGTGGAAGGGTCCGCTGAAGTGGCTCGGCAACGTAGCCATGGTTGGCGGTCTAATCGGGTTGTTCGTGCACTACCTCCGCTACGGACCGAAGGCGCGCGAAGAAGAAGACATTAATCCTGCGCCAACTACTGGACCGGGAGGAGGAAGAAGATGAGCCATCCTGAACAAATCATCCCTCACGGACACGTCCTTCGCTACAACCTACGTGAGCGCTTGACGCACTGGGTCGCCGCGATCTCCTACATTTATCTCCTGTTGACGGGCCTGGCGTTCTGGTCCCCGTGGCTCTTCTGGGTGGCCGTGATTCTCGGCGGGGCGCCGGTTTCCAGGATGCTGCATCCGTGGGCCGGACTGATCTTTTTCTGCTCGGCGTGGTACATGTACGTGATGTGGGCGCAGCAGATGCGCTTTACTGACGTTGACAAGCAGTGGTGGAAAGCCGTCAAGTACTACTCCACAAATCAGGATGAAAAGATGCCACCCGCCGGGCGCTACAATGCCGGCCAGAAATTCCTTTTCTGGGGATTTTTCTGGGCTGCCGTCGCCTTGCTCGTCACTGGTGTCATCCTGTGGTTCCCGGAATCCATTCCCTGGAACCTGCGCTTCCTGCGCTATTTCGCGGTCCTGATTCACCCGGCGGCCGCGCTCTTCACCATTGGACTTTTTCTGATCCACGTCTACATGGGCGTGTTCGCGGAACGTGGCGCGTTCGGCTCCGTCATCCGCGGCGACGTTTCCATCGCCTTCGCTAAGCGCTACCATCCCGGCTGGTATAAAGAAATCGTGGGCGAGTCCTCCTCGCCGCGAAAGTGATGCCGGTAAAAACCGGTGGGGCCGATTACGACGCGCGCATCAAGCGCGCCGAATACCTGAGTTCACCGCATTCCGCGGCCACAGAGTTCCTCGGGTTTTACAAACACGTCGTTGCGTTTCAGAAACTCCTTCGCGTCAACATCGCTGCGGCTCATGAAGTGAAACCAGGCAGCACTCCAGCGAGCGTCCTGCGGGGCGAAATCGACTTCACTCTGATTCTTCCCTACTTCCGCGGTTATCTCTCCGTTGTCGAAAATCACGCGCCCCCCGCCCTAGCCGAATCCGCGCGGCAAATGGCCCTGCTGGATTCCGATTCCTGGATTGCGAGCCTGGAGGCGTACTGGCAGCACGCGGGCAAGTACGACCAGCAAGTCGGTGCATTTGCGCAATTTCTTCCGCGCGCGTTCTTGCAACCCTACGCGGAGTTTCGGGCTGCCCTGATGCCGCAGGCTCCGCAGGTGACGACTCCGTGGCTTTGTCCACTCTGCGGATCCCGGCCACTGTTAGGCGTACTGCGACCGGAGGGCGACGGCGGAAAACGCTTCCTCCTCTGCTCGTTCTGCTCGCAGGAGTGGGAGTTCCGTCGAATCCTTTGCCCAACCTGCGGTGAAGAAGCCGAAGACAAATTGCCCGTATACATCGGCGAGGATTCTCCGCATGTGCGCGTCGAAGCCTGCGACACTTGCAAGTTTTATCTGCGAACCATCGACCTCACCAAAGACGGTAACGCCATTCTTCTGGTCGACGACCTCGCTGCTATCCCGCACACGCTGTGGGCGCATGAACAAGGCTATTCGCGCTTGCAGCCCAACCTCCTTGGAACCTGAGGCGGCCATCTGCTTCGATCGCTGCGCTCGGCAATGCGCAGGTTCGCTAGCGTTCACCTTCGACAATGGACTCCGGCACAGCGGTGGGGATAACGCGGCTCAGTCGCCAGCCCGCAGCCGCAAACAGCTCGCGGAATCTCTTTTCGGTGCGCTCACACCCGCCTGGAAAGAGCAGCGTTACTCCTGCGCTGTATTGATCGTCTGCCAGACCCCAACCAGCCCTTCCGCGATCGGACCTAAAACGTCCGTATCTCCAAAATATGCCATATGCGACAGTGGATTCCAGAACGCAAGCGGTCCTCCAACGAGGACCGGACAATCCGAAGTCACCGCCACACGGTAATCGGCGTTGAGTTCCTTCAACGGATAGCCAATGACATCAGCTTTGCCATAGAAATTCACCCATTCGCCCGCAAGATTTGGATAGTGACGGCGCAACTTCGGCGATGGCACCTGGATCGGCTTACCGAAGTTGTCGTAGCGCAGGCTCCACAGCGCCACGGGGCTGCCCATGGTATAGAACAGAGTCAAAGTCTCCCCACAAGAGAGTGGAGTATCGCCCAACTTTTGGCGCACACTTTGCCCAATCAACGGCTTCTCGGAAGAGTGCGCCTGTAAGTCATAAAAGAAATTGCACGCAATGACTGTGCCGAGGCTGTGCGAGATCACACACAACGGAGCGCGGGGCCCCGCCTGCTCCGCCAGACGCCGCAGGGCATCCGCAAACACAGCATGGACTCTGTCATAGGCATCGCGCCTTCCTGAGATGGGTTGATAGGCGATGGCATCTGCCGCGAAATCCACCATGAACCCGCGCAACTCCGTCCAGCCCAACCCTCCTCCTTTGCGGAGGCAGCTCCAAAGCTCATCCTCTTCCTTTTGCAGGACCGGAGCCCAAAAGACTGGCTCGAAGAAGAAGCGCGGCGCTTCTTGAGGGTCCTCTCCGAGCTGCTGCGCCACACGCTTGCGCAGTTGCTGAATGATTGCCGATGCAAAGTCTTCTTTCTGTCGCCCAATTCCATGGACGATGGCCACTGCGACGCTCTGGGGCATAAGGGCACCTCCCGCCAAACGTACAACGGTGAAATTCTACTCGACATCGATCAGTTTGAATTTTCTTAATCGTGACAATAAGGGTCAAAATCCAAACTGACGCACTCCCCGGAATCATGCCAGCTTGCATTTCACCGCTTCC
>WNFW01003376.1_pt1 | contig 11066 bp, 10 predicted proteins | sample 5400131 | NCBI WGS metagenome assembly WNFW01 (sample SAMN13153362, study PRJNA577476) | soil metagenome | isolation source: 20 cm soil or saprolite under grassland replicate 1 | place: USA:California | collected 2016-06-15
AACCAGGATCCATCGGCGCCGGTCGGTCATGTCCTCCCTCCTTCGGTCTTGGCAGATTCTAAAACGCGCTTGAAATCTCTGCTGATTCCGGATCAGCTCAGCAGGGTCGCTGCTGCTCTCGCTCCTACCGCGATGTTGTCCAGTCGAACGCGTCCCCAGCCCTGGCTGAGGTGCGGATCGGTGCGCAACGTACCGTCGACGACATCCAAGCCCAGCGCCGTGCGAAGCGCGAGCAGCGGTGCGCCCGCCGCCCAGGCCTGCGGGCGCGAGGCGGTGGGGTACTCGACCGGCGCCCCGGTTTCCTCGCGGGCAAAGCCGGCAAAGACCTCGGGCAGCCGGTATTCGAACGCTCCGGCGGCCTGGATCAACATCAGGGCGAGATGCGACGCCTGTTCACGATGGCCGTAGCGGCGCATGCCCTCGGCGACGAAGGCGGTGTCGTGCGGCCAAACCGTGCCGTCGTGGTACTCGATCGGGTTGTAGCCGGCGGCGCTCACCGCCATCGTCCGGATGCCCCAGCCGGTGAACATCTCCGGCGACATCAGGCGCGTCACCATCATGGCCGCGCGGTCCTCCGGCACGATACCCGACCAGAGCAGGTGCCCGACGTTGCTGCTCATCGCGTCCACCTGTCTCTTTTCGCCGTCGAGTGCGAGCGCGTAGTGGCCGCCGGCGTCGACCCAGTAATCTCGGTTGAAGCGCTCCCGCAACCTTGCCGCGTCTCCCTCCAGCCGGGTTGCCAGTTGAGGATCGTCCCAGACCTCACGCGCAAGGCGAGCCATTCGCACCCGCGCGTCGTAGGCGTAGCCCTGGATCTCACACGTCGCAATCGGCCCCTTGGCCACGGCGCCATCCTTGAAGAGGATCGAATTCCAGGAGTCCTTCCAGCATTGGTTGGCCAGGCCTTCCTTCGAGCGCGTCTGGTACTCGAGGTAACCATCTCCGTCGCGATCGCCGTAGCGCTCAATCCATTCCAGGGCCTTCATCGCAGCAGGCTGCAGGCTACGAACGAATTCGTGGTCGCCGGCCCAGCGCTCGTATTCGTCAAGCAGGATCAGGAAGAGTGGCGTCGCATCGTGCGTGCCGTAATAGGGACTGTGCGGCCGTTCACCAAGCATGGTGAGCTCACCCAATCGCAGCTCGTGCAGGATCTTTCCCGGCTCGGCATCGCGGAAGTCGTCCCGCTCCGTCGCCTGCCACGCTGTTAGTGCCTCGAGGGTCGTGCGTGCAAGGTGTGGCTGGAACGGAAGTGCCTGGTAGGCCGTGATCAGGCTGTCGCGTCCGAACAGCGCCATGAACCACGGCAGGCCGGCCGCGGGCAGCGAATAGGAGAGCGTCTTCAACGGACGAAACCGTAACGCGGCCAAGTCGATGAGACTCTGGCGATAGGTATGGCGAACAACGTCGTTGTCGGTTTCGAGCGTTGGTGCTTGCGCCATCCATTGCTCGAAGCTGGTGGGCATGTCCGGCTTGGGATCGCCAAAGGTGCGGTCGCCATGCTCGAGCCGGTTGAACGCCCCGTCGACGACGGGAACGACATCGATACAGGTTCGCCACGACCCACGCGGCTCCAGGTGCAGCTCAACGCGCGCACGTTCGGGCCCGACGGAAAAATTCTCGCTGAATTCGATCACGGTGTCACGCCGAAACGTATCGCGCGTATAGCTCAAGGTCACCAGGCTTGCGCCGAGGTCAGTGCGCAACTGTCCCCGCTTCGGGGTCCGGTCCTTGACCTCGAAGAGGTCGGCGAAATCGCTCCCATACTGGATCTCGATCGTCACCGTCTGCGGGCGGTCGCTGTGGTTTTGAATGGTCAGGTCCTCGTGGACGCCGCGCGCTACGAAACGGTCGCGCCGGATCGAGATGGACGGGTTCTCGCCGACGCTGACGCTCGCCAGGGTGGCAAAAACCGACGCCGAGTAGTAGTCGACCGTGCGGCTCGTCAGGACATGCACCGGCTGGCCGTTGACCAGCAGCCGCCAGGTGGAGAGCTGTCGCATATCGGCATGAAAGAAGCCGTTGGCAGCGTTGCCGGGCTCCACGTCGCCAGCCGCATCGGAGACAAAGAATGTGTTGCCATCGAGCACCGTCAGGTTACCGGCCATCGACCTAGAGTACTGACTTTTCGGTTCGTGAGCTAGAAGTGTGAGCGCAGGTCGCCGAACCCGTGCAAGACGAGGAGGTGTCCCTCGGCGGGGATGACCTCCTCCTTTTCCAGCCGCCAGGTGTGCTCGTGGGGAATGAACACGGCGTTGAGTCCCGCCTGCAGCGCCGGGTTGATGTCGGAGCGGGGTGAGTTGCCGACCATCCAGGTGCGAGTGGGGTCGAGCCTTCGCTCCTCGACAATCGCCCGGTAGGTATCGACGGCTTTCTCGCTGACAACCGCAGTTGCCGTGAAGCGTGATTCCAGCCCGGATCGTTCGATCTTCAGCCGCTGCTCCTCGGGATGACCCTTGGTCACGAGCATCAGGCCGTGGCGACCGGCGAGATAGTCGACTGTGTCCGCCACGTCGGGCATGAGCGTGACCGGCTGGCCGGCGATCCGCCGGCCGAGCTGCAGCACGTGCTCGATGTCCTGCGGCTGCAGGTCTTTTTCGGCGAGCCGCTCGTAGGTCTGCTGCAGGTTTTTGGTGAAGCTCGCCGACCCGTAGCCATGCAGCGGAACGTTCATGCGCTCGATCTCATCGAGGGCGGCCCGAACCTGCTCCCGCGACATCGACGAGTGGCCGAGGAAATCGATGAATTCCTCGATCGCCTGCTCGAAGTAGACGTTGTTCTCCCAGAGGGTGTCGTCGCCGTCGATCAGAAGGAACTGGCGGCTGATGAATGCCATCGCCTCAAGGCTACCGCGCCTCGATTGCCTGCCCTCATAGGCTGTTTGTTAGGGTTACGCAGCGCCGAGCGTATATAGACTGTGGCCGGCCATGACCAGGCTGATGCAGGGACAGTCTATGGACGCGCCTGATGAATGGCCGCTAACACCCGAGCGGCTCTGTGCCCGCTACGCGCCGCGCGTCTATCGTTTCGCCGCCATGGTGGCGGCCGGTGACGTCGAGGCCGAGGACCTCGCCCAGGATGCCATGGTGCGCGCCATCCGCAATCTTGGACGGTTTGACACCCGTCGCGGCTCGGTCGAGACCTGGCTGTGGCGGATCGTGGTGAACGCCGCGATCGATGCTGGCCGCGTTTCGACCAGGCGCCGGCGGCTCTGGGAGCGTTTTCGATCGCAGCCAGCGACGGCGGAGAACGTCGAAGACCTTGCCCTGATGCGGATCACGGCCGCCGAGCTTCTCACCGCTGTTCGGCGACTCCGGCCTCGCGAGCGGGGCATGATCGCGCTGCGATTTGGCGCGGGACTCGGTTTTGCGGATGTCGGGGCAGCCTACGGTATCAGCCCGGCGGCGGCGACCATGGCGACCCGGCGAGCCCTCGATACCCTACGCACCCTTCTGAAGGAGACGAGATGAGTACCAGCCTTGAGGATCGTTTGACGGAACTCGAGTTGCGGATGCCCGATACGTTGCTGCCGCGCATCCTTGGCCACGCGGCGCAGACCAGCGAGCGGGAGGTCAGGTCGCTGCGACGCAGGCCACGGTGGGCCGCCGTCGCGCTGGCGATTGGGTTGCTCATCGCCGTGGTGAGCGGCGCCTCGTTCTATGCGCCGCGATTCGCGCAGGCGTTGGCCGATGCCCCGATCGTCGGAACGGCGATTGGTCCGGCGCTCCGGTCGGCCGGGCTTGCGGGGCTGCAGGGACGCTTCACCGTTCTGGACAGTCGTGCAACCTCGTCCGGATACGCCGTGCGGCTAGTCGCCGGCTACGCCGATAACAACCAGACCGTCCTCGTACTGCGCGTGGATCCACCTGACCACAACGCTTTCGGGCGGACTCAGCTGACTGACCAATTCGGCCGCACGATTGCGTTCAGTGGCGGGATGTCGGACGCGCGAACCGGCAATAACGTGCTGATCTTTCAAGCGCTCCCCTGGCCGGATTCGAGCCTCGGTGCGCGCCTTCGCCTGCACATCAGCACCCTCGAGGCTGCTGGAGGTAATCAGCCGGTTGCGGGCGACTGGACGCTGCAGGGCACGATCTCGGTCGAGCCGAGTCGCGCGCTGCCGCTGCCCGCCGCAGGCATGCTGGGTGATTCGACCGTCCGCTTTACCAAGGTCGAGGCAACCAGCGCCACGGTATCGGTCTATCTGGAGATCAGCGGACCCGTTGCGACGCAGCTCGACCGGATGGTTGGACCCACGATCCCCTATGTGGCAAAACCACACTTCGCCTTTTCATCCGAGCTCGTCGACGCCAACGGTCAGCCCGCCACCCTCCTCAACGGCACCGGCTCGACGAGCAGTGGACCGGCCCAGATTTGGGCTGGCTGGGTGATCACGCACCCAGGCGATTATCAGCTGCGGATCGCCTACGAGGGCGTCGGGAGTTTCGAGAGGACGATCACGATCCCGTAAGCCGAGGCACATCACTGGAACCGAACGAGGCGCTTGCTGGTATGAAGGGATAGCAATCGATCCGTGGAGGGCCGGCCACTGGACGACATAGCGCTCGTCGAACGAGCCAAAAACGGCGATGTCAACGCATATGAAGCACTTGTCCAGCAGTACCAGGAGCTGGCGTTTCGGGTCGCCTACCAGGTCACCGGTAACGCTGCGGACGCGGAAGACGCGGCCCAGGAGGCATTCGTGAACGCCTACTACGCGCTTGGCCGTTTTCGCGCCGGCGCGCCATTCAAGCCCTGGCTGTGCCGGATCGTCGTCAACGAAGCGCGGAATCGCCGGACGTCGGCCCAGCGGCGGACGGTCCTGGCCGAGCGCGCCTTGGTCGCCCAATCCTCGGGGGACTCGGCCCAGTCCCCCGAGGCCGCGGCCGAGGCGGACGCCTTTCGTTCCACCCTCGTCGCGACACTGCGGACCCTGCGCGAGGACGACCGGCTCATCCTTGCCTACCGCCTCTTCTTCGATCTGTCCGAGGCCGAGATGGCGGAAGCGCTCAACGTCCCGCGCGGGACCGTGAAGTCGCGGCTCTCGCGCGCATTGTCGCGCTTGCGCGCCGCCTTACCGGCCGACATCCGCATGCCGTCGGTGGCGGGAGGACACGATGGCTGATCCTCAGCGGATCACCGACGTCGAGCTGGAGCGCGCGCTCCGGGATCTCGGGCCGCGCTATCCGTACCCGCCGACGCCGAACCTGGCGAGCCGCGTGCGCGGCCGCATCAGCGTGCAACCCGTTGCTCCGCCGCGCCGCCTCGAGCTCTGGCGCGACCCGCGGCGACTCGCGTTGGTCGCGGCGGTGCTCCTCGTCCTGCTGGGCGCGGCAGCCGTCGCCAACCCGGCGACGCGCGACGCCATTGCGCACTTCTTCCATGTGCGTGGCGTGATCGTTAACCGCCAGGCGTCGCCGCTTCCTTCGTTCTCTCCGGTGACGCCGTTGAATCTCGGCCGTCGCACCACCCTGACCGATGCTCAGTCCCGCGTGAAGTTCACCATCGCCCTTCCGGCCGAGCTCGGCACGCCGGACGCGGTGTACGTGGTCAGCGACGTTCCCGGTGGCGAGGTCGCGCTCGCCTACACGCCGCGCCCCGGCATCCCGCTGGTCGAGCAGACCGGATTAGGCGTGCTCATCACCGAGTTCCGTGGCGACCTGATCCCGGGCTTCATCAGCAAGAGCGTGGGAGAGGGCACGACGACGGAGGAAGTCTCGGTCTACGGTGACCCCGGCTGGTGGATCACGGGCCAGCCCCACATGATCGTCGTTCACGTCAATGGCCAGGATCGGCCGGAGACGTTGCGCATGGCTGCCAACACGCTGATCTGGGAGCATGCTGGGGTCACCTACCGGATCGAATCCGACCTTTCGAAGGCCGACGCCTTCCGCATCGCCGCCGGCCTTCCCTGACCGCCATTCGGCGCGCCGGTGCCGGCGGCGATTGGTCTCCGGGTCCCAAGGCCGCCGGCTTCGGACGCGTGGTGGCCATTGTTAGCGCCATCCGTGACAGCTGTCTGTCGCGGTGCTTCACAGCTGATTCACAAGTCTCGGGCACGATGACGTCGTGGGATTCACCACGAAGGAGAACCAAATGAGCGATTCAACGACGAAAGACAGGAACCGCAAACTGATGATGCTGGGGGGCCTCGGCCTCGGCCTGGCGATGCTGGGGCGCAAGCGCCGCTGGCGCCGTTATGCGATGAGCCAGATGATGGGCGGCGGCTACGGCGGACCCTGGGGCCGCTTCGGTGGCTACGGTCACGGCGGTCCCGGGGGACCGCAGCAGGCGTTTACGCTGCCGCCGTTCATCGAGGCGACCCTGAAGGCCTGGCACGACCGGGCGCACGGAACGGTGCCGCCACCGGGTACCGCCTCGGATCAATCGGGGACCGCACAGGTCTGATTTCCCCTCCCTCCCGACTGAGGCGGAGTCCCGACTCCGCCTCAACTTTTTGCATAGGATGGCGCTGGTGAAGACGATCCTTGTCGTGGACGACGAGCCGCAAATCGTCACGCTGGTGCGGGACTACCTCGAGCATGGGGGCTTCACGGTGTTCACGGCTGCCGACGGACCCACGGCACTGCGCACCGCGTCCACGCAGCACCCTGACCTCGTCGTCCTCGACCTCGGCCTGCCCGGCATCGATGGCCTCGACGTGACCCGCTCGCTCCGCCGCAACGGGACCGTGCCCATCATCATGCTGACCGCCCGCACCGGTGAGTCCGACAAGCTGGTCGGCCTCGAGCTCGGCGCCGACGACTACGTGACCAAGCCGTTCAGTCCCAAGGAGCTGGTCGCGCGCATACGCTCGGTGCTCCGTCGCACCGAAGCCGCGAAGGCCCCGAGCGATGTGATTCGCGTGGGCGACGTCGAGCTCATCGTGTCGACCATGGAGCTGACGATCGCCGGCCGGCGAATCGAGTTGACGCCGACCGAATTCCAGCTGCTGGCGACGATGGCGCGGCAGCCGGGGCGGGTGTTCAGCCGCGCCCAGCTGCTGAACGCCGTCCACGGGGACGCGCTGGAAGCCTTTGAGCGTGCGATCGACGCCCACATCAAGAACCTGCGCCGAAAGATCGAGCCGGACCCACACAACCCGCAGTATCTGCTGACGGTCTTCGGCGTCGGCTATCGCTTCGCGGATGCGCGACGATGAGCCCATCGGGCTGGCGTGGCGGGGGCTGGGGCCCACCCGGATCGCGGGGCCGTTCGCGGCCACCATGGTGGCCCGAGGATCAACCCTGGCCGCCGGCCGGAGGACCACCCTGGCGCCGGATGGGACGTCGCTTCGTGTGGCGAATTGCCGGGTTCATCGCCGCCGCCTTTCTGCTCATCGCGGTCATGCTCACGATCGGCGTCGTGCTGGCCGGCACCGCGCTCGGCCTCATCGAGGCGCCTCATAGTGTCCGGTTTCTCGCCATTGCGGCGCTGCTCGTGCTGGTGATCGTCATCCTCCGCGGCAGTCGTCGTTTTCAGCGGATGGCCGTCAACCTGGGTGAGATCGTCGATGCCGCCGGGCGGATCGAGGCCGGCGAGTACGGCGTGCAGGTCGCGGAACGCGGACCGCGAGAGTTGCAGACGCTCGCTCGCGCCTTCAACGCGATGAGCACGCGGCTGGCGACCGCCGACCGCAACCGGCGCGCCTTTGTCGCCGACCTGACCCATGAGCTGCGCACACCGCTCGCCATCATCCGCGGGCAGGCCGAGGGCATCGGTGACGGCGTCTATCCCGGCGACCAGGCCCACGTCACACCGATCCTCGATGCGACAGCGTCGCTGGACTCGCTCGTCGACGCCCTGGCCACCATGACACTGGCCGATGTCGGGAGCCTGACGCTCAAGCGGGAGGCGGTCGACGTGCCGGTCCTAGTGACGAGCAGCCTGGCGGCGTTTCAGAGCGCCGCGGACGCCGCCGGGGTGCGGTTGGTGGCCGACCTCGAGGCGGATCTGCCGGCGATCGATGCGGACCCGGCGCGGATTCGAGGTGTCCTCGGCAATCTGCTCTCCAACGCGATCCGCTACTCGCCGTCGGGCGGAACCGTCACAGCCAGTGCACGTCGATCGGGCGATACAGTCGCCTTCGGCATCCGCGACACCGGCCCGGGGATCCCGAGCGAGCTTCGCCCGCGCATCTTCGATCGTTTCGTCAAAGGCCCCGGCTCGCCCGGATCCGGGCTCGGACTGGCGATCGCCAAGGACGTCGTGACCGCCCACGGTGGCACGATCGAAGCCATCAGCGATCCGGGAAAAGGGACGGAGATCCGCTTCACGCTGCCGGTCGCACGATAACCTTCTAACGTGCCAACAGCCGCGCGCATCGTCGTCCTCCCCGGAGACGGCATCGGGCCAGAGGTGACCGCTGCGGCCCGACGGGTGCTGGATGCTGCGGCGATTCGCGCTGGCATCGCGCTCGACTATGTCGACGATGTCGTGGGCGGCGCGGCCGTCGATGCGTACGGCTTGGCGTTGCGCCCGCAGACGCTGCGCCTCTGCAAAACCGCGGACGCGATCCTCTTCGGCGCCGTGGGCGGACCGAAATGGGATGATGCCGCCCCGGACAGCAAGCTTCGCCCCGGCTCGGCGCTGCTCGGACTTCGCAAGGGCCTTGGCCTCTTCGCCAATCTGCGCCCCGTTCGCGTCGATCCGGCGATGGTCGCCACCTCGGCGCTGCGCCCGGAGCGGGTGCGCGACGTCGATCTCCTTGTGGTTCGCGAGTTGACCGGTGGTCTCTACTTCAGCCGGCCCAAGCGGCGCTATACGACGGCCCGCGGTGAGGCCGCCGTCGATACCATGCGCTACAGCACACCGGAGATCGAACGGGTCGCGGTGCGAGCGTTCGAACTGGCCCGGTTCCGGCGCCGCACGTTGTGCTCGGTCGACAAGGCCAACGTGCTGGAGACCTCGCGGCTCTGGCGCGCGGTCGTCAGCCGGATCGCCGAACGCTACCCCGACGTTGCCTGCAGTCACATGCTGGTGGATGCGTTTGCGATGGACCTGCTGCGCAGGCCGCAGGCCTACGACGTCGTGCTCACCGAGAATCTCTTCGGCGACATCCTGACCGACGAAGCATCCATGCTGGCGGGCGCGCTCGGCATGCTGCCGTCCGCGAGTCTCGGCGCCGGGACGGCGGGGTTATACGAGCCGATCCACGGGTCGGCACCCGACATCGCCGGAAAGGGGGTCGCGAATCCAGTCGGCGCCATCTTGAGCGCGGCGCTGTTGCTTCGCTGGTCGCTCAACCGCGACGATGCGGCGCAGGCGATCGAGCGCGCCGTCTCACGGGTGCTGGCGGACGGACTGCGAACGGCCGACACCGTGCGCGACGGCGAGAAACCTGTCGGGACCGCGGCCATGGCCGACGCGATCGTGAGCGCGCTTCGCTAGCCCAGGACGTGCCGGAGGGCTTCGAGCGTCGGCTCGATGGCGCGAGGTACGCGCGAGCCGCGCGTCAGCGCCTGCGGGTCCTTGAGTCCGTGACCGGTGAGCACGCAGACAACCGCCTCGCCGCCGTCAAGGCTCCCAGCGGTTGCCTTCTTCAGTAGGAGGGCAACGGCGGCAGCGGAGGCCGGCTCGACCAGCAGACCTTCCTCGCGCGCCAGCCGCCGATGCGCCGCCATGATCTCGTCGTCGCTCACGGCCTCGATCGTGCCGCCCGACTCGTCGCGCGCCGCGATGGCCGCGCTCCAGGAGGCAGGGTTGCCGATCCGAATCGCCGAGGCGACCGTCTGCGGCCTTACGACCGGCCGGCCGCGCACCAACGGCGCCGCCCCACGGGCCTGTGCGCCGTGCAGCGTCGGGAGTGACGCGCCGCTTCGGCTCGCGAGCTCGCAAAACCCTCGCCAGTAGGCGGTGATGTTCCCGGCATTGCCGACCGGAATGAAGAGCCGCGCCGGGGCGCGGCCGAGCTGTTCGACGACTTCGAAGGCGGCCGTCTTCTGGCCCTCGATGCGATACGGGTTGACGGAATTCACGAGGGCGACGGCCGGCTCGTCGGCCAGGCGGCGCACCAGGGTCAGTGCGCGATCGAACGATCCCCTGACCGTCACGATGATCGCGCCGTACGCCAGCGCCTGCGCCAGCTTTCCCGCCGCGACACCGCCGGCGGGGACGACGACGACGGCGCGAAGACCGCATCGCGCGGCATAGGCCGATGCCGAGGCGCTGGTATTGCCCGTCGACGCGCACAGGAGCGTTTCGGCTCCGGCCTCGATCGCCCGGGCGGTGGCGAGCGCCATGCCGCGGTCTTTGAAGGATCCGCTCGGGTTCAGGCCTTCGTACTTGAAATAGAGCTGGTCGAGCCCGATCGCGGGACCAATCCTCGTCGACCGCACCAGCGGCGTGGATCCCTCACCAAGCGTGATGCGCGGGGTCGCCGGTGTCACCGGGAGATAGGCCGCATAGCGTTCGATGATGCCGGCGGCCATGGCGGTGATGGTAGCGTTCCCGAATGCGTGCCCCATTTCGGGTTGCACTGTTCGGTCTCGGCAACGTGGGCGGGGCGCTCGCCAGGCGGTTAGTCGAGGATGCCGACCGGATCACGATGGCCGCCGGCCGGCCGATCGCCCTCGAAGGCATCGCGGTGGCGCACCCGGAGGGCCGTCGGGCGCCGGCGCCGATCCTGCCCGCGGCGCAGTTGCTGGCGCGGCCGCGGCTCGATGCCATCGTCGAGGTGATGGGCGGCCTCGAGCCGGCTTCAACCTATATACGTAGCGCGCTGCAGGCGGGCAGGCAGGTGATCACGGCCAACAAGCAGCTGGTCGCCGCGCAGGGTCCGCGGCTCGCCTGCCTCGGTCCGCTTCGATTCGAGGCCTCGGTCGCCAGCGCGATCCCGATCATCGAAACCCTCGCGGACATGCTCAGCGCCGACCGAATCGGGTCGATCACAGGCATCCTCAACGGCACGACGAACTCGATCCTCGCCGCGATGGGCGGCGGGGCGAGCTACGCCGATGCACTCGCCGATGCCCAGCGACGCGGGCTGGCCGAGGCCGACCCGAGCGCGGACGTCGACGCCCACGATCCGGCCGCCAAGCTCGCCATTCTCGTGATGCTGGCCTTCCGGA
>WNFW01003377.1_pt1 | contig 11066 bp, 9 predicted proteins | sample 5400131 | NCBI WGS metagenome assembly WNFW01 (sample SAMN13153362, study PRJNA577476) | soil metagenome | isolation source: 20 cm soil or saprolite under grassland replicate 1 | place: USA:California | collected 2016-06-15
GGGGTTCCTGGGGTTGGGCGGCACCCAGCAGGGGCCCGTCTACTTCAACCAGCAGAAGTGGGACGACGCCACCCAGCAAATGCGGACCCTGTACTACAACAACGGCTACATCTACATGCAGCCGCGCGCCGACGTGATCCGGCGCACCGGTGCGGACGGGAAGCCCGTCGTCGACCTCCGCTGGGCGATCAACGAGGGGCAGCCGGCCATCGTCAACAAGATCGAGATCTCGGGCAACGACGTCACCCACGAGCGGGTGATCCGCGACGCGATCATCCTGCTCCCGGGCGACGTGTTCCGCCAGGATGCGCTGATCCGCTCGTACCAGAACATCTCGAACCTCGGCTTTTTCCAGCAGCCCCTGCCGTTCCCCGACACGCGCCCGGCCAACGATCAGGGTGACGTGGACGTGATCTTCCGGGTGACCGAGAAGCACACCGGCAACATCAACTTCGGCGCCTCGGTCGGGCAGGGGACCGGGGTGGGCGGCTTCCTCGGGCTGGACGAGCCGAACCTGTTCGGTCAGGGCAAGAAGGGCCATTTCCAGTGGCAATTCGGCAAGAACATCAGCGACTTCGCCATCAGCTACACCGATCCCGCGATTCGCGAGTCGCGTATCTCGGGAACGGTCGACGTCCACAATACGCGGCTGCGGTACACGATCGCAGACCTCGGGACGCTGCGTCGCCGGGGAGGGAGCGTCCAGTTCGGGTTCCCGGTCTTCAGCGATCGCTACACGCGGTTGTTCGTCTCCTACGGCATCGACGACCAGTCGTTCACCGGTTCGAGCACCGGTCTCGCGGCGCTGCGGTGCAACAACTGCATCCGGTCGACCTTCGGCGTGTCGCTGCTGCGTGACACGCGGATCGACCTCCCGTTCCCGACGAGCGGAACGCTGCACTCGATCGGGATTTCGCAATCGGGCGGTCCGCTCGGCGGGTCCGGGAACTTCCAGCGCGTGGATCTCGAGGGTCGCTGGTACGCCCCGCTCGGCCAGCTGGGCGGCACGGCAAGCGCGTCGCCCGTCCGCTTCGTCATGGGGCTCTCGACGCGGTCGGGACTCGTGTTCGGTGACTCGCCGTTCTTCGATCAGCTGTTCACGATGGGCGGCGTGCAGTACGGTATCCCCCTCCGCGGTTACGACGAGTTTTCGGTCACGCCGCGCGGCTACGACCCGAGCGCCACGAACGGCCAGGCGACCGCCGCCTCCTTCGGCAAGGCGTACCTCGTGATGACCGGTGAGGTGGGGGCGCGACTGTCGCAGATGTTCTACGTGTCCGCGTTCTTCGACGCCGGGAACGTGTGGGCGCGCGCCGGCGAGTTCGACCCGACTCGCCTGTTCCGGGGCGCGGGACTGGGCCTGAGCATCATCTCACCGCTCGGCCCCATCGGGATCGACTGGGCGTACGGCTTCGACCGCACCGACACCTTCGGGCGGCCGGCACCGGGCTTCAAGCTCCACTTCAAGCTGGGCAACTTCTTCTGATCGGGGCGCCCGCGCTCCGGCGCGGGGCTGGACCGGCAGTTTTCTCTTGGGGAGACCGTTATGAGGCGTGTGGTGACAGTGTGGGCGTGGATCGCGCTGGTGGCGGCCGCTCCGGCCGTAACCCAGGCGCGCGCTCAAGCGCAGCCGGGGCTCAAGATCGCGTTCATCAGCTCGCAGCAGATCCTCGAGCAGACGCCCGGATACGCCGCGGCTGAATCCACGTTCAAGAAGGAGTATCAGGGGTTTCAGGACGAGGCGCAGAAGCTCCGGGCCCAATTCGACTCGGCCGTCCAGACGGCCGAGAAGCAGTCCATCGCCCTCTCCTCCAGCGCCAAGGCGGCGAAGCAGAAGGAGCTCCAGCAGCTGCAGCAGCGGCTGGAGCAGCGCACCACCGAGCTCCAGGACAAGAGCCAGCAGCGTCAGCGCGAGCTGATCCAGCCCATCCAGGCGCGTGTCAACGCCGTGATCCAGGGGCTGCGCGCCGAGGGAAACTACGCGCTCATCTTCGACGCGGACTCGCCCGCCAGCAACATCGTCGCCGCCGATCCGAGCCTCGATATCACCCCCAAGGTGATCGAGCGGCTGAAGCAGGCGAAGTAGGGTGGGGAGCGCCGCGCGGCGCATCAGCGCCCGCGAGATCGCCGCCCTCACGAACGGCCGGCTCGTCGGCGCCCCCGACGTGAGCGTCTCCGGCGTGGCGCCACTCGATCGTGCCGGCCCCAACGATCTCTCGTTTCTTGCTGCGAAGCGCTATCTCCAGTACTTTCAACGGTCTAGCGCGGCCATCGTGCTCTGCAAGCCGGACCTCGTCCCGGAGGGTGGCGCGCCGGGGCCCGCCTGCCGCGTGGTGGTGCGGGACCCGCACGTCGCGCTGCTCTCGGTGATCCCCGTGCTCTACCCCGAGCCCGCCTGGCAGCCGGGAATCCATCGGACGGCGGTGATCGGAGCGGGGGTCGTGTGGCAGGAGCCGGTGGCGATCGGTCCCTACGCGGTGCTCGGCCGGGGCGTACGGCTCGGCAAGAACGTGCGCATCGGCGCGGCCGCGGTGCTGGGGGACGGCGTGGAGCTGGGCGACGACGTGCAGCTCTTGCCGCACGTCGTGTGCTACAGCGGCACGATCGTGGGAAGCCGCGTCATCCTGCACGCCGGGGTCCGGCTCGGTGCGGACGGATTCGGCTACGTCCCCGGGAAGAACGGCGAAACACCGCGCAAGATTCCTCAGGTGGGCCGCTGCATCATCGGGGATGACGTGGAGATCGGGGCCAACACGACGATCGACCGTGGCAGCGTCGACGACACGGTGGTCGGCCCCGGAACCAAGATCGACAACCTCGTGCAGATCGGGCACAACTGTCGGATCGGCGCGCGCTGCCTCATCGCGGGCCAGGCGGGGATCGCGGGGAGCACCCATGTCGAAGACGACGTCTTCCTGGCGGGCCAGGCCGGACTCGCCGACCACGTGACGATCGGGCGTGGCGCCCGGGTCACCGTGCAGGGGGGCGTCATCGGGGACATCGAGCCGGGCGCCACGGTGTCGGGCTATCCGGCCCGCACCCACCGGGAGTTCCTGCGGGCCCAGGGCGCGCTGTACCGGCTGGCGCACATCGTGGACGACCTCGAGGCGCTCGTGCAGCGGACCGATGAGCCCCAGCGCTAGGCGCGGCATCCGGAAGAAAACGACCGTCTCGGGCACGGGTCTCCACACCGGGGCTCGCACCGAGGCCGCGTTTCTGCCCGCGCCGGCGGGGCAGGGGATCGTGTTCCGACGGGTCGACCTCGCCGGGAAGCCGGAAATCCCGGCGCTCTTGTCGGAGGTCGAGGCGGTCGAGCGCCGCACCGCCATCGGCAAGGGTGAATCCACGATCCACACCGTGGAGCACCTGCTCGCCGCGGTGGCGGCGCTCGAGATCGACGATCTCACCATCGAGCTCTCGGGTCCCGAGCCGCCGATTCTGGACGGCAGCGTCCGGCCCTACTTCGACGCGCTCGAGCAGGCGGGCCCGACGGAGACGAGCGGCGAGCCGCTGGTGCTGACGGTGCCGGCGCCGTTCACGGTGAGTGAGGGCGACTCGAGCTACATCGTGGCGCCGGCGAAGGAGCTGCGGCTCACCGTGAGCATCGAGTGGCCGCATCCGCTGATCGGACGCCAGGCGGGGAGCTTCACGGTGACCCCGCAGGCATTCGCGCGGGAGCTCGCGCCGGCCCGGACCTTCGGATTCACGAGCGAGGTGGCGGCGCTCCAGGCGAAGGGCCTCATCAAGGGAGCCTCGAGCACCAACGCGATCGTGCTGGACGAGCGGGGTCTCGCCAACGGGGGCGAGCTCCGGTGGCCCGACGAGTTCGTGCGCCATAAGGCGGCCGACATCCTCGGCGACCTGGCGCTGACGGGCGCCCGGGTGCGCGCGCACATCGTCGCGACGCGACCCAGCCACGGCGGCAACATCGCCCTCGCACGGGCGCTGACGCGCGCCGCGCAGCGCGGCGGCGCGCCCAAGATGGACATCGGCCGCATCATGGACGTCTTACCGCATCGCTATCCGTTCCTTCTCGTGGACCGAATCATCGAGGTGGAAGGGCAGCAGCGGATCGTCGGGATCAAGAACGTGACGATCAACGAGCCCTTCTTCCAGGGGCACTTTCCGGGACATCCGATCATGCCCGGGGTGCTCATCATCGAGGCGATGGCACAGGTCGGGGGCATGCTCCTGATGAGCTACTTCGAGGGGCAGAACGTCGAGGACAAGGTCGTGTACTTCATGTCGCTCGACAATGTGAAGTTCCGGCGTCCCGTCGTGCCCGGAGATCAGATTCGCTTCGAGCTCGAGATGGTCCAGTTCCGCGGCAAGACATGCAAGATGAAGGGCGCGGGGTACGTGGACGGCCAGATCGTGGCCGAGGCGGACATGATGGCGTCGGTGGTGGACCGGTGATCCACCGGACGGCGCTCGTCGACCCGACGGCCCACCTCGACGGCGACGTCACCGTCGGGCCGTACGCCATCATCGGGCCGCGCGTCACCGTGGGCGAGCGCTGTCACATCGCCGCCCACGCCGTCCTCGAGCGGAACGTCAAGCTCGGCACGGGCGTGAAGGTCGGCTACGGCAGCGTGCTCGGCAACGACCCGCAGGACCTGAAGTACAAGGGAGAAGACACCTGGGTCGAGGTGGGCGACACCACGGTGATCCGGGAATACTGTACCATCAACCGCGGGACGCAGGCGACGGGCAAGACGTCGGTCGGGCAACGCTGCTTCCTGATGTCGTACGTGCACCTCGCGCACGACTGCCATGTGGGCAACGATGTGATCATCGCCAACGCGGTCCAGATGGCCGGGCATGTGACCATCGAGGACCGCGCGGTCATCTCGGGGCTCGTGCCGATCCATCAGTTCGTGCGGATCGGCACGTTTTCGTTCGTGGGGGGCGGCTCGCGTGTGAACCAGGATGTCCCGCCCTACACCAAGGCCGTGGGCAACCCGGTCCACCTGTACGGCTTGAACTCCGTGGGCCTGCAGCGCGCGGGGTTTTCCCCCGACGTGAAGCTGGCGCTGAAGCGCGCCTACCGCCTGCTGTTCAATTCCGACATGACGGTGAGTCAAGGGATCGCCAAGGCGCGCGCCGAGCTGCCGCAGATTCCCGAAGTCGAAAACTTCCTCAAGTTCATCGAGGGATCGCAGCGGGGAGTGCTGGTGTGAGCGGACCACCGGTGCGGGTGGGGGTCATCGGCACCGGCGCGCTCGGCTTCCATCACGCGCGGCTGCTGCGGCGCATGTCGGGCGTCGCCTTCGCAGGGATCTACGACAAGAACCCCGCGCGCGCCGCCGCAGTGGCGGCGGAGCTCGAGACCGTGGCGCATCCCGCGCTCGCGGCCCTGCTGGAGCGCGTGGACGCGGTGACGGTCGCGGTCCCGACGCCCGTGCACGCGGAGGTCGGGATCGCCGTGCTGGAGCGAGGGATCGCGCTCCTTATGGAGAAGCCGCTCGCGGACACGGTCGCGGCGGCGGAACAGCTGGTGCGCCGCGCCGCGGCGCGCGGGGCGGTGCTCCAGGTGGGACACGTGGAGCGGTTCAATCGTGCAGTCCGGGCGGCCGCCCCCTATCTGGACGAGCCGCGGTTTCTGCAAATCGACCGGCTCGCTCCCTTCCAGCCGCGGGGCACCGACGTGGCTGTGATCCTCGACCTGATGATCCACGACCTGGATCTCGTGTTGGAGCTGGTGCGCGCCCCGGCGACGGACGTGCGCGCGACGGGGGTCGCGATTCTTACGCCGCATGTGGACATCGCGAACGCGCGCATCGAGTTCGCCAACGGCGCCATCGCGAACCTCACGGCGAGCCGCGTGTCCCGCGAACGCACGCGCAAGCTCCGTCTCTTCCAGCCGACCGGGTACTGCTCGCTCGACCTGGCGCAAGGGAGCGGGGACTTCTTCCGGCTGAAGCCGGGCTGGCAGGGCCTCGGTGCGACCACGCTCGAGCAGATCGTGGACCACGTGCGGCTCGAGGCGCCGGAGGCGGAGCCGCTCAAGCTCGAGCTCGAGAGCTTCGTGCGCGCCGTGCGCGGCGAGGAGGACGTCGTCGTGTCGGGCGCCGCCGGGGCCCAAGCCCTGGCCCTCGCGTTTCGCGTCGCCGCCGCCGTCCAGGCCGCGCCCCTCGCTCCCCCCCCTTCCCCTCCTCCCTCCCCTCCCCTCGCCGCCTCGCGGCCGTGAGCCACGCGCCCTGCATCTACATCTCGGCGGGCGAACCGTCGGGAGACGCGCACGCCGCCGCCGTCGTGGCCGCGCTGAAGCGCCGTCTCCCCGGGGCCAGCGTCGAGGCCTTCGGCGGCCCGGACCTCGAGGCGGCGGGCGCCGCCGTGCTCGACCGCATGGAGCGATTCTCCGTCGTGGGGTTTGTCGAGGCGCTGTGGAAGTTGCCGGCCCACCTGCGACTGCTCGGGCGCGTCCGCCTCGCGTTCCGGGCCCGGCGCTACGACCTCGTGATTCTCGTCGACTATCCGGGCTACCACTTGCGCGTGGCGGCCGAGGCCGCGGCCGCCGGCATCCCCGTCCTGTACTACATCGCTCCCCAGATGTGGGCCTGGGCTCCGGGCCGGGTGCGGAAGCTGGCGGCGGTGCGACGGCTCGCGGTCATCCTGCCGTTCGAAGAGGCGTTCTTTCGCGAGCGGGGCGTTGCGGCGACCTTCGTCGGACATCCCCTCAAGGATCGGACGCCGCCGCTCCCGCGGCCCGACGCCCGGCGCCGCCTCGGACTCGACCCCGCGCGGCCCGTGCTCGGTCTCTTCCCGGGGAGCCGCGCGCAGGAAGTGAAGCGACTGTGGCCGCCGTTCCGCGATGCAGCGGCCCGTGTCCTCGCCACCCGCCGCGACCTACAGGTCGTCGTCGCCGCAACGCCGCGCGGCCGCTACCCCGCGCCCGGCGCCATCCGCTTGCACGTGGGGGATCCGCTCACCGTCTTCGCGGCCGCCGACGCCGGTCTCTGCAAGTCGGGCACGACCACCCTCGAGGCCGCGCTCGCCGACGTGCCCATGGTCATCGCCTACCGCCTCAACCCCGTGTCGTTCGCCATCGCCATCCGCATGCTGCAGGTACCCCACGTCGGTCTGGTGAACCTGATTGCCGGGCGGGAGGTGAGCCCCGAGCTGCTCCAGGGTGCGGTGACCCCCGCCGGTCTGGCGAACGCGGTGCTCCCGCTCCTCGACCCCGACAGCGACGCCGCCCGCCGCCAACGGGAGGGCCTCGGGCTCGTCCGACAGCGGCTGGGGCCGCCCGGTGCGGCCGACCGCGTGGCCGCGCTCGCCCTGGAGCTGGCGGGGTGAAGCTCGGCCGGGCCGAGCCGCTGGTGACGGCGCTCGTGGCGGGACTGGTTCGCTTGCTCGCGGCGACCTGGCGCTATCGCGTGCAGGGGTGGGAGCACGTGGCCGCCGCTCGAGCGAGCGGACGACCCGTGATCTACGTCCTGTGGCACAGTCGCATCCTCCCCCTCCTGTACCACCGGCGTGACGAGCGCCTGGCTCTCCTCATCAGCCGTCATCGCGACGGCGGCTACCTCGCCGAGCTGTCCCAGCGCTGGGGGTACCGTGTGGTGCGCGGGTCCTCCCAGCGGGGGGGGGAGGTGGGTCTGCTGGGGCTCGTCCGCTACCTGCGTCTGGGTGGGGAGGTCGCCCTCACGCCCGACGGCCCGCGCGGCCCGGCGGAGCGGATGAAGCCCGGCGCGTTGGCTGCCGCGCAGCATGCGAACGCAATGGTGATCGCTGCGGGCGCGCGGGCCTCGTCGGCGTGGTGGATCGAGTCGTGGGATCGGTTCTGCCTGCCGCGACCGTTCGCGAGGGTGGAGATCGTGTACAGCGCGCCGTTCGCCGTGGAGGCGGGAAAGCAGGCGTTGCGTCGCGGAATGACCGTGGCAGAGCGGGCACTGAGAGACGTGACCTACGGCAGGGACGCGGGACCCGGGGGAGGGGACGCGTGAACGCGGCGCGCGTGGGACGTTGGCTGTGGGGCGGCTCCCGGGGCGCCCGGATGGCACGCCTGCCGCTCTTGCCCCTCGCAGGCGCGTACTGGGCCGTCATGAAGCTGCGTGCCGCCCGGGGACGCGCCGATGCCGTGCGCCTCCCCTTGCCGACCATCGCGGTCGGAAACCTGTCGGTGGGCGGTACGGGGAAAACGCCCCTCGCGGCCTGGATTGCCGACTACTGTGTGGCGCGGGGCCGCACGCCGGGCATCCTGCTCCGCGGCTACGGCGGGGACGAGCCCCTCGTTCATCGGCGACTCGTGCCGCAGGCGGTCGTGATAGCCAACCCCGATCGAGTGGCGGGCGCGGTCGCCGCGCGCGCCCAGGGCGCTCGGGTGCTCGTGCTGGACGACGCCTACCAGCTCCTGGGGGTGGAGCGGGATCTGAATATCGCAGTCGTGAGCGCCGAGAGCGCCGCGGCGTCGCCGTGGCCACTGCCGGCGGGCCCGTGGCGCGAGGGCCGGGATGCCCTGGGCCGGGCCGACCTGATCGTCGTGACCCGGAGATGTGCGTCGGCGGAAGCGGCGCGGGCCCTGGCCGACCGGCTGGGTCGGCGTAGCGCCGGGGAGGGGACGCCCGGGACCGGGACGCCGGGGACGCCGGTCTGCACGGCGCGGCTCGCGGTTACGCATCTCGAGGGCATGCGGTCCGGAGGGCGCCAGGAGCTCGAGGTGCTGGCTGGGCGGCGGGTGACCGCGGCCGCAGGCATCGCCGATCCGGAAAGCTTCGCGGCGCAGCTCGGGACGACCGGCGCAAGCGTGCAACTCGTGGCGTATCAAGACCATCACGCCTATCGCAGGGAAGACCTCGAGCGGCTCGTGCGGGTCGCCGCCGGAGGGGATTATGTTGTAGTCACAGAAAAGGACGCCGTAAAGCTCCGTCGACAGTGGCCTGGGACTGCGCCCGAGCCCCTTGTCGCGGTGCTTGCCGTCCAGTGGGAACGGAACGGTCGGGCGCTCGAGCATGCGGTGGACGGCGTGCTCGCCTCCGCCCGACGTTCCTGAGACCCGACGCACCAGCGAGCGCCATGAGCGAGCCTGCCATCCAGCCCCAGGGGCATTTCGGGATCCGGCCCGATAAGGACACGTTCCTCGCGGAGGAAAACCCGTTCGAGGCAATGATGGAGCGCTTCGATCACGCCGCCCAGCTGTTGAACCTCGATCCCGGGCTCTACAAGGTCCTCCGCAACCCCGAAAAACAGATCATCGTGTCCGTCCCGGTCCTGCGCGATTCCGGGGAGCTGGAGGTGTACACGGGCTACCGCGTGCTCTACAACACCTCCCGCGGGCCGGCCAAGGGGGGGATCCGGTTCGATCTCAACGTGACCCTCGAGGAAGTGAAGGCGCTCGCCGCGTGGATGACGTGGAAGTGCGCGCTCGTGAACATCCCGTTCGGTGGGTCGAAGGGCGGGGTCGTGTGCGATCCCACCACCATGTCGATGGGCGAGCTCGAGCGGGTGACGCGCCGCTACACGGCGGGGATCATCGAGACCCTTGGCCCCGACTCGGACGTGCCGGCCCCGGATGTGAACACCAACGAGCGGGTGATGGCGTGGATCATGGACACCTACTCGATGCACCACCGGCATACAGTGACGGCCGTCGTGACCGGGAAGCCGGTGGAGATGGGGGGCTCGCTGGGGCGGCGCGAAGCGACGGGGCGGGGGTGCATGTTCGTGACCCGGGAGGCGCTCGCCAAGCTGGGCATGGGTCTCAAGGGCGCGCGCGTGGCGGTGCAGGGGTTCGGGAACGTGGGCTCGGTGGCTGCGGACCTCATGGCCAAGGAAGGCGCGAGGATCGTCGCGGTGTCGGACAAATCCGGCGCGCTGCACAACCCCCAGGGGCTCGACATCGCGGATCTGATCAAGTGGGTCAAGGAGCACCGCCAGCTCGCGGGGTATCCCAAAGCCGACGCGTTCAGCAAGGACCAGCTTCTCACGGTGGACTGCGACGTCCTGGTCCCCGCCGCCACCGAGAACGTCATCACGCGCAAGAACGCCCCGCACATCAAGGCGAAGGTCATTTGCGAGGGCGCGAACGGTCCCACCACCGCCGCCGCCGACGAGATCCTCGAGAAGAAGGGCGTCTTCGTCATTCCCGACATCCTTGCGAACGCCGGCGGCGTGACGGTGAGCTACTTCGAATGGGTGCAGGACCGCGGCGGCTACTTCTGGGACGAAGACACCGTGAACCGGCGCCTCGAGAGCATCATGGTGCGCGCCTTCAACGAGGTCGCGGCCACGACGGAGAAGTACAAGGTGAACACCCGCATCGCCTCCTACATCGTCGCCGTCGATCGCGTGGCGGCGATGCATCGGCTGCGTGGGATGTATGCCTGATGCGCTACCGCGTCGTGGCGGTGGGCCGCGTGCGGGACGCGGCGCTCCGCGCGGCCTGTGACGGGTACCTCGAGCGACTGCGCCGGTACGCTCGGGTCGAGGAACGGGAAGTGAAGGACGAGGCGCGACTCCTCGAGGGCGTGATCGAGGGCTCGCGCCTCGTCGCACTGTCGGAAGCGGGAGAGCAGTGGACGTCCGAGCAGCTGGCCGACTGGACGGCGCGCTGGGAGCTGGACGGACGGGATGTCGCGTTCGCGATCGGCGGCGCGGACGCACTCCCCGTCGCCGTGTTGCGGTCCGCCGAGCGGGCCTGGAGCCTCTCCCGGCTGACGTTCCCGCACGAGCTGGCCCGCGTGATCGTGTACGAGCAGTTGTACCGCGCGTACACCATCCGCCGGGGAGAACCCTACCATCGCGGATCCTGAGCTGACGGCAGCGGACCGGGCCGCACTGCTGGGACTCGCGCGGGCGACCCTGCAAGCGCACCTCGAGGGGCAGCCGCTGCCCCCGCTGTGCGAGGTGCCCGGGGCGGCGCTGAAGCGCGGGGCCTTCGTGACCCTCACCGAGCGCGGGGCGTTGCGTGGCTGCATCGGCCACATCGCGGCCGACCGCGAGCTCGGCGCCGTGGTGCGGGAGATGGTGATCGCCGCGGCGCGGGATGATCCGCGTTTCGCTCCCGTCACCCGCGAGGAGCTGTCGTCCCTGGCGCTCGAGATCTCCGTGCTGTCCGTGCCTGT
>WNFW01011173.1_pt1 | contig 11064 bp, 9 predicted proteins | sample 5400131 | NCBI WGS metagenome assembly WNFW01 (sample SAMN13153362, study PRJNA577476) | soil metagenome | isolation source: 20 cm soil or saprolite under grassland replicate 1 | place: USA:California | collected 2016-06-15
TGCCGCGACCAGCATCTCATCGCCGCGGGCTCGCACGCGAACGTCCTCGGTGAAGTTGACCCAACGTACCACTCTCGCCGAGTCCACCAGGAACTCTGCGGGCCGGGCGATGTCATGCCCGTCAGTCCCGCCGCCCACGTGCAGCAGATCGTAACGGCGTATCACCTCCGCGTTTGGATCGGAAAGAAAAGTGAAAGTGAAACCTGCCTTCCTGCATAGATCGCGCGAGACCTCGGGCGGGTCCACGCTGATCGCTATCGGCCGGACGCCTGCCGCCTTAAATTCGGCTAGCTGTTTTTGAATCCCTCGCAACTCGAGGTTGCAGAACGGTCACCAATATCCGCGATAGAAAATCAGCAGCACTGCCTTAGGTGGGACGACCTGCGAGTCGTCGGCTGCTGGTGCGAATAGCTGGGCCATCGAAACCGACTGACCGCTGGTGTCGGCCAGCGTGAAGTCAGGCGCCGTTTGGCCTACCTTCGGCGCCCCCGCGGAGGCTGGGATTGCCCGGGCTTGGAAGAACGAGAATATCGCCACGCCCACCAGCAGCAGCGAAACCAGAGCGAGGATCGAGCTTAGGATTTTGCCACGATAGACTCGCGGTTGCCCGAAAAAGCGCCGCAGTCCCCTGACCAGGAAAATCACCGAAACCCCGGCCAGCAGCACGCTCAGCCAGGGTATGGCCCGCTGTCCGGGAGGGTTGACGAAGAAAACCGCATTGCACAGCAGCGCACCGAGGGCGAGCAGAAACCCCAACCACAGAGCCCAGTTCCGGCGGCTTTGGATCATGTCGGGCATGACAGAGGGCAGTGTAGCAGACTTGTGCCGCCTCGGCTGCGGCACGAGGCACGATACCGGCTGCCGCGTTCAGAATGGAACCCTAACCATCCCGATAATCGAGTTTCGGACAGCCTGATCAGGCACATCTGGCAAACGCGAGCGCATCGGACGCTTGCCTCCGCCAGGTCGAGTTTAGGTTAACCCATAAACACACTCGGCGCCGATGAATCAGGCGCTCGCCAATGGGTCTCACGCGTCTCGAGCGGGTCGGAGCAGTTGGACGTCCAAACAGCCATCTCGTAGAAGTGGAAACCGCCAAACCCACATGATTTCGCTGTTTACAAGGACTTGACCCTACTCCGACGTCGCATTCGCCCTTCAAACCCGGCAGATTCGTTGACTTGCTATTGGTCGCAACCTAAGATGGCGGCACCGTGACCGATACGGACGCGCTCATCGGGCAGAAGATCTCTCACTATCAAATCATTGAAAAGTTGGGAGCGGGCGGGATGGGTGTGGTGTATAAGGCAAAGGACACGGAACTCGGCCGGTTCGTAGCCCTCAAATTCCTACCCGATGATATCGCAAGAGACCCGCAGACGCTGGAACGGTTTCGCCGCGAGGCGAGGGCTGCATCTGCGCTGAACCATCCCAATATCTGCACGATTCACGAAATCAGGCAACATGAAGGCCAGCCGTGCATCGTGATGGAGTTCATGGACGGCACAACGTTGAAGTACCGGATCACGGGTCGTCCACTCGATGCGGAGATGCTTCTCGATGTGGCAATTCAAATCGTGGACGCCCTCGACGCCGCCCATTCCGAAGGCATCATCCATCGCGATATCAAACCGGCGAACATCTTTGTCACGAAGCGTGGCCAGGCAAAGATTTTGGACTTCGGCTTGGCGAAGCTACTACGACCCAAACGGGCCACTGCTGCGGCTACCGGCACGACAATCGACGACCGAGACACCTTTGAGACTGCGGCAGGGGCGATGATCGGCACGGTCGCTTATATGTCTCCCGAGCAGGTGCGCGGCAAAGAGCTAGATGCGCGGACGGATCTGTTTTCCTTTGGTGTTGTGTTGTACGAGATGACGACGGGCGCGATGCCATTCCGGGGGGAAACTTTGGGGGTAGTCCTCCACGCGATTTTGGAGCGGGCACCGACGCCGCTAGCGCGCCTGAATCCCGAAGTGCCACCTGAACTGGAGCGAATTATCGGCAAGGCATTGGAGAAGGATCGCGACCTACGATACCAGCACGCATCCGAGATCAGAGCAGACCTGCAGCGGCTGAAGCGGGACACCGTGTATACGCGTGAGGTCGGCAATAAAGTGTTGACGCAGAAGGCCTCCACGGGTCCGCAGGATCCCGGGAGGGCAGTACCTATGACCCATCGCCCACTCCTTCGAAGCCCAGCCACACTTGCAGTGGGAATTGCAGCAGTTGCGCTCGTCGCTGTGCTCTTGAGTTCGAAGGTCGGACTCTACTCGCTCCTAGGTCGTCCCAGCGTCGCAAATATCCGCTCTCTTGCCGTGTTGCCGCTGGAAAATCCTTCCCACGATCCCCAGCAAGAGTATTTCGCCGAAGGGATGACGGATGCTCTCACTACGGAACTGGCGCAAATTGGCGCTCTGAGGGTGATTTCACGAACCTCGGCAACACAGTACAAGGAGGCTAAGAAGCCGCTGCCTCAAATTGCCCGGGAATTGAACGTCGACGCCATCGTGACAGGCTCGGTGATGCGTTCGGGAGGCAGAGTGCGAGTGACCGCACAGCTAATACGAGCTTCTCCCGAACAGCATCTTTGGGCTAAGAGCTACGAATCAGATCTGCCGGACATTCTGAGTCTGCAAAGCCAAGTGGCTCGATCAATTGCGGACGCGATCCGCCTTAAGCTGACGCAGCAGGAAGAATCAAGACTGCGGCAAGCCCGGGTAGTCAATCCCGATGCTCATGACGCGTATCTGCGGGGTCGGTACCACTGGAATAGGCGCAGCCTGGGGGTCCGGCGTATCGGCATCCAGGGAGAACACGCCAATGAATCAGATCTCGAGAAAGCCCGTGGGTATTTCGAGGAAGCGATTCGCATTGATTCGCAGTACGCACCAGCGTATTCGGGACTGGCAGACTATTACAGCCAGCTGCCGCTCTATACCAATTCCAACCCCAACGACGTTTTTCCCAAGGCCAAAGCAGCCGTCGCGAAGGCGCTCGAACTCGATGATTCCCTAGCTGAGGCCCACGCGTCGCTCGCTTATATCCGAACTTATTACGACTGGGACTGGAGGGATGCCGGACGTGAATTCCAGCGGGCCTTGGTTCTCAACCCCAACGATGCCACCGTCCACCAACTCTACAGCCGTTATCTTTCGAGTCTTGGGCGAATCGATGAAGCGTTGGAAGAAATCCGACGTGCGCACCTATTAGATCCGCTATCGATACCCATTCAAGCGAATGTTGGGTTCATCTATTACTTTGGGCATCGATACGATTCCGCTATCGGTGAATTGCAGAATATTTTGAAGGAGAATCAGAAGTTTTGGCTTGCCCATTGGGGGTTGGGGCTTGCGTATGAACAGAAGGGGATGATGTCGAATTCGATTACAGAATTTGAAACCGCGGCTGTGCTTTCTGGTCGCAGCGCCAACGCAATTGCTTCTTTGGGTCATGCCTATGCAATTGCAGGAAGGAGGCATGAGGCGGATACGGTTCTTACCGAACTGGAGAACCGTGCGAAGCAAACCAACATCTCGAGTTACCAAAGAGCTCTAGTGTTTGTAGGATTGGGTGATAAAGATCGGGCGTTTGAGGAACTGGAAAAAGCCCTGCGAGAACGCTCAACGCTTCTGGGTTATCTGCGAATGGACCCCAGATTAGACCCGCTCCGCACCGACCCACGTTTCCAAGACCTCCTCCGCCAAGTCGGAGTACCGCAGTGAGTGATTTGAACCGCAAGGGACGGCTCCAATCTAGCACAGGAGTGCGTCCCCCTAGAAGGGACGCAGATGAAGTGGAATTGCACGGCAGCGTCTGAGTCGGGTTGCATTGTGAGTGGAATCGTCTCCGTCGCGATGGCACTTGTATGGATTTTCAAGTTTAAGTCGCCCCGCAGTTCACTTCTCCCAATTGCTGCATTGGTAGCAGCCGGTACCTGTGGGGTACTGTTTTATCTAGCAGCCCGTAGCAGAAGTAATTTACTCATCCGGGAGGCCGGGAGGCTGTATCCATTGAATGGCTAAGTCCTCCCATGAGAAGGCCGATCCCTGTCAAGAGTTTTTTATCTTTTCCACAAGTTTTTTCTGTTCGATAGATTTTCTGCTCAGCCAAGCCGCCTCTGTCGCCACCCTTCCATCCGCACTCTTTGTTGAGCGATTTTCGCTCGGTGCAAGTTGGGTGTACTTGATTCAGTAGGTGCTGCTACCTGATAATCGACCTCTCTTCCCCTAGAAGGGAAGTTGGGCCAGGACTTAGTCGCAGTCACCTGATCTCGGCGGTCGAGCTCGGCTGTTTGGATACCATCTCCTCTTCTTTCTTTTTTGCTCCTTTTTCTTTCTTCCTGCCTTTCCCGGTTTTCCATAGAGAAATTTCGAGCCAGGATCGCCTAGGAACGACGATCGTCAACTCCGTCGACCCCTAGCATCCCCTTTTTTGGGGGGAGTGCTTCAGTCTAGGCCGCGGCGCGTGCTTTCTGGCTATTGCGCAGTGGTTCGTACACCTCTCCACTCACCCACAACCGATGCAGCAGTACCGCTAACTTTCTCGCCACCGCAACCACGGCTCGCTTCTTAGCACTTTTTCCTCCTCGCGCCGCAAGTTTTAGCCCCCAACGCCGCAGATCACTGTCTTCTCCAAAGGGCCCCAGAATGTAGTGCGCCCCCTGCACCAGCATGGTCCTCAAATAACGGTCTCCTTCCTTACTGATGCGCATCTGCGGCTGGCTCTCACCCGAGTCCCTGCGCCCTGTCATCGATCATCTGAATCCGCTTTTTTTTGAACTTTGACCGGAAAATAGATAAAGAAACATCCATCATCTCCGTGCCGCAGTCACACTCCCCCCTTCATCGTCTTTCGGGTGTAACTTAGCCGTCCGGTCGTCCGCGATTCAGGTATCGTGATCAGGTGCAATTGAAAATCGCGACAGCGAAACGGGACGCGTCGAAAACTCCTCTCCGACCACGCCTTTGTCGTGGCCCCGGCTGTGGCTACCGACCACAGAGCCCGCCGTTATCGGCCCATCGGCTACTCCGAAATGCTCCGTCTGTGGGCGTCAGAGCGCCTGGATTGACCCCTTCGGCCCCCTTCCGCCTCGGCACAGGCCGCGAGCACCAAGGAGACGGTTCGGCCAGGGTCCAAAAAAATACGCTTTTAGATGATCGATAACACGCCCAGGGCGCAACCCAAGAAAACAGCCGACGTCGCGACTCTTTGGGAACCGCTGCGGATCTTCCAGCGTCAGGACATACGTCAGTGCGATTTGCGTTCCTACTCCCTTCACCTGTTTGAAGAAATAGTCATGGAGTCGTCTCCATGGCAATAAGACTTCGCGGTATCTTCGAAAATGTCTGCTTCATCTCTTCCGGTGTCATCGCTACTTTCTGTTCCAGAAGGATTTAAGTTGCCTCATCTCGTCGAGGCTTTTGACGGGACCGCAATACCCGTGCCAGATACCCACAGCAGTTCCTGACGGCTCCAAGCGAAATAGTTCGACTATGTAGGAATGAGCGATTCCACCCTCTTCATAATTGACAAAAGTGCGGTCTTGAGAAACGCCCGCAAATATTAGTCTCCGCCTTGGTAGGTTTGGGTCAGTAATTAGCGTCGCCTCGAAGCTTTCACCTGGGTCCGCCATCACGATACGAGACCCGCCGTTCACCGTATACAGCTTCCGAATTCCTCCAGGTAGCTCAGCAACTGTTCGCAAAATCTTATAGTCTGCGCTAAGAAACGATTGACGCTCGGCAGAACTCATGGCGGGCGCAGCAAACTTAATTGCTGGAGGCTCGCCCGGCGGAAATTCCGGCTCTCTATTTGCGTCCGAGACGGAAATCTCAAGTTTGCCGGTTGGCCTGGACAACCGCATTCGGAGGTACAGCAAGCCGGCGCTGACGACGAACACCGCTATTACGCCGACCAGCACGGTCTTCGAGAATCGAGCCATAGGCGCTGAATCTCCTCAATCCAGCCTAGAGTTTTAGGCACCGCATGGCAAAAACAAGTAAGCGACTGTCAACTCCTGGTACACAGCGATCCCGTCCATGTGGAATCCACCGAAACCACTTAGAAGGTTTCCCCACGTACCAGCGCTAGCCGACTTTAGTGCCAGTCGCGGCGACAATAACGGCATTGCTTTGCGCGAGCTGCTCTCGCGTCCTGATGCATAAAGCTCCGTCTACCTTCGTCCGGCCCGAAGGAGAAACACTCGGAACATGCCTGTACCGCGCTAAAACCAGGAACCGATAAAACAGCCACAACTAACTGGTCGACTAACTCGTGGGCGACTTCGCGGTGGGCTGCGCTGGACCCGCTATTTTTCGTAATTCCGAGAGGATGGCTGTCAGCGCCTGCTCGAAGTTTTTGTCCCGGTTTCCTTGGAGAATCGCCGTTTGGGCATGCTCGGTCAATCCCCACAAGGTTTCGTGGGTCTTCACGTCCCGAATGGCAAGATGGAACTGCGAATCGTACTCGGGGTTTTGCTCCCCCAACGGTTCTGATCGTCTAGGCTGCAATAGGGTCAGACGAATCTCGATAACCAAGTCAGCCTCTGCGGGACTGCCAACCAGTTCGTAGCGTCCCCACGACTTCATGGCTGCGTAGAACTCGTTATACAGTCGATCAGGTCCGCCGCTGTATTGAGGCGAGTCAAAAAGAGACTCGTCTCCTCCTCCGTTAGCAATGAAAACTTTCTTCGCCTGGAGAATCAGCGGTGGAACTGGTGCAGGAGGCGTCTGTTTGGATTGTTGGGCTGCGCAGAGTTGGTCGCAATTCAACGACATCGCCAAGCCAGCGCTAAGGACAGCTGCTTTCAGACGTTTGGTCATGTTTCTCCGCCTTGCTACACACTACGTACTGATGCATTCCCTCGCAATGGTTCAGTCGCGTGCGTACGCATAGTCATTCACTTTATAGACGTTGCGGCAGTGAACTTACGTTACGGTTTCGCGGTCGTGTGTTTCAAACAGACCAAGTATGTGCAGACAGGTCTGGTAAACAGCGTCGCGTCAATTGAAATCCGTCGCGGATCCCGGGCCAGCCCAATACAAACGAAACCCCGCCCGATACTAGTTCACGACGGTTCTCGGGCCAGGACGAGGGAAAAGAAGGAAAGAGCCTGGCCTGGATGATGATATAAGAATCACAAAAGGCCCTAGGCAAAAGGATTCGGATCTCGGGGCTTGTACCCTTTAAGGTTTCGCAGCGTCGTCTGATCGGCTGGAGGAGCAAAGTTGAAGCCCATACTTCAAGTGGCTGTTGGCATCACCTTTCTATCGGTTTCGACGCTCACATCGGCGCAAACGCCGGCAGCGCCCACAAGTGACCTAACCGAACGAGTCGATAAAGTCTTTGAGAAATGGAATCGCACGGATTCGCCGGGCTGTGCTCTCTCAGTGATGAGGGACGGTCGGATTGTTTACAAACATGGCTACGGGATGGCGGATCTCGACCACAACGTCACGATTACACCTTCGACCGTATTCCACGTTGCCAGCATGTCGAAGCAATTTACTGCAGCGTCTATTCTCCTACTCGGGGAACAAGGCAAACTCTCGTTGGACGACGATGTCCGCAAGTACATTCCCGAACTCCCCAATTTCGGCTCACTCATTACCATCCGCCACCTCATCTATCACACCAGCGGCCTTCGCGATCAGTGGAATCTGCTCGAGCTCGCCGGATGGCGTTACTCCCTCGACCTGATCACGGATGATGACATCATGTCTGTTCTCACGACCCAGAAGGATTTGAATTTCAAGCCGGGAGAGAAACACGTCTATTGCAACACGGGCTACACGTTGATGGCCATCATCGTCAAGCGCGTCAGCGGCATGTCATTTCGTGAGTTCACCACCAAAAATATTTTTGAACCGCTCGGCATGACCCACACATTTTTCCGCGACGACCACGCCGTGATTGTCAAAAATAATGCGTATGGATATGAATCCGAAAAGGCAGGGCCCTTCCGGCTAGGTCTTACCAACTTTGACACGGCCGGCGCAACCAGTTTGCACACCACGGTCGAAGATCTCGCGCTCTGGGACGAAAACTTCTATCACCCAGTTGTCGGGGGTCCCTCATTCCTCGAGCAAATGCTCCAGCGTGGAAAACTCAACAATGGCGAAACTCTCGACTACGCCTTCGGACTCGTGCTGGGCAAGTACAAAGGGCTACCTACGGTGGATCACGGCGGGGCTGATGCCGGTTACCGCTCGGATATGACGCGCTTCCCGGAGCAACACTTTTCCGTTGCCGTTCTTTGCAATTACGCGGAAACCAGTCCATCGAGCCTGGCCCGCTCGGTCGCCGATATCTATCTGGCGCAGGACTTGAAGGCTTCCGAGCCGTCGGCCGCCGCTACCGCCAGCCCAGGTGCTGGCATTAACCTCACCGAGCAACAACTCTCAGGCCTCCAAGGACTCTACTGGAACCGCGACGATGACCAGTTCCTAAAGACTTACCTGAAAAACGGCAAGCTGCGGGTTTCTTTTGACATCGAAGATGATTACGCTCTCAAACCGGTAAGCGAGACATTTTTTCATATCGCGGATACCCCTTGGGGCGATCAGGCGAATTTCCACTTCGAGCCTGCCGCGGGAGGCACGCCTCGCCGTTTCCTGCGAAGCTTTGGCGACGGAAAACCAGGCCTTTTTGAGTCCGTCCCTTCCTTTACCCCTACCGCCGCAGAGCTCGCCGATTATGCGGGAAGTTACGTGAGCCAGGAAATCGAGCCGGTCTATCGCATGGTCGTCCAAGACGGAAAACTCACGCTCATACGCCTGAAGCACAAGCCTGCCCAACTCGATCCGAGAACTCCTGACGTCTTCACGGCAGAGATCGGCACGATCCGTTTTGCCCGCGATTCCAGCCACCACGTGTCTGGCTTCGTCCTCAACTCGGGCCGCATCCGCAATTTCCGTTTCATGCGGCGCGCAAACTGAAGCCGACTCACTGACACGACACTTTGATTTCTGCGAATCTGTGATTGCTCCTCAACTGACCCGCCATTGCCTCGCCCTTGGCCGTCGAGAAACGGCAAGACGGCGTCGACCATCTGCCGTACGAGGCCCATTTCGTAGTGCGTAACATTCGGAAGGATCGTGTGAGTATCCTTTAATCCTGTCAACTCATCCCTTTAATCGCTTGCTCTGCCGTCCGGCTGCCGATCATTCGTGACGCAGTGCAGTCATAGGAGCGATACGACTTGCGTTCCAACTCGGGATCAAGCACGCGGCGAGTGCTGCAAGAATGAGTAACAGTGGGACCAATAAAAACGTAAGGGGATCGATTTGTGAGACACCATAGAGAAAACCGGCCAACAACTTGGTGGACAGCAGCGTGGCAGCTAGTCCGATCAACGCGCCCGCCCCGGTCAAACCCAACCCCTCCTGTAAGATGAGACGTGCCACTCGAATCCTGGATGAACCTAGCGCCACGCGAATTCCGATCTCTGCGGTCCTTCGCCCAACGGAGTATGTAAGCAGTCCGTAGATTCCAACGACAGCCAACAATGTTGCTATTCCCGAGAACAATGTCAGCAGGGTCGTCTGAAAACGCCGTCTTGCAACGGCTTGTGAGACTCGATCGTTCATCGTAGAGACTTCCGCGATCGCCAGATTTGGATCGAGATTTCGGATTGCTGCCCGAATTGGGGGGACGATCGAATCTTCGGGTAAGGATGAGCGCACCGCAAGGTAGGCGCTCATCACTGTGGGCTCTTCATCGGAATCCTGTTGCCATAACGGAGTGTAGATTTGCGCAGGTGGAGTGGCTTCGATACTTGTGTTCCGAATATTTCCTATTACGCCCACGATCGTAAGCCATGGAGCATCAGCGGAGCCGCGAACGCGGTGCTGGAGTGGGCTTGCGTCGCCGAAGTACCTATTGGCGAAGGCTAGATTGACGATTGCCACGGCTGAATGTCCTTGATCGTCACGCTCCATAAAGGCTCGGCCGTCCAACAACGGAATCTGCATCGCCACAAGATAATCTGATGTAACTCGACGTCGCTCCACTATTTGATTCTTTTCGTTTGCATATCCTTCCAGTTCAAACGACGTAATTCCTTCGGTATTGCTTAGAGGTAGATAGTCAACCGCCCCAGCAGCCTGAACGCCGCGGACCTGTTCTATCGAGTGCAGCAGTTCTCCGACAAACATCCGTCCATTCGGCGCCGCGTTGTGCGGTGGATTTAGCTTGATGTTGACTGTAACGGCCGACGTTGAGAAGCCGGTGCGCACAGCAAGAACGTTCGCGTAACTTCGGAGAAGTAGACCTGTTCCGATGAGCAGCAACACCACGAGAGCAACCTGCGCGACCACCAAGCCCTTTCCCGCCCGCTTTCCGTCTCCTGCGATTCCCCGGATTCCACCGGTCTTTAGAAGTTCTCCGGGATTAATTCGGGTTGCCGAGAGCGCGGGTAAAGTTCCAAAGAGGATGCTCGTCAGCACGGTCACTGAAACAAGGAAAGCCAGGACGCTGATATCCAACCTTGCATCCTGCATTCGAGGGACATCTCCGGGATCAAGTTTCAGAATTGCGCGCAAAAAAAGAAAGGCCAACCCGATACCAACGATGCCCGAGGTAGTGCTCAGCATCAAGCACTCCGTGAACATCTGACGCGCGAGGCGCATTCTGGGGGCGCCTAGCGAGGCACGCACGCCCAGTTCGTGCGCCCGGTCAGCGGCGCGCGCCAAAAAAAGACTTGCTGCATTCGCACATGCAATGAGCAGAACGAAGCACACTGCTCCCAGTAGAAGCCGCATCAGCGGTCTCACTGGACCAAGAGCAGTGTCAACAAACGGTTTGACTAGCGCACTCCATCCACGCATGTCTTCGGAATGCACCGAGTCTAGCCGCGACATGATCGTACTCATCTCCGTTTGCGCCTGTTCTAAGGTCGCACCTGGCTTCAAGCGAGCGATCGCAACGCCACCGAAATCCTCCCGATCTGCACTTTGTTCCGGAGTCAACGCGGAAGGCAACCAAACATCGGTCGTCTCGATGTGCCCGTTCCCGTGCGCAAGATCACTCTTGTGCGGGAATCCAAAGTCCGCGGGCGTT
>WNFW01005260.1_pt1 | contig 11063 bp, 6 predicted proteins | sample 5400131 | NCBI WGS metagenome assembly WNFW01 (sample SAMN13153362, study PRJNA577476) | soil metagenome | isolation source: 20 cm soil or saprolite under grassland replicate 1 | place: USA:California | collected 2016-06-15
GGATCTTTCGGATCGGGCGCACGAGCCAGTCGGTGAGCAAGTACGCCGGCCGGATCCAGCGGTTGTACTGGAACATCCCGAACCAGCTTCCCACGATGCGCACGATCAGCGCGCCGACGAGCAGGTAGTAGCCCCACACGACGATCAGCACGTACACGCCGCGCGCGCCGCCGTGGGCCGCGAAGTCGACGTCGCGGACTACTCCCGTAATCCACCGCGACAGCGCCAGGATGACCAGCCCCACGACCGCCGTCACGAGGACCAGCCACCACCCCGCGTTCACGGGGTTCCCCCCGCCGCGCACCAGCCGGCGCTCCACCGGCTTGATGAACGGATCGCTCACTCCGCGGCAGAAGCGGCCGAGCACCCCGAATGGCGAGACGATCTGCTGACGGACCAGCCACGACAATCCCCCCACCACGATGGCGAGGGCCACCAGGGCGACGACGGCGTAACGAAGGACGGGGAGGGTGCCGGGCACCTAGCGTCTGCGCGCGTACGTGCCCATGAGCTCCGCCTGCCCCACGACGTGTCCTTTCATGGCACGCACCACGTCCGCCTTCGTCGCCCCCCACTCGAGCGGGAGCACCGCGTCGAGCGCGTACAGCTTGAAGAAGTAGCGGTGCGGCTTGCCCGGCGGCGGGCAGGGGCCGCCGTAGCCGAGCTTGCCGAAGTCGTTGCGGCCCTGGAAGGTCCCTCCCAGCTGCGGGAGCGTTTCAGTCCTGGGGACATTCTCCGGCAGCGCGTCCAGCGTGGCCGTCTGATTGAAGAGGACCCAATGCACCCATGTGCCGGCGGGGGCGTCGGGGTCGTCGACGATGAGCGCGAAGGTCTTGGCCGCGGGCGGCGCCCCGCTCCAGGCGAGGGCCGGAGAGAGATCGGGCCCGTCGCAGGTGTGCTTGGCGGGAATCGCCGCGCCCGCGGCGAACGCGGGACTGATGAGGGTGAACGCCATGTTGGCCTCCGACGGGGCGCGGGCCGTGATCAGTCCCGTGACCTGGAGCTCCACCGCGTAGCCTTCGAGCCGCCTCGGCAGCCGCGCCGTCAGCTCGGGGCTGGAGTACGCTGCCATCACCTTGATGCACGGCGCGTCGCCGCATTGCCCGATGCCCACCCCCACGACGCCGGGGAGGAGCATCAGGGAGTCGCTGTGGGCGGCGAAGACCTGGGCGATGCGGCGGGGGCGCGTGGGCATCGGCTGCTGCGCCGCGGCGAGCGACCACAGCGCCGCGGCCCCGAGCGTCAGGGCCGCGGCGCGTCGCAGCGTCACACGTGACAGATGGTCGCGTTGAAGCGGGTGAGCACGTCGCCGATCGGGTTACCCACCGTCGTGCCGTCGGCCGTGCCCGCGAACAATAGCGCGACGGGGTTCGCGTCGGCGTCGTTCGTGACGATGAGCGAGCCGGAATCGCCCGCCTTGGAGATGCCGGAGGTCGTCACGACCTGGTTGACGAACCGGGCGACCCGGCCGCCGCCGTAGCCCACGGTCACCGTGACGTTGATCAACGCGATGCTGCCCGTCGTGAGGCCGGAGGTGCGGCCGACCTTCTGGATCGGCAGGCCCACCGAAGCTGCGATGACCGTGGTCCCGGGCGAGCCGTAGAAGCCGGCCGGTGTCGCGCAGGTGAGCGGCGTGCTGGTCGAGGCGATCGCGGCGTCGATGGTGTTGTCGGCGCCGGAGAAGTCGAGCGGCTGGAAGTCGGCGAGCGTGCCGAGCTGGCTCGCGGGCGTATCGTCGGCGCACCTCGGGTGGCTGTCGAAGCGGCCCGGCTGGACGATCACCTCACCGATCACGCCCGCGTTCTGGCGCGCGAACACGTGATTGTTGCTCAGCGCGTAGGTCTGCCCGCCGATGACCAGACCGGTGCCGAGCGTGCCCGCCGCGCACTCGAAATTGTTGCCGACCGATACCCCGTTGGGCACCGGCCGGATGAGTCTGGTGAGCTTGACGCGGCCTTGTGCGGAAGGCGCCTGCACCGCGGTGAGCGCCTGGAATTCGCCGGTCACGCGCACGGTGACGGGGACGTTCTCGAGGACGCCGGGGATGCCGGTCAGGTCGCCGGACTTCGTGAGCACGAAGATCACCGGCCGCCCCGCGGGGTCGAGCCCCGCGGGGTCGAGCCCCGCAGCCGTGCCGACGACGCCGGACAGCCGCAACAGCTGTGGCGTGTGCCGGTCCTGCACCTGCATCACGGCCGCCAAGGCGCCTTGCAACGGCGTCACCTTCCGCGCGGCCGGACTGGTGGGCTGGTCGGAGCACGCCGCAACCGCGATGGTGAACAGGACGATTCCGAATGGCAACGAACGCTTCATGGGGTTACCTCGCAGCAGGGGTGCGACGTCTAGTATAACGCCTCTCGCACGATGCGTGCCTGCTCCGCCTGATGGGCGGCCGGATACCCTTCGGCGGGACTCGCGCGCTCCGGCCGCGAGACATCGCTGATCGCGACGCTGGCCGGCGCCAAGTCGCGGAACTTGGGGAGCAGGAACTTGCGCGCGCCCATGTTGCGCGGCTCCTCCTGTACCCACACGATCTCCTTCAAGTTCGGGTAGCGCGCCAGGTACTCGCCGATCTCGGCGGCGGGGAACGGATACAAGAGCTCGAGGCGGCCGATGGCGATGTGCGGCGTCTCCGCACGACGGGGAGAGGCGAGCAGGTCGTAATACACCTTGCCGCTGCACATCACGAGCCGCGTCACCTTGTCGCGCTCCGGCCGCTCGGCGTCCCACAACACGTGGCGGAAGCGGCCCGCCACCAGGTCGTCGAGCCGCGACGTCGCGGCCGGCAGCCGCAGCAGGCTCTTCGGCGTCATCACCACCAGCGGCCGCATCTCCGCGTGCCGCGCCTGGCGGCGCAGCAGGTGGAAGTACTGCGCCGGCGTCGTGCAGTTGGCGACGCGGATGTTGCCCTCGGCGCCCAGGGCGAGGAAGCGCTCGAGACGGCCGCTCGAATGCTCCGGCCCCTGGCCCTCGTAGCCGTGGGGCAAGAGCAGCGTGAGCCGCGAGGTCTGCCCCCACTTCGCGAGCCCCGAGAAGATGAACTGATCGATGATCACTTCGGCGCCGTTGGCGAAGTCGCCGAACTGCGCTTCCCACAAGACCAGCGCCTCGGGGGCCGCCACCGCGTACCCGTACTCGAATCCCAGACATGCGAACTCCGAGAGCGGGCTGTTGTGCAGCTCGAACGGCGCCTTGGCGCCAGGGAGATGCTGGATCGGCGCCCAACGGACGCCGTTCTGCGCGTCGTGCAGGACCAGGTGCCGCTGGCTGAAGGTGCCGCGCTCGGTGTCCTGGCCGGTCAGGCGAATCGGCACACCCTCGGTGAGCAGCGACGCGAACGCCAGCGCTTCCGCGTGCGCCCACTCCATGCCGCCCTCGGCGCCGATCGTCTCCCGCCGCCGGTCGAGCTGCTTCTTGAGCTTGGGGTTCACCGTGAACCCGGCCGGCACCGCGAGCAACTGCTCGTTCAGACCCAAAAGTACCTCGGCCGCGACCGCCGTGTCGGGCTCGGGCGCCTCCTGTCGCACGATGCGCTGCGGCTCCGCCGCGCGCTCACCGCCGCCGCCTTTGCCGAGCCTGGCCTTGAGGCCCTGCTGGACCTCGGTCAACCGCTGGTAGGCGGCCTCGGCGTCGGCCGCGGCCTGCGCCGCGTCCACGACCCCCGCGCCGGCCAGCTGCTCGGCGTACTTCTGCCGCACCGGAGACGTCTTGCGGATGCGCTCGTAGAGGATCGGCTGCGTGTACGCCGGCTCGTCGGCTTCGTTGTGGCCCCAGCGCCGGTAGCCCACCACGTCGATCACGACGTCGGCGTGGAACTTGTCGCGGTACAGCATCGCGAACCGCACCGCCGCGAGGCATGCCTCGGGGTCGTCGGCGTTCACGTGGACGATCGGCGCGTCGAAGCCCTTGGCGAGGTCGCTGGCGTAGTCGGTCGAGCGGCCCTCCTTGGGATCCGTCGTGAAGCCGACCTGGTTGTTGGCGATGAGGTGGATCGTGCCGCCGGTCGTGTAGCCCGGCAGCCGCGCGAGGTTGAACGTCTCGGCGACGACGCCCTGCGCCGCGAACGCGGCGTCGCCGTGGATCAGCACGGGCACCGCGCCGCGCGCGTCCAGCGGCGGCGGCGTGGTGGCCGTGCCGCGGTCGGTCTGCTCGGCGCGCGCCCGGCCCTCGACCACCGGGTTCACCGCCTCGAGGTGGCTGGGGTTGGGCGACAGCGACACGTTGACCGACTTGCCGCCGGGCGTCTGGTAAACGCCGTGGGCGCCGTGGTGGTACTTCACGTCGCCGGTGCCGCCCTCCGGGGTCAGCGTCTCCTCGACGTGCAGGCCGCCCTCGAACTCGGCGAAGATCGTCTCGTAGGGCAGCCCCACGACGTGGGCGAGAACGTTGAGGCGGCCGCGGTGCGCCATGCCGAGCACGACGTCGCGGGCGCCGCTGTCGGCCGCCAGCTCGACGGTGAGGTCGAGCATCGGCACCAGGACGTCGAGTCCCTCGATCGAGAACCGCTTCTGGCCGAGGTAGGCCTTGTGGAGGAAACGCTCGAGCGTTTCGACGGCGGTGAGCCGGGCGAGCAGCTGCTTGCGGTCGTCGGCGCTCAGGGGCTTGCGGTGCTCGCCGGACTCGATCACCTGGCGCAGCCACACGCGCTCGACGTGGCTGCCGATGTGCTCGACCTCGTAGGAGATGGTGCCGCAGTACGTCGCCCGCAGGGCCGGCAGCGCCTCGGCGAGCGTGGCGCCGGGGACGTAGATGCGCAGCACCTCGGCGGGGATGCGCGCCATGATCTCCGGCGTGAGCCCCAGGGGACCCGGGTCCAGGGCCGGATCGCCGGGCGGCTCCGAGCCCAATGGGTCGAGCCGCGCGGCCAAGTGGCCGAAGTTGCGGTGGGCGCGGACGAGGGCCATCGCGGCGGCGACGGACCGTAACTCATCGGGAGACGAGACACGGGACACGGGAGACGTCGGCGCTCCTGAGACCACGTTTCCCGTCTCCCGTGTCACGTTTCCCGTCACTCCCAGGCTCTCCGCTACCGTTTCGTAGAACCGCTCCTCCCCCTGCAACAACGCGTCCACCCTGCGCAGAAACATCCCCGACTCCGCGCCCTGAATGATGCGGTGGTCGTAGGTGCTGGTGATCGTCATGACCTTCGCGCCCGCCACGTCGCGGATCGCGCCGGTGGCGATGATCGAGCCCTGGCCCTTCATCAGCCGCGGCACGCTCGCCACCGTGCCGATGGTGCCCGGATTGGTGAGCGTGATCGTCGCGCCCTGGAGGTCGTCGGGGAGGATCTTCTGCGTCCGCGCTTTTTCGACCAGCGTCTCATAGCGCGCGTGGAACGCGGCGAAATCCATCGCCTCGGTGTGCTTGATCACGGGGACGAGGAGCCCGTGGCTGCCGTCCTTGCGCTCCACATCGACCGCCAGGCCCAGATGCACGCCCTGCGGATCGAGGCGCTGCGGCTTGCCGTCCACCTCCTGGAACGCGTGGGTCATCACCGGGAACTGCTTCGCCGCCAGCACCAGCGCGTAGCCGATCAGATGCGTGAACGAGATCTTCTTGCCGCTCGCGGCGAGCTGGGCGTTCAGCGCTTTGCGCCGCGCGTCGAGCACCGCGACCGCCACGTCGCGGAACGACGTCGCGGTCGGGACCGACAACGACTCGGTCATGTTTTGAACGAGCCGGGCCGCCGGGCCCGTGATCGGCGTGAGACCGGGAGACGGGACACGGGAAACGGGAGACGTGGGCTCCGCACGGACCGGGCTTTCCGTTTCCCGTTTCACGTTTCCCGTTTCCCGCAGCACTTCATCGCGACTTGACTGGATCACCGGCAGGTCGGTCAGGTGACCGTTATCAAACAGTTGCCGCCACTCCTCCGGGACGGAGGCGGGATCGCGCAGGTACTGCTCGTACATCACCTGCACGAACGCGGCGTTGTTGGTGCCGAAGACGAAAGAACTCACGCGGGAAAGATAATCGGTCGCGGAACCGCTGACGTCTGACGTCAGATGTCTGCAGTCAGCGGTATATTGGCGAGCATGAAACGCTTGGCGCTGCTGGGCCTCACGTTCGCCGCCGCGACGGCTCCGCTGTCCGCGCAGGATCTCTTCACCCGCGTCGTGACCCGCATCGCCAAGACGCCCAACACGGGCGTCGGGGTCTTCTACCGGCGCCTCGATCGCCCCGACTCGCTGCTCGTGGACGCCGGGCATCGGTTCCATGCGGCGAGCACCATGAAAGTCCCCGTGATGATCCAGGTGTTCCGCGACGCCGACGCGGGAACGTTGCGCCTGGGCGACAGCCTCACGGTGGTCAACGAGTTCCATTCGATCGTCGACGGATCGCCCTACCAGCTCGACAAAGCCGACGATTCCGACAGCTCGCTGTACTTGCGCGTCGGTCAGAAGGCAGCGGTGGGGGACCTGCTCGAGCTGATGATCACCGTGTCCAGTAACCTGGCGACGGACATCCTGATCGAGCGGGTCGGGGCGGCGCGGGCCAACGCCACGGCGCACGCCCTCGGCGCCGACTCGATCCTGGTGCTCCGCGGGGTGGAGGACGGCGTCGCCTACCGCGCGGGCCGCAACAACACCACGACGGCGCGCGACCTGGGCGTCCTGCTCGCGGCGATCGCCGAGCACCGCGCCGCGTCGCGCGTCGCGTGCGACTCGATGCTCGCGATTCTCGGTCGCCAGCATTTCACCGAGGGGATCCCCGCGGGGCTGCCGCCGGGCGCGCGCGTCTATCACAAGACGGGATGGGTGGGGCAGGTGGTCTACCACGACGCGGCGTACGTGGAGCTACCCTCCCCGGATAGGCGCCGCTACGTGCTCGTCGTCACGACGGGTGGGATTCAGCTGGATACGGCCGCGTATAACCTTGTTGCGGATGTGTCCAGAATTGTTGCGGCAGGCGTGCGCTGATGCGGTGATCCCCGGGCTTTCGCCCGGGGTCAGTCCTGCTTCCAATCATCCCCAAGGACCTTCCATGCGACCCTATGTCGTTCTTCTCATGGTGCTCTGCGTTGCCCCCATTGCCGCCCAACAGCGCCCCGTCGTCACCGCCGACGACTACGCCCGCGCCGAGCGGTTCCTGGGCTACAACACGACGCCGCTGGTGTTCGGCGTCGGCGTGCGGCCCACGTGGCTCGCGGACGGGGGGGGGCGCTTCTGGTACCGTATCGCGATCCCCCAGGGCTTCGAGTACGTGCTCGTTGATCCGCAGAAGCGCACGCGGGCGCGGCTGTTCGATCACGCCGCGCTCGCCGCGGCCCTGTCGCGCGCCGCCGACACCACCTTCGAGGCGTTCCACCTGCCGTTCACACAGCTCGACCTCGCCGCGGACGGGAAGTCCATCGCGTTCGACGTCGCCGCTCGGCATTGGACGTGTGACCTCACTGTGGGGGGCACGCGCTGCACCGCGGCGCCGCGCAAGGAGCCCCCGCGCAACGGCGTGTTCTCGCCCGACTCGAGCCGCGTCGCGCTCATCCGCGACAACAACCTGTGGGTGCGCGAGATCGCGAGCGGGCAGGAGACGCAGCTCACGACCGATGGCGCGAAAGACTTCGGTTACGCGACCGACAACGCCGGCTGGGTGCGCAGCGACCGGCCGGTGCTGCTGTGGTCCCCCGACTCCAGGAAGATCGCCACGTTCCAGCAGGACGAACGCGGCGTGGGGCAGATGTACCTGGTGCAGAGCCGGGTCGGCCACCCGGTGCTGGAGCAGTGGAACTATCCGCTCCCGGGCGACAGCGTGATCACCACGATCCAGCGGGTGGTGATCGATCTCGCCGGGCCCAGGGTCGTCCGGCTCCAGATGCCCGCCGACCAGCACCGCTCGACGATCTGCGACCACGTGTTGTGCGGTGGCCGCTGGGCGGACGTCGAATGGAGCCCGGACGCCTCCCGCCTGGTGTTCGTCTCCACGTCCCGCGACCACAAGAAGGAACAGCTGCGCAGCGCCGACGCCGCCACCGGTGCGGTGCGCGACGTGTTCGCCGAATCGACCGCGACGCAGTTCGAGTCGGGGTTCGGGCGTGTCAACTGGCATGCGTTGTTCGCCACGCACGAGCTGATCTGGTACTCCGAGCGCGACGACTGGGGCCACCTCTATCTCTACGACCTGGAGACCGGGCGCCTGAAGAACCGCATCACCGGCGGCCCGTGGACGGTGCTGCAGGTGCTGCGCGTGGACGAAACCACCCGGACCATCTGGTTCACCGCCGCGGGGAAGGAGCCCGGCGATCCCTACTTCCGGCACCTCTACAGCGTGCGGCTCGACGGCACTCGGCTCACGTCGCTCACTCCGGAGGACGCCGACCACGACGTCACCCTGGCGCCGAACGGGCGCTGGTTCGTGGACAGCTACTCACGGCCCGACGTGCCGCCCGTCACGCTGCTGCGCGACGCCACGGGGAGGACGCTGCTGACGCTGGAGCGCGCCGACATCTCGCGGCTCCAGGCCGCGGGCTGGAAGCCGCCGATCCCCATCACGGTCAAGGCCCGCGACGGCAAGACCGATCTCTACGGGCTCCTGTACCGGCCCACGCACTTCGACTCCACGGCGAAGTACCCGATCGTGAACCACGACTATCCCGGCCCGCAGACCGGGAGCGTGGGGGGCCGCAGCTTTTCGGCGGCGCGCGGCGACGCCCAGGCGCTCGCCGAGCTGGGGTTCATCGTCGTGGAGATCGACGCCATGGGGACGCCGCTGCGCTCGAAATCCTTCCACGACGCCTATTACGGCAACATGGGCGACAACGGCATCCCCGATCAGATCGCCGGGATGCGCGAGCTGGCCCGGCGCTACCCGTGGATCGACCTCGACCGCGCCGGGATCTACGGCCACTCCGGCGGCGGCTACTCCTCCGCGGACGCGATCCTGCGCTACCCCGACTTCTTCAAGGTCGCGGTCTCCGAGGCGGGGAATCACGACCAGCGGGAGTACGAGGACGACTGGGGGGAGCGCTACCACGGCCTGCTCGTCCGCAGCCCCGACGGCACCAGCAACTACGACGACCAGGCGAACCAGAACCTGGCCAAGAACCTCCGCGGCAAGCTGCTGATCGCCTACGGTACCGCCGACAACAACGTGCCGCCCTACAACTCGTTGCTGCTGGTGGACGAGCTGATCCGGGCCAACAAGGACTTTGACCTCCTGGCCCTCCCCAACCGCCGCCACGGCTTCGGCAACGAGCCGTACATGATCCGGCGGCGCTGGGATTACTTCGTACGCAACCTGCTGGGCGCCGAACCTCCCGCCTACGAGCTGCACCCGCCTGTAGCGCGCTAGGAACCCACCAACCCCGGGCGCCAGCCCGGGGGGTTCGCCGCGCCGGGAACCTTAGTGACGTCCGATTCATTAAGTACACAAGCCTATGACGATCGGAACACGCTGGCGAACCTTGGCGCTGTACAGCACCGAGCTGCGAGTGGCCCGGGCGTTGTTTGACCACCTGGTCGGTTTGGACCCCGGTGCCGTGCGGCTCGCCCAGATGATCGCCTCCTTGTTGCCGCGCCGCAGGGTGGCTCCGGCCGATCGCTGAGCGCTGTTTGTCGATTTGGGACCCAGCCAGACGACAATACGCAGGATCCGACGCTTCACCCTTTTCGTAACACTCTAGGAGAACGAGGTATGCCGAGCCTTTTCCAGACGAGTAACCGCAGCTGGCTCCGGTCGGCCGTGTTGCTGCTGACCCTGGTGGTGACCGGCACCGTGCTGGCGGCGTGGAAGCACGCCTCCATCCGCAGAGCCGATGCGGCGGCAGCCACCCAGCCTGAACCGATGGCCTCCATCACGTCGGCCGTGGCGCAGCAACGCCTGTATCGGCCGACGGCGACGGCGATCGGGACCGTCCTGGCCCTGAACTCGATCACCCTGCGCAACGAGCTGCCGGGGACGGTCCACGAGGTCATGCTCACCCCCGGACGCATCGTCGAGGCCGGCACGATCCTGGTCGCCCTCGACGTCTCCGTGGAGGAGGCGGACTTGGAGGCCGAGACCGCCCAGGCCGACCTGGCTTCGACGACGCTCGCCCGGGTGGAGCGCCTGCGCGAGGCCCAGGCAGCGTCGGAAGAGGAAGTCGAGCAGGCCCGTGCGGCGCGCGACGTCGCCACCGCGCAGATCGCCCGCACCCGGGCCATCATCGCGCGCAAGACGATTCGGGCGCCGTTCCGGGCCCGCGTCGGCCTGTCCGACGTCCATTCCGGCCAGTACCTGAACGAAGGCACCGAGCTCACCACCCTCCAGGGGGTGGACGCCGCGGCCAACGTGGACTTCACCGTGGCCCAGGACGTCGCGTCCGCGCTGCGCCCGGGCCAGGCCGTCGCTGTCTACGCCGCGGAGGACGAGCATCCCATCGAAGCGCGCATCGTCGCCGTGGACGCCCGCATCGATCCGCTGACCCGCAACGCTCTGGTGCGCGCCCGCATTCCGCGCCGCGCCCCGTCGCCTGGCGCCTCCGTGCGCGTCGAGGTGCCTGTGGCGCCGCCGACGTCGGTCGTCGCGGTGCCGGTGAGCGCCCTGCGCAAGGGACCGGGCGGCGACCACGTCTTCCTCATCGCCCCGGATTCGTCTGGCAAACCCCGCGTCCACGACCAGCCGGTGCAAAGCGGCACGATGGTCGGCGACGAGATCCTGATCCTGAGCGGGCTCACCGCCGGCCAGCGCGTCGCCACGTCCGGATCCTTCAAGCTGCGCGAGGGCGAGCTGGTCGCCGTCGCGGGCGATTCCCTTCGCTAGTCGGATACGTCAATGCGCTCTGTGACCGATACGTTCATCAAGCATCCCGTCCTGGCGGTGGTCGCCAACCTCGTCATCCTCCTCGTGGGATGGCGGGCGGTGAGCACGCTGCCGGTGCAGCAGTACCCCAAGATCGAGAGCTCCTCGGTCGTCATCACGACGGTGTACTACGGCGCCAGCGCCGAAACCGTCCGCGGCTTTCTCACGACGCCGATCGAACACGCGGTGTCGGCGATCGGCGGCGTCGATTACGTGGAGTCCACGAGCCGCGCCGGCGTCAGCACCATCACGGTGCACCTGAAGCTCAACCACAACACCACCGCGGC
>WNFW01003378.1_pt1 | contig 11062 bp, 6 predicted proteins | sample 5400131 | NCBI WGS metagenome assembly WNFW01 (sample SAMN13153362, study PRJNA577476) | soil metagenome | isolation source: 20 cm soil or saprolite under grassland replicate 1 | place: USA:California | collected 2016-06-15
AATTGATATATCTTCTCCGCCGTATTGCCGTCCCCAAGTGATCACGAGGCAAATCTCTCTTTCTGCCTAGCATGAAGCGTGAAGCATTAACGCAATATAGCGAATTACATAGGTTTTAACGTGACCCTGCTGAACCCGGGCCACTTCGGATGAGGAAGCTCAGAGATCGATCCTTCTCCGCGTTCAGTAGAGTACATTGCACACACCCAATGCCGCTCAGGCGATGGGGTTTCCGGTCTCTGCGATCCTTCGGCTTGTATATTATATAGATCTGCAGCCTTGCAAAGCCGTCTCCATAAGAAAAGGGAGACAAGACATATAATCCAAAATAAATTACGCCTCGAAATCTGCAGCATTACATCCTCTAAAATTTGGAGAAGCAGGCATGCCCTCCAGCTGTGCCCATCTAACTGGATGTCGGACACGGATACTTACCAGACCTCCACGCCCCTGAAGAGACTCAAGCGTAGCAGGGCATGCGATCGCAAGTTACCACCTTTTTTCTCCGCTATGAGACTCTATGAGACTTTAACAGTGGTGGACTCGCTAACCCCTACTGTACATCCTGTCCAATAAGTTGAACATGCGTCCGATCCAACTACTTAAACATGCGCCTGCCCAAATTGAACATGGATCATGTTCAAATTGAACAGGACTCATGTTCAAATTGAACATGATCCATGTTCACGTAGTTGGATCGGACGCATGTTCAACTTATTGGACAGGTGTATGTTCACGTAGTTGGATCGGATGCATGTTCAAATTGAACAGGTGTATGTTCACGTAGTTGGATCGGACGCATGTTCACGCAGTTAGATCGGGCGCATGTTCAACTTTATGAACAGGTGCATGTTCAATATATTAAACCAGGCGCATGTTCACCGTCATTAAACAGGATGCATGTGGAATAATATCTCCAACCACATTTCCAGCAGTAGAGCATTGCAGCACTCGTCGAAATGATGTCTGACAAGATGCTGCCAGAGGTGCGCTAGATATATGTGCAAAGTAACACTACGCACTTCATATGAATGTAACTCCAAATAAATGAAAGGAAGTACAAGAGATACCAAAATTGTAGCAACGTGTAATCTGTAAGCTGTAAAGCGGATGCACTGGCAATTAAGTCGTAAGACCGTAATATAAGAAGTGCCAGTATCATAGTCCATGACGTCCACATCCCCAACGCTGCAGCAGCCATTATCGCTGTGCCATCGCCGAACCCTATTGACCGCCACCAAACTGTTTCATACCATTTCCAGTAAGCTTAGAGATGGAAAAATGGATTGGAGGAGCTTATTACCAGCGGCCTATTCACCATCATATCCGTCTTTCTTTGCTTCTTATCACCACGGACAATAGAAGGCTGTCGGTACTCCTCAGCGTACTCCACATTCAACTTCCGCTTCCTTGACGGAGTGATTGGTCTTCCCCCCTTGCTCAACTTACTGCCAGATCCTGTAGAATTGCAATGCTTAGCGATGTGTCCAAAGCCTGCTTAACAATGTATTTCAGGAGTTAGGCCTTATATGTAACGGATAACGATGGGAATGAGCCCTGGTATGACACAATCGCAGATAGAGAAGCATCAATGTCTTCCGTTATGTTTGTGTGTTTGCAAAGCCAGATGAGAAGGCCATGGATGAAAGAAGAGTAGCCCTGCACTTGAAGAAATCGTAGCAATAACAGGGATGATTACCTGTTGTATCGTTTCTTGTGATATTAGCATTTGGTTGAGGCTTGTATAGCTTGTCTGAGTGCGGCTTCTTCACATTTAGTGTTGTCGTGCTACTGCTAGATGACTGTCGCTAGAATACACACCGATATTGATATTGTTAGCTATGTCTTGATCGTAAGTATAACAATTGTAGTAGTTACCTTGCTAGCTGACATGGATAGCTCTTGTACAGTCGATTGTAAACGTGGTGACTGATTATGTAGAATTACAAACATCAGTACAGATTTAGGTGTCTTCTATCAAAGCGTTCGAACATTGAGAGGAGGTTAAATGTAGGATTACTTACTTTCCTGCAAGCAGTTTGAGCTTTTGACGCCTGCTAGATTTGAAAGGAAGGCGTTAGAACGGATCGCTCTGCAAGAGGTTCTAAGTGCAGTAGGATAACTTGATGGTTATTGAATATAAAAGAAATTGGCGTAAGTTTCGGAACGTTCAGCCCAGTTGTCAGGATAAAATTCAGCATTAAAAGAGAAAGCAATTTGTACATTAACTCACTTGATATATCATGGCTTGTGCAGCAGCATGCTCTTCAGCCTCAGGGCTAAGCTCGTCACGCTGGCAAAATTCAGTAAGTAAAAGATATCTATTTATGAGAAGGGGTCTGGAGAAGAGTAGGAAGATTCACCTCATCAAAGAAACTCACAACAGCTTTTCCACGTCCAGCAACACGCTCCAGAAACTTGACATAATCTTGGTGATCACTAAGAGCTATCTTCTGTGTATCATTGCCAATAGTGTACTGAACGATTGCTTTATCTTCTGGTGGTGCTGCATCTCCGTGTAGAGCACGCACTCGCCTCATCCACTCTTCGAAACGGATACCAGTGTTCATCATAGTAGAAGAACCACTGTCAGCAGCAGACATCTTGTAAGCAATGTTAGCTGATTTGTTTAGAGTCAGGTCAGTGGACTTGAATGGAGGCTTCTTCGCTGGTGTAAGGATGGATTCGGCATTTCCGTCCTAAAGGAAGAAATGGTTAGTGATACATGCAGATATGTAGCAAATAGAAGAACGCAAGGTTTCAAGGGAACCAGATGCAAAGGGAAAGTACTAGGTAATCTGCTGTATCTGTTTCCGAAAGCTTGCATGGTTCTTTACCAGCTGGACCTGACAGATCACGTTTGTTCCTCGCTACATGCTTCTTCCACCAAAGATAACCTGCCATATCCTCCGAAGTTGGGTTGTATTGTGAAGCTATACTATCTGCAGAGATAGAAGCCGTCGCTACATAAACAATCAGTCTTGAGCAATTGTGCTTAAATGACAGGTAAGTTATGAAGATTATATTAACTACCTGCAGCAGGCTTCGTCATCTTTTTCCAAGTCTCCGTCTTACCTGCGTTTTGGGCATGAGAGGTTGGCTTCCCAATCACAACATGCTGACGACCACCAGAGGTTTTGAGAGGAGGAGGAGTACACGATGCTGTGTCTCGCCTCAAGCTATGCTGGCTGCAGCCATCTCTTTCGGCTTCTCCGTGCTGCCATTGTAAGTCTGTAATTAAAATTAGATTAAAGACTCCCAGACAGCTATATAGTGCCGACAATGTCATAACTTACTTTGCTCCCGTTCCTCAAAGTCTTCCTTGTCTGAATTCAAAGCGTCATCCATATACGCTTCTTTCGCCTCAGCATGCCTTTCAAACTTCCTCTGTTCACGGAGTTTGAGTCGCTTTAATGCAGCCTTTTCTTTGTTATTCTCACGGCGTACTTTATTGCGGAATATGATACGGAGAAGTTCCTCGCAGGTATTGTAATCCCACCAAGGCCCATAGCGCTTGCTCATCTTCCAAGATGCACGCTTGATAGCTGGACGCATAACAGTCTCATAGTTATAGTCATCAAACTTTGAACGTGACAAATCAATAGGAGTAGTTGGATGACATGTGAAGAGCCCAGCAAACTCTTTATTGATCTCTGTTTTTGCTGATCGACCGTAAATTTTAAGGCAATCGTAAATACCCTCCCTTGCTGCTTTATCTTTATCATTCCACCTCTTCCTACGGGCTTTGGCACGTTCTTCTTTGTCAAGAAGCTTCCTGAAGCGATCGAAATTGAGTTCATGATTTGCACTACCTTCCTGATCCTCTTCCAATAAATTATGATCATTACTGCTGGCGAATCTATCCTTGTAACAATTCTGGCCATTTTGAAAGGTCTCTTGCACGTTGTGATGTTCTGAATCTGTGTCCTGTTCACCAGTAGAAAATTGTCTTGGGGGAGAGGTCTGCATTGTGGGACTGAAGAGCTGTCTCATTGGTGAAGATTGCTGCGTTTTCGAGGAAGCATTTTGATCTCCCTGATAAGAGGATTTATCTCCACTGAGTGAAGGAGATGTTTCGGATATTTGAGGGAAAACTGTTTGGAAGAAAGCCTGAGTTTCCGTTCCACCAACTGTGATAGCTGTGTTATCTCCTTGACTTAATATATTCTCCTTGTTGCTGTTGGCGGGTTGTTGAAGATCTGCATAGTGCTTGTGAGCTTGTACTAAATTTAACCATGACTATTAGCATGTGGATGAGGAATCTTAAGAATAACTCTACTAGTATAAAATACTGACCTTGAGTTGAGCTGAAGTTAGAAAGGATTTGCACCGCTTGTGTCTCAACCCCTGGAATCTGAGTGTCCTTGGGCTTGTAGATGGGTTTTGAATAAGGAACGAGTTCATCTTCCTCAAGCAATGCGTCTTCCTCCTCTGAACTTGGATCATCATCGTCACCAGGGTCAGTGTGGTATTCATCATTGGAAATATTACTATCTTTGCTCAGAATGTGAGCAATTTCATTGCATTCCTCAGCAATTCTGACTACCTGTTTATAACCACCCGAGTTGGCCTGTAAATGGCCACCGAAAGCTCTAGTTGACTGGGGAGATTGATCATCCAGTATTGGCGGAAGCTCAGGATCATGCTCCGAGTCGCTTATCCTTACATGGCTAGTATTGACAAACTGATTGGTAAATCCACCAGTAGGTTTTGGTCTGTCTGTGTATTGGGATCTGTACATTATGAATATTCGAATCTGCAGATGTGTATTGATGTCCTAAAGTCTCAAGCGAGTAGAGTTAGAAATGCTTACCAGAACAATACTAGCTATCTTAACAATAGCATTCATTCTGAATACTCAGAAAAGATGAAACGACGGAAATGTTAGTACAGGATAACCACAAGTACGCACCTAAGGTTGCTTCCAGTCTAAGAGGTCTCCCCTGGATATTTGAATTCTGTAGCTCTTTCAGGCCTGTAGGCTTTAAAACAGTGCTTCTGTAAAGGACGGTCAAAGGATGAAGTAGTTAAGCTGACATGAAGTAATAGTTCACTAAATGTAATTATGTAGATTAAATACTGAGTTGTTGCTTAAGGGCTCGGAAAGAAGCCATAGTCTAGAGAGTATGTCTATGTATTATACGTACCAGACACACGTATCTATGTATCATACGTACCAGACACGCATGTCTATGTATTATACGTACCAGACACGCGTGTCTATATATCATACGTACCAGACACGCGTGTCTATATATTATACATACTAGACACGCGTGTCTATATATTATACATACTAGACACGCGGATACATTGGTTCAATGGCTCACAATATTGTGAGCTTCATGATAACGCGGTCCTATAATTGTTCAAAGGTCTATATGATAGGCTGCATGGCTTACTGTCATGTAACACGATCCAAAGACCTATTTGAAGATGGGCTGGCTCTAAGAAACTTTAATATATACAATATAACGCAAAAGGCCAATCAGGTGGGCTGTATAGCAAACTGTCTCGTAACACGGTCCAAAAGGCTGCGTAACAAACTATCCTATAATGTGACGAAAAGGCCAATAAGATGACTTGTAGGACAGACTAACCTGCAACACGGTTGCAAGACAATTGTTATTCAGTTTAGGCAGCTGGGCTATTGTGGAGCAGAATCATAGCTAGTTTTAATTATACATAAGATGTCATCAATACGGTCACAAATAGTTATCTTCATGGCTATCTCTATCATCATTTCCGTCATTATCTCTTCAGCGTTCAGCTGTCACAGGGCCTATTTTCAGCTAAGCATGGCTCGGACAATCCGATATTTGATATATGCACTGCCATGATGTTTGACTCTCTATATAGTGGCAGTGCCTTAGTGGCGTAAATGTAAGCACGTGACATGCCAACGCGCTGCAAATTGTTGTTATTCCGCGTGAACTATGATGACTAAGTGATGTCCGCCACCGAAGCACTGCCACCTGGAAAGTCAAACACCATGGCGGTGCCTATCGTGATACTAGTGACTCACTCCGGTCTGCCTGTATGGGAGCCGGAGAGACCTTGTGAGGTAACTATTGAGGCATTGATAAGGCATTGACAAAGGTGTTGATTCGGTGATGATCACAGGCTCTTGCGTAAGGCATTTTGTATTTATAGTTCGCCTGACGCGTGTACTATATTAGGCCTCTGATTGACCCGTCGTTTTGACAACAACAATCGCCAGAAATCAATTCATACGATCTAATTCGAGCTCTAACATTACCCTGGCCAATTACATAACCTATTTTCCACACAAATTGCAAGAGACTTAATCACAGCGAATTCTCCTATATAATTTAATCAATTTACCAGATTTCAACATTGACAGACAAGCGAACAGCATTTCTAGCCTTTAGTCTTCCAGTCCTCTTCAGCACCTTAATACCAGATTCTAAACACGATCAGACAGACCCTCACTCTCTTGTTAGTAAAATAACACTCCTCCCAATCTGCAGCTAACTGACTTTAGAAATTGTTGAAGACGTATCTAGACAGCTAGCATATCCAGAAAACATGAGTTGGCGTCAGCGTCAACGAGGTCGTTCACAGTCACCGGTTGCAGACTTACATCATGATGAAACCTTTTCACGCACCACCAATCGCTTCACCCAAAGATATAAGTATGATTATGATGAGCAGGCTGCTAAAGCAGAGCTACAATCTGAATCATTACGTTTTGCATCACCTGAGCCTGGGTTGGAAGGATACTTTACCGATTATAATAATTCAGAAATAGAAGAGATGGACGAGACCGAGGACTGTATCAGATTATTGTCGCCAGAATATGACGATTCCATGGAGAGAGAAGAGGCAATGCGATGGGCCAAATCTCCTAACTTTGAACTGGAAGCTCGAGACATAACTGAAGATCTTGAAGCGTTACAAGACGATATCTTCAAGGTACCACAACACCAGCACTCACCAGCTTTCGTCTCTCGTGAAAACAGCGTTCTACAGATATCTTCTACAACAACTCCACAGCAAGATGACCCATCCCTCATATGTCAAAGCCTTCAAGATGATACATTGCACACGCCATCTCGAGAACATCACATTCCTGAAAAGCTACTAGTACCCCTTCCAGCAGTCACCTCCAAACTATTAAAGCTCACATCATCTATTCCTCTCGCAGTTATTCCAGATTTAGTTTCAGAAGAGAGTGAAGGCCCAAGCGATCCTACAATGGAGGAACACAATAACTTTTTAATTCCGCGACAGTACGGCGACAATATCCTCACAAATAGTATGAGAAAAACGGGTCTAGTTGATAGTGAATCAGAATCAGGAGGATCAGATGACGAATATGGCCTTTACGACGAACCTGCAGAGGAAGACATAAGGAGGTGGAATCTTGAAGAGGACAGAGATGAGAGGATTAGCCATTGGATAGAAGGTGCTCAGGGCGTTTCTCCTCAGCTTCAATATCAAACCAGAAATGACTTTAATTACAAACAGCCGAAAAGAGTACTAAGCTTCAAGGAGCTTAGAAGCCTTGCCCTTTTTGATACCTTTGTTGAGTACTCGGTCACTCGTGACACTCATAAAGCATATATTGATATCATGAATGCTTCGGAGAGTGGCAGGGATAGGAAGGCATGGGATTCCAGAACTACTCAAAACTTCATCAACAACTTGACAAATATGGAGCCGGAAGTTTACGACTGTTGCATCGAATCATGCATGTGCTACACGGGTAAATATGCATCTTTACAAGCCTGTATTATCTGCCAGAAACCGCGCCATGTTAAAGGCAAACCACTCAGTTCTTTTACATACATACCTCTTATTCCACATTTGAAACTACAGTATTCGGACGCACCTAGGGTAAAAACATTGACGACATACCGTGAAGCAGTAATCAAGAAAGGAAAGGAGGACGATACATTTTATGACTGGTGGAACGGACAACTATATAAGACTCTGAAGGAGCAGCGAGGATTATTTTCTGAGAAGAATGATCTTGGTTTCCTCTTCTCAACAGATGGTGTGCGGCTGTTCAAAAGTCGGACAACATTTGAGTCTTGGCCATTGATGCTTATTAACTTTAACTTACCTCCGGACGAAAGATACAAGATAGAAAATATACTACTTTGTGGTCATATACCCGGTCCAAAGGCTCCGACACTCATCGATTCATTCTTTGAACCTTTAGTGCAAGAGTTCGAGACTCTCCAACAAGGTATTACTGCCTGGAATGCCCTTACACAATCCGACTTTACGCTTCGAGCGCACATTATCATGATAGGCGCAGACTCCAGAGCTCGAGAAAAGATCCTCCATACTAGTGGGACTGGTGCATACAGATACTGCCCATACTGCTGGGCATTCGGAATTCAAACTGCTAGTGTCTACTGTCCATTTACGCGACCTGATATCACCTTAGTACCACCTAGAAACAAGTTCGTTCCTCCAGAGTTCACTAATATATCTTTTCAAAACCCAATCCTGCGGAATGATGCCGAATGGAAGAAAATAGTGGATCACCTGGAGGAATTTCCGGAGGATGAGGAATTCATCCACAATACAGGCCTGAAAGCGCGAAGCATATTCTCTAGGTTAAGCTCTATCATCTTTCCGTTAAGCTTTCCTTTGGATGCGATGCATGCATTTCACGAGAACATAATAGAGAACTTGTTCAACCTTCAACGCGGGCGGTTCTTCCCTTTTATTCCCGATCCAGTCAAGCCAAGAAGCGCTCGCAAATTTGAGAAGACACCAGAAGGCTACTGTCTGACGGCACAACTTTGGAAAGATATTGGTGAAGATATGGAAAAAGGCCAAAATGGTTTTCCAGCTACATTTGGGGATAAGATGAGACGAATTGACAGTAATTTTCATCAGTACCGGGCAGCAGAGTGGAGGAATTGGAATGATTATTTCATGCCAATACTCCTTTTCGACAGGTTACCACCATATCACTATCAAAATCTGGTAGCTGTCACTGAGGCAATGAGCAAAGCTTGCTCACCTGCTATAAAGTTGTCTGAGATCGATCATATACAGCAACAGCTCAACGATTTCATATACTATTACGAGACCAATGTCTACAAATATGAATGGGAGTACGGCATGAGGGCCATGCGCTCCACAATTCACACTCTTTGTCACGTCACAGAATGCATTAAACAATGCGGGCCAATGCGCATGTACTGGCAATATCCGATGGAGAGAATCGTTGGATTGGTAACTCATTGGGTGCATTCAAGAGATAAGGCTAACAAGAATTTGGATAATATTATCTTTCACCGTGAACAGCACAATCATCTGAAATATTGTGTTTTGCTGCCTACGCTTACTGGGGCACAGCTTTATTACTCACCTCTACAATTGTTTATCCACGAGCTAAAACGTCTGAGGGAACATGAGCAGAGGCTTAAGGACAGAGGAGATACTAGGAGCGATTATTCAGACCTGGAAGCGTATGAACTTATGAGCAATGCGGGAGGCTCTATTGATAGACGATTCTTTGATAGAGAGGATTCTGATGAGCAACGTGCTAATGTTGAGAGTACTTGCAAGCTCCTTGGTCCGAACGAGATAGGAAATCTTGACACTCACATATTCAACAAATTGCGCGCTTGGAGATGCGTAAACGCGACCAATGTTAGGCCTAGAGATAATGAGCGAAAAGTGATGAAGTCAGCTCGCTGTGTTCTTGAAGATGGTACCAAGATCAGAGGACTTGAGATGCTACGAGGCAACGCAACAAGGAGCGCATCTTTGATACGACATGTCATTGATTTAGGAAACGATACAATTACGTCAGAATATAGCGAGGTGCTGTTCTTCTTTACCCCAAACTGGCCTTCACTTTATCATCTTGCTTTAGTCCGAACCTTCCCTGTCTTGTCCGAGGGATGATTTCTGTATCGATCTGGCAAAGGCAGGTTGCAGATTATTAGTATTGATGATATACAGGAACTTCTAGGAACTATATTGTCTAAGGGCCGTGAGTATCTTACTTCACAGCATGGACCATTCCTAAACGATCCTTAAGCTTATAGATGACTACAGTCCAATGTGGAGTATGCATTTCATTCCTTGTCACCATCCCTAGTATGTACCGAACTCGATGAATATGTTCTTCTTTCCAATTTAAAATACACTACATACAGTTATGTCATTTCTTATACGCCTGGATTGCTTCTCATGTATATAACATATTGATAACATGCCTACAAACTATATCTACATAATCTATTTCCTTATTAATGCGATATCGGAGTTAGTACAAGGATTGAAAGTTCACCATAATTTAATACTATGGGACGTTATTGAACATGGATCCTGTTCAATAATATAAGCAGGGGCCTTGTTTTATTTTCTTGGACAGGACGACTTTTAAACAATAAACATACATCCCGCAGGCCCGGTTCAATGATGTTAATTGTTCATAAGTTTGAACATGCACCTGGCTCAATCTAATTGCACAGGGCGCATGTTCAATTTTGAACAGTTGTGCATGTTCAATTTTGAACAGTTGTGCATGTTCAATTTTGAACAGTTGTTGAACATCCATCATGTTTAACATTGTTGAACATATGTCCTGTTCAAGAATGTTAAACATGATGATTGTTCATAAGTTTGAACATTCACCTGGCTCAATCTAATTGCACAGGGTGCATGTTCAATTTGAACAGTTGCTGAACATGCGTCATGTCTAACATTGTTGAACATGATGCATGTTCATATTTTGAACATTTGCCCTGTCCAACTTCTAATGTTGAACATGTATCATGTTCAATATTGAACATGCTTAACAAAAATTGTACTCTAGGGATGTTCCTGCGGAAATGAAGTATCGATATCGAAATTTGCGTTTGCCGTGGAGGAAGGGGCAGGTAGCTTTTGACTTTTAGCTGCTACCCAAAGAACATCTCCTTAAGTATGCAGAAAGACGAAGCTGAAATATAGCACAGTCGTGATGATCACGCATTAGATTGCAAGGCCAAGATCTAATTCTCAACTTGTAAGCTTTGATCGAATTAAAGGCTGGTCCTCGTTTGAATCCGCTTGCGAAGACTGT
>WNFW01003381.1_pt1 | contig 11056 bp, 9 predicted proteins | sample 5400131 | NCBI WGS metagenome assembly WNFW01 (sample SAMN13153362, study PRJNA577476) | soil metagenome | isolation source: 20 cm soil or saprolite under grassland replicate 1 | place: USA:California | collected 2016-06-15
GCCACGACGTGTAGCTGAGCTCGGCCGGCGTCGTGAAGCCGGGCAGGTCGGACACCCAGTTGGCGAGCGCCCAGCGTGTCACCGTGGTGTCGAACCTGTGTCCGGTCTGCGCGGCGACATTGGCCGCGCCGGCCAGCGTCGTCTGCACGAGCTTGCCGGGCAGAGCCGCCCCGTACTGATCCACCAGATAGCGCGTAAACAGCCAGCTTGCGCCCACTTCCGCCAGCGTGCCCTGGTCGAACTCGATGAGCAGGGGCGAGGCACCGGTCGCGCTCAGATACTTGTAGGCGTCGTCCACGTCGTTGAACGCATACTCCGAGAAGGTGGCCGTGTCGGCCTGCACGAGATAGCTGCGGCCGGCCAGCTCTTCCGCGTACTTGGAGAGCCCCTCGTCGAGCCAGCCTTCCTCGGTCACGGAGCCGCCGTTGATCAGGACGTGCTGCGCGAAGTTGATCATGTGCTGCAGCTCGTGCACGAACGTGCCGGGCGTTCCGGTCTTGACCCCGGCGCTGGTGTGCGTGCAGCTGAGGGTCCCGGCCGGATCGGCGACGATCGAGTAGAAAATCTCGCCGTGGTTCGATCGGGAGAGCGGCGCGCTCTGATCGAGGTCGTCCGGGAGGAAGAACCCGGCGATGTAGCCCGTCGTGTTGCACGCGGTCTTGGTGACGAGGGCGTTCACCACGGGCGTCATGAGTGCGATCACGACACCGTTCGTGTCGAGGTCCGTCACGGTGCCGAAGTTCGCCGCGTCGAGGGGGTACAGGAGTGTGTCGAACACCTGGCGGAGCGTGTCGAGGTCCGCCGACGTCAGGCCGCCTGCCGGGGCCAGTGTGTCCACGTAGATGGCCACGTGCGCCCCGACCGCCTGGGCGCGCGCGCCCACGGTCTTGAACTGACTGCAGTCGAGTTTGGCGCATACGACAAAGGAGCGCAGCGTTCCCACCGTCGGTGGGCTGGCGCGGGGCGTCGACGCCGCGACCGCCGGCGCGCGCCGCGCGGTGGCGGCCGGGAACCGAAGCGCGCGTCCCCGGGCGCGCAGCATGCCGTCGAACAGCGTCGCGGCGGCGCGCGGCGCCGCGGGCTCCACGAGACGCTGCGCCAGCGGCATGGCCGCGGCCATCAGCATCGCCGCCCGGAGGTTGAAGAGCGCGGTTTGGCCGAACGTGCCCGCTGCGGACTGCGCCACCAGCAGGTATTCGGCCGAATCCACCGACGTGTTGGCCGGGAACGTGACGCATCCTCCGTCAGCCAGCGGATCGATCGACACGTACGCGCCGACCGCCAGTGTGAGCTGCGATGCCAGCGCTGAGCTGCATGTCGGCGCGCTCGGGCCGGTGGCGTCGTGGCCGCACGCGGCCGTGGCCACGAGCGCCCAGGTGACGATTCGTGCTGCCGTGCGATGCTTCATCCCGACCTCCGCGCTGGTATCCCCTTCAGGCCTGTGCGTGCACCAGTTTCCGGACCACGAGCGCGCCCACCAGTACGATCCCGTACATACAGACGATCAGCGGGCCGGTCGGAAGATCCCCGGCGAGCGAGAGCCAGAGGCCGAGGACCGACGCCAGCGCGCCCGAGCCCCACGAGATGTAGGCGAGGCGTTTCATGTCACGCGTGAACAGGAAGGCGATCACGGCCGGGACGACGAGGAAGCTGAACACCATCAGGACACCCGCGACCGGTACGGCGAGCGTGATCACGACGCCGAACGACAAATAGAACAGGAAGTCCCACCACTTGATCCGCCACCCCAGGCGCTCGGCTTCCTCCGGGTGAAACGAAATCGTGAGGAAGCGGTGGCGCAGGGCATAGTGGAACACGCCGAGCGCTGCGTACACCGCGGCCAGCTTGATGATCGTCGGCTGGAACGTGACCCACAGGATGCTCCCGGTCAGCGTCTTCTCGATCGCTTCCCCGCCACCCGGCACCTTGTTGGCGACCAGCACCGCCGCGGCTGAGGCGACCACGTACACGATCCCGATGAACGCCTCCTGCGGCACGCGCCGGCCCTCCCGGGACGACGTGCGGGTGAGCGCGAACAGCAACGCCCCGACCGCGGTGGCGAAGAGCGCGAAGGCGTAGGCCCAGGTCGAATCCGCCTCCACGTGGATCAACAGGGCCGACAGGCCGCCCAGCGCCGCCATCTGCGCCAGCGACAGGTCGACGAAGATGACTTCCCGCGCGATGACGTGGAGCCCGAGGTAGGACAGCATCGCGACCAGCACCATGCACGCGACGAACGGTGGGATCATCAGCTGGAGACCGCTCATCTCACTGCCCCCGTCCGTTGGCCGTGGTGCCGGCCGGCGCGAACGCGCCGCCCAGCTCGGAAATCCACAGGTTCATGAGGTCGACATACGTGTTGACCCCGGTCGCGCCCCCGGTGTTGGACGGCACGATGACGGCCCGCGCACCCGTCTTCTGCGCGACCTCGACGACCTGATTCCGGTCATAGTAGTTGGTCGAGAGCAGCACCTGGATGTGTTGCTCGCGCATCTCGTTGATCACCTCGAGCACGTGACCGGGTGTGGGCGGAATGCCGGGCTTCGGCTCGATGTAGTCGACGCACGGTACGGCGTATTCGCGGGAAAAGTAGTCCCACTCCTTGTGGTAGCACGCGACCGCCTTGCCGCGGAACGGCATCGCCTGCTGGAGCCATCCACCCAGCCGAGTGATCAACGCCGTCCCCTGGTACTGCTTCGCCTTGAGGAAGTCGATCAGCTTCCCCTGTCGGTCGAGATCGGCGAGGGCCTGACCCCCGAGCAGCTTCACGAGCTCGTCACCGAACAGCGCGCGATAGATCCGGTCCTCGAAGTCCTTCTCCCGCGGGGCGAAATAGTCGGCGTTTTCCGGGGACACCCGCTTCAAGCCGGTCAGGATGTTGCGGGCGACCTGCACGGCGTTGAGGGGCGCGGTCCAGATGTGCGGGTTACCGTACACGTGAATGTCGCCCTGGGCGCGCGAGAAGCTCGTGGGAACGTCGAGCAGATCGATACCGGCGTACGCGGCCACGTAGCCTGGTCCGCCCTCCGTCACTTTGGGGTTGTTCGCCTTGTCGAGCAGCGCCGGCACCCACAGTTCGAGATCGAGGCCCGTGGTGACGAACAGGTCCGCATCGGAGAGCATCGGGATGAAGCTGGGTTTCGGCTGTACATAGTGCGGGTTTTCGTCGCCCGTCGCGATCGAGTTCACGACGCCCCGGTCCCCGACGATCTCCCGTGCGATGGCGCCGTAGGTCGTGAGCGAGGTGACGACCTTCACCTTGCCTGCCGTGCGGGGCGGGCGGACCGGCGCGGGTGTGTGGAGCGCGAGCAGTAGAGCGATGGCTGGCAGCATGTCAGTAGGTCTCGTGTTTGTGTGGTCCGATCGCCCAGACGGCCTGGAGGGCGAAGTCGTTCGTGGACGGTTGCCGGGTGATCTGGGCCCAGGTGTACTGGGCGCGCAGCTCCACCCACTCGCTCTCCCACAGCGTCAGCGAGGGGATCACCTGGCGCGTGATGAGACCGGAGAGCGGATCCTCGACGTAATCGTAGCGGGCTCCTGCGATCAGGCGCTGACCGAGCTTATACGTCGTGCCGGCGTACCAGCCGAGCCGCGTCGTGCCGGACCCGCTGTATTCCTTCCGCAGCGCGTACAGCTCGCCTCGCAGCGTCCACTCGCGGTACAGCCCCTGAGCCGGTGGACGCCACGTGAATCGGAAATCGATCCCGCCCACCTTGGTACGGAGGCTCGTATCAGGGTCGGTGCCGTACAGCGCCGTGCCACCGAGCTGCATGTACGTGGAGCGCGTGAGTTGCCAAAAGTTGAGCAGGTGCAGGAGGTACGTCGGCCGGCCGGTGCCCCCGAATAGCTCGGCATCGCTCGCGCTGCGCGTGACCTGCGCGGTGACCTCGTGGGTTCCGAGTCCGCCGAACGCCCGATACAGCGAGATGCCGGCGCCGGCCAGGCCGTCGTCTCCCAGGTAGGTCCGGAGGGCGAGGGGATACTCGGTTTCCGGCAAGGCGTGCAGGTGCCAGCGATTCAGCTCGCCGAACTGCTGGCGGAACTTACCGATGTCGAACCGGATGTGCCCGGGCAGCCCGGTCCAATAAGCATACCCTTCCTCGATGCTCACATTCCCGTTCTCGAAGCTCACAAAGATCTTGGTGCTCGAGTACGGGTCGAGCGGCGACTGAAACCCGACTTCGAACTCCCGCGGGTCGAAGTTCTCGCGCTGGACGCCCTCGAGGCGCGCGCCAGCGCGTACATCGCCCGTGGCGCTGATTTCCGGATTGAGCTGCGGCTGGCTGCGCTCGCGGCCGACGAATTTCGTCGGCCCGGCCGTGTCGGCCTTCATCTTCGTGGTGTCCGTGCCCGCCGCGACCGCGGCCGCGGCGCGCAGGGCGGCGAGCGACGTGTCGGCCGCCGGCTCGGCCGCGGGCTGATGGATGAGCTGGGCCCGCATACTGTCGAGCCGGGCCTTGAGCGCCCGGACCTCGGCCGCGAGCGAGTCCACCCGGCGCTGCTCGGTGGGCTGCTGGGCGACCGCCCGCGACGCCGCCAGCACGGCGACAAGCGCGGCGACGGCCGCTTGGTGATGTCGAGTCATCCTCAAGGATCTCCCGTTCCAGTGTGCAGACCGGCCGCCTCGGTGCGAGGCGGGCGCGGTGGGCGGGCCGGCACGGCCGGCCGCCAGACTAAGAACGAGAAGCGGGAGGACCTCGGGGTGGGGCGGTGCGGCGGTCGCCGCGGTACACGGGGGTCGCGCGCGGGCGCGGCAGCGGGCCATCGGTCGCGGCGGCCGCGCCCAGCTGCGTGCGCGGCTGCTGCGCCTGGAGCTGCGAGCCGGCGTAATGGCACAGGGTGCAGCGCAGCTCGTCGTGCAACGCGATGCAGGCGGAAGCATGCTGCGCCTCGATGTGAATCGGCGCGCTCAGCCGCTCCGACGCGTGCGCCAGCGAGACGGCGCCGCCCGCGAGCGCCTGCAGCCCCAGCAGCAGGGCCGCGAGGCTGCGCGTCCAGCGGGTCGGCATCGTCGTCGCTGCGATCACGCCCTGCCTACGGTTCGAGTGGGTTGCCCGTTGCGACGGGCGGCGCGCTGGTAGGCGCGCAGCCGTCGCAGCATGCGGCGATCGTGGTACACCGCATCGTCGCCCTTTGGCGTCTCGATAATCTTAATCACCGGCGCGAGGCGCAGGTCGCGCATGATCTGGCGGAACGCTTCGGGCCCGATGGTCCCCTCGCCGATCCACTGATGGCGATCCACACGGGAGCCCGCCGCGCTCTTGGAGTCGTTGAGATGCAAGCACTTGAGCAGATCCAGCCCGACCACGCGATCGAATCGATCCCACACGCCCCCGAGCCCGGCGGCCACGTCATACCCCGCGGCGTGCAGATGCGCCGTGTCGAGGCAGAACGCCACCCGTGCCTGCAGGGCCGCCGGCAGGGCGCGCCGCAGCGCCGCCAGCTCCTCGAAGGTCTTCCCCAGCGCGGTCCCGCTCCCCGCCGTCCCCTCGATGAGCACGCCGACCTCGCCCGGCACCGCCGCCAGACAGCGGGCGTACCCCTCGGCGTTGCGCTCGAGCCCGGCGGCCGGGTCGTCGATGTAGTTGCCCGGGTGCGATACCACCCAGGGAATCCCGAGCGCGCGGCAGCGGGTCAGCTCCCCGATGAAGGCGGCGACGCTTTTCTCGCGCAACGCCTCGTCGGGCGACGCGAGGTTGATGAGGTAGCTGTCGTGTGAGACGACGGCGCGGATCCCGCTGGCCGGGAGCGCGGTCCGAAAGGCGGCAATCTGGTCGTCCTCGAGCGCGGGCTCGCGCCACTGATTGGGCGTCTTCGTGAAGACCTGGATCGCCGTGGCTCCGATCGCGAGGCCCCGCTCCGGGGCCCGCGCCACCCCGCCCTGGGTCGAGACATGAGCGCCGAGCAGGTCGTCGCCCGTGCGCCTCACGACCATGGCTCTTCGGTGAACGCGAGGCGCGAGATCAGCGGCACGAACCGCACGCCGCCCGCGCGCCGCTCCGTGAGGCCGCCTTCCGGTCCGCGCCGCAGGATGACCAGCTCCTGACCCGTGAGGTCCCCGACGGGGATGACGAGGCGTCCACCGGGGCCGAGCTGCTCGGTGAGCGGCGTCGGGATGCCGGGGGCTGCGGCGGTCACGATGATGCGGTCGAACGGAGCGCGCTCGGGCCACCCGCCCGCCCCGTCTCCCAGCCGCGTTTCGATGTTGCGCAGGCCGAGCCGGCGGAACCGCTCCTCGGCCTCGACCAGCAGGTCGGGAAGCCGCTCGATCGTGTACACCCGCGCACCCAGGTGGGTGAGAATCGCCGTCTGGTAGCCGGAGCCCGTGCCGATCTCGAGCACGCGGTCGCCGCGCCGCGGGGCGAGCGCTTCGGTCATCAGCGCTACGATGAGCGGTTGGGAGATCGTCTGGCCGCTCCCGATCGGCAGCGGCGCGTCTTCGTAGGCATCGCGCGCCAGATGCGGGGGCAAGAACCATTCGCGCGGCGCCCACGCCATCGCGGCGAGGACCCGGCGGTCGCGGATGCCGCGATTGGCCAGCTGGCTGGCGACCATGCGGCGCCGCGCGCGCCGCGTCTCAGGTGCCGGCCCGCCCATCCCCCGTCCTCCGCGGTTGCCGTCCCATAGTGTGAACTATAGCTTGACACCCTCCATTCCGTGGCCGGGACCGTTGCCGGAACAGATCCAACAGCGCATCCTCCTCCTCGGCGCCGCCGCCGCCCGCCCCGACGGTCTCGAGCGCTTTCTCGTCCGCGGTGGTTTCCAGGTTACCGAAGCGGACCACCTCCCTGCCGGCCCGGAACGGCCGGGGCAGGCGCTTCCCGACCTCGTGGTCTTGTCGATCGACGCCAAAGATGCCCGGCTGGGCGACCAGGTGCGCGAGCTTGCGACGGCGGCGCGGTTTTCGGGGGCGCCCGTGATCGTGCTCGTGGCCGACGGCGGCGCCGACGCCGTGGCGGACGCGCTCCAGGCCGGGGCCCAGGATGCGATGACGACCCCCGTCCACTTCGGCGAGCTGCGGGCCCGGATCGATGCCGACCTGCGCCAGCGCCGCGATCTGCACGACGCCCGCGACGCCCTGCGCACCCGGGACCTGCTGTTCGACATCTTCCAGGAAGTGTCGGCCGCGCTGCGCGCCGACGAGATCTTCCAGACGCTGGTCCGCCGGGTGGGACAGGCGTTCGGCCTGACGCACTGCTCCTTCGTGCTGACGGCCCCGGGGGACGACAAGGGGCGCGTGGTGGCCGTGTACGAGAACCCGGCGATTCGCGACCTTCGCGTGGAGCTGGAACGCTATCCCGAGATTCAGGAGGCGATCCGCACCGAGCGCCCGGTCATCATCCACGACGTGCATGATCATCCGCTGTTCGAGACGATCCGCAAGCGCTGGCGGCAGCAGGAGATCGAGGTGAACGTGCAGTCCGCGGTCGCGCTGCCCGTGTTCGTGCAGGGCCGCGCCGCGGGCGTGTTTTTCCTGCGGACGGTGCAGGGCGATCCCCGGCTCCGCACCCAGGACGTCGCGTTCGCCAACACGATCGCCCAGGCGGCGGCGCGGGTGCTCGAGAACGAGGAGCGGCGCGCGGCGATCTACCGTCGCCAGATCTCCGCGGGCGTGACCGACGTGCTCACCGGGTGCGCGAGTCTCGACGGGCTGGATCGCCGGCTGCGCGACGAGTTCGAGCGGGCCCGCCGCTATTCGCTGCGCTTCGCCCTCGTCGTGATCGACGTGGACCGGTTGCGCGACATCAACGAGCGGCTCGGCCAGCAGGCGGGCGACCGGGTGCTGGGCGAGCTCGGCGCCATGATGCAACGCGAGATCCGCGCGCCCGACTTCGTCGCCCGCTACGGCGGCGACGAATTCGCGCTCATCCTGCCGGAGACCGACGCCCAGGGCGGGCGCCAGTTCGTCGAGCGGCTGCGCCAGCTGCTGCTGCGGCACTCGTTCCCCGACCTGGGCCCGGGCAAGGTTCCGGGCCTGTCCGCCGGCATCGTGGCGTTCCCGCATCCCGAGGTGCTGCGCCCCGAGGACCTGTTCACGCAGGTGGAGGCGGCGCTCGACCAGGGGAAAAAATCCGCGCCGGACCGGATTGGGGTGGCTGGGGAACCTTAATCTAGAAGGCGTCGCGAACAGACGTCACGGAGAATCGTCACGGAGATGCGTCCAATGCGTTACGGTTTTCCGTGACGTCTTTTCGTGACGTCTCTCCGGGACGCCTCTCTTGTCTTAGCGTCGAGATTTCAACCAGTTAACGGGATCCAGGGCTATACCTCCCCTGCCGCGAATCTCGAAATGGAGATGCGGCCCCTGGTCGCTCGCCCCGCCGCCCACGTGGCCAACGACCTGTCCCTTGAGGACCCGCTCGCCCGGGGCCACCGCCGCGTCGCTCAGGTATCCGTAGAAGGTGTAGTAGCCGCCCCCGTGATCGATCAGCACCGAGTGGAGGTACGTGCCCAGCGGCCCGGCCAGGCTCACCGTGCCGGCGGCCACGGCCCGCACCGGCGTCCCCGTGGCCGCCGCGATGCCGATGCCGTGCCACGGAATCCGCGTCTTGTTCGGGCCGGTGCCGGTGCCGAACCGATACAGCAACCGTCCGTCGACGGGCCAGTCGAGCTGGCCGATATCCGCGGTGGTGATCGCGGCAGCCGCCGCCGCTCCGCGCGCCTCCGCCTCGAGCCGCGCCCGCTCCAGGGCCGCGATCCGGTCGTTCAAGCTCTTCTCGTCGCGCTCGAGCTCGGAGAGCCGCTCGAGCGCCTGGCGCGCGCTGCGCCGGGTGGCGCGCAGCGACGCCTGCCGCTCCCGCTCGATCGCCAGGTACCGGTCCAGCTCCTGGGTGCGCTCCGTCTTGCGGCGCGCCAGCGCGTCGCGCGCGTCCACCAGCGTCTCGCGCTCCCGCCCGATGCGGCGCTGCAGCTTCGACATGTCGTTGGCGAGCAGCCGGTCCTGCCGGCTCACGAGGTACAAGTACTTGTAGCGTGACAGCAGGTCGCCGAAGCTCTCGGCGGCGAGCAGCACCTGATACGCGTACAGCGCGCCGCGCTTGTAGATGTCTACCAGCCGCCGCTCCAGCACCGCCCGCTTCTCGGCCAGGGCGTTCTGGGCCAGCAGCAGGTCGACGGTGGTGCGGTCGATCTGGTCCGACAGACCGGCGATCTGGCGGTCCAGCTCGTTCACGATGCGGTTGGTCGTCTCCTTCTGGCGCTCGATGTTCGAGAGCTCGTCGGAGAGCGAATGGGCCTGAGTGCGCAGCCGCTCGAGCTCCTGCTCGACCTCGGAGCGCTCGCGGCGGATGCCTTCGAGACGCTGCTGGTTGTCCCTGAGCTGCTGATCGAAAGGCGCGGGTCGTTGAGCGACAAGAGACGTCATACAGAAGGCGTAGCAGAGAACCGTCACGGAGAGACGTCGCGGAACACCGTGAATTGCGTCACGTCTCTCCGTGACGTCTTTCCGTGACGCCTCTCCGTGACGTCTCATACTCGTCGTAAGTGTCGCCCCACCGATGCCGCACTTCCAAAGAACCCGATGAGCATCCCAAAGCCGACCAGCGCCACCGCCTGCTCCTTCGAGAAGAACGCCGCCTGGATCAGCCAGCGATTGATCAGCGTGTAGGCGCCGTAGGCGAGTCCCATCGCCACGAGGCCTCCCAGCAGGCCCTTGATCGCGCCCTGCAGCAGGAAGGGCCGCCGGATGAAACCGTCCGTGGCGCCCACCAGCCGCATGATCGCGATCTCGCGACTGCGCTGCAGCACGGCCATGCGGATCGTGGTGCCGATGATGATGATCGCCACGACGGCGAACGCCGCGCCCACCACGAGTCCGACCGCGGCGGCCACCTGCCGCAGCCGGTCCAGCTTTTCCACCCAGTCCCGGCCGAACCGCACGTCGTCCACGAACCCGAACCCGCGCAACCGGTCCGCGACCTCGTTGACGTGCTGGGCGTCGCGAAACCGCGGCTTGAGCTTCAGCTCGATCGACGCCGGCAAGGGGTTGCGCTCCAGCTCCTGCAGCACGTCGCGGAACTCGACCAGCTCTCCCCGCGCGCGCGCCAGCGCCGAGTCCTCGCTCACGTACGTCGCCGATTGCACTTCGGGGAAGGCCTCGATGTCTTTTTCTGCGAGTGTAATGGTCTCGATCGGCGTGCCGGGCAGGAGGTAGGCCACGATCTCCACGCGCTCCGCCACGCCGCGCAGGGCGTCCTGCAGATTCACCGCTACCAGCCCGAACAGGCCGACCACGAACAGCGAGAACGCGATGGTCGTCACCGAGAGCGTGGACAGGAGGGGCGCCCGGCGGAACGTGAGCAGCGCCTCGCGGATCGTGAGGTTCACGGCGACGCCGCTTGGTCGCGCGGCTCGTCCACGACGGAGTCGTACACGAGCGCCCCTTCCTGCAGCTCGATCACCCGGTAGGGGGCCTGCCGTACCAGGTCCAGATCGTGCGTGGCCATCACGACCGCGGTGCCGCTGGCGTTGATGTCGCGCAGCAGCTGGAACACGCCGCGCGTCGCCCGTTCGTCCAGGTTGCCGGTGGGCTCGTCGGCGAGCAGCACGGTGGGCTCGTTGACCAGGGCGCGCGCGATCGCGACGCGCTGCTGCTCGCCGCCGGACAGCTCGCGGGGGTACGCCTGCGCCTTGGCGGCGAGCCCCACCTGGGTGAGCACGCGCATCACCCGCGCCGGGATGGTCGAGCGGCGCGCGCCCGTGACCTCGAGCGCGAACGCGACATTCTCCTCCGCGGTGCGGTCCTCCAGCAGGCGGAAGTCCTGGAACACGATGCCGAGCCGGCGCCGCAGCATCGGAACGTCCTTGCGGCGCAACTCCGCCACGTTGAACCCGGAGACGCGTACCTCGCCGCTCGTCACGGGTTCTTCGGCGAACACCAGCTTCAGGACGGTCGACTTGCCGGCGCCGGAGTGGCCGGTGAGAAACACGAACTCGCCCTTGGCGATGTGGAAGGAGACGTCCTTCAGGGCGAGCCCCCCCTTGGGGAAGGCCTTGAAGACATTCGTGAACTTGATCACTTACAGTTGCGCCAGGGCCTGCGCAAAGTCCGCGATGA
>WNFW01012531.1_pt1 | contig 11051 bp, 11 predicted proteins | sample 5400131 | NCBI WGS metagenome assembly WNFW01 (sample SAMN13153362, study PRJNA577476) | soil metagenome | isolation source: 20 cm soil or saprolite under grassland replicate 1 | place: USA:California | collected 2016-06-15
TCAGTGGTAATGACACCCGGCAACGGAATGATGTGATCAATGGACGAGAACGAGTGGCTGGCGGGTCGTTTCGAGGAGCACCGCCCCCATCTGCGGGCGGTGGCCTACCGGATGCTGGGCTCGCTCACCGAGGCCGACGACGCCGTTCAGGACACCTGGCTGCGGCTGAGCCGGTCGGGTACAGACACGGTGGAGAACCTCGGCGGATGGCTGACGACGATCGTGGCCCGCGTGTGCCTGAACATGCTGCGGTCGCGCAACCTGCGGCGTGAGGAATCCTTCGGGGTACACGTGCCCGACCCGGTCATCGGTTCGGAGAGCGAGCTGCAGCCGGATGACGAGGCGGTGCTGGCCGACTCGGTCGGCCTTGCCCTGCTGGTCGTGCTCGATACCCTGGCCCCGGCCGAGAGGCTGGCGTTCGTCCTGCACGACATGTTCGACTTGCCCTTTGAGGAGATCGCCTCCATGGTCGGCCGGACTCCGGCGGCGGCCCGGCAGCTCGCCAGCAGGGCGCGACGCCGCGTGAAGGGCGCCGAGATACCGGCTCCCGACCCCGACCTGGCCCGCCAGCGAGAAGTGGTCGACGCCTTCTTCTCGGCGGCGCGCGGGGGCGATTTCGGCACCCTCGTCGCGGTGCTCGATCCCGGCGTCGTACTCCGGATCGACGCGGGAACCCGGCTCCCCGCGGCCTCCATGGCGATCCGGGGCGCCGACGCCGTGGCCAGGCAGGCCCTCACTGGGCTCACGAGCCTCCTGCCGAAGGTTCAGCTACAGCCCACGCTGGTGAACGGGGCAGCAGGAGTGATCGTCACGCGGCGCGGACGGCCCGTCACCGTGATCGGCTTCACCGTCGCCGAGGGCAAGATCGTCGAGATCGATTCGGTCGCCGACCCCGACCGCGTCCGCAGGATCGCGGCGGCCCCCCCCACGACGAGTAGGCACCCGACCAGCCCGCGCGGTCAGTCCTACGCGAACGATCCCATGACGATCTCGCCCGCCGGCTCGTACGTGCCGATCACGACTCCGGTGGTGGAGACCTTGCTGTCGACGAGCCTCAGCCCGGAGGGGACGGTGCCGTCCGAGAACAGGCGCTTGCCCGACCCGATGACGAGGGGGAAGACCCACATGCGGTACTCGTCGACAAGGTTGTGGCGCAACAGCGTCTGGATCAGGTTGCCGCTGCCATGCACCTGGAGCTCCGGCCCATCTCCCCTCTTGAGCGCCGCGATGCCTTCGGCCGCGTCTCCCTCGATCAGGACCGACTCGCGCCACGCCAGCGTGGGATGACCCCGCGACGCGACGTACTTGGTGGCGTCGTTCAATGGCTTGCCGCCGGCGTCTTCCGGGGCGTTCGGCCAGTACGCGGCGAAGATGTCGTAGGTCTTGCGCCCGAGGACGAGGTCGAACGGCACGCTCATCGCCTCGCCCATGACCTGGCCCATCTGCTCGTCCCAGTAGTTCACCGACCAGCCGCCGTACGCGAAGCCGTCGCTGTCGTCCTCGCCAGGCCCGCCCGGGGCCTGCATGACCCCGTCGAGGGTCAGGAAGGTGCTTACGATCAGCTTTCTCATTTCCCGTGTCCTTTCGATCGGATGTCCGGCTCGAGCCGAGCCCACCGCAGCTGAGACCGCCCGGCGAACCAAGACTCATCGCGGGTGCGGTGCCCGCGCCGGGCGCACGCCTGTGGGCGCGCGTCAGTTGCCTGCATCAGCGCCCTGGCCCGCGAAGGCCGGGACCACCCGCCAGGTGCCCTGGAAGATCCGCTCGTGCAGCTCACTCTCGACGATCGCCCGCAGGATCGGCTCCTGGCGTTCCGCGTCGGCCGTGTCGGTCACCTGGCAGGGCCACATCCCTGCGACGGCGCCACGCAGGTGCGGGTGGGGGGTGCCACGCCCGAACACGGCGATTACCTGTACCGGCTCAACGCGCCCGCCGTGGCGGCCCGAGGCGTGCCGCTGCTCGGGCCACGACAGCTCCCAGTGCGCGTAGGCTCCGCCGTCGCGATCGTCGCCGGCCCGTTGGCGGATCGTGCCACTGCCACGCAAGAAGTCCGCGTTGGCCTGTTCGAGGATGCGCCGCACAACGGGATCAAGCAGGCCCACGGCCCGCCGGAAGACCGCTACCCGATCCGGCCACTGGCGGGCGCCTTCGTAGCTGCCGGAGCGAAGATCGCTGAGATGACGAAAGATGTCCGTTGCTCTGGGCGGGAGATCCTGGGTCATCCATCCATCATGCGCCCGGCAGGCCAGCGGGCTCGAGGCACGGGCATCGTATACGCATGGGGATCGGCGGCTGCGCAGACCATGCCTTCGCGGCCGCGGATGTTCACTACCTGCGCTCCGGCGCCGCGCGGGCGGCCGCGGTGGTCGCCGCCGACGCCGCCTTCTCGGCGGTACTGGCCGAACACGCCGCGACCGTGCCCGCCGTGATGCCGTACCGGCCGGGTGAGTTCTTCCTGCGGGAGCTGCCTCCGCTGCGTGCCGTGCTCCGGCGTGTCCGCGGCCTTGGCCTGGTGGTGGTCGATGGCTACGTCGACCTCGACGCCGATGGTCGCCCTGGCCTGGGCGCGCATGTGCGGGCCGAGTTCGGTGTGCCGGTGATCGGCGTGGCCAAGTCGCCGTTCCGGACGGCCACGCATGCCGTGCCCGTGCTGCGGGGACGCTCAGCACGCCCGCTGTTCGTAACCGCAGCGGGAATGCCCCTGGCCGACGCGGCCAGCCTGGTCCGGCAGATGGCCGGGCGCTTCCGGCTGCCCGACGCCCTCCGCCGCGCCGACGCCCTCGCCCGCACCGGTCAGCCAGGCCAGGCTCGCTTGCCGGACGGCTGACTGATGCGTAACGGCGCTGCGGCGGCGCGTCGCTTCCACTGTGATCTGCGCGCGGCCCGCAGGTCAGGGCGTTACCTGGAGATGCATCCGGGGCGCCGGGCCGAACCTGGTCTCGACCTCCCGGCCGGCGACGAAACCGGCCTTTTCATAGAAGGCAAGCGCATGTGGGTTCGCGGTGACCTCGATCCGGCGGGCGCCACGTTGGCGCGCGATCGCGACCAGGTCTTGCACCAGCGCACGCCCGGCGCCCTGCGCCATCCACTCAGGATCGACGAACAGATCCTCAAGCTCGACCACATCCCCGGTGCAGAGCCAGGTGGCGAAGCCGACGATGCCACCGTCAGCGACCGCGGTCCGCGTGCGTCCCTCACGCACTGCGAGATCGGAGAGCTCGAGAGCGTCGGGATGGGCGAGCAGGTTCGCCCGGTCACCGTGATTGGACAGCGATGACCTGCGGAACACATCGCGCAGCGCACCCATGTCGCCGCGCACGGCATCACGGATCAGGAACGTGGTCACCCTCTCAGCCTCCGCCCAGCAACCGCTCCGTCAACCGGGCACATCACGTGGGCCATCGCGCCAGACAAGGGCGCCGGCGCCACGAGCTAGCCGCCGGGCACAGCCGACCGTGACGAGGCCAGAGCCGCGAAGACAACAATGGAGCTGAGATAGCTTCTCGTGGCGTGATCGAAAGCGCCGCCGCAGGTTATCAGGCGCAGGGCCGCGTATCCGGGCGTGTGGTAAACGGCTTTCGCCGGGAACTTGGATTTGGAGTATTCCCGCACACCGGTGACCCTGAAAACGGCGGTGATCCCGTCGGCGAGTCTCACGTCGATCCTGTCCCCGGGTTGGAGGGCTCCCAGGCGGAAGAAGACAGCGGCCCCTCGGATGCTGTCGACGTGACCTTCGATGATCGACGCCCCGATCTGGCCGGGCGTCGCCGAGTATTTGAACCATGCCGCCTTGCCGGCCTGCGTGTGAAGTGATGGAACCCTGATCGTCCCGTTGGCGTTGGCGCCGAGATGCAGCAGTCTGGAGTGCAGGCCAATGGCCGGAATATCAACCGACACCGGCAGCGAGCGGTGCAGCGATGGGCCGTGGGTCTTGCCGTTCAGCGGCCCGACAGCCCCCGCAGCCGCCAGGGTGGGCTGCGGCGCATGCACCTGGGCACCAAGCGCGACGCCGACGGCGGCGACGCCGACCACGATGAGAAGGACGCCGGCCAGCCCGGCGACGCGGGCACGGAGGGGCGTAGCCGGCGGAGGAGTGCAGCCCGCCTGCGGCCAGGACATGACCACACGAAACCCGGCGATGCGCGGCCACTCCCTGTCCCGCAATGCCGTCACCCCCTCCTTACTTCCCTGGGGTGTTCTGCTCGCGTAGCCTGATATTTCCAATGATCACTTCATTGTGTGTCCGCCGTCCATGGGCTTCACCCTTGTGGCCGCCGGTTTTCGGGGACCTGCCTTCGGCCAGCGACCAGTCGTCACGCGCGCTCCCTTCCGGTGCCGGTTCCTGGTGCTGTACCCGGAAAACTGGTCCGCCACCTGCCGGGACGCATGAGGAGGTTCCATGAAGGTGCGGCCAGCCGTCGCACGAGTGAGGCTCAGCGCAATGCTGGCCATCATCGGCTGGGCCACCTTGGCGATACTCATTTCCGTAGCGGTGTCGGCTTGCTCGGCTTCCACGCCCTCCCCGGGAGGGTCTCCATCGCCAGGACCGCCCGTCGCCTCCGGGCATTCCGGCAGTGCCTCTCCGAACTCGAACGGCAGCAGTCCACCCAGCTCGCCGGCGTCGTCGCCGGAGACACAGGCGAGCTCGCCGGCGTCGTCGCCGGAGACGCCGGCGACCGGCCTTCCCTCCTCGCCCCCGGCAGCAGGCGGCGGGGGCACAGCTGGATTCCAGCACACCATGCTGCTCACCCTCGGCGGAGCGGCGGTGCTGGCCGGTGTCGTGAGCATCGCTTACCGCAGAAAAGTCACCAGAAACCGCTGACGCCTGCCACCGCGGGCAGCTCCTACCGGTGGATCTACAGGTCTGGATGATCGATGTCCACCGGCGGCAAGTCCCGCACGTCCCGCTTGGCGATGTTGAGCCGGATACCGTCCTCGACGCCGGTCACGGCGCCGATCGGGATGGCCACCTCCTTGCGGCCCCACAGGTGGCCTTCCTGCAGGAGCACGTGAGTCACCTGGTGGTTGCGGGAGTCGATGACCAGGCCTTCGACCTGCCCGATCTCCCCGTCGGTGGCGTGAACACGCTCGCCACGGCGTACGGCCACCTCGCCCAGGGGGACGGTGTCAAGGGTGGCGGTCTCCGAGAACCCGGTGACCGTCTCGCCCGCCACGCTCGCGCCACCGCCCAGGCTGGAGTACGGCCAGGAAAGGACCTGTTCTGGGCCGTAGAACGCGTAGCCCCTGGTTCCCGGCAGGAACTGCGTCTCCTCGGCGGAGTCGAGCCTCTCGAACTCCGCAACGGTGCACCGGAGCCGGACCTCGCCCCCCGCGGCGTCGACAAGGTCAAGAGGAACAAGCCGTCCGAGCCCCTTGCGGCCCTTCGGTTCCACGACGAGATGGGTGACCGCACGAGCGACCGGGTCGACGACCACGCGGCTGACCTCGCCGCAGACCCCGTCGGCACAGCTGGCGTCGGCCCCGATCGTGAACGGCGTCGTGTCTGCCATGGCCACCCTCCTCGCCTCCTTGGACCCTAGCGCCAACCGGGGCACCAGCAGGCACGGGCGGCGCGGCCCGCCGGGTCAGCGGCCGGGGTAGCCGATCGCATACCGGCGGCCGAGGAGGTGCCCTCGACGCAGAATCCGCAAATCGGGAAATGGCGGGCGGCCAAGGCGGCTCCGTGCGGTTTCGGCTGTGTGCCGTGCATCGTCGCGGGCCGGGGGGAGTTGTCTGTCCGGGGCGGCGGACCGCAGGCGCCGGACTGCCGGACCTCTCGCGCCAGGTGCTGGCCGCCGCGGTGGCTGCCTACCGGAACGCTTCTCCCGCCTGTTGATGATGATCGCCGCCACGCTGACGAGCAAAACGCCCAGGTAGACGAGAAAGCCGACGTAGATCAGTGGGCCTGCCAACATGTCATCGCCGCCGTCCGGGGACAGGACCAACGCGTACGCCCACGCGCCCGCATACAGCGCGCTGGCCACCGCGATCCACCGGCCGGGCCGCAGAACCGGCTGCCTGCCCTGCGGCCGGGCGGGCTTGGGCGGCTGAGCCGCGGGCGGCATGGCGGGCAGGTCACGAACGCGGCCTTTAGCGTGCCGATCACCTGCTCACGGTCGGCGTGCGAAGCCCGCAGGCGGCCGTGACCTCCTGCGCCTGCTGCTATCTCATCACCCGGTGCAGCCATCCCCACGCCTCCCCCACGAGCACGATGCACAGGAAGCGTAGCGCGGCGCCCTTTCGGCCGGCCATCCCCCGACTTTCTGTAATCCCACCATTGACGTGCTTAGACGGCGTGCACGGGGGCGTACTGGGGTTTCCACATGGCGGCTTGCACGGATTCGGCGGTGATGCCGGCCTGCCCGGCGACGCCGTCATGCACGGCGGCCAGGGCCACGGCGTGGGCGACTCGCGCCGAGGTGGTGCGAAGGTCGTCGATGGGCGGAAGGAGAGGTGCGCCGGGCGCGGCGGTATCGGTGAGTTCGGCGACAGCCCGGGCGGCGGAGGCGATCATGTGGTCGGTGATGCGCCTGGCCCTGGACACGAGCGCGCCCAGACCGAGGCCCACCTCGGCGAGGCCGATACCGCTGCCGGTCCCGTATCCCGGCCAGTCACGGACTTCGGCCGCGGGCCGCGCGTAGGGGACCTGAAAGTCGCGCAGGCCGGTCATGTCGTCGGTGAGCAGGCCGTAGCGGTCCAGGCACCACAGTCGTGCCCGCGCCGCGGCGGTGTCCAGTCCTTGGCTGGCCATGGCGTCACGGAGTTGGTCGGCGATGCCGATGCCTGCGGTACCGGAGCCGAAGATGACGACGCGGTGCTTGGTGAGCACGGTTTGACTGGCGCGGGCGCCGGCCAGCACCGCGGCGAGGTTCACCGCGCCCGTGCCTTGCATGTCGTCGTTGAAGGTGAGCACCCGGTCGCGGTAGCGATCCAGGATGCGGCGGGCGTTGCCGGGGCCGAAGTCCTCCCAGTGCAGGAGCGCGTGGGGGAAGATCTTCAGTGCGGTGGTGACGTAGGAGTCGATGAAGGCGTCGTAGGGCTCTTTTGCCGGCCGCTTGTGCCGTACGCCCAGATAGAGCGGATCGTCCAGCAGTCCCGGCCGGTCCGTGCCGACGTCCAGGACCACCGGCAGAGTGCGGGCCGGGTCGATCCCGGCCGCGGCGGTGTAGACGGCGAGCTTGCCCGCCGCGATATCGATGCCGCCGACGCCCCAGTCGCCGATGCCGAGGATGGCCTGGGCGTCGGTGGCGACGATGAGGTCGACCTCGTCGGCGGACAGCTGGGGGGCACGCAGGGCGGCCTCGATGTGGTCGGGTGCGTCGATGCTGAGGTAGACGCCCCGTGGGCGGCGGTACTGGTGGCTGTACTGCTGGATGGCCTCGCCGATCGTCGGCGTGTAGACGATCGGGAGCAGTTCGCTGAGGTGGTCGGTGAGCACCCGGTAGAACAAGACCTCGTTGCGGTCGTGCAGGGCGGTCAGGTAGATGTTCTTGTCGAGGTCGCTGGCCTGCCGTGAGCACTGCCGGTAGGCGCGCTGGGCCTGCTGGTCCAGCGTGAGGACCCGCGACGGCAGCAGGCCGGTCAGCCCCAGCGCATCACGCTCGGACTCGGTGAACGCGGTGCCCTTGTTCAGCCAGGGATCGCTGAGCACGCTGTAACCCCGGCAGGTGGTCTCCCAGGCCTGCTCGGCGGGGTTCCATCGGATGACGGGCCGGGTTGGCGCAGGCACGGTGTGATCTCCCTCGTCCAAGGTCAGCGTCAATGACGCGTGCACCTGGCCGGGCCGCTGGAACGCATGAGCCGGCCGGGCCCAGGCCGCGCTTGACCTGGCCCAATGATGCCAAACTCCGGCCAGCCGGGGACAGCCGCATACGAGGCGGCACTCCCCCTGCCGGGGAGAGCGGGCCGGAAAGATAGGGTCGGTAACGTCGTGGCTGAGGTCAGACGACGCAACTGTGACCAGTGTTCGCGTACGGGCCGGGGGGACGCGTAATGATCCGGAAGTTCGCTGTTGAGTTCCTGGGAACGGCGATCTTGGTGTTCTTCGCTGTCGGAGTGGCCACGCTGATGTTTGGCTTCAAGTTCGCCGGCGCCAGCGTCGCGGCGGGGGTGGTGGCCACCGCGCTAGCGTTCGGCCTGACGCTGCTCTCGCTGGTGTACCTGATCGGGCCGGTGTCTGGCTGCCACGTCAACCCGGCTGTGACCGTCGGGGCGCTGCTCGCGGGGCGTATCCCGCTGGTGGAGGCCGTCGGCTACTGGATCGCCCAGTTCGCCGGCGGGATCGTCGGGGCGCTGGCGCTATGGGGAGCGTTCAGCACCTCGCCCAGGTACAGCAGGACAATCACCGGCCTGGGAACCGACGGCTGGGGCAAAGCATCGCTGATCAACATCGGCGTCGGCGGGGCGTTCATTTTCGAAACCGTCCTGACCGCCATCTTCGTCTTCATCGTCCTCAGGGTGACCTCCGCTACGGCCAACGCGGCGACCGCGGCGATAGCCATCGGATTGACGCTGACGGTTGTTCATCTCGTCGGCATCCCGGTCACCGGCACATCGGTGAATCCGGCACGCAGCCTTGGCCCCGCGATCGTCGTCGGCGGGACGGCACTGAGCCAGGTATGGCTCTTCATAGTGGCGCCCCTCGTGGGAGGGTTGCTCGCGGCCGGGCTGCACCGGCTGCTCTACCGCGAGGAGGACGCCGGGCTGGCCCGCGAAGCGCAGCAAGCCGGCGAGACCGCCCACGCCGCGAGGTCATTAGCCGCACCCGCCGGTGGCCCAGCGTAGGCCGGTGGCCCGCACCCGGCATCAGACGAAGATCCGGCGGGTGACCGTCCCGCGGGCGACGTCGCAGCCGCGCACCAGCGCGAAGTGCGCGCCGGGAGCGAGATAGTCGTCCGCGTCGTCGCCGACGACCACCACGATCACCACGTTGGCCTGTCCCGGCAGCGGGCCGTCCTCGCTGGTGACGAGCGCACTGAAGAGCTTGCTGCGGTGGGTGTCATGATGGCGGGCCCGTACCACGGCACGGTAGATCGGGCCGGGCGGGGCGGCTTCTGGGTCGTCGGCCTGCCCCGGAAGGAGTCTGACCAGGGCCTGGTACTTGTATCGCCTGGTTGCCGCCCGGCCCGACCACGGGGAGCGTTGCGTGCCGTGCCCGGCCGACCGAAGGGCCCGCCCAGCATCGGCGCGGCCAGACCACCGGCGGACGAGACCGAGGATCAGCCGGAGCCGGACCTGGATTCTGCTGAGGCTCGTCATATCGGGGACCTCCCGTTCACTGAGATCCCGGGCGTGAAACAGTTATATCGTACCACGATATTTTTTCCCGGTTCCCGCGGGGCCACGGCTCCCCGCTCCCCGGTCGCGCGAGCCGACGCTGATTCTGAATCGTTATCTAAGCCGTCGATATTTAACTGCAACGGCGACCTCGCATCAGGCGTCTGTTGTATTGGTGATGCGCCGTCACCGAACTGGCGGATCGGGAGGAGAGGGCCTTGAAACGACCACGATGGACGATCCGGGGTGCGGCCATTGCCATCGCCGGGTGCACGGCGGTGGCGACCGCTTCACTGGGGGCGGCACCGGCCCCCGCCGCCACCACGACCGGGCCGACGGTGAAGCTGATCGCGGCTCAGAACAGCATCACCGCGCAGCGGTTCGGGCGCTACGTGTTCCTGGACCCCGGCATCTATGTGGCGGCGCTCGGGTCCGCGCTCGAGTTTGACGTGCAGCGGGCCAGCTACAGCCAGCCGCGGACGATCACACAGGTCATCCACCTGCCCGATGGCTCCACGCAGACCGTCGCCCTGCCCGCCTCGGTGCTCGCCGGCTGGTCGGGCCTGCGGAACTTCCTGCACCTTAAGGTGAAGAACTCCAGCGGCAAGGTGGTGGCGTCGCGGACCATGACGTTCTGCCCGAATGTCTTGGACCCGCAAAAAGCGGACCCGGGCGGCACCGTCACATCGCCGTATCCGTTCGGCTGCAGGTCCAACCCGTTCCAGCTGGGCTCGGTGTGGGGCGTAGCGAACGGCTGGGGCGCCGACCCGATGGAGTTCTCCAACACTCGTTTCCGGCTGAGCCTCGGCACCTACCACGTGACCGAGACCATCGCGCCCACGTTCGTACAGCTGCTCAATATCTCCGCCGCCGACGCCACGGCGACCGTCAAGGTCAAGGTGGTCAAGGGAACGGGATGCTGTGGTGCGCCGCACCGCAGCGGCCGGACCAGATCCGGGATGCTCCCGCGCCTGCCCAGCGCGCCGACCGTCACCAACCCGCCGGCGTCCGCGCTGCCGGACCTGGTGCCCCTCCCCTCCTTCGGGATCCGCACCTCTCACACGCGGGCGACGTCGGCGCACCCGGCCTCGGACCACCTGAACTTCGGGGCCAACGTATGGATCGGCGGCAACGCCCAGCTCGACGTCCAGGGCTTCCGCTCCAACGGCTCGCCGGTCATGAAGGCCTATCAGTACTTCTGGCAGGACGGCCAGATCATCGGCCGGGCCCGGGCCGGACACTGGCACTTCGAGCAGTTCGCGCAGTACCGGCTGCTCAACGCCGGCAAATCACTGGCCGTGCGGAGCCACAAGGTGGGGTTCTGCATCGCCCCGACGGACGCGATCAACCTGGTGCTGCCGAACGCGGTGTGGCAGCCGCAGTTCCTCGGGTTCGGTGGGTGCGGCACACCGACGGCCCTGTGGGTCCAGGAAGCGCTGCCACTTGGCTGGGGCGACACCTACTTCCAGTCTCGCGCCGGCCAGTCGTTCGACATCACCCACCTGCCCAACGGCACCTACTACATCGAGGTGATCGCCAACCCGGAGCATCTGCTGTACGAGACGACGACGAGTAACGACGTCTCACTCCGGAAGGTGATCCTCCGCGGCACGCGCGGCCACAGGACGGTCCACGTGCCGGCCTTCGACGGCATCGACCCGGAGCACTGACCCGGAGGAAGGGACGCGAGCAGGATCCCGGCCGACCCCGCGCCCGCCCGGCGGCTGACGGCGCAGGGCCGGTTCCGGGATGAAGGCAGGCATGCCCCTGTACCG
>WNFW01003385.1_pt1 | contig 11049 bp, 7 predicted proteins | sample 5400131 | NCBI WGS metagenome assembly WNFW01 (sample SAMN13153362, study PRJNA577476) | soil metagenome | isolation source: 20 cm soil or saprolite under grassland replicate 1 | place: USA:California | collected 2016-06-15
GGAGGAGTTTGACCGGGGTGCGAGCCGCGGGCTGGTTGCCCGAGTTGTCGGTGTGGAGGTGAAGGCTCGTTTGGGCCAGGACTGGTGCCGGACTTCCCCGACTTTCCCTCCTCCGGGGGAGGGTAGGGTGGGGGCGACCCCCGCCTGCGCCGGAACAGCGGGAATGGTGAAAGCGATCAAAAGCGCCGCCGGCCACGCAGCGAGCCCCCTTTTCTTCAAGGCCCTTCCCGTAGGGAAATATACCGGCTACTCGAGCCGAGGGAAAGGTGGGGCTTTAGGAACCCGTAGCGAGCGCCGACCAGGCGTTCATCCAGGCCACCTGTTCCTGGACGAGTTCGGCTTCGAGAACGAGGGGAACGGCACCGGCGGGTGCCGTGACCGACACCGTCAGGCTGGCACTCCCCCCGGGCGGCACGTCCGCGGGCAGAGAGAAGCGCTGATCGGTCGCCCAGTTGGCCAGGTTGGCGAAACCGCCCTCGGCATTGGCGAAGTGAATCCCGAGTCGAACGGGATAGGTGCCGCCGCTCGGCCATAGCACGTTGCCCGTGTTGACCACGGTCACCTGGAAGGTTTCCGTCTTGCCGGGCGCCCAGGTCCGTGGAGCCCCGGTGACGTCGTAGCTCGCCGACCAGACCAGCGGTGCGGGAATGATCGTCAACGGCGCCCAATCCTGGAACCAGAACGCCTGCTCCTTGACCATCTCCAGCTCGAGTGTGTTGAAGGCCCACGTAGGCGGCGCGGTTGCATTGACCGTCACGGCCGCGCTGGCACCGGGCGCGACATCAGTCGGCAGGGCGAACCGCTGGTCGTTGAGCCAGGTCGTCATGCCGGACTTGAACTGCGCCGGGTAGCCCCCATCGCGGGTCGCGAAGTGCAGGCCAAGACGCACCGGGCTCCCGCCGCCGGCCGGCCAGGTCTGGTTGCCGGTGTTGGTGACATTGACGGTGAACGTCTGAGTCTGGTTCGGCACCCAGGTGCGGGGCGCCTGGCTGAGGTCGTAGCCCGCGCTCCAGACCGGGTTCGCCTGGGTCACGGCGACCGGGCTCCACTCGCTGAACCAGAATTGCTGCTCTTTGACCGCCTCGACTTCGAGCACATTGGGAACCGACGTCGCCGGCGCGGTTAGCGACACCGGCACGCTGACGCTCGCGCCCGGCGCGAGATTGACCGGAAGACTGACGCGCTGGTCGGTCAGCCAGGATCCAAACGCGGGATACCCGCCGGCGGCATTGGCGAAATGGAAGCCCAGGCGCACCGGCATCGATCCGCCCGCCGGCCAAACCTGGTTTCCGGTATTGGTGACGGTGACCGTGAACGTCTGCGTCTGCCCGGGGGTCCAGGTCTGTGGCGCGCCGCTCATGTTGTAGCTCGCATTCCAGGTCGGCGACCCCAGGATGGTCTTCAGCGGGGCCCAGTCGGAGAACCAGAATTGCGTCTCCAGCACCATCTCGGCCTCGAGGACCGCGCCCGGGTTGGCCGGCGCGTGGGCGGCAACCGTCAGCATGGCGCGCCCGCCCGGTGGAACATCGTTGGGCAGCGCGGTGCGCTCGTCGGTCAGCCAGGAGCCGCTGCGGTAGCCGCCGATCGCGTTGGCAAAGTGAATGCCGAGGCGAACGGGCGTGGCGCCGCCCGCGTGCCAGGTCTGGTTGCCGGTGTTGACAACCTTGACCGTGAAGGTTTGGACCTGGTTCGGGCCCCAGTTGCGCGGCATGGCGCTGAGGTCATAGCCCGCGGTCCATACCGCGGGGACCAACCGGACGCCGCTCGATTGCCACTGGTCAAACCAGAACTGCTGCTCCTTGACCATCTCCGCCTCGAGCAGCAGCGACCCCGCGGTCGCCGGCGCCGACGGGTTGACGGTGACGGCCACGGTCTGTCCCGCGGCGACATCGGCCGGCAGGTTGAACCGCTGGTCGCTGACCCACGCCGTCAGGCCCGACCGAATGTAGTTTGGAAAACCGCCGGCGGAGGTCGCGTAATGCAAGCCGAGCCGAACCGGGTTGGCGCCGCCCGCGGGCCACGCCTGCGTGCCGTTGTTGGTCACCTGGATGGTAAAGCTCTGCGCCTCGTTCACCGGGATGCTGGCGGGCATGGTCGACAGGTCGAAGCTCGCCGACCAGATTTGCGCGATGCCGATGCTGTTCGAGGGGGCCGAGCTGGCGCCGCGGCCCGCGATGTTGCTGGCGGCGACGGTGAAGGTGTAGGCAGTTCCGCCGGGAAGATTGTTGACCGTGGTACTGGTCGCCGTGCCGGCCGCGGTTGCGGTGATGCCACCCGGCGACGAGGTCACCGTGTAGCCGGTGATCGCGCTGCCGCCGTCATAGGACGGTGCCGTCCAGCTCACCGTGGCGCTGTTGTTGCCGAGGGCCGTCGCCCTCACTCCGGCGGGAGCGCCGGGCACCGGGTATTGCGGCATGCCGGTCAGCCAGAGGTTGCCGGCGTCGGATGGCCAGGGGTCGGCGCCCGCAGCGCCCCACCAACCCCACGGGTCGACGGCGGTCCAGGAGCTGGTGATATACGCGCCGAAGTGGAGGTGGGGGCCGCTACTGCACCCGGTGTTGCCGCTCTGCCCAATCACCTGGCCCCGGCTCACATTGGCGCCCTGGGCCACGTAGAGTGCCGACAGGTGCGCGTAGCGGGTGCTGAAGCCGTTGGGATGATCGATGATGATCGTCTGGCCGAAGCAGGGGTTGACCGAATCGATGCCGACGAGGCGCGCGACGCCGTCGGCGGCCGCATAGACGTTCTCGTAATACATTCCATAGTCGAAGCCGTTGTGGCCGTCGTAATAGAGGTAGTCGCTGCCGCCGGGCGTCCCGGCGTAGCCCAGGGCGAAGGAGGGGTCGACGCCGTTGGTCTTCCAGCCGATGGCGCCGTCGAAGCGGCAGACCCGGCCGTCGGTGGTGTAGTCCGGATTGCAGTGATCGAAGACCGAGGTGATGGAGTGCCAGCCGATGTAGGGGAGCGTCAGGAAGGCATTGGCGCTAGTCGCCGCGGCCGAAATCCGGGGCTGGCTCGCCACGCTTGACCCTCGTTGGGTCCAGGCCGGCAGCTGATCGGGGATCGCGTGCGCGCGCAGCGTCCCCGTGACCGGACGGACGTGCTCGTCCTTGATCGGGGATGAGGCCGGACTCACGGCGGTAACCACGCGCGCGGCTGGGGGGTTGGCTGCCGATGCCGGCACGGCCGGGGTCAGCCCCATCAACGCCACGGTTAGTGCAAATAAATGTGCCCGCATGCGTGTTCACCGCGCTCCCCTCCCTGTGCCGCCGGCGCGCGCGTCCCAAGCTCAAGGCGCCAAGAACCCGATGACCATAACGGAGGCCACCGGCGCAGTCCGGCGGAAATCCTTCCCGAAAACGTTAGTGCTGGGCCGCTGGATTTTCGGCGAGGAAGCGCTTGAGCGCGATCTGCCAGCTGGTCAGGGCGGCCAGGCCGGTTGCCGGCCACCGGATGCTGGTCAGCGCGCTGTATGCCGGACGCGGAGCGATCCGGCCAGCGTCGGCGGTGGTGATGGGCTGGACTTCGGCCCGGCCGCCGACGATCGCCTGGGCGAACTCGAAGCGACTGCAGGCGCCGCCATTGACGACGTGGAAGAGGCCCCCACCCTGACCCTCCCCCCCGAACGGCGGGGATTCTTTAAGCTCCCTCCCGCCCTTTGGGGGGAGGGCTGGGGAGGGGGCCGCGATCAGCGCGGCGATCGCCTCCGCCAGATCGCGGGTGGCCGTGGGGCTGCCGACCTGGTCCGCGACCACGCGGATGGGTCCGCCGCGCTCGGCCGCGGCCAGGATGGCCTTCACGAAGTTCTTGCCGTGCCACCCATAGAGCCAGGCGGTCCGCACGACAATCGCCGGGGCGCCCGACGCCAGTACCCGCAGCTCGCCCTCGTACTTGGTGCGGGCGTAGACGCTGATCGGATTCGGGCGGTCGTCTTCGGTGTACGGCGACCCCTTCGACCCGTCGAAGACGTAGTCCGTGCTGACGTGCAGGATCGCGGCGCCGGCACGGGCCGCCGCCTCCGCCAGGTTTCCAGCGCCCGCCGCGTTGACGGCGAACGCCTGGTCCGGCGCCTGCTCCGCGCCGTCGACGTCGTTGAAGGCCGCGCAGTTGATGATCCAGTCGGGACGGACACGGTCGACGGCGGCTTGCACGGCTCGGGCATCGGCGATGTCGAGCTGGCGATGATCGAACGGGCGGAGCTGCGCCCCGCGCAGCGCCGGCCGGAGATCCTGGCCGAGCTGCCCGCCGGCGCCGGTTAGAAGGATGATCAACGCCCCCACCCTACCCTCCCCCAGAGAGCGAATCAGGGGGGAGGGAAACTCCCCGCCGGGAGGCCCTCGTAGTTGCGCCGGTAGTAATCCCAGAACTCTCGCGCTTTCCGCTTGCGCCACCAGTCCTCGTGCCGGCGGTACCATTCGACGGTCTCGCGCAGCCCATCGTGGAAACTGGTCACCGGTTGCCAGCCGAGCCGGCGCATCCGGCTGGCCTCGAGCGCATACCGATAGTCATGACCCGGTCGGTCTTTCACGAAATGCCGGAGCGAGACCGGTTTGCCGCAGAGGCCCAGCACGCTGTCGGCGACCTCGACACCGCTGACCTCGGCACCGGTTCCGACGTTGTAGACCTCGCCCGGATCGCCCTTCCAGAGCACCCGCGCGATCGCCTCGGCGTGATCGTCAACATATATATAGTCGCGAACCGCCTTGCCGCTGCCGTATACGGGGAGCGGCAGGTCCTGCAACGCATTGGTGATGAAGAGGGGCACGATCTTCTCGGGGAACTGGTACGGCCCGTAGGTATTGGCGCCGCGCGTGACGACGGTGGGCACCCCGTAGCTCACGTGATAGGCGTGCACGAGCATCTCGGCCGCCGCCTTACTCGCCGAGTACGGGCTGCGCGGCAGCAGGGCATCGGTCTCGCGGCTCTTCCCCTCTTTGACGTGCCCATAGACCTCATCGGTGCTGACCTGCAGGAAGCGCTGCAAGCGCCGCTTGCGGGCCGCCTCCAGCAGGACGTAGGTGCCGTAGGCGTCGGTTTGCACGAAACTGCCCGCGTCGAGCAATGACCGATCGACGTGCGTCTCGGCGGCGAAGTTCACGATAGCGTCAGCCTCGACGGCCAGCTTGTCGACCACGCCGGCATCACAGATGTCACCGCGGACGAAACGCAGCCGGGGATCCTGCGCGAAATCGGCCAGGTTTTCCTCGCTCCCGGCATAGGTGAGCTTGTCGAGCACCGTGATCTGCACCTCAGGATCGGCGCGCAACCGCTGCCGGACGAACGCCGAACCGATGAAGCCCGCGCCCCCGGTGACGAGCAGGCGGCGGAGGCGGGGGGCCATCTAAGCCCCCACCCTGCCCTCCCCCGGAGGGGGAGGGAGATTGTCAAGTGGCTTGTTGGCCCCGTGCTTGCGGACGAAGTCGTTGACCGCGTAGTAGGCGTCGATCGATTCACCCGCGTCACCCCAGAACCCCTGGAGGACCTCCCATTCCATCAACCCGCCCTCGATCAGGGAGTTGTTGACGTCGGTGATCTCCAGCTCGCCTCGGCCCGACGGTTTGAGCCGCGGAAGAATCTCGAAGACGCTGGCCGGATAGAGATAGATCCCGGTCACCGCAAACGTGCTCGGCGGGGTCGCCGGCTTCTCGACGACTTTCACAATGCGACGGTCGCCATCGAAGGCGGGGACTCCGAGGTGTCGCAGATGCTCCGGATCCTTGATTTCGGCAAGCAGAATGCGCCCGCCCTTTGGCTGCTGGCGGAAGCGCTCGACGGCAGCCTTGATGGTGTACTCGAAGATGTTGTCGCCCAGCACCACGATCACCTGGTCGTCCTCGACGAAGCGCTGCGCCAGTCCGAGCGCCTCGGCGATTCCCCCGGGATTTTCCTGGTAGGCATAGAGCAGCCGGTCGATCCCCCACTCATGCCCGTTTCCCAGCAGGCGCAGGAACTCGCCGGCGTGGGTGCCGCCAGTGACGACCATCATTTCGGTGACACCGGCGCGTACCAGCGCCTCGATGGCGTAGGTGACCATCGGACGGTCGAAGATCGGCAGCAGGTGTTTGTTCGTAATGCGCGTCAGGGGGTGAAGCCGGCTGCCCGTCCCACCGGCGAGGATGACGCCTTTCATGGAAAAGCGGGGTGCTCCAGATACTGCTGGAGGCTCATGGCCGACGCGTCACGCGGCGCCAGCACCGGGTCCGAGATCGGCCAGCTGATGTTCAGGTCTTTGTCGTTCCAGGCGATGGCGCCTTCCGCCTTCGGCTCGAAGTAGCCACCACATTTGTACTCGACGTCGGCCCAGGGCGAAAGCGCCAGGAACCCGTGGGCGAAGCCCACCGGAATAAACAGTTGGTGCAGGTTCGCGTCACTCAGCTCCGTCGCGAACCACTTGCCAAACGTTTGCGAACCGACGCGGAGATCCACGGCGACATCAAGGATACTGCCGTTGGGGCAGCGCACCAGCTTGCTCATGGGCGCCGAGAGGTCCTGGTAGTGCAGGCCGCGCAGGACGCCCTGCCGCGAACGCGAGTGATTGTCCTGCACGAACCGTTGCGTGATCCCGGCTTCCGCGAACTGACGCTCCTGGTACGCCTCGAGAAAGAAGCCTCGGTCATCGCGGCGCACGTCGGGCTCGATGAGGACGACGCCCTCGAGCCCGGTCGCCCGGACCCGCACGCTCAGCGAAGCCGCTCCTGGAGCGCCTCACGCAGCCCGCTGAGTGGAACGCGGACCTGCGTCATCTCGTCACGGGAACGAACCGTGGCCGCCTGGTCGTTCGCCGTCTCGAAGTCGATGGTGACGGCGAAGGGCGTCCCGATCTCGTCCTGCCGCCGATAGCGCTTACCGATCGACTGGGTGTCGTCGTACTCCGTCCGAAAGAAGGGCCGCAGTTCCTGCTCGATCCGCTGCGCCGTCGCGATCAGCGGCTCCTTGCGGCTGAGCGGGAGGATGGCGACCTGGAAGGGCGCGATCGACGGCTTGAGCCGCAGCACGACGCGCTGCTCGCCGCGCACCTCCTCCTCGTGGTAGGCGTCGATCATCGCGGTCAACATCGTACGGTCGACGCCGGCGGATGGCTCGACGACGTGTGGCATGTAGCGCTCGCGGTGGACATCGTCGAAATAGGAGAGGTCCCGGCCGGAGGCTTGCTGGTGGGCGACCAGGTCATAGTCGCCCCGCGCGGCGATGCCCTCGAGCTCCGACCAGCCGAAAGGAAACTCGTACTCGACGTCGAACGCGCCTTTGGCATAGTGAGCGAGCTCTTCCTTGCCGTGCTGGCGCAGGCGCAGCTTCTGCGGCAGGATGCCGAGGTCGAGATACCATTGCAGCCGCTCGTTCTTCCAGTGGTCGAGCCACTTCATCTCCTCGGCGGGCGGCACGAAGTACTCCATCTCCATCTGCTCGAACTCGCGCAGGCGGAAGATCGAGTTGCCCGGGGTGATCTCGTTGCGAAAGGCCTTGCCAATCTGGGCGATGCCGAAGGGCGGCCGCAGCCGGGTGGAGCTCAGGATGTTGGCGAAGTTGACGAAGATGCCCTGGGCCGTTTCCGGCCGCAGGTAGACCTGCGCACTCGAATCTTCGACCGGCCCGACGAAGGTGCGGAACATCAGGTGGAACTGACGCGCTTCAGTGAATTCACCGCCGTCGTCCTGGTGCCGCGTCCCGCTGACCTGGTCGGCGCGAAAGCGCTGGTGACATTTCTTGCACTCGACCAGCGGGTCCGTGAAGTTCTGGACGTGGCCGGATGCCACCCAGGTCTTGGGATTCATGATGATGGCGGCGTCGATCCCGACGACATCGTCGCGCAGCTCGACCATCGTTCGCCACCAGGCCCGCTTGATGTTGTTGCGCAGCGTGACGCCGAGCGGCCCGAAATCCCAGAACCCCTGCAGCCCGCCGTAGATCTCGCTCGACTGGAAGAAGAAACCGCGACGCTTCGCCAGCGAGACGAGCTTTTCCATGACGGCCGGCGACTCGCGCTCGGGCGGCACGGGAGCCGTCGCCACTAGTGCCGGACGCTCCGCAAGAAGTCGATGCTCTTCAAGCGACGGTCCAGGTGATATTCGAGCTGCGCTTCGAGTGCCTGTTCCACCTGGTCGAGGACCGGGTCAGGTAAGCGCAGGCGGTCGTACAGCTCGCCCTGGTCCCCCGCCATCACGCGCAGCACTTTCAGGCTGTTGACGGAGATCGGCGAACCAGCCTGGTCGTGCGCGCCGCACGTCGCGCAAAGCACGCCGCCGAGCAGCGGCGAGAACCAGGCGTCGGCCTCGGGCAAGGGTTTCGCGCAGCCGGGGCAGTCGATCAGCTGCGGTGCGTACCCGAGCATGTCGAGCATCCGCATGACGAACCACGCCGTGTCGGCCCGCGCCGAGCGGCCCGGATCATTGAGCCGGTCGAGGGTGCCGGCGACCAACTCGAAGACGTCGTCCATCGGGTGCCGGTCCTCCAGCACTTTGTCGGCAATCTCCGACACCAGGCAGGCATAAGCCGTGCGCCGCAGGTCACCGGAGATGTTGCGCACGTCGCCGCGCCGCTCCACCTGGGCGACGACGTCGAGGTTTCTTCCCTTGGCGAGCATCATGCGCGAACGGCCGAACAGGTCGAGGCTGCTCCCGACCCGCGCCTTGCTCCGGCGGGCTCCCTTGGCGATCGCGGCCAGCTTGCCGTACTCCCGCGTCAGCAGTGTCAGAATGCGGTCGGCGTCACCGTAATCGAGGCGGTGCAGGACGATCGCATCCGCCTGGTAGGTCGGCACCGGCCAATTCTACGGTGCCTATTACGACGGTTAGTTCAGCTGGCCCTCGACCGCTGTGTTCGCGAGTTGATCCCTGTGCGCAAACCCAGCGCCAAACCTCTCGCAGGCCCATACACCCTTAGCTGTTGCAACTGTCTTACAATTGTGATACGTTCTTGGCATGGAGCGGGCGATTTCGATCCGGCTGGATGACGATGCTCAGCACGCCCTGCGAGTCCTAACGAAGTCAGGCCGAAGTCAATCGGCGGCTGTGCGGGAGGCGCTGATTGCTTTAGCCCGCTCTGGGCGCCGAGCGGACTTAGCCGATGAGGCGGAGCGACTGAGCGCTAGTCGGGGAGACCGAGCTGAGAAGAAAAGAGTCGCCAAGCTGATGGAATCCCTACGTGCAGCGGGGTGAAGTCTTCCGACTTCGCGCATCGCGCGCCGCGCGGGGTCATGAGCAGGCGGGCCGTCGGTTTGGGGTGGTTCTCCAGGCCGACGAGTTGCTAGCTCTCTCCACGATTGTCATCGCCCCGACGTCTACTCAGGCACTTCCCGCCTCGTTCCGACCTGAAGTAGAGATCGGAGGCACGCGTACTCGCGTGCTAGTCGAACAGCTTGGCGCCGTAGACCCCAGCCGCCTGGGAGAGTCGCATGGTTTGTTGGCGCGCGACGAACTCGATGAGGTCGATCGCGCTCTCGCAATCGTCCTCGGCATGACCCGCTAAGCTCCCGCCGTTGTATCGTCGATACGCAAGAGGGCTGCAAGAGTTGGCCCAACCTCTCCCCGAGCCCCCGCAGATTGTGGTATCGCCCGAGTCAGTCGAATCGGGCTACTGCTGGACGATCAGCGCGGACGGTACCTGTCAGATTGACGGTATCGCCCTTATCTTCTGATCGACGCAGGTTCGGCGCGAGGCTGACCGCTAGCAGCAGGATGACCGAGGGCGCCAGTTGCAAGATCACGCGGTCAGCGGACTCTGACAGGTGCTCGGTCAGGTCGATCGGGGTGAAGAGATAGACCGTGAAATAGGCCAGCGCCTGCACGGCGAACACGACGGCGATCGTGGCGCCGGTCCGGAAGCGGTTGAGCGCCAAGAGCAGCAAGCTCATCAGCAGCGACAGCGCCATCCAGCCGTAGGTGTTACGGCGGCCCACCAAGCCGGCCACATATCGAGCGATGGTGGCGGCGCGTGAGGGGAGGTGCGGCAGCAAGGAAAGCGGATGCTGGTTCAGCATCAGCGGTTTGATGCTGGAAAGGCTCCAGGTCAGGTGCCAGATGACGACCGGCAGAACGCAGGCGGCGGCGATCGCGATGTTCCGCCGAGCGGGCTGCTCCCGGAATTGTCGCCACCGCCAGGCGTAACGCACGATCAACACCACCAGCGTGACAAGCAGCAGCGGCGTGCCCTCGTCCTTGGTGAGCGCCGCCCCGGCCGCGCAGGCCACCGCCATGACGTCGGCGGCGCCATATTGCCCCCACCCTAACTCTCCCCCGCGAGCGGGGGAGGGGAATTGCCCCGCTTCCCCGCGAGCGGGGGAGGGGAATTGCCCAGCCTCCAAGTAGATCAGCGTCAGCAGGATCCAGATGGCTTCCAGATAGTCGGCGTGCCCGAAGTAGCCGCCATCGATGAAGAAGCGATACGTGGCCTGGGTCGCCATGGCGACCAGCAGGAACACGAAGACAATGGCGAGGCGGGACGAGACCAGGCGTCGCAGGAGTGAGTACATGGTGGGGACCACCGCAATCAAAGCGAGAAGGTTGATCGAATTCGAGAGTGACTCATTGACGCGGCCGCTGAGCACGAAGGTGGACGCCAGCATCAACGGGTAAAGCGGTGGATATTCCTGGTTGCGCACCACCAGGAGATGGGGAATTGAGGCAAGCGCCGGCGATGCCGGATCGACGTGCTGCTCGACAAAGAAGAGCCGGGCCTTGAAGTACCAGAACGCGATGGCGTCCCAACCGATCGCGGGATGCAGAATTCCATTCAGGGCATAGGCCACCAGCAGAAGCGCCGCAATCGCAATCAGCACGCCGCCGAGCGGGTCGACGTCGCGAAGGCGCCCGGCCAGCGCCCACACCGAGTTGATCTGTCGCTGCAGGGTTTGGCGCAGCGAGCGGCGAAGGACGACCCAGATGGCAACCCAGGGAAGCATCAAGGTGAAGACATTCCACGGGATATGAGCGAACCCGAACGCCCACAGCTGGACCCCCAGTGCGGCACACCCGATCAGGGCGCTGGGCGGAACGATCCCACGAACGTTCACCCGGACGGCGAGCAAGATCGCCGTCCCGATGACGTGGCAGA
>WNFW01003387.1_pt1 | contig 11047 bp, 3 predicted proteins | sample 5400131 | NCBI WGS metagenome assembly WNFW01 (sample SAMN13153362, study PRJNA577476) | soil metagenome | isolation source: 20 cm soil or saprolite under grassland replicate 1 | place: USA:California | collected 2016-06-15
GCAGGGTGGGGGCCCAATGCCGGTTCATTCCACGGGCGGCGTGGTCGAGTCGCGCCCGCTGCTCCGCCGAACGGTTCGGTGGAAGGCTTGACGGATGGACCGTAAAGACCTGGGCAGGGCCAACCCTTGTAGCACGGACCCCGGCCTCTCGCCCGCTTGCGGCGGAGGGTACGGTGGGGGCTCCCGCGACAGCGGGTGTCTGCGGGGCAGCGAGTGAGAAGAGCACCCCCACGATCGTGCCGAAAGCCGCGACGCCCCTGCCCTTGTCCCTGATGTCGGACAACATTACCGGAGTCTCGTCTGCAGTCAAGTTGGGCCGATGGCGCCAAGCTACGCGACGACGGCAGACGACAAGCTCACAACGCAATCGTCTTGACAGCGTCGTTCGAGACAGCCATGCTTCACTCCGTTTAGTCGCTTCAGCGCGACCACGGAATTCCAAATCAGAGGGGGCTCTTGATGCCGATCGTGTTCCGCCTTTTGCTCTGCGCCGCTCTCGCCTGTGTTCCCGTAGCCAGCGTTCCCTTCTCCGCGGCGGCCGCGACCACGCGCCCCCACCCTAACCCTCCCCCGCAAGCGGGGGAGGGAAAAATGACCTCATCCTCCCCGCAAGCGGGGGTGGGAAACAAGGCCCAGGGTAGCGTTCAACCGAAGGCCAGCGGCTTTTCCGCCCTGGCGAGGACTCCACGAGAGAGCGCACGACCGAACGTTTCATCGCGCGCCTCCTCCCCGTCGACCAGCCCTCGTGTGACCAACTCCTTCGTTAATGACGGCGGCTTCGAGACGGAGACCCCTACCCCGTCGTGGACGCAGGCATCGATCGCTGGGCACCAACTCGTCGACACGGTCCACCCGCACAGTGGCTCGTACGCCGCCGATTTGTGCCAGAACACGAACGACTGCACCGACGTCGTCTACGAGAGCTTCAACGTACCGCAGAAGGTGCTCAGCGCCACGATGACGTTCTGGTTCCAGTTGCAGACGTCCGATTCGACGGCGCAGCCCTCGCCGTGTAACGACTTTATGGGCGCCGGCATTAGCGACGGCTCGTTTGCCGTCACGCAGGCCTCGGCCGTGAAGTTTTGCGAGGACTGGGGCCGGGCGAGCGGCTACACCTCCTGGAGCATCGACGAGACCGCCTACCTGAAGACTCAGCAGGGCCAGCTTGCGCACGTCGAGGGCATCGGCTTCACCGACGGCGCCGGGCCGAGCCGGTACTTTCTCGATGACGTCGGGCTGACCATCACCTACGCGACGCCCCCCACCCAGGTCCAGGGAGTCCTGGCCGAGCCGAACAACACGGCCGTCACCTTGAAGTGGCAGCCCCCGACCGACAACGGCGGCGACCCGATCAGTGGATATCAAGTCAGCGTCTTCAAGAACGGATCGCCCGCGGCCGGTGCCACTTTCAACTCGACGACGACCACCGAAGTCATGAGGAACCTCTCGAACGGGGCCTCGTTCACGTTCCAGGTCCAGGCAGTCAACGGCGCGGGCCTCAGTCCCATCTCCGCCCTCTCCAACGCCGTCGTGCCGAGCCCGGTCTACCCGGCGGTGGCCGTGAGCGACCGGCAGTACTGGCTCGCCAGCAGCAACGGCGTGACCTGGGTCGACATAGACAGCACTTACCTCGCCGTGTCGGTCACGCCGCTCGTCACCTCGCAGGCGCTGATCAGCGCCAACGCGGACCTGTGGACCGCGAACGCGGGCATCAACCAGGACATCGGCGTCGCGATCAGCGGCGGAGTCTATCCGACCGCCGCCGGACAGCCCGAAGCGTGGAAGGAGAGCGGCGGCTTCGCGGGCACCTTCTCCCCCAACGCCGCCTACGTCCAGAGCGTCCGCCTGCTGCAGGCTGGCACCACCTACACCTTCAGGGCCCAATGGAAGGCCAACAAGCCGGCGAGCGGCACCACCATCTTCGCCGGCGCCGGCCCCATCGGGCCCGACTTCTCGCCGACGCGGCTAACCGTGCAGCTCGTTCCCAACGCGGGCGGCGCCGTCGCGTCGGCGTCGAGCATCAACCAGTTCTACCTGGTCAACAGCAACGGATCGACCTGGACCGACCTCGGTCCTGGCGCCGATCCAACCGTGCCCTTTACCCCGCCGTCGAACGGATCGCTCATCGTCAGCGCGAACGCCGACTTGTGGACGGCCAACGCGGGCTTTAACCAGGACATCGGGATCACCGTGTCCGGTGGAACAGGCGTCGGGACGACGTACCCGTCGGTCGCCGGCCAGCCCGAGGCGTGGAAGGAGAGCGGCGGCTTCGCCGGCACGGCATCGCCCAACGCGGCCTTCGTCCAGGCGGTCCTGCCGGTCGCGAGCGGATCAGCCTACACGCTCAGGCTGCAATGGAAGACGAATCGCCAGGGGTTATCGACCATCGTCGCCGGCGCGGGTCCGATTGGCGGCCAATTCTCCGCCACGCGGCTCACCGTCTTCTTCATTCCCGCGACCGGAAACACCAGCGTCCAGGACGCGGTGACCACCGGGCAGCCGTTCCTCGGCGCGAACAACGGCGCCACCTGGGCTGATGTCGATTCGGTCAAGCTCTCGCTGCCGATCACCACGACCACCAACTGTCTCGCCGTGCTGACCGGAAATGCGGACCTCTGGACCACCCGGGCCACCTACAACCAGGACGTCGGGATCCAGGTCAGCTCCACCAGCACCGTCACCGCCGACCGGGTCGGCTGGAAGGAAAGCGGCGGTTTCGCCGGCACCTATTCTCCGAACGCGGCCTTCGTGCAGAGCATGTTCCCGATCGCCGCCAACACCGCTTATACCGCGCGTCTGCAGTGGAAGGCGAACAAGAACGCGCCCGCCGGCACCGTCATCGCCGGGGCCGGCCCCATCGGACCGCGCTACTCACCGACGCGGCTGACCGCGGTCGTCTTCTGCGTCCCGCCGCCCGTGATCACGAGCATCAGCCCCAGCAGTGGCTACAGCGGCACTCCGGTCACGATCAACGGCACCAACCTGACGGGCGCCACGGTGAACTTCGGGGCCCAGCCAGCCTTCGTCCAGGCCGCCGGCGACACGCAGATGGTTGTCTTCCCGCCCACCCAGCCGCTCGGCACGGTCGTCGATGTGACGGCGACCACCAGTGCCGGCACCTCGCCCACGACTCCGGCCGACCAGTTCACCTACTCCTACAGCGGCGCCATCCTGGCCGACACTCCCAACATCTATTACCGGCTAGGTGAGAGCGCGGGCACTGTGGCAGCGGACTCGAGTGGCAATGCGCACGACGCCACCTACGCGGCATCCGGCGTGACGCTGGGCGTCGCCGGGGCGATTGTCAACGACACCAACACGGCCATCACGCTCGATGGCACAGCCGGCTCGGTTCAGGAGACGTCCGGCGCGGGCGTCCCGGTCGGGTTCGCCAACCGCAGCGTCGAGGCCTGGTTCAAGACCACCACGACGACGGCCATGCCGATCGTGGCCTACGGGTCGCCCGGCATCGCCAACCAGTACTTCGGCGTCTATGTCCACGACACCGCGATCGAAGTCCAGACGGGCGCCGGGACGACCATCATCTTCCCCGGCACCGCGTCGTTGAGCGATGGGGCCTGGCACCACCTCGTGGTGACCTACGACTCCGGAGCCGTAGCCGGCCAGCTCAAGGTCTACATCGACGGAGGCAGCTTTGGGACGCAGACGCCAGCCGCCCTGTTGGACACGACGCTCGACGCCGCAGGACTCGAGGTCGGCAAAGACGACACGGTGACCACAGCATTCTTCAACGGCAGTCTCGACGAAGTCGCGGTCTACGCGACGGTGCTGGCGACCTACCAGGTCAGCAACCACTACAAGGCCGGCACCGGCACCTAGGAAGAAACGACCCCCACCCTAACCCTCCCCCGCAGAGCGGGGGAGGGAGACGGGTTTAAGAGCAGCCTTCGAGCTGTACGCTCAGCCGTGTCGGCGAGTAGTTCGTTCCGATCGGACCCGCGCCGGCCCAGATCGACCCGGCATCCGCCGTGTTCGCCTTCCATTTGAGCCCGATCGTGTAGGAGGTATTGGCCTGCAGGAGGTAGGGGATTTGGACAAACGCGGCATTCGGCGAGTAAGTCCCGGCGAAGCCGCCGCTCTCCTTCCAGGCCACGACGGCGCCGTTTACGCTGATGCCGATGTCCTGGTTGAACCGGGCGGATGAGGTCCACAGGTCCACATTGCCACTCAAAATCGCAAGACACTGGTTGCCTACGCTGACGGGAATGTTCAGGGTTGAGGCGTCCACGTCCGCCCAGGCCGAGCCGTCGTTGCCGCTCAGATGGTACTGCTGGGTGCTCACCCGGTCGACCGGATTCGCCGGCGTTGCCGTCGGATAGAAGAGCATGGTGAGCCGCGTCGGCGAGTACTGCCCGCCGATGGGCCCAGCCCCGGCGAAGATGGTGCCGGCGTCCGGCTTGTTCGTCTTCCATTGGAGTTTGATCTGGTACGTGTGACCGGCGGTCATGGCGTAAGCAGTCTGCACAAAGGCGGCGTTTGGCGAGAAGGTACCCGCGAAGCCGCCGCTCTCCTTCCAGGCGACCGGCTGGCACCCCAGACTGCCAGCGCCGCCGCCGCAGGCCACCGCGTTCACGTCGACAACGCTGATCCCGATGTCCTGGTTGTAGCCGGCCTTCGCGGTCCACAGGTCGGCGTTCGCACTGATCATCGCCGTGCCTCCTCCGGCCGGGGCCGTGAAGGTCGGCAGGCTCAGGTTGGTGGCGTCCATCTCGGTCCAGGCGTTCCCATCGTTGCCGGTCAGCGAGTACTGCTGCATGCTCGTCAGGCTGACCAGGTTGGAGCTCGGGATCGGCACCAGCTTCAGCGTCAGGCTAGTCGGCGAGTATCGCCCACTGATCGGCCCGGCGCCGGCCCAGATGGTGCCCGGATCCGGTTTGTTCGCCTTCCACTGGAGTGTCATCGTGTAGCTCTGCCCGGCGGTCATGTCGACGACCGTCTGTACGAAGGCGGCGTTGGGCGAGAAGGTGCCGGCGTACCCTCCGGATTCCTTCCAGCCCGCCACCACGGAGTTGACGGTGATCGCGAGGTCCTGGTTGTATCCAGCGCTTGATGTCCAGAGGTCCGCGTTACCGCTCAAGATCGCCCTGGAACTGACGTTCGGCGTCAGGGTGATCGAGAGCCGCGTGCTGTCGATGTCCGTCCACGTTACGCCGTCGCTCCCGGTCAGGCCGTACTGCACCGTCGAGACCGCGGCACAAAGGTCGCCGATAAATGTGAACTGGTCCGCCGGCGACGCTGGGGACGTTCCACCAGCGGCAGTGACGGAGACATCGACGGTGCCCGGACAGTGTGCCGGCGAGCTCGCGCTGATCGAGGTGGCTGAATTGACGACCACGCTTGCGGCTGGGAAGCCGCCAAAGCTGACGGTCGCGTCGGATGTGAAATTGGTACCGGTGATCGTGACCGGGGTGCCCCCAGCCTCCGGCCCGCTGGTCGGGCTGATGCTGGTCACCGTCGGCGGCGGGACGTAGCTGTACTGGTCCGCGGCCGTCACAGGACTCTGGCCCGCGGCATTGGTCACCAGTACGTCGACGGTCCCCGCGGCTCCGGCCGGAACAGTCGCCGTGATCGACGTGTTGGAGGTCACTGTGAAGCTGCTTGCCGCCGTGGAGCCGAAGCGCACCGAGGACGCGCTCGCAAATGCCGTGCCGGTGATGGTTACCTGGTTGCCGCCAGCGATTGGCCCCGCCGACGGATTGATTCCGGTGATGGTGGGAGGCACGATGCAGAGGTTCTCGGTCAACGTCCTGTCCGAGGTGCCGATCACGGCATCGCCGACCGCCCACGCGTTGGTCGCGGACAGCCCGACCACGCCATTGAGTTCATCCAGGCCGCTGGCGTCGGAACTGGGTGAGGCTGCCCACGAAGTCCCGTCCCAGTGACCGATCAGCGTCTGCGCGCTGCTGGGTTGTCCGGCAGCGTTGAATGGCCCGTAGGCCGCGCCCACCGCCCAGGCGTTGGTTGCGGAGGTTGCCACGACGGAAAAGAGTTCATTGTTTGGATGCTGCGTGCTGCCGACGACGTTCTGGCTTGGGACCTTGACCCAGCCGCCGGCGGTCATGTGCCAGATAAAGGTGTGGTCAGGAGCGCCCGGGCTGTCGTCCTCGAAACCAACGGCCCATGCCTCGCTCGACGACAGAACATGAACGCCGAACAGAATCTGGTATGGATAGGCGTAGGTAGGGATCGTTTCCGTCCAGCTGCTCCCGTCCCAGCGGTCGATGATGGCGTAGCTGACACCGGTCGGAATGTACAGGTACCGTCCGACCGCAATGACGTTGTTTCCCGCCGAGGCCGACACGCCGAAGAGCGAGAACGAGTAATCTGGGCTGCCCGCGCCAGGTGGAAACGAGGCGCTCCAGGCGGTTCCGTTCCAGTGCCAGGCGAGCGCCTGGCGTGCGCTGGTGTTGTCGGGTCGCCAGTAACCAACCGCCCAGACGTCGTTGGCAGCGATCGCGGTGACCCCGAACAAGTCGTTGTTGCCGCCGCCCTGTGAGGGGAGCGAGCTTGGGGTCCAGGTGGTCCCGTTCCAGTTATCTATGAGCGGCTGCCTGATATCACCTGCATTGACGAAGGATCCGACCGCCCAGACATTCGTGCTGGAGACCGCCGCCACGGCATTCAGGTCGTTGTCCGCCTTGGCCCCGCCGTTCGTCAAGCTCTGGCTGGGTACGACGCTCCAGGCGCTCCCGTCCCAGTGTTCGAAAAGCGTCTGGTCCCGGTTCGGCGTGGTGCTCGTATCCAAGGACACGCCGGCGGCCCAAATGTCGGTCGCCGACACAGCCGCGGTCGCGTTGAGGGCGTCGGCGCCCGATCCGGTCGTTGGGCTGGCGACCTGGTTCCAGCCGCCGGTGCAGGCCGGCGCGGTTTTCGGTGCGATCGATGGTGCTGTCTGGGTCCTGCCGACCCCGGCCGCCCACTGCCGGGTGAGCGTTCCGCCGAACTTTGCCGGCAAGATCTCGTGGACGAACGCCCGCGAGGTCGATGAGGTAGCCGATACGGCCAATGCGGTCGCGTTTGACAGACTCCAAAGCACCATGGCGGCGATCAGTCCCGAAAACCCCTTCCTCATTTCGCTTCCTCCCCACAGGGCACGAGCTGGCCCTCCTCACGATGTGCTGGACTACAACGCCCTAACGGCCCCGCTGCGCAAAAGGTATCGCGCGCGTCGCGGCGACCGTGGGTCCTAGCTTACGGTGATGGACCCGGTAACGCCGGTGATCTGGCTGTTGGGGGTGTCGGTGGCTGTCACCGTCTGAGTCCCTACGGTGTTAAGGGTTACCGAGAAGGTGCGTACCCCGTTGTCGGTGCTCACGAAGGTGTAGTTAGCGGGGAGCACCGCCGCGCTGTCAGAGCTCGTGAAGTGGACCGTCCCGCTGTAGGACGGCGTCGTGTTGCCGTATTTGTCCTGAGCCGTGATCGTCAGGTTGAACGGTGCGCCGTGGGTCGCCGACGACGGCGCCACCAGTTTGAACTGGGCGGTGACATCCGGCACCACCGACTCCATCTGTGTCTGCGCCGTGAACCCAGTGGCCTGGGCCTGCACGCTGACCGTCTCAGCCACCGTGTCCTTGAACTTGAAGCTGGCGGAGCTGGCCCCGGCCGGGATGGTCAGCATCGTCGCCGGCGCACCGTTGTTATCCAGGGTCACCGACTGGCCGGACACGCTCGTGCTGCTGATGGCAAAGGTCTGGCCGCCGAGCCCGGCCGGGGCCGGATTCCCATAGCTGTCCACCAGCTGCACGGTGATCGGTCTGGAGGCGGCGCCGGCCGTCACGCTCTGCGGCGCTGTGGTGATGCGGTCGGTCAGCGCGGCCGGGCAGCTCAGCTGCGCGGTGAGCCGAGTCGGCGAATACTTCGAACCGATGGGGCCCGCGCCCGCAAAGATGCTGGCGCCGCTTGCCGTCCGGTTCGCTTTCCACTGGACCTTGACGGCATAGGTCACCCCGCTGTTCATCGGAAACAGCGTCTGCAGTGACGCGGCGTTGGGTGAGAAGGTCCCGGCGAAGCCGCCACTTTCTTTCCAGCCAACCCGGTCGGCGGTGTAGGTACCCAGCGTCGAGCTCACCTGGATGCCGAGGTCCTGGTTGATGCCGGCGGTCGCGGTCCAGAGATCGGCGTTGGCGCTGAGCGTGGCGACGCAATTGTTGCTTGGCGTGATGAGCAGCTTGAGATTGGTCGCATCCATGTCGGCCCAGGTCGCGCCGTCATTGTTCGTCAGCGAATACTGCTGGTTGCTGGCGGCGTCCATCCTCGCGCCGCCCGTCGGAACCACCCAGAGCGAGAGCCTGGTGGGCGAATAGGCGCCGCCAATCGGTCCGGCGCCCGCCAGGATGGTGCCGTTGCCCGAGCGGTTGGCTTTCCACTGCAGCTTGAGGGTGTAGGTGACCCCCTTGCTGACCGCGAGCATGCCGTTAACCGCGGCCGCGTTGGGCGAGTAGGTGCCGGCATATCCGCCGCTTTCCTTCCATAGCTCGGGCTGGCCTGCGATCGTCGGATAGGCGCCACCCTGCACCGCGATGCCGAGATCCTGATTGAAGCCGGCGATGGTGGTCCACAGGTCCGCGTTGCCGCTGACGAAGACCGTGCCGTCATCCGGCGCGGTGAAGTTGATCGCGGGTGCAGCGCCCGGGCCGAGGTCGGTCCAGGTCGACCCGTTGCTGCCGCGCAGCCAAAACTGGTTGGTGCTCACCGCCGTCTTCTCATAGGCGTTGGCGAGCGGCGTTCCGGAGGCGGGCGCCAGTTGGACGGTCATCCTGGTCGGCGAGTAGGCTGCGCCGATCGGACCGCCTCCGGCGAAGATGCTCGTCCCGCCGGCCGGTTTGTTGGTTTTCCACACCAGCGTGAAGGTGTAGGTGGTGGCGGCTTTGAGCGCGACGATGGTATGCACCGCCGCGGCATTGGGCGAGAAGGTTCCGGCGTAGCCGCCGCTCTCTTTCCAGGCCTGCGGCTGGCCGGCCACCGTCGGGTACGTTGTTCCACTACCCGTGCCTCCGGATACCGCGATGCCGATGTCCTGGTTGAAGCCCGCGTTTGCGGTCCAGAGATCGACGTTGGCGTTGAGGACCGCCAGCGAGTCGGAGCTCGGCAGCAGGGAGGTGCTGAGGTAGGTCGCATCCATCGGCTGCCAGGTCACGCCGTCACTGTTGGCGAGTCCGAACTGGTTGGTGCTGACGACCTCATTCACGTAGGCGCGGTCCGGCGTCACGGCGTTCGTACTGGTCGACGCCAAACCGGTCGCGTATGCATTGGTGGCGGCAACCTGGAAGGTGTACACCGTGCCGTTCAGCAGGCCGCTCATCACCTCGTAGGTAGACGTCGAGTTGAAAACGATCGGGCTGCCGGCGGTCGTACCGTTCGCAAACGGCGTGATGGTGTAGCTGCGAATGGGGGACCCGCCGTCCGGCGGCGCCTCCCAGCTGATGGTGGCCTCGCCATTATCGGGCTGCGCCAGCACGTTCGTCGGTGCGCCGGGCGCCGTGTAGATCGACAGCGCCACGTCATCCGTGAAGAACTCACTGCTGTTGCCGTTCGCGTCATCGATCCCCTGGATCGTGACCGATAGGCGCTGGTTGCTCCGCGCCTGCAGGTAGCTGGTGACGTTGATCGATTGGTTGTGCCACTGCTGATCTCCCCACCCGGCGCCGCAGTAGGTGGCGGCGTTCGCGGGATCGGCCGTGTTGGTCGAGTCGAAGACACCGATTGTCATGTAGTCGGTACACGTATTGGCCGGTTCCGCCGAGCCCACCCAGAACCAGTAACTGAGTTCTGCGCTGATGATCCCTGAAGGGACGTTGAAGTTCAGCGGTTGGCTGATGACGTCGAGGCAGGCCGGTGTGTTATTCGGGTAGCCGCAGAGGTCGACGGAGTAGCGCCCACTGTGAGGATTGGTCGGCGTGATCACTTCGAATCCGCCGCTAGACGATTCGGGCCAGTACGGATTGCCGACGCCGAATTCGAAGCTCGGGTCCTGGAGCAACTGCGCCCCGGTGCCCGGGCTGCTGACCAGAGGCCTCTTGAACCCTCCCCCGCTTGCGGGGGAGGGCAGGGTGGGGGTCTTCGAAGGCTGGTAGCTGCGGTCGGGAACTGTCGACGGGTTCACGACCCGGGCCGGCGATACGTGAATGGCAGCGGGCTTCGATGCGGCGTTGGCCGAGCCGTTGATCGCCAGGAGTGGCGCTGCACTGACTAGCGCCACGACGAGTGAACGCGCCCCCAGGGATTTTCGGATGCCGACGAGCATGCCATCGATGTGCGGCTCGGTCAAGCCCCACCTCATAGAGAAAGCCGAGCACGCGGATATCACAAATGTCCCTGGCCCGCGTCCCCGGGAGGGAGGTTTCCGCGGAAGACGTGTTAGGATGCGCGCGGTTTGTTCCGTGCGACTCGCATCAGCCTGGCCCTCGGCATCATCCTCCTGTTCGTCGCAGCACAGATACCGGCGTCCGCGGATTGGCCCACCTATCACAAAGATGCCGCGCGCACCGGCTCCGACGCGGCGGCCCCGGCCCTGATCAACTCGGTGAACCAGCAGTGGGCCCACACTGGACTTGACCGGAGCGTCTACGCCGAGCCGCTCGTCTACGGCACGATGGTCCTGGTCGCGAGCGAGGGCAACACGGTTTATGCATTGGACGCCGCAACCGGCAACCTCGTTTGGTCCAAGAACTATGGCACAGCAGTCCCGGGCGGACAGTTTCCCTGTGGCAATATCAACCCGGTCGGCGTCACCGGCACACCGGTGATCGACACGGCGTCGGGAACGATGTACCTGGTCACCATGGTGTGGGATGGCACCACGAGCGCCAGCATCCACTACCAGCTGGAAGCGATCAACCTCAACGCCGCCGGGGCCGAGCTCTGGAGCCGGACGATTGCCCCCACCGACCCGACGTACACGTTCGATCCCCTGATCGAGGGACAGCGCTCGGCGCTCTCCCTGGCGAGTGGCAACGTCTACATCCCGTTCGGCGGCCGCGCCGGCGACTGCGGCAACCCGACCACGGGCGTCGACTATCGCGGCTGG
>WNFW01009321.1_pt1 | contig 11045 bp, 12 predicted proteins | sample 5400131 | NCBI WGS metagenome assembly WNFW01 (sample SAMN13153362, study PRJNA577476) | soil metagenome | isolation source: 20 cm soil or saprolite under grassland replicate 1 | place: USA:California | collected 2016-06-15
AAGAGCCACGCCAGTATTCGACATCAATTCCATATTTCTTTTTGAAGGCCTGATGCAGCCCTTCCATCGCCTGCGGCACGACGGAACCATACACCCCGACTTTGCCTTCCTTTTTGCCCGCTTCGACATTCGCCTGCTGCGCAAATGCGCTACTGGACGCCAGGTAAGCTATGATGGCAACGATTTCCCAAAACCGAATCCAGCAATTCATCACTCGCCTCACGGAAGTCTCCTTTCGAACCCAAAGCAAAATAATAAGTATAGGCCGTAAAGCCCTAAGTCAAGGCTGAAAAAGAGTGGTCGACTCACGACATCGGACAGCTCTGCGGAAAATAAACAGATCATCTCGGATAATCTCGTCCGCGCGGAATGACGAAACTTACGCGCCATGGCTTTGCTTACGTTGACAGTCTGTAGTCAAAGCCGCTATACCGGCGATGATTGAACGGTTCGCTCTTCAGTTGTTTGCCGGAGACGTTAAGACGAAACTTGGGAGGAACTATGAAAAGAGATCGTTCTTACATTGCATGGCGGTTATGTACCCAACTTGCAAACCTGATAGCGATCTGTGGCTTGATAACGCCTCTAACGGCGAGCGCGAATCCATACCTGGCTAAACCCGGTGAGCCATCGGTGACCGCGCACGTTTCCACTTGCGCCAATTCCGGCGGCTTCATCCATCTCTACACGGCCATCGACAGCGGTCTCTTTGACAAGTACGGTCTCAAGGTCGATCAAAGATTTATTAGCGGGAGCGCGATGAACCTCGCGGCTTTGTCGGTACAATCTGACGGCGGACGTCCAGATCCGGCCCATCGGGGGTAGCCAATCGGAACGATACAGCGCGATGATGGGAGGCATTATTCAAGCGGCGCCCGTTACACCGCCGTTGAATGCCCTGGGAAAGAAGGACGGCCTCAATAATATTTACAACCTCAAGGATTTAAACCTGCCTTTCATATACAGCTCCGTGCACGCTAGCTCCAAATTGCTCAAAGAGAGGCCGCCACTTGTGCAACGGTTTGTTGCGGCAATGGCGGAGTCCGTCTATTTCGTGGAAAAGAATCCGGACAAGGCGAAAGCCTCGCTCAGCAAAGTACTTAAAATCTCCGAGCCGGAAATTCTCCAGTCGGCGTACGAGGCCTACGCCGTATCTTTGATCAACCGATCGATGATGGTTCCCGCTAACGCGGTCGCAGAAGCCGTCGATGTGGCGCGTGAGAATGGCACGAATGTGCGGAAAAAGCCGGCAGAGCTTTTTGATAACAGCTTCGCCGAGCAGTTGCAGAAGAGTGGCTTTCTCAAAGAGCTCTGGGGCGCCGAGGTTCGTTAGCTTCGCCAATGCTTAGAAGACTCCTAGCACTGCTTTTTGCATCGGCGGCGTTATTTTGCCTTGGCGGTTCTGCCCTCGCTCAAGAAAGGATCCGCATCGCCTGGGCGGGCGCGAGTCCCGCCAACAGCGCCATCTGGATTATTCAAGAAAAAAAATTACTTCAGAAGCAGGGCGTCGCGCCCGAAATCATAAGCATAAGCGCTAGTCCCACCGTCCTTCAGGCCTTGCTCGCCGGAGAAATCGATGTCTCCGCCACCTCGGTGGCCACACTGGTTAGCTCTCGGCTCGCCGGCGCCGACACAGTCATGATTCTTGGCATCGTCCGGACCTTCGTCGATCACATCATCGCGGCACAGGGCATTACGAGTGTGGAACAGCTCAAGGGAAAAGTAGGCGGAGTGAATCGCATCGGCAGCACTTCCGATATAGGTCTACGCTTCGCCCTGAGGCGGCTAGGACTAGATCCGGAGCGCGACACGAGGATCATTACCGCCGGAGGCAATCCCGAAAGATTCGCCGCGCTGTCAAAAGGAGTGATTCAATTCACCATCATCCCAGAACCTTTCGTGCGCGAGGCATTGAGATTGGGCTTCAAGGATCTTTTCGATATCGGCTCCTTGAAAATACCCTTCTGGTGGAACGGCGTCCTGTCACGCGAGGCGATTGTCAAAGCAAAGCGCCCGGTATTATTGAAGTTCGCTCGCGCCATGATCGAGGCGATTCACTTCAACAAAACCAACAAGGAAGAGGCAAAGGCAATCTGGGGAAGGAACCTACGCATCTCAGACCCCGCGGGCCTAGAACGGGCCTACCAAGCCTACACCGCTGCGTATCCCGACAATCTGTTGCCGACGCCGGAGGGAGTCAAAACCCTCCTTGACGATTTAGCTGCGCGCGATCCCAAGGCCGCCGCGGCAGATCCGAAGGCATTTGTCGATGCGAGCCTCGTACGGGAAGTCGAAGCCTCGGGTTTTATCAAGCAGCTTTACACGAGATAGGCGCGCAACACCTACCGAGGGAAAAATTGCAGTACTGGAGTGGTGGAGTATTGGACTACCTTAAGCGTAGCGCGACATGGTGGTCGGCTGATACTCATCGGGCGCCTGGGTCACGACCAGCTGCGGCTCGATGCCGTACAATCGTCGCGCGTTGCCACCGAGCATTTTTTCTTGAACCTCCTGGGGAACTTTCCACTTGTTCATGTGATCGATCGCCTCCCAAACGTCGGAAGCGTCGAGGTGGGGCATGTCCGAAGACCACAGGCCAATATTTTCATAGAGATCCCAAAGTCGAAACGTTATTTCCTCATCGCTCTCAAAAGCGATGTAACAGCTCTTGTAGAAAACCTCGTGCGGATCGCCGATCTTCTCTCCTGTATGTCGATACAGCTCCAGATAGGTCTCGGCTTTCTCGAGCACCAACGGCAGCCAGCTTGAGTTGGACTCCAGGACCGCTACTTTGAGGCGCGGGAATTTTTCCAGCCATCCGGTCATCAAAACCACTCCGGTCCAAGTCATGGCCTCGGCGATGAAGCCGTAGGCCGCGTCGCCAGCTTGTTTCGATCCCATGATCTGCATGATGTTGGCAACGAACTGCCCCGGTGAATAGACCAACACGTCTTCATCGGCAAACAGCCGTTTCCTGTCAGATCCCATGCGTTCTCCCAGGCCGGGAGACATAGCCTCGCCCCGCGAGGGAAACGTATGCATTCCAAGCACCATGCCCAGCGCTTCAAACTCGCGCCACAGCGGATCGAACTCCGGGAATGTCGGATATTTGTTATGGGCAATGATGGGACGAACCAACGCCGACTTGAAACCGCGCTTGGCGACCCGCCGTAATTCTTCGATCGCATAGTCAATGTTTTGTATCGGCAGAACCGCCGCCGGATAGAGTCGCTTCGAATCCGCGTTGCAATAGTCATAGACCCAGTCGTTGTAGGCTCGCGCGCAAATTTGCGCGGCCTCGGCGTTATCTACGAGAGGGAGATAGACAAAAGTCGACGGAAAAATCATCACCTGGTCGATGCCGGCCGCGTCCATGTCCTTCAGCCGCGCATGCGGGTCTCGGGCACTGGCGTTTCGCCCGATCTTTTCATCCCACTCCTTCGTTCCCGGTTGTGTGGCGCCGATAATCTTCTTTGTCAGGCCCGGATGCCAGGTCTCGCCCGGATACTTCCATTTGCCCGGGTCTCTGAAACTGATTTTTGAATTGCGCACCAAGATCAGACGGTCGGCGTCCCGATAAAAATGAGTTTTAGCAAAATGCTGTTGGTCCTGCGGAATGTACTGGTCCCAGATCTCGGGCGGCTCGTAGATGTGGCTGTCGCAATCAAAAACGGGAAACCTCTTTTGCCTGCCTTTAGCCGTATATGCCATGCTTACCTCCTTCGTAAATAAGACAGGATTCTCAGGTCGTGGCTAAATTCCGCTCAGATGCTTCACGGAGTTTACCCTGATGGGGATTGGATCCTTCGCTACCGCCCAGGATGACACTGAAAGGTTTAGGATGACAAGCTTCGCAAGTGTCATTCTGAGCAGAGCGAAGAATCTGCGTTCTTGTTTGTTGCTTACTTCAAATGGGCGACTATTGATGAATGCCATCGGTTGATCCGCGCTTTGCATACCCTTGCTTCAGCCGCATCATCAAGAGACCCACGGTCTGACGTTTTAGTTCCCTTTCAGAAATTCTCTGATGATACCGTGAACCCTTTCCGGCTCCGAAAAAAAGTAACTATGTCGCTCGCCCGGGAGAACGACTAGCTTGGAATTCGGAACCCCCTTCGCCAGGATGTCGGCGCCGGCGCCCGGGAGAACGACTAGCTTGGAATTCGGAACCCCCTTCGCCAGGATGTCGGCGCCGGCGCGATGCGACATGTCGCTCACCACGAAATGATCATTGTCGCCGACCAAGATAAGGGTTGGAACCTTGATCTCTTTCAATCGACCGCTGGTGTCATGCTCCTGTCGCGCGAGGACGTGGCGGAAGTAAAATTCCACCGGGCACAGATTGGCCATGCGGACCTTTAAATAGTTCTCGATGAGGTCCATATGCTGCCGGGCGTAAGACTCCGTCCAGCCCACAACGATGGTGTGATCTCGGACATATTTTTCGTAGCCCATCTCCACCATCTCTTTGGCGATGCGTAGCGGAATTCCTCTCTCCCCCGGATGCGCCGCGCCGCTGGAAGCAAGAATCAACTTGCTTACTTTGCGCGGATAATCCAGCGCGAGGAGCTGGGCCACCCTTCCGCCCATGGAATGACCGCACACCACAGCGCCCTCAAGCCCGAGATGATCGAGGACGGCTACCGCGTCAGCAGCGAACATGTCCGTGCTGTATTTAGCGGAAGGTTTGCCGGACAAGCCCGTACCGCGATAATCGAAGATGACGACCCGGTGATCCCGCGCAAACTCCGGAACCTGATTGATTTTCCACACGGCGCCGTCACAGGCGGTTTCGCTGAGAAATAAAAACGGCGTCCCCTCGCCGAAAACCTCGTAATAAATATCGACGCCGTCTTTCGCTTTAATGTACGGCATACGCAACTCCTAACATGTCGACCTGTGCAATAGAGACTAGGCGCAAATAGTCAATCTCAACTTGTCCCGTTTGCGTCCTTTGCGCCTTTGCGCGAGAACGGCACTTTTCCGAATCGTGAGTTTCATCACGCCAAGACGGAAAGACATAAATATATGCAGCCTAAGAACTCTTTAGAAACTCCCGGATCGTCTTATGAGCGACGTCGGGATTTGCAAAAAAATAACTATGCCTTTCCCCGGAAAGTACCACGAGCTTCGAGTCGGGAATGCCTTGCGCCAAGATTTCAGATGAGCGCCGGTGGTTGATATCGCTGGTGACGTTACGGTCGTCTTCGCCTACGAGGATCAGGGTCGGTACGCGGATATCTTTCAGACGGAGACTGGTATCATGACTCTGGCGCGCGATCAGGTGGCGCAGGTAAAACTCTACGGGGCAGAGATTCGACATTCTTACCTCGAGATATTTCTCCACTCGTTGCGGGTACTTCTTTGCGAACTCATCGGTAAACCCGACTAAGATCGAGTGGTCGCGCACATATTTTTCGTAGCCCCACTCGATCATCTCCTGGCAAATCTTTAGGGGTAGTCCTTTGGTAGCGGGGAAAGCGGCGCCCGTGGATGCGAGGATCAATTTGTCCACTTTATTAGGGTATTCTAGACCGAGCAATTGCGCGATCCTGCCGCCCATCGAGTGACCGACCACAATCGCCCTTTCGACGCCGAGGTGATCCAGCAGAGCGGCGACGTCGTCGCAAAACATCTTTGTGGAGTAATCGATCGATGGCTTGCCCGAGCGGCCGGTGCCGCGGTAGTCGTGCAGAATGACGCGGTGGTCCCGGGAAAATTCCGGCACCTGATAGAGCTTCCAGACCTCGCCGTCGCAGGCGGTCTCGCTGAGAAAGACCATCGGTTGACCTTGGCCGTGAACTTCATAGTAGAGCTGGGTATCTTTCAACTGCAGAAATGCCATTTCCAAACCTCCTCTGCTGCGGTTGTGGCCATCTGTACATTTCATAAACCAGGATGCTTTTCATGACAAGAAAATCCGAGGTATATTTTTTAGCTTGACTCGTGATTGAACCAGGGCTATGGCAGCCCAAGCTGAGAGTGGCCAACCGGTCGCCACGGAGGCATTATGGATTTTAGATTTTCGATTTTGGATTTCCCGCTAAAAAGCTGGCTCGCTCGCGTGGTCCTGTCTGTCTCAGTTATTGCTCCGTCGCTCGTCTCCGGTCAACAACCCACCAAAATTCCGTTCCCCTACGGCCCCATGGGGCTCAACAGCATGCCATGGATTGTCGCCAAAGAGAGCAATCTTTTTGCCAAGAATGGCGTAGACGTGGACATGATCTTTGTCGGCGTATCTACCGTCATGATTCAATCGATGCTCTCGGGAGCTGCCAATATCGCCGGCCTCGGAGGACCGGCGGTGATCAGCAACGTGTTGAAAGGCGGCGACATCATCCAGATTGCCGCAACGGTGCCGTACTTCACCCAGTCTTTAATGGTTCGTCCGCAGATTAGCGAGATTGGCGGCTTGAGGGGTAAAAAAGTCGGCATAACCAGGTTCGGCGCGGTTACGGACCTTGCCCTTCGCGCGCTTCTCGAGCGCAACAATATTAAAGATGTCACGATCCTTCAGATGGGCGGACTGGCCGAGGCGATGGCGGGACTCTCCAAAGGTTCAGTCGATGGAGCCGTAGTCTCTCCTCCTCATACCCTCAGCTTACTAAAGCAGGGCTTTCGTGAGCTCGTCTCACCCGGAGATCTAAGAAAATTGGGGATCGGCTTTGTGACCAACGGGATTGTCGCGAGACGATCGTTTGCCAGCAGCAACCGGAACATCGTACTGCGCGTGATCAAAGCCACTGCGGAAGGAACCAAGCTGATGACAGCGAACGAACCCTTGACGAAAAAGTTGATTTCCAAGTATCTCCACATTGACGATCCCGAGCTCCTCCATCAAAGTTACCTTTACGTAAGCGAAAATTTCGCTAGGGAACCGTTCGTGCCGCCCGGCGCAATGCAATGGATGGCGCAGCAGCTGGCGCAGATGAACCTGGTCGACGCCAAGGCGCTGCAGGCAACTCCCAACTCCGCTTTCTTCGACAACAGCTTCGTTGAAGAACTAAAGCAGTCGGGTTTTTTCGAGAGTCTCTGGAAATAATCACACACTCGGATTTACTCGAAACCGAAACAAGCCGCCCACTTGTCCAAGGCGGGTTTGCATTAGTTTCATCGCAAGAATTTTGCCGGCTCATCTTTGAAGAGCCTTCGCAGTTAGCTCGACAGGACCACCTTGCCGTCTTGACATAGCATTCAACAGTAATAGGTTAAAAATATACGGACCCTACTGCGCTTCGCCAATCTTCGAATGAGTAGGAGGTGTCGATGTTACGCAACCGATGGCTGCAACTCATTGTCGGTATCGTTGGCATGGTGGCAATAGCCAACCTTCAATACGGCTGGACCCTATTCGTAAGTCCGATTGACAATCAGTTTCACTGGGGTAAAGCCGCTATCCAGGTAGGGTTCTCTCTGTTTGTCCTGGCAGAGACATGGCTTGTGCCGTTCGAAGCCTATCTGGTGGATTCCTATGGGCCGCAAGTTGTCGTGGCGGTCGGGGGGATCATGGTTGGCCTCGCCTGGATCCTAAACTCCGCTGCCGATTCGCTCGCGATGCTCTATGCCGGAGGCATTATCGGCGGCATCGGTGCGGGCATCGTATACGGCACCGCCAGCGGCGCAGCACTGAAGTGGTTTCCGGACCGTCGCGGCTTAGCTGCGGGTCTCACGGCCGCTGGATTCGGCGCCGGGTCGGCATTGACCATCATCCCGATCGCCAACCAGATCAAGGCGAGCGGATATCAGTCGGCATTCTTTACCTGGGGAATTCTCCAAGGCGCAGTCGTGTTAGCCTGCGCGTTTTTGATGCGAGCCCCACAAAAACAAGATTTTGCTGGAGTCGCCGTGCCGGTGGAGTCCCAAACGACTCAGGACTTCACTCCTCTAGAAATGCTCAAGACCCCAGCCTTCTACCTGCTGTACGTTATGATGACTATGCTTGCCATGGGCGGATTGATGGCGACAGCCCAACTCGGTCCCATCGCCAAAGACTTCCAAGTCGCTGACAACCCGGTCTCTCTGTTCGGCCTCACCATGGCCGCGCTGCCGTTCGCTTTATCATTGGATCGCATCTTGAACGGGGTGACCCGCCCCTTCTTCGGGTGGGTTTCCGATCACATCGGCCGCGAAAACACGATGTTCATCGCGTTCGGGCTGGAGGGCATTGCGATTTTGCTCCTGATCACGTTTGCTCATATCCCGGTTTTGTTCGTGATCTTCTCTGGACTAACGTTCTTCGGTTGGGGTGAGATTTATAGTTTGTTCCCCGCCACTTGCGGAGACCTCTTCGGCAAGAAGTTCGCGACCACCAACTATGGCCTACTGTACACCGCAAAGGGCACGGCGTCATTGCTGGTGCCTGTTGGCAGCTTGATTGCGGGCAGCACTGGCAACTGGTATCCGATCTTTATCCTGGCAATCGCCTTTGACTGGATAGGAGCGTTGCTGGCATTGTTCGCCTTAAAGCCGTTGCGCACCCATTGGCTTTCCAGACAAGCGGCGATAGCTTAAGTTGCCGTGAGCTAAGTTTTACCGTCTTATAAAAAGACGCTGATATTTTTTGCGCTTAACACCGCTTGATCCAGGATAATCGTTCGTCGGGCGATTTTTATCTGACCGTTAACCCGCCGGAGGAGATCCTTTCTGGTTCCGACAAAAATGTCTTGATCTTTCTCCATCCGCGTTCGATAGACGATAAAATTGGAATGGACTTCCATCTCGCTGCTGTCATCTTTCTTCACTCGGATATTCGAAATCAGGTGGCGCGTGCGCGACGGAGGCATTTCAGACCAAGCCGTCTTCGCATAGAGCCTCTCGACCCTGACTCGCAGAGTTTCCTTGGTGTCATTGAAATAGTAGCTCTCGCCCGGTTTGGACAATTCGTCCGCCAAGTCTTCGGGTCTGTCCACGGGATTGTGACGGACGGGCATCCAGTAGAGCAGGTCATCGGTGAAAAGCTCCAGCCATTCCCGCAGCCGGCGCTCATCCAAGAGCTCGGCCTCCAGGTACAAAAAGTCTTCGATTGCGTGACGCAGCTCGCTATCCATGTTTTTGCTCGATGATCTCGCTCCAGTTTTTTGCCTCGAGCACCTTCGCCCAATGCATGTACAGACTCAACTGGTTGGAGTCGCTCCACCGGCTCGCCAAGCGGCCGCGGAGATCGGAATCCACCGTCTCTTCGCTCAAGCTCATCTGGTAGTTGGCGGGATAGCGCCTGCCGATCACGCTCCGCGCGGCGCCGGTCACTTGAATCCAGTTATCCATGTCGTCCTGCTCGAAGACCCCCGTGGGACTGAAACGGTACTGTGAGACGAAGCGCATCACGTCTTTGATTTTGGGCGGCGCCGCTTTATCGACGATCGCCCAGCTCCAAATCTCCATCTTGTCCGGTCCCCGCGGATGCCAAACGCGGAGCGTGCGCGTGAGCCAGTGAACTGAAAGATTGGGAAAGACCGTTCCCGCCGACGGCGAAACTTTCCGTGTGCGAGCGGCGCCCAGACGGCTCTCGATCTCCGCGGCATGCTCTTTCATATAACCGATCAGCTCGTCGACCGGCTGCGCAAACCACGGACCGGCATCATCCGGCGGGATCATCCACGCGACCAGAACATGGCCGTTGCCGCAGGAAATTTGGCGTCCTTTGGCCCGATTTCTTGTCTGAGTCGTTGTCGTATCGATATCGAGCTCGCGCGCGGAGCCATGAGTGCTGGCGATGTGATAACCATCGCCGCCGAAATTCTCCGCCGCTGTCTTCCAGTTGGCCTCCACCACCCAACGGTGCGGCCCGCTCACCTCCGTACCCCCTTCTCTTCGATCCAAAAGAATATCGAGGTACCAAGCCATGTCGCCTAAATACTCCACTAAGGTTGGAGCCTCGGGATCGAAGGTCGCAAAGATCAACCTTTTATAGCTGGCGATCTGAGCGACGGGGATCAACCCCCATTGCTCGCGGTCGAGACCCTGAAAGGCGTCTGCCATGGGCACAACAGCTAGTTTGCCTTCGCTGCTATATGTCCAGCCATGGTAAGAACAAGTAAAAAGCTTGGCATTGCCGCGATCCGCGCGGCACACGCGGTTGCCGCGGTGGCGGCACAGGTTCAAAAAAGCTCGGATGCGCCCGCTCAAGTCGCGCCACAAGATGACCGGCTCCTCGCCCATATAGGCGGTAACGAAGTCGCCCGGATTGGGAACTTCGCTCTCATGGCCGAGATAGAGCCAGCAGCGGGCGAAGAGGCGCTCGCGCTCCAACTCATATATCTCGCGGTCAGCAAAGATACGCCGATTAATGAGACCGCCTTCTGGATCAACAAGAGACTTGATCTCCATCCGAACGCCTCCTTCGACTCTGCGATACGGTTATCATATGACTTTCCTGTCACCCCTCGTCAACTGGCAAAACATTTTCCGACGGTCGATTGTCGAGTCGAATGCGTCGCTATTTTTATGCGCCAATCACAAACACAGGTAGGTCATCTTCATGCTTCTACTGTCGTCCGTAATGGTTCCATTTCGTCAAGATCCCTCACTTCGTTCGGGATGACAAATGGCTTCCCGTGTCATTCCGAGCGTCAGCGAGGAATCTTTCTTGACGTTAAAACGTAGACTTCGATTCCAAATGAACCACAACCCATACTTCTTCAGCCTTGACAACCAAAGAGCACTCGCGCATGGGACTCCACACCCTCGCTCACATGACCGATCTCAAAGCCGCCGCCTTTCCCATGAACGTCATCGCCACCCGCCGCTCGTTTCTTGAAAAGAACCGCGACGTCGTCAAGCGCTTTTTACAGGCTTACAGCGAAGCCACCTAGGAGTTGGACCTCTTCGCCTTCGCCGCTGCCGGCTTCTTGGCGGACACCTTGGCGGACTTGGACGCCGTCGCGGCGGGCAGGACGGAGCGGGCGGGGTGGACCTTAGAAGTTGGCATCGCTGCTCCCACAGTACTCGATTCTCGGCCAGCCCGCACTCCGCGAACGGGACACGGTAGTCGGCCTAACGAGTCTGTAGAAAAAGTCTCGAACCACTGAAAACTGCCCAAAATGAGG
>WNFW01022219.1_pt1 | contig 11045 bp, 10 predicted proteins | sample 5400131 | NCBI WGS metagenome assembly WNFW01 (sample SAMN13153362, study PRJNA577476) | soil metagenome | isolation source: 20 cm soil or saprolite under grassland replicate 1 | place: USA:California | collected 2016-06-15
CTTTGGAGGAAGCATAGCAGTCGCCTGTGACAAGAAATGCTCCCGTAAGCGTTCGTCCGCTACGTTGGCAGCAAGTTCTTCGATGAGCGTGCGAGCGGTCAAGAACGCTTGCTCAGCTTCTCCCTGGCGCTTCTGGGCCTGATAGAGCTTACCCAGGGAAACACCAATGCGCCAGAGCAATGGTCAGCCCTTGTGCCTGCGCAGCCACCTGCGCAGCTTGTAGCGTCGTTTCAGCTTCTGCTGCGAGCGAGAGTGCCGCCAGGGCCTCACCGCGCAGTTTCCAAAGGCGGGGGATGACACGCTCGCCGGATAGGTTTGCCGCAGTCGCGATCAGGCGATCGGTGATGTCCAGCGCCAGGCCAGGGTTACTGCGAGCCAGGGCGAGGTCGGCGCGCGCAGCCCAGACGAGCCGTTGCCCGCTGGTTTGGGAAGGAGCATCAGGAGGAAGTGCAGCATTGAGGAGGGATTCGGCCTGTGTGAGATCCTGTTGAAGAAGATACGCAAGGGCCAGAAATCCCGAGGCGAGACGAATCCAGTACTGCGAGCCGACTTCATGGGCCAGGGCCAGCGCTTGTTCGAGTTGCTGCTGCGCCTCTGGCAAAGCGAGCAGCTCGAGATAGAGCACACCTAATTCCCAGTGTCCAAAGGTCATAAACTGCCGATGCTCGATCTGCTCGGAGAGCGAAAGACCCGCTTGCGCCACCTCCAACGCCCGTGTGTACTCCCCTCGTGGACCCAGGAACTGCCCCAGGCTAACGAGCGTGTAGGCTTCGGCAGAGCGCTGACCAATCTCGCGGGCGGTCTTGATGGCCTGCTCACCAAAGTGGAGACACTGGGCGAAACTGATCGAGGCTGGGACCGACGTTTCGCTTTGATAGATGCCGCCGAGTTTGGCCAACGTCGCCAGGCTAGAGGCTAACCCCTGGCGGTCATCGAGTTCCTGGAAGAGAGCGACGGCTTGCTGATAATAGACTGCCCCTTGAACCAGATCACCGCCAAGGAGACTTGCCATGCCCAACAGGTCGCATGTTTGGGCTACCCCAGGTGTATCATGCGCTTGCTGAAACAGCGTGAGCGCTTCCTGATGGTAGCCCAGTGCCTCGCGGGGCTGTTCAATATTCAGGTGCCAGTTGCCCAAGCGGTTGAGGCTGTGGGCAAGCGTGAGCGGATCGCCCAGGCGGCGCGCCAGCTCGAGTGCCTGCTGATAATAGGTGCCCGTCTGGCTGTAATCGCGCCCAGCCCACAAAAAGCCAAGGGCAATGAGACTCTGCCACTCAGCGGCAAAGTCATGGACAGAGTGAGCAACCTCCAATGCACGCTCATAGTCACTGCGTGCTTGTTCAAATTCGCCCAGGGTTTCATAGGCCTGTCCGCGTGCCAGGGAGATCTTTGGGCCGGCAACTCTCCCCAGGTGGTGGGCAGCATCGAGGGCGCGCGTCAACTGCTTGATGGCGGCATGCGGGGCATACATCGCTTGCGCCTTTTCTCCAGCACGCTGTCCATACTCCAGAGCCTTCTCCCAGGCACCCGCCTCAAAGAAATGGTAGGCCAGGTCCGCCAGGTGCGCATCGAGCGTCGAAGTGTAGAGATGTTCCATCATGTCGCCAATACTGCGGTGCAGCGCCTTGCGTTCACGCCCCAGCAGGTCGGCAGAGATGGCCTGACGTGTCAGTGCATGGCGGAAGGCGAACTGCTCTGCCGATTCTTCAACGACCAATTGAGCGGCGATCAACTCTTTCATGAGCACCAGCAGGTGCTGCTCGTCGTGGTGGGTCAACTGCTGCAACAGGGCGAAATCGAAGCGTCGTCCGGCAACTGCGGCGAGGGTCAACACGCGCCTGGCAGACTCACTCAGGTGATCCGTCCGCTGCCGCACCGCGTCCTGCACACTGCGCGGGATGTGCAACTCGCCCAGCTCCTCGCCCTTCCAGTGACCATTGGCAGAAAAAATCTCCCCTGACGCCATCAGTGACTTGAGAATTTCTTCGATGAAGAATGGATTGCCCTCGGTGAGTGCAGAGAAGGGATCAGCCAGCTCTACACGCACCAAGCGCGAGAGTGTGAAGATGGCCCGCAGCATCGCCTCGACCTCCTCTCGCGTGAGGCGTGCGAGCGAGCATTCCTGGGCGAGCCGTTCCCGATCCAGTTGCGCCAGGAAATGGCGTAGGGTGGAGCGGACCTCGTCGCTACGGTAGGTCAGCAGGAGGAGGAGCGGTGAAGCAGCGCAGCGCCGGGCCAGGTAGTGGAGGAATTCCAGGCTGGTCTCATCGCTCCAGTGCAGGTCTTCCACCACAACCAGCACAGGATGCGCTCGGGCCTGACCGGTCAAGAAGTGGGCCAGGATCTCAAAGCGGCGGCGTTTCTCCTGCTCGGGATCGAGCGAGAGGCTCGCGGACGGTGGAATTCCACCTGCAAGTGCGTAGTCAACCTCGGGGAGCAAGGGGAGGAAGGTCTGTGCGACCGGTTCGACCTCTGGAGAAGGCATGGCGATCGGCTGACGAGAAAAGTATGAGCGCAAAAGGTCCAGCAAAGGCGCGTAGGGGATGGCGTGATCAGTCGGGAAGCAACTGCCTTGCAAAAGGCCAAAGTCGTGAGAGGCGGCATACGTTTTGACCTCAGCCACCAGACGCGATTTGCCGATGCCCGCTTCCCCGGAAATCAAGGCAACACCTCCCTGCCCCTTTCCTGCTCGATCAACAAGTAGATGACAGGGTGGCGAGAGCCTCTGTACGACCTATCAAGGTCGGGCATGGAAGAGCAGGTGTGTGCATGGCGTCGGCTCCAGATTGCAGACAGAAGATGCGCTTTGCTTTTCGAGCCTCAAGCGAGAGCGTTCTGCCGGATTACCCTTTGAGTCCTTTCAACTTCTCTCTCACGTGTGCGCGGCTGACCTGGGTGTAGCGAGCCGTGGTCCGGATGGCAGGAGTGCCTTTCACGGTGACATGGCCAAGATAGTAGGCAATCTCTTCCAGTGTCCATCCTGCCTCTCGCGCTCGATGGGCGAAATCGTGCCGCAGATCATGAAACGAGAGGTCAGCAATCAGTTTCCACTGCTCCGTGTTGGCCTGGCGTTTCAGCGACCGGAACCAGTGATGAATGCCCGCCTCGGTCAACTGCGCGTGACGCTGCGAAGTAAAAACATATGGACTTTCGGGATCACGTCCACCAAGGCGAAGATAGTCATAGAGGGGACGACGGGCTTCATTGAGCAGATCAATATCACGGAACTTCTCCCCTTTGTGCCCCACATGTAACCAACCAATCTTGGGCCCGATATGGGCATGCTCCATCCGTAAATGCGCGATATCGCTCACCCGGCACCCTGCCCAGTACCCCAGTGCGAAGATGGCTTTGCCACGGAGGTCTCCATCTTTTTCAATGAGGGTACGCAAGACGAAGCGCTGATCCGGCGAGAGGATACGGGGAGCAAGCGTCTGTTGCACCTTGATCTCTACTCCACCAGGGTCTTTGGCAATTTGCCATCCTGCTTATCAGAAATGGGACACAATGCAGAGGTGCAGGGAGTGAAACTTTTTTCGCATTCACGCGGCTAGACTGAGACAAGGCCGGATATCACAATTCGTTCCAGGTGTTTGCAGGAGCCACTTGAGGGCTATCAGTGCAAACGGATAAATCTCACTTTAGTTGCGCCAGCGATCTTACTTTACAGGCATTCTTTGATGCAGGTTCACCGATTGCAAGACAATGCCAACGACGATGATCACCAGCCCTACTATCGAACTGAGAAGGATCTGCTCGCCTAAAAAGAGCGCAATATAGACAAGCGAAAGAAACGGGGTCAAATACAACGCATTCGAGATGACGGAGGTATCGCCGTTTTCTAGCGCCTTAAACCAGAAGATGTAGGAAACACCGTTCACTATAAAACCATTGAGCAAAAGCCATAGCCACACATGAAACGACGGCATTTTCAGCGAGGAGAAGAGAAACAGGGTCGGGGTGATAAAAACAAGCGCGGTCACAAAGTAAATGAACACACTGACGACTTGATCGTACTGGTATTTTTTCCCCAGGACTGAAAACAGCGCAAAAACACCCGCTCCCCCAAGAGCAAGCATATCTCCTTGCAGACTGGTAAAGCTGAGAGTGAAGATGCTTCCATGCGTTACAATGACCACAATGCCCAAGAAACTTATGAATAGAGAGCAGAGTTTTTTGACCGTCGGCCTCTCCTTGAGAAGAGGAAACGCAAGGATAATGACAAGCATCGGCCAAGTGTAGGCTAAAATAAACCCTTCTGAGGCACTGGTGAGTGCTAAAGCACCATATAAAAGAACATAATACACATATGTCCCCAGAAACCCTAACACCCCTACTTTGGTGTAGTCGTGTATCGAATAGGTTGTCAATAAGCTGATCTTTTTCTGAAAGAGAATAATGCCACCCATCACAATGCAGGAGAAAATGGTTGAGTAGAAAAGCATCTGAAGGTTGTTCAACTCAACCAGGATGTTCTTTGTCACCACAGGGATCAATCCCCAGGACAGAATACATAAGCCAAGATAGAAAAATGATTGTGCTGTCTTGTTCGTTTTGCTGAGCTTTAACAATGCTAGGATTCTGCAACTTTGCTACTGGAGAGGACACACATAGACTCAACCAGTACCCATACTACCCCGCGTGTCAAGTTCCTTCATGCTCATACAGGGACGCTCTTTTCTTTCCTCTTGCGCTTCCCATTACGCCGTGTCAATAAGAGGTCATGTTGCAAGGTGCGAAACTCAGGATGGTTGGAAAGAGGGTGTTTAGGTGTTGAGGAAGTGCCAAGAATAGCCTCAAGGACCATGAGAATTTCCGCAGAATTACATCGGAAGGTACTGGTACTTGCTCGTGAACACAACCTTCACGTACCTCTGCAAGGCAACAATCGCATCCCTCGTATCTGGAAATGGCCTCCACCGTCCCATCGCATTGGCGAATTCATCGACATCCGTTTCCGCGTAGGGCACGTGGAAGTAATCAAAGGCCAGTTTCATAGTCTCGCACAACACCTTGCGGTACGGGAGATACGGCCCCTGGATAGACTGAAACTGTACCTCTTCCCAATAGCCCTGCAATGCTCGTGCATTGATATCCGTGATGTTGTGCTCCGCCAGTTTTTGAGCGAAATATCGCTGGATCTCTGCCTCCCAATCAATCAGCGTTCCATAACAATCAAAAGTAATAGCTTTCGGCAGCGTGTGCATCAACACACCTCCTTACTAATCTCTTACTCACTCAACCCATAACTTGCAGCGCCAAGCAGCCCGGATCCTGGATTGAGAATGACGTATATCGGCACATTGTTCAGCAGCTTGACGAAGCGCCCCTTGTCGAGGAAGGCTTGCATGAAAATGTCGCTCTGTAGGAAAGGCAGGATTCGTGTTGGAATGCCCCCACCCAGGTAAATACCACCAGTCGCCATAACTTTAAGAACCATATTCCCAGCTTCAGCGCCTAAGATCTCTACAAAGGTGTTCAGTGTTGCAACACACAATGCAGAAGATTGATCGAGTGCGGCATCGACAATAATCGGTGTATAATCTGTCGACTTCGACAACTTCTCTGACAACCAGAGTGGTTCTTCAGCAAAGCCACTATCCCTGAGATATGTGTAGATATTCGGAATGCCTATACCGGAACAGACACGTTCGTAGCTCACATGGTCGTACTTTTTGCGCATATAGATAAGCAAGCCTATTTCTTGCTCGTTGGTGGGAGCAAAATCGCAGTGCCCCCCTTCCGACGTATGAGGATGGTAATGCGACCCATCATCCCAGGTAAGGAAAGCTTCTCCCAGACCCGTACCAGGTGCGATAATAGCGATATTCCCATGCTCAATGGGCTGACCTTTACTCAAAATAAGCAGTTCAGCAGGTTCCAGGTAAGAAATAGAGCGAGCAATAGCTTCCAGGTCATTCATCAGGTGCACAGAAGAAAGGTTCAGCGACTCACGAAGTTGCTCCTCATTCATATTCCAGGGCAGATTCGTAACTGTTGCCTGGCCCGCCACGACAGGGCCAGCCACTCCAAAGCTCGCTCGATCCACAGGGAGCTTGGTCTGAGACAAAAATGTGCGAACAAGCGCCTCCAGGCTTGGGTAAAGAGTGCTTGGAAATGTCGCCTCGGCCAATGGCTTGCGCGCACCAGTCTCAGCCGAGTAAATAGCCAGGTTGGTCTTCGTACCGCCAATATCACCGGCAAGTAGCATCGTCATATTCTCCTTTCAAAGAGCCCTGGGTCATCCTCAAAAAAATCGTGACATTACACATATATTGGTGTATAATACCGTGCTTAGAAGCTAGGCGTCAAAACAGAACTACATTCAGCAGTATAAACCATTCTTGCTTGGAGAGGCAAAGCGATGACCACGACGAATATCACACGAGGCAAATACCACATCTGGACTGTTGGCTGTCAGATGAACCAGGCCGATTCGCAACGCATCCAGACCATCCTGGACGAATTGGGCTGGGAAGAGGCCAGCATGGATCAGGCAAACCTCGTGATTCTGAACACGTGCAGCGTGCGTAAAGCCCCGGAGGAAAAAGCGCACAACCAGCTCGCACAGCTTAAACACGCCAAGTTGAAGCGCAGTGATCTCCTTGTGGCATTGATGGGCTGCATGATCGGCAACCAGAAGACTATCGACGAATTGGGTAAACGCTATCCACATATTGATCTGTTCATGAAAGTAGAACAGGCAGATATTCTCCCCCGTTTCCTCGAAGAGCGCTGGACCCCTATTTCAGGTGCGGGTTGCCTCGACATTGAATATATGCCCGACGATGACGATCAAGATACTCAGACTCAGGCCTTTACCAGCGCACCAATCGTTCCAACCTTCGCTACCTCAACGAATACCGTTGGGAAGCGTACGGTCCTACCAATGGCGATCACCCCGAAACCAGGTGAGCGCACCGCTCACTATCCCACCAAAATCGCGCCAGCCACCGTCAGTCCCACTGCCTGGCTCCCGGTCATCCTGGGCTGCAATAAGGTCTGTACCTATTGCATTGTACCTTACCGGCGCGGTCGTGAGCGCAGCCGTCCTGTAGAAGAACTCGTGGTTGAGTCGCGTTCACTGGTCTCTAAAGGCGCAAAGGAACTGACCTTGTTGGGACAAACTGTCGAGGCCTATGGACTCGATTTACCGGATAAACCAGACCTTGCCTACCTGATGAGTCAATTGAGCGAGATCGATGGCTTGGAGCGCATCCGCTTCATGACCTCTTATCCACGCCATATGACCGATAGCATGATCGAACGTATGGCCAACCTGCCCAAAGTCTGCGAACACCTGAATATTCCCGTTCAGGCCGGTGATGACGCTCTGCTCAAACGTATGAAGCGCGGCTATACACTTGACGAGTACCGCGAAAAGATTCAACGCGTACGAGAATTATGGCCCAATATTACGCTCTCTACTGACGTGATCGTGGGTTTTTGTGGAGAGACCGAGCAAGAGTTCCAGCATACGCTTGACCTGCTCAAAGAGGTCCGCTTCGATGTGGTTCACGTCGCTGCCTATTCTGTTCGCCCTGGTACAGTCGCCGCCCGTTGGGATGACGACGTTCCACTGGCAGAAAAGAAGCGCAGGCTGCATGCCGTTGAAGAGGCACAATCCGCAATTGCCCTGGAAATAAACCAGCAGTATATTGGCAAAATTGAAGAGGTGCTAGTCGAAGAAGAAAACAGCACGCATGGACGCCAACAATGGAAAGGACGCAACCGGGCCAATAAACTGGTATTCTTTCCCCAGCCAGATGCACAGCAAGCAGCAAACAGCAGTATTCAAACAGGTGATCTGGTTAAGGTAAGAATCGAGCGCACGACTGCCTGGTCATTGCAGGGTTGCGCAGTTGCGGTATAATAGGCAGACTATCAACACGATGATGGAGGAGGCGTTTGATGACGCAAGCACAATCTTCTGAAGAAAAAGCACAACTGAAAGTTCAATGGACTCGCTTGGCTATTGATCAGGCATTGGCAAGCCAGTGGGAAGAGGCTGTTATAACCAGACCTTGAAATACAGCCCGAACAACACCATAGCCAAAAAGAATTTAGATCGGCTCTCATTACTGCAGGAAGAACCAGTAACAACGCCTGCCGGCTTAGAGCGCATTGATCCCCGCCTCTTCATCGAAGAAACCGGCAAAACAGGGACAACCGATTTGATCAACATCGCGCCAGCCTCTGTTCTTGCCAAGGTTGGAGTCGGCGACAAAGTACAGTTGTATGTCAGTGGTCACACCATTTTCGCTCGTATTGCGACAGGAGAAGACATCGGTCAGATAGAGCCCCGCCTTTCCAACCGCCTCATTAACTTCATGGAAGGTGGCAATCGCTATGCAGCGGCCATCCTGGCCATGGAACCTGGTCTCGTCCGTCTGATTATTCGCGAAGAATATCAACATCCCAGTATGTTCGGCAAAGTCAGCTTCCCATCACAGGGTGGAGGAGACATGATCCGCGCATATACCAAAGATACCATGGTACGCTATGACCGCGGCGATGATGAAGACGAACTGGGCAACGAAGACGAATATTACGATGGCGGAGATGAAAGCGACGAACTAACCGAAGTCGACTTCGAAGGCACTATCGAACCCGAAGAATAAAAGGAGCAACCAATGAACAAAACCAAAAAAGTAGCCTGGCACAAACACCTTGTGCGAGCAAAAAAGAACAAAGAAAAGCGCCTGGCGCAAAAGGCCAGTGGAGCCCCAACTTCCACAACAACAGCGCGGCGATAAACGCCGCGCTACCTTATTACTGGCTTGTGAAAGATGAGTAGCGCATCTTCCCCGACATCCTCAGCCTCGGTACGTAACATACTTACCTTGCTCGCCTCGCGCGATGCCCACCTGGCAGCAGGAGCAGGAGGGTTGGAACGTCGGGTCACTTGGTCCTGTCGTATGCGTGCACGTCTACCCGCCTTTGAAAGCGTGCATGGAGGGGAACTTGCTCTCCTCGCGCTCTCTCAGTTGCGCAGGCTCGATGAATCGCTCCCCCATCTTCTCAAAAGCCTGCAACAGGAGGGCGTAGCAGCGGTAGCCGTAGCGGCTCCATCTGTCGAAGCCCTTGGAGAAGAAGCCTGCACACTCGCGAACCAGCTCAACCTCCCCTTGATTGTCCTCCCATCATCAGCGTCACTTGAAGTGATTGAGCGCGAAGTGATCACCTTCGTAGTAAGTTTTCGTGGCGAGATCGAACGAAAAGCCACAGAAATCTCTCATCAACTCATGCAACTAAGCATCCAGGGGGCAGGGATACAGGGCATATGCGAACAACTTGCCAATCGTTGCAACAAATGGGTCGTCGTGCAGGATGCCGACCACCACACCCGTCTCCAGGCAGCTCCAGCTGATACCGGTATGCTCTTCCTGCCAGCACCGCTAGATGAAGAGCTTCTCTGGCAACAGGGTCTCACTCAGATTATTGCCCCCATTCTTTTACGTCACGAAGTTGTCGGTTATCTCTCATTGATCGGGAACGACGGCGATTTCGATTACCTGGAACGCATCATACTGGGACAGGTCGTGCCAATCCTCGCGCTGGAATTCGCGCGCGAAAAAGAGCGCAGCGACGTCGAGAGCCGCTATCAACTTGAAGCCTTCATGGACGTGCTGCAGGGTAACTATCAGCAGCCGGAAGAAATGCTGGTTCGCGCACGCCTGCTCGGCTTTGATCTCACTACATCGCAGATCGTCACCATCTTTGAGATCCACGACGCTGAGCCAGAATATCCATCTGGCAGTCCCCAGGCTCAATGGGGTAGAAGAGTTCGTGACGAACTTCTCCTGGCATGGCCTTCATGCTGGGTATTACACGAGGCCCGCCGTGTAACAGCCATACTTCCACTTGCCGCTGCTGACAACAATAGCCCTCACAGCGAAAGCGACATTGAAAACACTCTTGTTACTCGCCTGGAACGCCTACAAGCGCGTCTACAGCAAAACAAAAACACAGTATTACCAGTGTTTTCAATTGGCCTCGGGCGTACCGCAAAGAATGTACAGGCTATCCCTCAATCCTTTCGCCAGGCACAACAAGCCCTTGAGATTGGTAGGCGCCTCTTCGGGGAGAACAAGATCCACTCATTTGCCCACCTTGGCGTCTACCGTCTCCTCTTCCTGCTCGACGGACAGAGCGAACTCAACGATTTTTATCAAGAGACACTCGGCCCCTTGCTCAACGCCGATACCCGAAATGACGGTACCCTGCTCGACACACTCGAAGGATACTTTCACTGCAACGGGAATCTCAGCGAGACAGCCCGCATCATGCATTTACACCGCAACTCCTTGTTATACCGTCTGGGCAGAATAGAGGAGATATTGGGGCAGTCACTGGATGATCCCGAGCTGAGACTGTCGCTACAGATCGCCATGAAAATACGCCATCTGCTACCGTAACCTTTTTCTTGATCATGTGATCCTATAGCTGGTCGATTTGCCCACGTACCGTTCGTCAATATTGTAGAGACGCTACATTTCTTGCGGAAAAGACTACCAAAGGGAGGAGATACCAGTGCGTTATATGTTGTTAATCTATGGAAGTGAAGCGGATACTTGCGGGATGACCCCGGAGGAGCGCATCGCGCTGATGCAGGCTCATGCAGCATTTGCGAACGAAGCGCAGCAGCGCGGCCTCTTGACTGGTGGAGCACCACTGCAGTCAACCAGCACCGCGACAACCGTTCGTGTCCGCAACGGCAAAACGCTGATCACTGACGGTCCATTCGCCGAAACGAAGGAACAACTCGCGGGCACGTACGTCCTGAATTGTAAAGACCTTGATGAAGCAATTACGATGGCCACTAAGATTCCCGATGCGCTACATGGCTCCGTCGAAATCCGCCCGGTCCTGGAACTGTAACTCACGCCATGGACTGCATTCCCACTCTCTTACTGCGCCGTCGCTCTACGAACTTCGTTGCCCATTGGTACAAGAAGATGAACAGCGTGAGCCATAGCGCCCCGGAGAGATAGCCTGCCAGCACATCGCCGAGCCAGTGCTCGCCTTGAAACACCCGTGAATAG
>WNFW01003915.1_pt1 | contig 11041 bp, 14 predicted proteins | sample 5400131 | NCBI WGS metagenome assembly WNFW01 (sample SAMN13153362, study PRJNA577476) | soil metagenome | isolation source: 20 cm soil or saprolite under grassland replicate 1 | place: USA:California | collected 2016-06-15
TGCCGGCGATTGCTTTCCGCAAATAAAATCCTCCGCCATCCGGATACAGATGCGCGTCTTCCGATGCGGCGCGCATCGCCTGAATTGCTTTCGGAGATGGGCCGAGCGGATTCTCATTGGAAGCCAGTTTAACGATCGCGCCTGACTCCACGCCGAGTTCGCGTGCCGTTTCCTCGATCGGTTTCCCCGGTTCGTAAACAGCAAGATGCCGCAATCGGGCATTCGCCAGTTCCCAGATCGAAGTCATGCACGCAACCTATAACACATCTCATTCCTGGCGACGACGGGATCGGATTTTTACCTTCTCAACAACACCGGGTCTTGAGCCAAGTGTCTCGGGAGCGCGCAAGATTGAGCACAGCGGGTTTCGCCTGCGCCTTGCTCAAGCCACGTGTTAATGAGATCGGCGAATGCAAGGATTGCAGCGCGCCCAGCTGTCTCTACAATGGAGGGTGATGGCCGAAGACGAAATCATTTACCTTGATAACAATGCTACCACGCAGCTCGATCCCGCTGTGCTCGAGGAGATGCTGCCGTTCTTGACCACGTATTACGGTAATCCTTCGAGTGGGTACGGCTTTGCGGCCAAGGCCAGAAAAGCTGTCGATCTTGCCCGCGAACGGCTGGCGGCGTTGCTCGGGTGTGAGCCGGCGGAAATTGTTTTCACCAGCGGCGGAACAGAATCGAACAATGCGGTAATCAATTCGGGTGTGAGCCGGCGGAAATTGTTTTCACCAGCGGCGGAACAGAATCGAATAATGCGGTAATCAATTCGGCGCTGCAGTTTGAGCCGCCTGGCAAGCGTGTGGTCACAAGCGCCGTCGAACACAGCGCAGTGCTGAGCCCCTGCCAGGATCTCGCAAAACGAGGATGCAACGTGACATTTCTTGGAGTGGATCAACATGGCAATCTCGATCTCGGCGAATTGGAGGCCGCGATTCGCCCGGAGACGGCACTCGTTTCGATTATGTGGGCGAATAACGAAACCGGGGTCTTACTTCCAGTCGAAAAAATCGCTGAAATATGTCGTCAGAAAGGCGTGCTCTTTCACACCGATGCCGTGCAAGCGACTGGGAAAATCCCGATGCGCCTGCGCGATACTCCGATCAATTTTCTTTCCCTTTCGGCGCACAAATTTCATGGTCCAAAAGGGGCGGGCGCGCTTTATGTCAACCGGCGAACCCGCTTTGGTCCGTTGATTGCCGGCGGAGGTCAGGAAAACGGGCGTCGCGGCGGAACAGAAAACGTGGCATCAATTGTTGGTCTCGGAAAAGCTGCCGAGTTCGCCGCCAAATATCTCGCGGAAGGCAAATGCGGCATCCGCTCGATCCGCGATCGCTTTGAAAAATCGGTACTGGAGACGGTAAGTGGAGCATCGCTGAACGGAGCCGGCGCGCCACGAATTCCGAATACGTCGAGTGTTTCATTTGAAGGCATCGAGTCGCCGGCAGCCCTTCTTTTATTGGATCGACATCGTATCTGTTGTTCGGCTGGCTCTGCCTGCCGGACCGGTTCGCAGGAGGCTTCGCACGTGCTGCGGGCAATGAATCCATCCGGGGATGGCGCGCGGCGCAGTCTGCGGTTTTCTTTTGGCCGGTTCAACACTGAAGCGCAAATCGATCGGGCCATCGAAGTCGTTCCAAGGGTAATCGAGAAGCTGCGGCAAATCGCCGCGCCGGTTGGCGGGAACGCCATTTCGCCTGTAGCCACGGCTTTGTGAGCCGTTCGTCTTTCGCGAGCGCCGCTCTACTGCAACATGTCTGACTGCCCACGAACCATGGGAAAGGACGCGAAAAGCTGAAGAGGTAGAGTTCTCGTCTTGCCTCTCCTGGCGCAGGTAAGTGACCGCCGATCACTGCGCCATGTGCATTGGATTTTGGGCGGCAATTGTTCTTGCCAGGCCGGCAAGATTTGTTCAGAACTCCACGTCACTGGTGATCACAAGGAATCTGAATTGGGGATAAGGGCAGAAAGCTTATCTCCCGAAACTTTGTTCCCCTTCTCAGACGTGCACTGCCAGGATTCAACGGCCGGGGGCAACCAAAAAAAGAAAAAATAAACATGAAACCTAAAATCTGATTCACATTCTGATTGGGATTGTCTGCATCGGGCTTTTGCCACGAGCGCAGGCAGTCAGTCCGCCGCTGGATGGAGGCTATCCCGGAGGCAACACAGCGGAGGGAGAGAGCGCCCTGTTAAACCTCACCAGCGGCACATACAATACGGCTGTTGGGCTGTTTTCGCTCGGAAGCAATACGGAAGGCAAGTTGAACACGGCCATTGGCGCTGGGACGCTCGTTTTCAACACCGCAGACCACAATACGGCGATCGGCGCGGCGGCGCTTTTCAGCAACACGACCGGCTTCAACAACACGGCCATCGGTGAGGAAGCGCTTTCTAACAATACCACTGCCAACAACAACACCGCAATCGGTCGTGCAGCGCTCTCCAGCAACCTCACTGGCGCTCGAAACACCGCCGCCGGTTTTTCGCCCTAACGAACAATACCGAAGGCGGCTCCAACACGGCAAACGGAACGAACGCTCTTGCGTTCAACACCCACCGGCAGCGACAACACCGCCACTGGTAATGGTGCGCTCTTTAACAACAACGCTAGCGGCAACACGGCAAACGGAGCGAACGCTCTCCTTGCCAATACGACCGGGAATCAAAACACGGCCATGGGTGAAAACGCGCTCGCTACTAATATCTCAGGCCGCTTCAACACCGCCATTGGTAATGGTGCCCTCAGCGTCAGCACAGGCGATGCCAATACAGCCGTGGGTAGTTTTGCGCTCGGCCTCAGCACAGGCGATTTCAATACAGCCGTGGGTGATGGAGCGCTCAATCACAACACGACCGGCAGCCACAACACGGCCTTAGGCTGGGGGGCCGGCTCCAATCTCACCACTGGCGATAACAACATCGATATCGGCTTCGCTGTCAGCGGCGCGGCAGGCGAGAGCAACACTATCCGAATCGGCACCTCGGTTAATACCGCTACCTTTATCAAGGGAATCAGTGGGGCGACAGTCCCTGGTGGCGCGGTGGTCTTTGTAAATTCGAGCGGACACCTGGGCACGCTAATCTCCTCGGCGCGGTTCAAGGATGAGATCAAGTCGATGGGCAATGCCAGTGAAGCCATTCTGGCGCTTAGGCCGGTGAGCTTTCGCTACAAGAAAGAGATTGATCCACAGGGCATCGCGGAGTTTGGTCTGGTGGCTGAGGAAGTAGAAAAAGTAAATCCGGATCTGATCATCCGCGATCCTGAACGCAAGCCGTACACGGTGCGTTACGAGGCCATAAACGCGATGTTGCTCAATGAGTTCCTTAAAGAGCACCGAAAGGTCGCAGAACAAGGTCGCAAAGTGCAGGAGCAGGAAGCGACTATCGCAGAACTGAAATCTGGAATGAAGGCTTTGGCTGCAACGGTGAACGAGCAGGCGTCCCAACTGCAGAAAGTAAGCGCACAAGTTGAACTGAACAAACCGACGCCGCCATCGATTGCTAATAAGTAGGAGGTTCTGTAGCCTCGGCCTGCTGACCGCCGTCCAAGATGAGCAATCTCGACAAGATGTAAATTCATCGTGTCTTGCGGAAATGCTCACCTGGGTGCTTTGTGATGGGCCTTCGCCTCACAACGCGGGCAAACGTTGGGTTGCAGGAGTTCCTCAGAGGGAAGCGTGGTCAGGCAATCGTATCGAAGACCTGAGCGCGAACTGAGCCCTGGACCCCGGGTAGTAGTTCCTCCCGTCACTCCAATTTATTCGCGTGGTTAGCGGGCAGCATAATCCCCTAGCGCCGCACGTCGCCGGTTCGACAATTTTCGTGCAGCGCAATATTGTGCGGGACCATTCTTATCGTAATGGAAACGCCACAGGATCCTGCCGCTTCGCGTTACGAGCACGCCGGGAGGGCTCTGCGCCGTAGCGATCTCGATCCTGATCCGATCAAACAATTTGGAAACTGGTTCACCGCCGCGATCGAGGCCGGCATTCGCGACGTCAATGCGATGAGCCTCGCCACCGCCGGCTCAGACTGCAGACCGTCCGTGCGAATTGTTCTGTTGAAGAGTTTCGACCAGGATGGGTTTGTCTTTTTTACGAACTACGAGAGCGAGAAAGGAAAGCAGCTCGATGCTAACTCGTATGCGGCGCTGGCGTTTTACTGGATTGAGCTTGACCGGCAAATTCGCGTCAGCGGGAAAGTGAACAGAACTTCGCACGAAGAATCGCAAACCTATTTTCATTCGCGCCCGGCCGGCAGCCAACTGAGTGCCTGGGCATCTCGTCAAAGCGAGGTGCTCGATGGGCGGCGCGTACTCGACGCGCGCATGGCGGAGATGACCGAGCGCTTCGGCGACAAGCGTATTCCGTTACCGCCGCATTGGGGCGGTTATCGGCTAAAACCCGATACGGTGGAATTCTGGCAAGGTCGCCCGAACCGTCTGCACGATCGCTTTCGTTACACGCGACAGAAGGACAGCCCGTGGCAGATCGATCGGCTTGCGCCGTAATTGAAAAACACCTCGACCACTGACAAAAATTTATTTTTCCTGCTCCTGATCGTGATCGTGCTCGACATTCCTCGATTACGATCATGAGCACGAGTTGATATTGATGAGGATCGGTTATGAGTGAAAAACCGGGAGCTAACATCGGCATCGTGCGCGGCGACATCACAGCGCTCGATGTGGATGCGATTGTGAACGCGGCGAATACAACACTTCTGGGCGGTGGCGGAGTCGATGGTTCGATTCATCGCGCCGCCGGACCCGACTTGCTTGCAGAATGTCGAACTCTTGTGGTTGTAAGCCCGGCGAGGCCAACTTAACGCGCGGATATCGTTTGGCGGCACGCTTCGTGATTCACACAGTCGGACCGGTTTGGACCGGGGGAGAACGCGGCGAAGCGCAGACGTTGGCGAATTGTTACCGTAACTCATTGCAACTCGCGGTTGAAAATGGAATCAAGACCATAGCGTTTCCGGCGATCAGTTGCGGCGCCTATGGCTATCCGATCAGAGAAGCGACGCACATCGCTGTAGAGACCACGCGAGATTACCTCGCAACCGAGGATACGATTGACAAAGTGATCTTCGTTGTCGCAAATGACGAAATCCTTCGGGCCTATCGGCAATTGCTTTAGCCGCTCCCCTGTGTGAAGCAGAGCGCCGGCGCTCCCACGTAAGGCCTGTGCAAAAAATCACATTCCGCTGCGAATACCGCGGTCGGGATCGCGCGGAGTAACATCGTGGCTCAGCTTGGCCCAGGCTGCATGTACTGCGTGGCGAGCATGGTCCCAAGGCAGCGCGGCACCCGGCTGGCTCCGTTGATAATCGAGCGCCAGCTCGTTTTCGATCTCTTGGTAGGGCCTTCCCGGATATTTGTGGAAACCTTCGTAACCGGTACGATAGGCTGCCGCGTAATCCTCGTACGGGCGCCCCTTTTCCGCATACGACTGGTTTGCGTGGCGTTCACGCCAATAGTTTTCTTCTTCAATTGTTGGATTCATAGCATCTGCCCTCCGCCTTACATTGGTTTCGCGGATCGACGCTCCAGCGGACGTGAAGAGAACAAACAACAAGAGTTTTCGCGGGTTGACTCCAAAACCCTTCGCAGGTTGAGAAACGCAATCAGGCGGTCATCTGCGATACAATTATATATGATTAATCCGAACGAAAACGATCTTACGAGGGACGAACCGCTTCAGACGCCGATCCAGTCGGGCGAAGAACAGATTGGCTCGGGTGGGCGTGAGCAGTTTCGTCGAGCAACCAGGAAAATTTCCACGGCGATGAGCCAGACGTGGGATGAGACAAAGGAGAAAGCCGGTCGCGCGCGGGAACGCACGGAATATTTCGTGCGCGAAAATCCCATGCCGACGATCCTTGGTGCGCTGGGGCTCGGAATAGCCATAGGATTGGCGATCCGCTACGCTTCCACCAGCGAGCAAAAGACAGAAATTGAGCTCAAGTCGCCGCTGGGAAATCTGAACTGGAGCATTCTTTCTCTGCCGTTTCTTTGGCCGTTGTTTAAATCAGCCAGGGAAAGATATGAACGGTCGGCCGAAGTGATGAAAGACGGCGTCAAACAGCTGAAAAAAATCGATGTGGACCGCTACGCAAAGCCGATCCGCAAACGCTGGAAAGCGTGGGCGCGCTGAGCCTTTGTTGGGACTGAATTAGAACTCCGATTCATCAGAGAGCGAGGAAGCCGTTGATGAGATCGGCCAGCGGACGTGGATATTGCGCCATGAAAGCATGGCCAGCGCCGGCGAATTGAGCCAGCCATGCGCCGGGAATTGCGCTGACTAGTTTTAACGCATTCGAGGGCGGGATCACAATGTCGGAAATGCCGGCGGCGATTAGCGTTGGCACCTATATCTGTCGCAGCTGGTTCTCGGGGGCATTCCGGTGCCAGGCGTCCATCACCGCAGCCTGGCGATCAACGAGGGCAGGAGATAACTGCGCACGCGCGGCCGCCACGATGTCGCCGAATTCGCGGTACATAGATTCGGCGACATCGCTCGGAAAAAGTAGCGAGAGCAATCGACGAGCCTGCTCATGAGGCGTGCCCGACATGTCAATTAGTTGTGACCACACGTTGGCGGAGGCGAGATCTGCGTCAGCTCCTCCCGGGTCAGTTGATAGTAAGACGAGCTTGTCAACGCGATCCGGGTGCTGCAAGGCGAGCGTCTGCGCGATGAATCCGCCCATCGACCATCCGAGTACGCTTGCTTGCCAGAAGCCAAGCGCCTCGATTACTCGCGCAGCATCATCGGCGAGCTGGGCGATATCAAATGGGCTTCCGTTATCCGTGGAGCCGCCGATCCCACGGTTGTCGAGGAGGATGAACTGGTTGGTAGATGCGAGGCCGTTGATGAACGAAGAATCCCAGTCGGCGCTCGTCGCAGCGAAGCCGTTCAGGAGCAGAAGTCGGCGGCCATTCCCAATTCGATGATAAACGATTTGCGTGCCATCAACTTGGACCGCGGCAAGCGATTCACTGTGCATCGGCGATTGGAAGGAAAATCACCTGGCGAGCGTCAAGGTCAACAAGGTGCGTTGCGGGCGGGAAAAACTCTGCCATTGAAGAACGGCCTCACCTCGCGGAAGGTATCGTCTCCGCATGGCGAACTCGAATTCATCCGAGCATCCCGCTTGGCAGCGAAATCCGCTCTTCGAATTTTTTGCGTCGCTTAAGCTCGCGGTTGTTTTGCTAACGGTACTGATCATCGCTACAATCGCGGGGACGATCTACGAATCAAGCTTCGATGCGAAGATTGCGCGCGCGTATATTTATGGAGCGCCGTGGTTCAATATCTGGCTTATCCTCCTCGGAGCCAACCTGGCTGCCTCCGCGTTCTCGCGCTGGCCCTGGCGCAAACATCACCTCGCGTTTCTCATCACGCATCTCGGTATCATCACGCTGCTCATCGGATCGCTCATTGGAAGAATTTGGGGAATCGAAGGAACGATGACGCTCTTCAAAGGCGAATCGCCAGCTAATCGGCTCCTCGTCGATGAACACCAGCTTCGCGTGCACGATATCGATGGAATCGTGAAAGGATTTCCTGCCGAATTTTTGCATCATCCGCCGACGCCGCAGCATCCGAGCAATCTCGGTCTGCTCGCCACCGGCGCGCGCTTGCAGATCGTCGATTACGCGCCGGCGATTGAAGGAAAACTAAATCCGAAACCGCTCAGTGATGGTGGCGCGCCTGCGCTGCATTTCACAATTTCCACCGCCATGATGAACCGGCATCTGGAAAGGTGGCTGCTCGCTGATGATCCGCAGCACGGAGGCTTCTCGATGGGCCTTGCCAATATCGAGCTGAAACGCGCTACCGTGCCAACATCGACATCGTCGGATGGTAGTGACGGCTCGCCAAGCCGTCCACCTTCGGAAAGCAAGGCGAATCCGAAGGATCAAGAAATCGATCTTGAGGAAACAATTTTCGCTTTTAGCAAGGCACCGGACGAACAAATTGGTCGCGTTCGCAAAGGCGGCAGCACCGGCGCGAAAGTTCGCTTGCTCGCGCCTGAGGATGGAAATAAGGGACGAGTCGTAATTTCCTCAGTCGATAAAGAAGCGAGCTTCGATGTCGCAGAAAATCTTGGACGTGACGTCGCGATCGGCGGCACTTCGTTCATGCTCAAGATCGATGACTATTGGCCCGATTTTCGGATCGAGAATGGCAGACCGAGTTCGCTTACCGAGCAGCCAAATAATCCCGTAGTGCTTGTTACGATACACGGCAAAGGTATTCCTGCTTCAGAAACAGCATCCAATCCACACGGCAATACCGAAATGCCGGCCACTGGCGGTCCCCCAGCAATGCCCGCAGCCGGCGAAGGAACGCCAAATCACCTCACGTTGTTTATAGCCGATGACGGCGCGGTCACTTACGAGCTCGCCTCACGCAAGAGCGGCAAATCTTCGGGCAACATAGATTTCAACAAACCGCTCCCGACCGGTTGGGCTGATTGGCAGTTCGTCGTTGATAAGACAATGCCGCACGCGCAGCAACGAATGGATTTCACTCCAGTGAAATTCGAGCAAACATCGGCATCTTCCGCCGCGGCCGATTTGCCTGATGCCGTCCGCGTTCGAATTCAGCAAAATGGCGAAACGCTGGAGCAATGGGTTCCGGCTGGCTGGCAAATAGCGGTTCCCACTGCGCCTAACCAAACTATGATTGCTTATGGCTGGAGAGTGATTGGATTACCAATAGGCCTACAACTGCTCGATTTTGAAGTAAAACGCAATGAAGGCAGCGACAGCCCTGCGGGATTTAAAAGCAGTCTGCGAATCGTTGCGGCAGATGGAGCAGCCGCCACCGGCTCGTGCTGGATGAACAATCCGTTTAGCTATCCCAGCGCCTGGTGGCACACTTGGACGGGACTCACCTATAAAATTTCGCAAGCCTCTTGGAATCCGGAAAACCTCGGGCAAAGCACCGTGCAGATTTTGCGCGATCCCGGCTGGCTCTTGAAGTGGATCGGTTCGCTGCTGGTGGTGATTGGTGTGTTCATGATGTTTTATCTCCAGCCCTATCGAAAACAAACCGAAGGCGAGCCGATTACGCCTTACGGATCAAAACCGCGAAAACAGAAACACGAAATAGTGCCTGCTTCAGTAGCAATTGCGGATTGAAGATCGCAGCAGGAGGTTGACCCTTGGGACTGATGGGAAATTGGAAAGGTATTCAGTCTTTGGCGCTCCTTAGCGTCGTGGCAGTTTTGATCGCGTGTGCGTCGCATAAGAACTCCGCCCAGCTCTCCGTTGCCGAGCAACCGTCCTCGGGCGGATCCAGATGGGGTTACTACAGCGGCGAACCGGTGACGCGATGGAATCCGGACGGCAGGACAATGACGCTGTTAAGCGAGTTGAGTTACACGGATCCGCAAGGTCTTCTCTGGAGCGCCCGTGCTGGATCACAAGTTGATGGCGCATCCATTCCGCGATCGCTCTGGTCGATCATGGGCGGGCCTTTCGAAGGGAAATATCGCAACGCTTCGGTGTTGCACGACGTCGCTTATGAGCAACACAACCGTCCGTGGCAGGATTGCGACCGCATGTTTTACAACGCGATGCGTTGCAGCGGTGTGAGCGCCGTCGAAGCCAAGACCATGTATTACGCCCTCTACAAATTTGGCCACCACTGGAAATTTCCGATCAAACGCGGGAAACCAGTGAAGTTTGAGGGTGGGCTGGTAGCGAGAGCCGAGGAAATTCCACGCGCCATTCCGGTGAATCCGGCTGAAGTCAACGAAGCACGCGATTGGATTCGCAGCGCCGACCCGAGTCTCAACCAAATCGAACAACGAGCCGACACTGAAGCGTGGTAATTCCCGATCTTGTAAGAAATCGGAAAAGCGTTTCTGGTCTCAGCGGTGCGTCAAGACTCAGCGCCTTCCGTTCGCTGTGCCGATTCGCGATTTAATTTTCCAGAACGAAATTTGCGACCGCCGATATTGCGAATTGTTGCGACAGACGAAAAAATGTTCGCCTTTTTTTACGAATATTCGTCTAATTCTTGCTAGATTCGCAGATGCGTTTCCTCGCTCTACTAACGGCTCTTCTTGGCTGCCTTCTCATAGGCGTTGGCGGCTTCGGGCTGCAGACGACCATCGCAGCATGGGACATTCTTGGTGGTAGCGGGGCGGCGATGGGACTGCAGCCGGATCACTGGCGTAGTCACTGGGTCGCCACAGCTGTCGTTTACATCGCGGTCGGACTCACGTTTATGTGCTTTGCAGTTGGATTGCGGCGAGGCTCTAGGCGCGTGGCCAGCGCATGGTGTATCACGGTTACTGCGCTCTCGGTCGTGTGGCTTGCACTGGGCCTGCTTCACCCGCTTCCATTCGGTTTCCAGCAAGTCCCATTCGTTGAAGTTGCTTTTTTCGTAGGTCTGAGCCTAGTCAGTTGGCTGCTTATTCGCAGCCATCAGCGAAGGCATGCGAAAGGGATCTAACCATGCGATAGAGCTGACCGCGAGCCGCGGTACTATCCAGCTTTCCATGACTTCAACCCGTCAAACCACCGCGACGCGCGCCTCCGCTCGCGGCAGCTCATCTTGTTCTCGTTAGAGCAAGTGTGAGTTTGCGGAGTCAGGCCGCTTTTGATTCCGGCGAAGGCGCGGCGCCATTCTTCTCCAGCGCGGCGGCCAGAACCTCATCGACGTTCTCGACTGGAATGAATTTAAGTTTTTGTTTCGCTTCCTCCGGAACATCGACAAGGTCTTTTTCGTTGAGCTTGGGGATGATGACGGTGGAGATGCCGGCGCGCATCGCCGCGAGGCTTTTTTCCTTTAGGCCGCCTATTGGCAGAACGAGTCCGCGCAAGGTGATCTCGCCGGTCATGGCGACCTCCGGTCGCACCGGCGTGTTGGCAAACAGCGAGGCAAGCGCGGTAAACATGGCGATTCCTGCAGACGGCCCGTCTTTCGGCACCGCGCCAGCCGGAACGTGTACGTGCACATCAATGTTGCGGAAATCTTCCGCTTTGGCCCCAATTTCGCTGTTGCGGCTGCGCACT
>WNFW01003391.1_pt1 | contig 11040 bp, 11 predicted proteins | sample 5400131 | NCBI WGS metagenome assembly WNFW01 (sample SAMN13153362, study PRJNA577476) | soil metagenome | isolation source: 20 cm soil or saprolite under grassland replicate 1 | place: USA:California | collected 2016-06-15
GACAGCGGCACTCACGCTAGGTGTTGCGGGTACTTTTGTGTTCCCTACGTCATTGCCGTGGTATTGCCGGCAGATCTAAATCAAGTTCTGGAGCATCATCGATCACCATAAATTACACAGGTTTGGGCAACAACCCGTAAAGATGCGACCCCCGACGACCTAGCAAGTTATCAACCGCGGGAAGTCTTCGCCATCTCGGATAATCCACACGGTCAGAACCGTTGCACTCCCTCTCCGTGTTTCTACTGGAAGCCGCAGGATGTAAACCTCCCCATGGCCGTTGTTTCCGAGCGGCTCAGCGTCGTCCGAGTTCTCGGCTGATAAACGGTGCAGTTTTTAATGGCTGTATGAAGCGCGGGCCAGACGCACCATCCGATCGCGAACGTCCTGTACTATGAGCAACAGACGGATGAGGCCAAAAAGCGCGCCGCCAATTTCACCTCGACCCGAATCCCCAAGTTTCTCGGCTATTTTGAAAGAATCCTCAAACAGAACGCCAAAAGCGGCGACTTCATTTTCGACAAGAAGGCTGCCTACGTCGATCTCTCAGATGATTCGAGGGATTGCGTTACGCTTTTCCAAAGACCATGGCGCCACTCGAACCGCAACACGCGAGACTGGTGACTTTACACGATCGCGTCATGGCGCGTCCCCGAGTCGCCGCCTACCTCTCCTCACCACGGCGGTTGGCGTTCAACGAGCAAGGCATTTTCCGCCACTATCCCGAGTTGGAAGAGGGATGGAGATAAAAGATACGATCTGGCGACTAAAGGTGTGTCGGTTTCGCGAGGAGCTATGGACACAAACATCGATTCTCAGTTGAGTCACCTACAGCATCCACGCCTTGCGTTGGCACTCTCCGGTGGTGGATTTCGGGCGGCAATCTTCCACCTCGGTGTACTCCGTCGCATAGCCGAAATTGGTTTGCTACCACGAATCGACTTGGTCTCGACGGTTTCCGGTGGAAGCATCCTTGGCGCCTTCATGGCGTTAAGGTGGAACGATGTTAAAGCAGCTGGCTGTGACTGGAACAGCTTTAATCGGTACGTCGTCCAGCCGTTTTTAGATTTAGTTACGGACAATAGTTTCATCCGGCGTTGGGCTATTAGGTTACCTCTTGTTCCCATCCGTAAGTTAGTGGACCGTACCTACACACGCACCAAGTTGGCTGCCGAACTCTTCGACCGAGACTTCTATGAGAACGCGCGTTGTGACGAGCTGCCAACGCAGCCCTACTTGATCCTGAACGCAACAAGCTTAGTCTCGATTCGCGCTTGGAGATTTACTCGTGATGGACACGGCGGTTCACGGCTGGGCCACGCTGCATGGGAAGGTAGGCCCTTGCCTTTAGGGGAAGCCGTAGGTGCCAGCGCTGCATTTCCACCCGTGTTTACCCCAGCGCGGATTCGTATCTCGGATTACAACTTCAGCGCCCCGATTTATGGAGAACCAAAATTACCGGATTACGAATTTGTTGCACTCTCTGATGGGGGTGTGTACGACAATCTTGGACTTGAGGTACTTGGAAAAGAATCTATTCTTCCAGGCGGAATAGGTAAGATCGGGATTCCAGAGTTCGTCGTCGTAAGTGATGCCGGTTATCCTGCGCAATATTATTTTCGCTCAAGTGGTCTGCCTGGATTGGGGGAAGGCCTTTTGTTGTACAGAGTTGATGCAATTGCGCGGGAGCAGGCTATCGCTCTTCGACGTCGAGAGCTTGTTAAGGGTTTTAGCGACCCCCTAGATAAACGTATGGGGTTACTCGTGATGTTAGGCAGCCACATCGGAAAACTTCCAGGTACGGGAGCGAATGAGTACCGAGCAGCGGTTGGATCTGATTTCTGCATTCCGCCAGAGTTGCTAGAACGAATTAGGACCATTCGCACACATTTGGACCGATTCTCTCGCGTCGAGTGCAATGCATTGATGTACCACGCTTACACGATGACCGATGCTTTTCTTTGGTATTACCGCAATGGTTTTCCCGAACCTTACAGAGTCTCGCAATCACCCGACCCTCAATGGCGGATTGAATTTACAAAGTCGACAATAACGCAATGGGCGGAAGAATTGCAGGACAGCAATCGGCAGCGCATTTAAATGCCGTTATCGCCCGAGTCGATCCTCGGCAGACAACCCTCCACACCCGTACACCGGTCCGTGCGTGAGCATCATCGCGCATGCCTCTTAAGAATCATTTCGCCGGGCATCTCACTTCGCGGCGCCTTGCAGGACCTGCAGATCATGCTCACCGATAATCAGCTGCACGGCCGGTAAGCCGTCATCCGCCATGCCGAGCGCGAGATGGAGAAGCTGCACGAAATCGCGTCGGCTCGGTGATGCGGAGTGATCCTTCGGATGGCTGTGCCATTCGCCAATGTAGGCAACCATGCCCGCGGTTCGGTTGGCGGCGTCTTTGACCGCTTCGGCCAAGCCGGCGATGCCGCGTTCGAAGGAGCTGGGACTGGCTTTGCTATCGGAGGGCGCCGGCAGGCCCGCGACGACCACGACAGCATTGACGTTGAAATCGTAATAGCCCAGCAGCACGCCGCCGGTTTCGTTGGGAAATTCCTGCCGGCGCAAGTCTCTTAACTGCTGTTCCACGCCGTCGTCGATAAACAGGTCAAGTTCGCCGAGCGCGATGCGTCGCTCCGGCAAGACCGGAACATCATGCACTTCGACGGCGCCACGAACTGGATCGCGTTGCCAAATGCGAATCTGGGCACCCTCGCGCGTCGCGGCGGCTTCAATCTGCTCGGCTAGCGTGCTGGCCTGGGCGAGGATCCGGGAGTAGGGCATAACGAACGAAATGTCGCGGCAACTCGCACCGCTCCAGAACGTGCTCACGTGACCGCTTAAATGCACTTGCCCCCAGTCCTTCTGGATCAGTGCGCGGTAATACTGGGCTTCGAGCGTGCGCAACCGCAGCGTGCGCTGCGCATCTTCGGCCAGCAGTACCGCGGCGTTGCCGTTCGGCGTAACGAAAACGGAGATGTGTCGCGGCAGCGCATTGACCATGCTCGCGGCGCGCGGATATTCCAGCGTGGTCGAAGCATCGACGACCAGCGCTGCGGCGTTTAGCGCACGCGTGACCGGCTCCTGTGTGAAGTCAGTGGCATCGGCAACCAGCGGAATGATCTCGGTCGCACCCTCCATCACGGCGGCGTGCAGTCCCGCCACGACCGTAGCCTTGGTTTCGCCGATATGCTGCGCATAGGCCGAGTGCCGCGACAGGTTGTGCGGCTTGATGTGATCCTTGTCGATAACGGTCCAGCGTCCCCAGCCGCTGCGGCCCCAGAGGTTGAGCAGCGCGCTGCCGAGCGAGCCTGCGCCAATCAGCACGCCCGCCGGACCTTCCTCGCTGATGCCGGATTGTCGTCTAGCCGCGGAGCCGTCGCTCTGCATCAGCACATTCATCGGGAGGATGGGCTGGTCTCGCCAAGCCATTGATGGCTGGACGTTCATCACATCCTTGAAATACCGATTCTGGTGCAAGAACAATGCGCTGGTAGCAACGCCCAGCTCCAGTGCGCCGATCGGCACCAGGAAGGCACGATGAGTGACTCCGTCGGGTTCGGCGGAGGCGTCTCGGGCCAGCGGGATGTGCAGCAAGATGACGGCACCCTTCTCGTCGGCAGAAGCCGCGACGCCGTCGTCTCCCACGCGTTTCTGCAGCGTTGCTCGCAGGGGAGAGATCATGTCAACCTTCCGCCGCGACAGCAGATCGGCCAACTGTCCCAGCGTCACAGGATCGTGCTCGACGAAGCCGTGCACGATCGGCGGCAGCGTCAGCTCGATGTGCGCCGTAGCCTTTACTTTGGATCCGTCTTTCGGGATGACTTCGAGAAAGCAGGTGAAGCCGTCGTCGGGATGCTCCTGTCGGCGGACGACCTCGAAGCGAAGCGCGGGATTCTTGCGAAACTCCGCTAGATTCCACGGCAGGACGAGTTCGTACTTGCTAGCAAAGAACAGATGCTCGACTGGCTGGTCTGCCGGATGCAGCTCGCCGCGAGCACTTTTCTCCAGCCACCATTGTATGCGGCGAAGAAATGCTGGAGGCGTCCACGTGCGCATCACCGCGGCCGGCGGCTCGAAATACAGGCACAGGCTCGCCGGCGCACCTGGCACACCTTGGTTCTGGTGTATCAGGATCGGGAAATCCTGACGTAGCGCCAAGACCTCGATCAGTTTCTTGGGATCATTCGGCACGACCAGCGCCAAGCGTTCGCGGTACTGGATACCCACGGGATTTTTCGGCGGCACACCGTCGCACTCGACCTCGACGACGAGGCATTCGAGCGTGGGCACGCCCTCCGCGGGATGACGCAGAAGCTGGACTAACGAATAATCTCGCTGGCGGTGGATCGCATCGAGTAGCGCTCTTGCGCGTGGAATAGTTAGTGTGCCGGCGTCCTCGATCTCTGCGACATTTGCAAGTTTATGGTACGCCTCAGCCATCAACCCGCCCGCGGTGGCCTCGACGTGAGGATGGCCGGGGCGCCGATCGATCCTGAACGCTTCCAGGTGATACCGCTTCTCCCGATCTCGAAGACCATCGGCTCGGGCTTGTTGGCGTTCGGCTCTTCCATTGTCACCAAGAACTTGCGGCCGCCAACTTCTTTCAGATACCGCTCATACGCCTTTCGGGCCTGAATGTGCGGCGGCTGGACTTGCTCATACGATTCCTTCACGTCCGGTATTGGTTTGCTACAGCTAACGATGTAGGCGTCCTGCTTGCCCATCCGCAACAGATCCTTAACGAGCGGCTTGGGCTCGGTTTCGTCTTTACCTTGTCGTCACTCTGCGCCCGATAGCTGCAGTGGTGTGGGATGTTAAACAAGTCCCACGCCAAGCGTTCCTCGTTCTTGTGGTAACGCGTTGTAATAACAATGTCCTCAAGATCGCAGTACTCCGCATCGCCAACTTCCAGGTAGTCGTAATTCTCACCGTCGGCATCGAAGCGGACGTTGAACACCAAGGCTGCACGGTTGCGGATAATGTCGCCTTCGTCGCAATGTTTGATGAACGGGGAATGGCAGAAGAACTCGACGCCATCGTTCGCCAACGTGAAGCCCGGCACGACCGTGCCGGCGTCGATGAACAGGTGATCGCGCGCCGAAGGCGATTCGCCGCGCGCTTTCAGCAGCGGCTCCAGCCAATCGGCCAGCGCCTGAGGCTTTGAGAAGACGAGGATGTCCTTGCCTTCCAGCAGGCGGTGCCGTGCCTCTTGCCGGAGCAGGACGCGTTCCTCGATCTGGTGGTCCTTGTCGGCTTCTTCCAGCAGCATCGCCGCCGGAACCCACAGCTCGCGAATCTTGATGCGGCCTTCACCCTGATACTTCTTTGCGTGCTGGAGCTCAAAGAAGTCGGTGCTGCCCTGAATGTGATCCAGATCCGCATGGGTGAACCCGACAACATCGAAGTAATCGCGACCGGCTGCCTTCAAATCCTCTTTGAGGCGCGCCTTGAGATCGATTTCCGGCGTGTCGTCGGCTTCGGCCCCTTCGCGGTGGCAGAAATCGAATAACACCCGGCGTCCCGCCGACAGGATGATCTGCGTGGTATCGCCGTTGCCGACCGGATAAACAATAACTTGATGGATCTCAGACATGATTAAACTCCTCTACCTGAAAATTTTGAAACCCAGAATATTTTTAAAAGACTCCCGATCCCCTTTTATCTCTCGGCAGCCAACAGCGCCGCGCTATACCATACGGATTACGCATCGCTTTTCTTCTTCAAAAACTGCTTACGTAACGTGCCGGTGCCGACGAAATGGGACAACAGGCGAAAGTTCCGTGTCTCGTATCGGACGCGACCGGCAATGATGGCCGGATGGATGCCGAGGCGCTGTGCTAGCTCCATGACGGCCAGTGGCGTTGGGTTGTCCTTTACCTTGCTCGTATTCCATATGTCTTCTGGAATAAGCCCATTCTCGGCCCATTCATCCGCTTCGGTTTCTCGTGGATCACGTCGCGCGGCGGGCACGCCACGAAGACTCAGATCATCGACGAACGCTTCATTGTTCGTCCCGCTCATATGGCGGCTGATATGAGCAAGCTCGTGCAGCAAACAGAACCAGAAGTTATCGAGCCGATCATAGCGTAAGGTCAGTCCAATAACGGGTGTACCGTCGGCAAGTTGAAGCGCCGCACCGTCGAGGTGCGTACGTGGTAAATGCTCAAGATACACGAGATGAATACCGTGATTAGCGAGGAATTCTTGAGCGAGTCGGGGACCGTCTTGCGACCAGCTCAATGTGGCCACTTTCCGTAGAAAAGTGAGGTCGACCGTGGCGGGCTTAAAGCTGACAGGCAGCCGATGCGCATTTGCCCTCGCTAACACTTCCCAGCACCAAGCTTTGAGTGAGTATGGGTCAGTTTTCGCGTTAACACGCGCCTGATCATTCTTCCGGAAGAACGCTGCAGGTAAAACATATTCGCCTCCGGCCCGACGAATCAGGTCACGCATGATTTCTTCGGCATGGGAGGCAAAATTGCGGCGCTTCTCGATCCACCCACGTTTTGCCATTTCCGCTAATGGAAACCGGTGCCACTCGGTACCTTCGAGCGCCGAATGCAACTCACCGCCCGGTTGCTGTAACAGCACGTCAGCGGGGACACCGAGATTGGCATGCAGCGCGCGCGCCATTTGCATTGTGAGCGGGCGCTTGCCGGACAGCACCTCGGATACTTTGGCACGGCTGCCCATGAACGGGATAAGATCACGCGGTGAAAGCCCGCCTTGCTCCATGCGAAACCGGATTGCTCCAAGCGGGCTCGGAAGACCCATGGGGACATGCTTCGCCTCGTAAAGTTCGACAAGGTCAGTAAGCACATCGAGTTCCTCACCCTCAGGGGTACCACCCTCGGCGTCCATAAGGTCATCAATACGCGCGATAGCGGTCTCGTAATCTGCCTCGCTTCGAATTGCTCGAATATTGCTCATCTCACACCTCCTCGACGTCGATCTCGTCATATTCTCTATGTGTGCCGACGAAACGCACATAAACCACCCGGTACGGATAGTTGATCCTCACAACGAGCCTGTAATCATTCCCTTTGATATTGAACACAACGCGATCCCCTACAAAACTTGCACTTCTGTACTTATCTTTTACCTGTGACGGCTGGCTCCAGTCTTCCTTTTCGACTTCGCGATACCACGCCAAGAGAGGATCTTCAGCGTCCGGATAGAGCTCCCAAAATTGGCGCAGAGTCCTCTTCGCGATGATCCGCATTGAGTAATATAATATGTTCCCGAATAGTAGTCAAGTAGTTTTAACGAACTAGGGAACATATTATAAGCTACTAATATATAAAGGTTATGCGGCGCTTGTGCTTGGCTGGGATGGTTCTCTTTACATCGGTTAGATTGGAGACGGGCGCCTGGAGAGCGCAAAGTCCCAAATAGGGTGGCCGACTACTCTTCAGTATACCCAAAGGCCTCGGTCTTTTGAAAATCTGCATCGTAAATTGATATAGGTGTGTCTGCGGAGGAGAGGCTATGGCGAATATTATTCAAGATGGTTCCTATGTCCTGGCCGCCGATACAGAGGAGCTCAAAGGCTTCGAACAGGACCTCGAGTCCGCTCATCTCGTGGGCGAATGGCAGATCCCTCGACGACCGCAGCCCGATCCGGGCGGTGTGCCGCACATCTGGAAGTGGGATTTTATGGTCAACATGATGCGCCAGGCCGGCGAGGTTCTAGGCTTGGAAGAAGGAGGCAGGCGCAGTCTGCTTTTTACCAACCCCGCCATTCCGACCAAGGGAACGACCTTGTCGCTGCGCGTCGGACTGCAGATGCTCAGGCCCGGTGAGGTGGCATGGGCTCATCGTCACAGCATGGGCGCGCTCCGCTTTGTGGCAAGGGGAAATCCGAAGGCGTACACCATCGTCGACGGCGAAAAGCTCCATATGGAAGAGAACGATCTCATTTTGACGCCGCAGCGCACCTGGCATCATCACGAGAACCCCAGCGACGAGCCGGTGATTTGGTTGGATGCCATCGACACGCCGTTTGTCAGAAACATGAACGCGATCTTTTACGAGCAGTACAGCAGCATGAAACAACCGGTGGTCGACCCGAGCGACAGCGTGCAGTTGGACGCGGGCTGGACCCGGCCTCGATGGCGCAGCGTGGAGGCCGAAAGAGGTTTGGCGGTGGCCTACAAATGGGCGTCAACCTTCGATCAACTGAAGCGCTTGGCCCGGAAGGAGGGCAGCCCTTACGACGGCGTGATCCTTGAATATGTCAATCCGATCACCGGAGGCTCTGCGCTGCCAACCATGGATTGCCACGTTCAGATGTTGCGCGGCGGCGAAGAAACCAAAACGCACCGCCACACGTCTGGGGCAGTCTATTTCGTAATTCAGGGCGAAGGCGAGACCATCGCGGGAAATCAAGGGCTTCGTTGGTCCAAGGGCGACGGCTTTGTGGTACCCAACTGGTGCCCGCACCGCCATCGGAACCTTGTTCGAGACGACGCTTTACTTTTCAGCGTAAGCGACGCGCCGCTGCTAAAGGCGGCGCAGCTCTATCGTGAAGAGGCCGTGAGCTAGCAACGCGGGAACCAAATTCCCCTCTTTGAAAAAGCATGCCCTGAGCGCAGTCGAAGGGAGGGGCAAGGGGAGATTTTCAGAACCGTTTGCTGCTCAAGTACTTTCAACAAATCCCCCTCATTCCCCCTTTTCAAAGGGGGAAGTGTGATGACAGAATTTGCCTAGAGGTATAGGTTTCTACTCATTTTCGCTTGAGCATTTCCACGACCTCGTCAGAGTTCATCACGTAGCCCAGGAAATCGTCGATATTGGCGAGGCTTGCCGTTTGCGCTTCGTCGGTTGCCGAATAGGTGCAGTCGCGCAGAGCGACTGTAACGAGATCTCGACTCTTGGCGTCCCGCGCGAGCCACTCCACACCCCAATTGGTCGAGCCTCCGGCGACAATCAGAATCCACACGTTTTTCACGCGTAGAAGGGTTTCCATTTTGGTTTCGTGAAAGGCACTCGATCTCACTTTGGTCACGACATAGTCGTTCGCACTGGGCTTGAGCTCGTCAATCACCTCCGCGCCCGCAGTGCCTTTGACGCAAATGGGAGATCCCGATCGGCGCAGATACGGTGCCCGCTCAGTTGGAAAGCCCACGGCCGGATCGTATTCCACTCGGGTGTAGATCACGGGAATCGGCAAGGCGTGGGCGAGATCGATGAGATCTCTCGTCCGCTTCACGACGGCTTTCATTTCGGGTTTCGATAGCGACGTTTTAATGAAGTCATTTTGCATGTCGTGCAACACCAAGGCGGTGTTCGACCGACCGATCGGCGGCAACGGTGCACCTCTCATTTTGAACCTCCACTGTCATGGATCGATCTATTTTCTTGTCTCTTGATAATCGGGATGACGGCGCACGGCATCCACAAAACATTCTCTCATGAACCGGCCATAGCTGCGGTGCGGATCGCCTTTGACTCGTACTCTGTCGGGCTCCACCTTGGCGACAATGAAATGCGGACCGCTGGCTTCGAGCGCTTGCCGTACCGCGGCGGACAGCGCTTCTTCGCTTCGAACTGTTGCGGTGTTGGCGATGCCCGCGCCCTGGGCGATTTTTTCCAGATCGGTTTTGCGCGTCGTAAACGTCGAGCCCATGCGCGCGTAGGAGCCGTTATCCATGACGATCGCCACGAAATTCGGCGGATTCACATCCGCCACGGTGATCAGGCTGCTGGTATCGACCATCAAGCTCCCATCCGAATCCAGCGCGATGACCTTGCGCTTGGGGAAAGCGGCTGTGAGCCCCAGCGCAAAAGGAATACAGAGTCCCATGTTGCAACCGAAAAAGTTTGCCCCTTCGCGCCTCAGGTCGGACCAGAAAGCCGTGTTCGACGAGAGACTCGTCACCGTGAGCATATGCTCATCGACCATAGGCGCCAAAAGTTTCAGACAATCGAAGCGCTTCATCACAAACCTCCGAGTTGACATTTGCAGACGGGTGCATCACCACGAGGGCGACAAATTTTCCGCGGCTTGCAAATTTCCGAATACTCAGCCGCGGAGGCGTCCAAAGTCGTCACCCCCGAATGTTTTAATCGGGGGTCCAGTTCCGATCTCACCTGGATTCCCGCTAAGAACATGCGGGAATGACGGAGTGCGTACTCCGCGCCTCTGCGGTAAATCTCAAGACGCCACACTCGATCATCATCCAACCATCCCTTTGTAATCGGGATGGCGGCGCACCGCGTCCATGAACCATTCTCTCATCGGCCGGCCCGAAGTGCGGCTGCGATCCGCCGACACGCGTCCGGCGTCCCGCTCGACTTTAGCGACGATGAGAGTCGGCCCGACGTTTTCCATCGCCTGCTTCGCCGCCACGGTAAATTCCTCCAGCGTCGTCACCGTACTCGCGTTGGCGATACCGGCACCCTGGGCCATCTTCGCCAAGTCGGTCCTGCGCGTCGTAAACGTCTCGCTCATGAACGCGTAGGAACCGTTATCCATGACGAAAGCCACGAGATTGGCAGGGTTCACATCGGCCATCGTGATCAGGCTGCTGCTATCGTTCATCAAGCTGCCGTCGGAGTCGATCGCGATAATCTTGCGCCTGGGAAAGGCGACGGCAAGCCCGAGGGCAAAAGGCAAACAAAGCCCCATGTTGAGGGCGAAAAAGTTCGGGCCTTGGGGCCGGACGTTGAACCAAAATGGCGCGTTGGTCGAAAGGCTGGTGACCGCAAACATATGCTCATCGACCAGAGACGCCAGAAATTTTAGACAATCGAAACGCTTCACCAGAGCACCTCCCCGCTCAACAAGAGAACAATGGGATGGCTGTAGTCCTGGCACGCGAAGCTGCCTTCCTGGATCATCCGTTTCAAGTTCGCTTTTTGATTGACCACGCGATACGGCACGCGCAACGCGCCGAGCAGCGGCTCGGCCACCTGTTTGAACATCAACAGCTGTGATCACGGGATGCCGCTGTGATCGCCGAAGTCGCCTCGGTACGAGGCGAGAATAAGAATCGGCGCGCCATAAACCATGCCCATCTG
>WNFW01003393.1_pt1 | contig 11040 bp, 9 predicted proteins | sample 5400131 | NCBI WGS metagenome assembly WNFW01 (sample SAMN13153362, study PRJNA577476) | soil metagenome | isolation source: 20 cm soil or saprolite under grassland replicate 1 | place: USA:California | collected 2016-06-15
CTCGTCGAAATCGAGCCCCTGCGCAGGGCGACTAAGCCCCACCCCTAAAGGTTGTCGCCTTAAGCGTCGCAAATTGGCGCCAGATCGCTCGGCTACGCGAGTTTCCCTCGAAGGACCGTCTCGCCAGGCGAGTCTTTTCGCGCCACGACGGCGTGCATGCGCATGGGTATTTCCGCTACCAGGACCGCAATTAGCGACGCGCATTCCTGATCTCGCGCCAATGGCTTGAACATGCGGTATCTGGCGGGCGGGCTCGCGCCTCGTGTCGCGAAATCGTGGCTTCGCGATCCTCCCACCTGATACGGCTAAGCCGGCGGGGCATCGCCCGGTGCCCCCCGGTTCCCACAAATCTGGAAGCGATCAGCGAACCGCTTCGATGATCCGGACGAGCTCGTCACGCCCGTAGCCGCGTTGGCGTCCAAAGCGGACCAGCTCGCGGACCCGGGCGCCGAGAGCCTAGGCCTGCTCGGAGTCGTTTGCGGGCGTGCCTTGCGGCGGTGGCGGCAACTCGGGGCCGGTGAGGCTCTCCTCCGCGGGCTTACGGCCGGGCCCGAGCTCGCCCCGCGCGGCGACCTCGGCGACCGGCGGGAAGCGGGCGGCCGCGGTGTCGGCCGTCTCGAGGAGCTGCTGCCCGACCGCTCGCAGGTCGTCCATCAGTCGCCGGCGCTCCTGCCAGACCGCCTCGGCGTGGCGGTCGAGCTGCTGGACGCGCCTTTCCGCCTCCCCCCGCGCCTGCTCGACCTCTCGCTGGGCAGCCGCGCGCAGCTGCTGCGCCTCCCGCTCGGCCGCCTCCCGCAGCCCCCGCGCCTCGCGTTGCGCCGTCTCCCGCAGCTCGCGCGCCCCTCGGTCTGCCCCCGTCCGCAGTTCCTGCGCCTCGCGCTGTGTCGTCTCCCGCAGCTCGCGCGACTCGCGCTCGGCCGCCTCCCGCAGCTCGGTCGCCTCACGCTCCGCCTCCTCGAGCCGACCCTCGGCCGCGGCCCGCGAGCGCCTCGCGATCGCCTCCGCCGTCTCATGCGCGCGCTCGAGGATGCCGCGCGTCTCGTCGCTTACCTGCTCGAGGGCGTGTCGGATCACCGCCTCCGGCGAGGCGGCGGTCTCAAGTTCCGCGATCAGGTTGTTCACCTGCTTTACGTAGCGGTCGACCTCCCCGCGGTCGTACCCCCGCAGGACGGTTCGGAAGCGAACGTCCCGAACGGAAGCGTGCACGCGCCTGCGCTCCGCCGCACTCGCCGGCCGTCTTCGGGCCTTCCGCGTGGAGCGGCGCTCCTCCTCCTCGCGCTCCCCACCGTCCGCGGGGTCCTCGCTGCTCATCGTGGTGAGTATTGCGCGCTCGCGCGCCGGCGGCATCTGTACGGCTACCCGCCGGAGAAGGTCGAGGAGATCGCCGAGCGGGCGCGGGTGCTCGCCGACGAGGCCAGGGAGGTAGACGTGATGTTCAACGACAACGCCCGCGACTACGCCTCGAAGCCGGTGCGGCGGATGCTGCAGGCGCTCGGGCAGCGGTCGGCCTGAGAACCCGCTCCCGCCGCACCGCTCAGAGCGCCGCCATGTGGAAGATCCGGCGGGGGTGCTTCAGCCTCGGCCGGGCGATCAAGGTCGCCCTCTCGGAGCCGAGGCGATAGCCAATGATCCTTCGCGCACATTGCAAAGCGGCATCGAGGATTACGGCTACGCGCGCCGGATCGCACGGTTGCGCGCCTACTACTTCGATCAGGCACCCGAACTGCTTCCTTACATGCTCAGCGTCCCCCCGACGGAACGTCTTCCGGTACTAGGCCTTCCCGAAAGTCGCTGGCAGGGTTGGCGATCGATCGCCGGTATCGGTCGCGGTGATCACCGCGGCTTTGGCCGGCTCGGCCGCAGGGCTGCTCGCCGCGGTGGCATCCAATCACTCGCTCGCATCCGCGCTGCCCGCCGGCGCGGCCGTAGGGATCGCGATCGTCTGGACGCTGATGCGCCGCCAAATCGCCGCATGGACCCAAGCGAGCAGGGCGCAATTCAACATCGACGCAGAGACACCGACCGCGAGTGGAGACTGAGGACAAGTCGTCCGCTGAATTCGCACCGGTGGTTTCACGACAGAACCCGGAGCTGGTCCTCGTTCGGCTATCGGTTCGCAGGGGACGCCGCGCAGGGGTCTTCGCCGCCGGGCCGCCAGCGCTTCGACTGCCAAAGGGCGATCTCCCCACCGCCGGGGACCGCCACGACGCTTCGCCAGCCAGCCGGGCCCTCGCGCGGCTCAAGGGTCACCTCGGCGCCCAGCTCCCAGGCCCGCTCCGTCACCGCGACGATGTCGGGCACCGAAACGTAGGGCAGCCAGAGCGCCCGCTCCGTGCCGCACTCCACGATGCCGCCCGTCAGACCCTCGCCCAGGTCAAGCGCCAGGTAGGAGCGCTGGGCGGCCTCTATCAGCTCCGGCCGCCAGCCGACCAGCTCGCTGTAGAAGGCGCGGGCGGCCGTCCCGTCGGGCGTGTGGAGCTCGAGGTGTGCCAGCGGCCTTGGTGCTGTAGGAGTCATCTCGCGAACAGAGATCCGGCGGGACCGATAAATCAAGCGGTGATCGAACGATGGATTTGGCGAGGCCAGCGGATCTCAGTGGTTGAGGCATGAGCCCTCCGTCCGAAAATCACGAGCACCGGCTGCTCGCCGCCGCCCAGCGCGGTGACGAGGAGGCCTTCAAGCACTTGATCGGCCCCTACCGCGGCGAGCTCCAGGCCCACGCCTACCGCATGGTCGGCTCCCTGCACGACGCCGAGGACGCCATGCAGGAGGCCATGCTGCGCGCCTGGCGCGGGATCGGCCGCTTCGAGGGCCGCAGCTCGCTGCGCAGCTGGCTCTACACGATCACCACCAACTCCTCCCTGCGGTTGATCGAGCGGCGCCCGAAGCGGGTGCTGCCGATCGAGTTCGGCCCGCCGGCGGACCCGCACGAGCCGATCGGCAAGCCGCTGGTCGAGTCCGCCTGGGTCGAGCCTTTCCCGGACGAGCGCCTAGCCGCCGATCGGACCGAGACCTCACCCGAGGCGCGTTACGAGCAGCGAGAGAGCGTCGAGCTCGCCTTCACCGCCGCGCTTCAGCACCTGCCGCCCCTCCAGCGCGCGGCGCTGATAATGACCGACGTGCTCGGCTTCTCGCCTGGTGAGGTCGCCGACGCGCTGGAGCAGAGCCCGGCCTCGATCTACAGCGCGCTGCAGCGCGCCCGCAAGGCGACCGAGGAGCGGTTGCCAGACACCAGCCAGCTGGAGACGCGCGAGAAGCTGGGCGACGACCACATCAAGCGGGTCGTTGACCGCTTCATGGAGGCCTGGGAGGCCGCCAACGTCGATCAGATTCGCTCGCTGCTGACCGAGGACTGCGACTTGGTGATGCCGCCATGGGCCGATTGGTTCCAGGGCCGCGACGCGGTGACGGAGTTCTTGCCGCGGGGACCGCTGCAGCCAGGCAGGCGCTGGAAGCTGGTGCCGACTCAGGCGAACGGTGGGCCGGCGTTCGGCTGCTACTGGGCCGACGATGAGGGGGAGCTCCACGCCGAGGGGATCCTGCTGCTCGACTTCAGCGAAGCCGGCGCGTTCAGCCAGATCACCATCTTCCGCGACCCCGATCTCTTCCCGAATTTCGGTCTTCCGCTTGCGATGGATCCGGAGGGCTCGTCGGATCTCTAAGGGAAACGGCCGCCCCAAAGTGGCCCACCCCGAAAGGAGATTTCGATGCGCCCGGTGACTGCAAACACAAGATCCTCGATCGCGTGGGTAGTGATACTCGCGGGAATCGGGTCCTTCATGGCAGCGCTCGACACGGTGGTCGTGTCGACGGCGCTGCCAACCATTCGAGTCGACCTGGGGGCTTCGGTCTCCCAGCTCGAGTGGACGATCAACGCCTACAACCTCGCCTTCGCGGTGACGCTGATCACGGCTGCCGCGCTCGGCGATCGGTTTGGGCGGCGGCGGTTGTACGCCGTCGGGCTCGCCGGCTTCGCGCTGGCGTCGGCCGGGAACGCGCTCTCACCGAGCGTCGGCTGGCTGATCGCCTGCCGCGCGGTTCAGGGCGTAGCGGCCGCATTCGTCCTCTCGCTCGGCCTCGCGTTGATCAGTGCCGCATTTCCCCCCGAGAAGCGGGGTACGGCGATCGGCCTGTTCAGCGCCGTCACGGGGCTAGCCGTTGCCAGTGGGCCGCTGGTCGGTGGCGTCGTGGTCCATGGGCTCGACTGGAGCTGGATCTTCTGGCTCAACGTCCCGATCGGGCTGATCGCCGCTCCGCTGGTCCTCTCCCGCATGCGTGAGAGCGTCGGGCCGGACAGCGCGCTCGACCTCCGTGGCCTCGGCCTGATCTCGGCTGGCGCTTTCGGGATCGTCTGGGGATTGGTGCGAGGAAACTCCGCCGGCTGGGGCAGCCCCGAGGTGATCGGGATGCTGCTGGCCGGTGGGCTTCTCGTGGCGGCCTTCATCGCCTGGGAAGCACGGGCCTCGGAGCCGATGATTCCGATCAGCTTCTTCCGCTCGCGGGCATTCGCCGCGGGGAATCTGGCGATCTTCGCCGTGATGGGATCGCTGTTCGCCGAGGTCTATTTCTTCTCCCAGTTCCTGCAGACGGGGATGGGCTACGACGCTCTCGGCGCCGGCCTCCGGCTGGTCCCCTGGACTGCGACCTTCCTGGTGGTCGGGCCGATCGCGGGGATGCTGGCCGACCGGATCGGAGAGCGCCCGCTGATGGTCACCGGGATGGTGATCCAGGCGGCGGGGGCGATCTGGATCGGGCTGATCGCCAGCCCGGATCTGGCGTACTCGCGGCTGGTCGTAGCGATGGTGTTCGCCGGCATCGGCCTCTCGCTGGCGCTTCCGTCCGCCCAGGCCTCCGTGCTCGGAGCGGTATCGCAGGAGGCTGTCGGCAAGGCGGCCGGAACCAACACGATGATGCGCGAGCTGGGTGGCGTGTTCGGGATCGCCGTCGCGGTGGCGGTATTCGCCGAGGCGGGCAGCTACGTCTCGCCGCAGGCGTTCGTCGACGGATTCGGCCCTGCCCTCGGGGTGGCCGCAGGACTGGCGGCGGCTGCGGCGATCGCTGGCGGCTTGCTGCCCGGTCGTCGGCAGGCGAGGGAGCTGATCGGCGGCCCGACGCCAATGCCGGCGTTCGAGACCGAGTGATCAACAAAGGAGGCAAACGATGAGACGAGTACTGATTCGCTACCGATTGAAGCCCGACCATGTGGAGCGCAACGAGGAATTGGTCCGCGCGGTGTACGAGGAGCTGCACCGCGCGGCCCCCTCGGGCTTCCGCTACATGACCTTCAAGCTCGAGGACGGTGTCAGCTTCATGCACATCTCCGAGTCCGAAGGCGAGGACAGTCCGCTGGCCGGCCTGGCGTCCGCCCAGGAGTTCCAGCGGGAGATCGCCGACCGCTGCGAGGAGCAGCCGGTGTTCGCGGGGCTGACGGAGATCGGGTCGTACCGCTCCGGGGCTGACTGAGAGCTCAGCTGATAGCCGGCGCGGTAGCGATGGGGCCGCCGACGATCTCAGTCGGTGGCCCCGAGCTCTTCTCGGGCGTCTACGCAAACCGCGGGCAGCGACCGCTGCCGTCCAGCTTGATGAACTCTGGTTGAACATCGGTGCCGCCCACGCGAGCACAAGCCCGGCGCCTGGCGCACGACCGGGGTCGGCTTGCGACCAGGCGTTTTCCGGCCTCTGAAGACTGCGCGTGCCATCGACCGAGCGCCTCGATCTCGCTTCACACGCGGGAGATCGCGCCCATGCCAAGGCTGGCTCGCCTCCGCCAGGCATGCAAGCTGTTGACCTATGCGTTGACCCGGAGTCCGAAATCTGCGCTTAGCCTAAGCCAGCGGGCACAAGAAAACCCCGCCTGAGCGGGGCTTTCTTCTGAGTAGCGGGGGCGGGATTTGAACCCGCGACCTCCGGGTTATGAGCCCTGAATAGGCATGTAGCGTGTGGCCGAAGGCCGCATGGTCATGCGGTTCAGGTCGTCTGAGATCACCGCAGTTTTGCTCAGAATGGGACGACGAATGGGACGACGCGTTTCCGCGGACGCCCCGTCGTTGGTGCGGAGAAGCCCCGCCATGAGACGTCCGCTTCTGGCGGAGGCGGTAGTTCCACGGCCCGCTCCGGCCGATGCGCGGCCCTCGTCCGGACCGGGCATCTGGAGTCGCGCGGTCGAGGCGCTCGCATTCACGCGAGGCTGTCGCATAAAGGGTCTCCGCGGCGACCACCCCTGACCGTGCTCAGATGGGGACAGGCGCGGCTACGCAGCCGGCTTGCAGTACGAACGCCAGACCGACGAGGCAGAGGTTGTCTCAATTCTTAAGCCGTACGGAGATGGGCTCCTATCGGCCCGGTTGGGGTTTGTGCGACAGCCTCACGCGAAGGGAGAAGCGACGCTGCAGTCCCTCTCTAGCGGCCATTTCGAGGCTCGCAAACTTTGCTCTACAGAGTTACGCTCCGTCGATGGCGGCCGCGGCGACACTACTCATGTGGTTTTCCCTGCGCTCGCCGGAGCTAGCCGAGGACTTTGAGCGTCTGATGGCCAGCGACCGAAACGTGGTCGGTGGCTCGCTGGACACGATGTCGGATTGGCGATTGACGCGGCCAATGGATGTGCCCGGACAGGCGAGTGAATCAGCCGATTACGTGCTGATCGCAGAGATCCACAACATCCAGCGCTGGCAGCAACAGGCGGAGGCACGGGTCGAGAGCTTGGAGGATGACTTGGCGCATCTGGTCTCCAGTCGGAAGATGCTCGTCCTCCAACGCATCCTTTGAAAAGGATTTTCAGCTCTGACGCCACTTCTGCCTTGCGCGAGCAGAGGCAGCCCGTCGAGTTCACGCAAAAAGCGAGGGTGCGGTCCAGGATCCCGAAACCGCCGCTTTGCATGGAAAGCGGCGCGGAGCCGGATGGGCTCGGGGTGTCGCGAGGGCTAGCCTGGGCGAAATGCTGGGGGCTTCGTGAAGGCGGCCGGAATCGAGCGGTTGGGCGGCGCTGTGCGGGAGCTGTCGCTTCCCGATCCGCGTCCAGCCGGCGCGGGCGAGACGCTCATCGCGGTGCGGGCCGCCGGGGTGGCGTCTTGGGACGACCTCGTCAGGCTCGGATCGTGGGACGTCGGGCCGCGGCCGCCGATGGCGCTGGGGGTCGCGGCGTCAGGGACGGTCGCTGCCGTTGGGGCCGGCGTCGACCGGTGGTCGGTCGGAGATGAGGTGATGACTCACCCGGTACCCCTGCTGGAGCAGGGGTGCTGGAGCGAGTCGTTGCTGGCCCGCGCCGACGTGCTGGCCGCGAAGCCGTCCGCTGTGCCATGGGAGGACGCGGCCGCCTTTCCGGTGCCGGCGCTGACGGCCGACCAGGCGGTCGGTGCCGCGCTCGGTAACTCGGGCGCCAGGCGGCTGCTCGTCCACGGCGCCGGCGGCGTGACCGGGCAGCTGATCGCAGCATTGGGGGTGGTGGTCGGAGCCGAGGTCGCGGTGACGGCCGGGCCGCGGAGCGCTGAGCGGCTGCGAAAGCTCGGGGTGGCAGCGGTGTTCGACTACCACGACGGCGGCTGGCCCGCCGAGGTCCGCGACTGGGCGGGTGGTGGCGGCGTGGCCGCAGCGATCAACGCGGCCCCTGGCGGTGAGGCCGCTGCCCTCTCCACCGTCGCCGACGGCGGGCGGCTGGCGACGATCACCGGCGCGCCTCCGGCGGCGGCGCGCGGGGTGACGATTGCCGACGTCTACGTGCAGGCTGACGGTGGCCGGCTCGCGAGCATGGCCGAGCGGCTCGGCAACGGCGAGATCGGGATTACCGTCGGCGGGATCTACAGCCTCGCGGCGGCGGCGGACGCGCTCAATCTGGCCGTTGGCGGGGGCGGCGGTGATGCGGTCGTACTGCGCGTGTGAGCCCGACGCCACGGGCGGGGGCGGGTCCGAACGCAACGGGGCCGCGCCACCTGGTGAGCAGAGCGCTGGTTTGAACGACCGGCGGTAGCAACCGGCTGGGCAACGCTCCTGCTTCGCGCGAGATGCGGGCGTCTCGGCTCGCGGCTAGCTCGCCCCGCTCCAGACGATGCACCGTAAGGCCTGCCTTGACTCACGGCCTGAATACTCGAGAAGTCCGAGACTCGCGCTGTTGCTCTCCCGCCTGGCACAAGCGCGGGAGCCAGCGCCTCCAGGAGTACCACCCCCTGTCCTCAGGGCTGGCCCTGTCGGCCTTCCTCGTCGAGCTGCAGGCGGCGAGCCCACCTCTCGTGCGGACTGTGAAGGGACTCTCCGCGCCTCTATTTCTCGTCCCGACGTGCCGGGCAAGCGCAGCCGTCGGCTCGCCCTGTGCAGCCGCCGCCACAAGCTACGTCGAGCGCGACGGGTCTCGATTGCGTACCAAGTCGTCGCCGACGGGCCCGTGGACGTCCTGCTTGCGTCATGCCGCCAAATCGCGCTCAGGAGCTACGATCCTCACTCGGTGCACCGGGGGTCGCTGCATCAGGTAGCGCGTGATGCATCCCACTTCGGCTGGGACAAGTCGATTGCCCCGGTCCTCGAGATCGAGTCGGGGGAGGACGTCGAACTCGAGGTCCGCGATGCCTCGGGTGGCCAGCTCGGGCCCGATTCGGGACCGTCGGAGGTGGCCGCGCTTGATTTCGAGCGGGTGAATCCCGTCACGGGGCCGGTGTTCGTGAAGGGCGCCCGGCCGGGGGACGTGCTTGTCATCGACATCCTCCAGCTCCGCCCGCGGAATTGGGGCTGGACGGCGTTGATTCCCGGCTTCGGCCTGCTCGCCGACGAATTCGCCGAGCCCTGGCTGCGCATCTCCGAGGTCGACGCGGGCGCCGGCGACGTGCGGTTCGGAAGCGGCGTGGTGCTGCCCTACGAGCCATTCCCGGGCACGATCGGCGTCGCGCCCCCGGAGCCGGGCCTGCACTCCATCGTGCCGCCGCGCCCGTGGGGCGGCAACATGGACACGAAGCATCTTCGCCCGGGCACGACCCTGCTCCTACCGGTCGGGGTCGAGGGCGCCTTGTTCTCGGTTGGCGATACACACGCCGCCCAGGGGGACGGGGAGGTCTGCGGCACCGCCATCGAGGCTCCGATGGACATCGCGGTACGCCTCACCGTCCGCAAGGACCTCGCGATCGATGCGCCGCAATACTTGCTGCCGAAGGCGGCGACTCCGACGCAGCGGCGAGAGCGCGGATTCCACGTGTGCACCGGCGTCGGCCCGGACCTCCTCGAGGCCGCGCGAGACGCCACGCGCGCCGTGATCGAGCACATGGTCGCGGAGCGCGGCCTCGACCGCCCGGAGGCGTATGCGATCGCATCCGTGGCCGCCGACCTGCGGATCCACGAGGTGGTCGACGCCCCCAACTGGGTCGTCGGCGCCTTTCTCCCACTGGACATCTTCGAAGAGGAGGACGAGCGATGACCACGGAACGCGAGCCCACGACCGAACCCAAGCCGGCGCGAGAACCCGAGCCGAAGCACAAGGGCCAGCTGCGCCGCGAGCTCTTCTTCTGGGAGGCGATCGCGTTGTCGATCGCGATCATGGCGCCGACCGCGGCGATGGCTCTCAACGGCGTCGGGGTCGCCGGTCTGATCGGCCGAGCGGTCCCACTTGCGTTCATCTTCGCGTGGGTCGCCGTGCTATTCGTGTCGTACGCGTTCGTGCAGCTCAGCCGGCACTTCAACCACGCCGGCTCCGTCTACGCGTTCTCGGGCGCGACGCTCGGGCCCCAGACAGGCTTCTTCGCCGGCTGGGCGCTCTTCGGCACGTACCTCGCCTTCACGGCGGCGTCGACGGCCGAGGCCGGCCTCTTCGGGGAGACCTTCTTCAAGACGTCGGGGATCTGGGACAGCGCGAGCTGGATCGTCATCGCGCTGGTCGCGGGCGGGTTGGTCGCGTTCTTCGCCTACAACCGCGTGCGCCTCGTCACCCGGACGCTGCTGACGATCGAAGGAATCTCGGTCGCCCTGATCGTGATTCTCGTCATCGCGATCTTCGCCACGCTCCTGTTCGGGAACCCGCCCGGGAACCAGGGCTTCACCGCCGACATTTTCAAGGTGCCCGGCGGTACCTCCGTCGACACGGTCGCTACCGCGGCGGTCTTCGGCTTCCTGTCGTTCGCCGGCTTCGAGGGTGCCGCGGCACTCGGCGAGGAGACCAACAATCCGCGGCGCAACATCTCGCGCGCAATCGCGACCGCCGTCATCGTCGCGGGGCTCTTCTACGTCATCGTGATCATCAGCCAGACCCTGGGATACGGCACCGACCCGGCCGGCGTGAAGGCGTACTCGACCTCGGCCGGGCCGTTCAGCGATCTCTCGAAGTCCTATGTCGGCTCCGTGCTCCGCGACTTCATCAACATCGGCGCGACCGTCAGCGCTTTCGCCAGCGCGCTCGCCACCGCCGTCGCCGGGTCCCGCATCCTGTTCGCGATGTCGCGGGATGCCACGCCGTCGTCGCCGCTCGGAAAGGCCTCTCCGCGGACCGGCGCCCCGGCGGGAGCGCTCGCCGTCGTGATGACGATTGCGCTCGCCGTCGTGGTCATCCAGCGGCTCAACAACACGTCGGCCGTGAACGCCTTCTTCTATCCGGGAACGATCGGCGTCCTCAGCCTGCTGGTCGCCTACATGGTCACCAACCTCGGGGCGATCCGCTACCTGTGGATCGGCAGGCGGCGCGCGCCGCTGTGGCAGATCCCGATCCCGCTGGTCGGCATGGCGTTCCTCGGCTACACGATCTACAAGCAGGTCAGCGGCCAGGTCTTCCCCTACGACCGCTTCCCCTACCTGGTGCTCGGCTGGCTCCTGCTGAGCGTGGTCGTCGTGCTGACGGCGCCCGGTCTTGCCCGGCGGCTTGGCGAGGGACTCGCGCGGCGGGAGGGGATGGCCGAGGAGGCGCCGACGCCGGCGACTCCCACCTAGCCGCTTGCCTCTAGGACGCGGACGCGTCGCGCAGCTGATGCGCCGGTGTGAAGAAGTTGCGGTACGCGAGTGTCGTCGCCATCAAGGCGGCGAGCGAAACGGCGCCGAGAGTTCGAGCTCCGTCAACCGGTGCGGTTTGAGGAG
>WNFW01005415.1_pt1 | contig 11040 bp, 11 predicted proteins | sample 5400131 | NCBI WGS metagenome assembly WNFW01 (sample SAMN13153362, study PRJNA577476) | soil metagenome | isolation source: 20 cm soil or saprolite under grassland replicate 1 | place: USA:California | collected 2016-06-15
AATCCATGCTGAGATCTTCTTCACCAAAAACCTTGATGATGATCCGGTCGCCCGGGCCGAGTCTGTAACCGCTGTCCGTGGCCTGGGCGAGCGCGGCGGAAGCCGCGAGCCACAGGAAAAGCATCAAGGGCGGCCAGACCCCTATCGTCCGCCCCTGTTTCAAAAGTGGCCCTGGATGCCAAGACATCAGAATGTGATCCTGGCCCCGAGTCTCGTTATGCTCTGATTGTAATTATAGCTCGTGAGGGGGCTATCACGCGCATTGATGTCGAGCCCGGCCTCCCAGCGCAGCCACGGCCGCATCTTGTAGGTCAGGGCGAGGCTGTATTGCGGGCTCTTGTCTTTGCGATCGCCCGTCACAAACCGATACGTCCAGTAGAGTTTCGACATGGCCACCTTCGACTCCAGGCGGCTGCTCCATCCGTGACTCCAGCTCAGGGAGTAAACTGCCGAATCGGTGACATCCCCAGACACGTCGATGGGTTCTGCCAGATACCTTTTGGTGCTCAGGTCGAAATGCGAGTACGTCCGGGGCGACCAGCGTACCGCCACCTCCCAATTGGGGCCGGAAAAATCGGGGCGGGCGGGGTCGGCATATTTCTTGTGAACCTCGCCAATCCACACGGAGCCCGTGGTGCGGGCTGTCGCCTCCCATTCAACCCCCAGCAGGTAACGATACTCCCGGCTATCCAGGCCCAGTCCAGGTGCGCGGGGAAGATCGTACGTGATGTCTCGCGCCCGCACGCGCAGTTCCATAGGTATAGCGGGCAAGGTACTGCCCGTTGGTGTAGCGATCCGGATCCTGCGGAAAGGCGTCGGTACCAGGGTCGATGCCCGTCGACAACCCGGTGCCGCGATTTTCGTGTGCGTCATCGTAGGACGCCACGAGGTCCAGTCCGCTGCGTTCACCCAGCAGCAGGTACGCGCCCGCCTGCAACGCATGATCGGCATAGTCGTCGTTACTAGACTTGTCGTACCAGCCATAGTCGCCTTTGTACCGGAATTCCAGGCGGCTGCGAGCAGGTTCGAACCGCATCAGTAAGCTGGGCGCGAGCTTCCAGATCTGCGACCGCACATTCGTCGCGCTCCGAAAAATGTTGCTGTCATCAAGGGCTTCGATGTCTAGCGATGACTCGAGCGTGAACGCCCCCCGCACCAGCATTGGCGGCCCTTGTTCCGGATCCGGTGTGTACGCCAGTGCCGGCGATACAAACCACACGCCCAGGACAATGCAATGTCTCCTGCAGAATGGGCGCGGCACTGTGCAACCGATGAAGTTCTATTTCTATATTATGGATATTATTCAATAACTTGCGAAAATTGTCTCGGATTCTATGTGAGCCCAGATCACAAATCGTCGGAAGTGTCGCACCTTTTGGGACGTGTTCTCAAGGTCTTGCGGGTACTCTTTTCGCTAATGGAATCAATCGTGCCCGCGTTGGGAAGAAAGATCCTGCCCTCGTCCCTGTACGAGCGGCTCGCGCGATCGTACGACGCGTTGCGGTCGGGACATCGAGGAACTTAGAAGCGGTGACAAATGCCGGAGGGCGCTGCTGATTGGGTGGTAGCGGGCAGCAAGCTGCCAAATGGTTTGGAGTCTGCAATCTGGATGTTGCGTTACTCGCCTGCTATACCGCTATCAAACTCTAGGATCCTATGAGCGACGCTGCGGCCCATAGCGAGCAGGGCGGCATGGTAAAAGTATCCGTTAAAGGTCATATTTTTAGCGCCTGTTAGACATTAGAAACCGGGGTCCAAGCGGCTCGATGATATTATGACTATGTCAAAAGGCGCGGCACCCTTATCTAAATTTCAGAGGAATCTGGATCCTACCTTACGGCGCAATAGCTCTAGCAGTGTTTCTAAGCGAACTTACGCTGGTGCTGACGTAGCGGCCGCTTAGAGGTGGCAGTTGGCTTGCAGGTGAGCCTAGTAGGGCAAACTCCATGTTGATGACAGATTTTGGATGAACAGCAGAAATCCACTAAGTGGGTCCCGCCAGAAGGTTCGCAGTGCTACTGGTCACTTTGAGGAGTTAGTTCGGGCCTCATCTGCATCGTTCCTACTGAGAATTCTCGCGGCAGTTGCGGGCCTTGGGCTCTATGCCTATATAGGACGAGTTTGGGGCGCCGATGGTGTTGGCATCTTCTCCCAGTGTCTAATGGTAACAACAGTATCGGCGATGCTAGCTCGAGTAGGCTTGGATAACGTGCTGATACGACTTGTGGCCGAGTCGAGGGTGGCAACACACAGCGCGTCCGCAAGTTACGTTTATTCGTTCGCGACCGAGTTTGCGTTATCGATGGGGTTGTTCTTTGCGGTTGCTGTCTACCTATTGGCGCATCGGATAGCTGAGCTTGTGTCAACGGATCGGGCTCTTGCGTCTGCGCTTAGAATTTCATCGGTCGCGATAATTCCAGTAACGTTTGTGTATATAAACGGGTTTTCGCTCCAAGGAGCAAAGAAAGTATCACAATCGGTGTTCTGTATAGCAGTGAGCGTGCCGGTATTCACCCTAGGGTTCTGTTTGTTGTTCGACCGATTCAACATACGGAACGCTCCGGTGATTTCGTACGTACTAGGGGCCGTTGCGGCGTCTGCGGTCAGCTCGTATTTCTGGGCAGTTGAGCGTGTCAACTGTATCGGAACTAAACTTGTTAGCAGAAGTTCACTTCTAAACGCAGCATATCCATTGTTAGTAATGGCAATAGCTCAACAGTCGATCAACTGGTTCGGCCTTATCTACCTCGGCCATGTATCTACTTCCGATCAAGTTGGGGTGTTTTATGCGGCGACGAAGGTCTCCGCCGCAATTGGTTTCGTAGTGATAGCGGTCAATAGCATCGCATCTCCGAAGTTCGCTGAGTTAGCTGCGAGGGAAGATCGACGGCAGCTACAAGAAGTGGTCACTTTGAGCCTAAAGCTTGCCACAACTGTTGGTCTGCCAGTCATAGCTGGTGTCGTAGCATTTTCAAGCTCCATTATGCGCCTCTTTGGTAATGAATTCAGCTCAGGCGGATTCCTGCTAACAGTCTTAGCGATTGGCCAGATAGCGAATATATTCTTCGGTCAGATGGGCGTGCTGTTGATAATGACCGCGAACGAAAGCATGTATGGGCTCTTGATCTTATTCAGTGCGGTATTCAATATTTTGATCTGCCTGGGTTTAATTAGCCGATATGGTGCGACAGGGGCAGTCTATGCCGCCGCATTGACGATGGTTTTTGAGGCCTGTTGCACCTATGTGGTGGTTCGGAAGAAGTTGGACCTGAGGTTGATGCCTGCGTAGAGAAGCGGTACACGTTGACCGGTTTCATGCGACATGCGCCGCGGTAGTACAGCCGACAGCGAAGTGAGAGAAGGATTATTGGAACGACAGCAGTGCGCATAAGCCAATCGTTACTCAGAATGAGAAGATATTTGCTGTCTCGGGTGAGATCTTGCCTGCGAGAGTCCCCAACTGCGTTTTACTACGTTATGAATCTCAGTAAGAAGCATCGTGGACACCTGGTAACTCGGCGAACCGACCTAGTAATAGAGGGTTATCCTAGGTCTGCGAATACTTATGCTGTTGCAGCCTTCCAGATTGCGGGACACGAACATTTCTCAATTGCAAGTCATGCGCACTCTTTCACGCATGTCAAACGGGCATGTGGCCTTGGCATACCGTGTCTGGTCTTAATTAGAAATCCAATTGACGCGATTGGATCCTTGGGGGTACGCAATAACCTAGAACACTTTCATCATGAATTGGATGCTTACTCGAACTTCTACGAGTCTGTACTTCCGCTGCGAGACCGGTTCGTCTTTGTCGATTTTAACGACGTGACCTCTCGAATCGAAGCGGTCATGCGAGCCGTCAATCAAAAATACCACCTGAACCTCGAGGAGCTTTCGAATGCGCAGTTAGCTGAAAGGAAGATCTTCGAGTTGATCGAAGCGATGGAGAAGGTAGATTCCGGAACGTCTGTAGTGAGGGAGACACATGTTGCGCGACCATCTCCCGCTAGAAGTCATGAGAAACAGCAGGTGCTAGCCAATTTAAGGCGGCCTATTTATCATAACGATCTAAATCGATGCGTTCGGCTTTACGAATTCATTTCAAAGCAGACGAAGCAATAATGTTGGTTGGCATGCTTATGACCATTGTCGCAACGACAAAGCGATGGCGAGTATATGCGAGGTGGCTGGGGAGTCTTTCGCTATTCGCGGTTGATGCGGCTGACTCTTTCCTCATAGTTTCACAATAATGCAATACCTGTTTCTCCTATTCATAGGAGCGCCACTTATCACTTTCGCGCTTAGCTCACGAAAGAAGTTGGTCTATTACATTCTGGCCACTGCTGCGATACCCGTCACGATGTTTATGCCGAGTACAGTGTTCTTCGACTTCATTGGAGGAGTGAACGCTCAAGCTGCTTATCTGTTCTTGATTTTCATTGCTTTGATTATCGCGGCCCTGCGTACTAGGGAACGGTCGCTGGGTCGATTACGAGTTCTGTTCCCCTTTGTTCTTTTCTTGGTTTTTGCAGCGGCCTCATTGCTCTGGTCAGGCGACTCGATACATGGATTGCGATTCTTGATCAAGCTACTAACACCAACATTGATGTTATTCGTAGCGTCATCCGTGCTCGCTAGTGACCAAGATCTCAAAACGGCTCAGCGCATGATGCTGCTGTGCTGCTTCGTAGTACTTGGAGTCGCGATCGTGAATCTGGCTCTAGGTGGTGGAATCGGTGGTCAGGAAATACGTTTAAAATGGCTGGCACGAGGATACCTTGCAGCTCCTTATATGGGGCCCGCACCGTTTTCTTTCTTGATGAGCATAGGAGCAATTATCTGCCTGTCGAGGTACATGGCCTATCGAGATCTTCCGAACGGCGTTATGGCCGGCGTGCTGCTGCTGGCAATAGTCATGGCATTCACGAGAATTTCCCTTGGCGGAATCGTCGTAGCAAGTGGAGCTTGCAGCCTTGTGTTGGCGAGAACGGCGCTAGTACGGTACGTTGTTCCCGCGCTATTGGTGGTGTCGTTCATTGCGATGACTTTTCTCTATCAGCCACTTTACTCGCGAATGTTTTTCGAGAACTCGAACGTTGGATTATCGACGACTCTCGCGGCGCCGGAGAACCTTGCCAGAGCTATCAATAGTTCAGGTAGAACCGCGTTATGGGAGGCGGCATTCGAGGAGTTTCGGGACTTCAGCGCCTATGGAGGGGGCGGTCTAGGCAGTACCGACGGTTGGTTGAACGCCAAACAGGGCAGGGAACAATTGCATTCCGGATATCTTACGCTTTTCTTCGACCTTGGCATCGTCGGGCTAGGTTTGTTTGTTTTCGCTCTCGCCAATGCAGTCGTCTGGTGCTATCAGATAAATTTCGCAGTTCCGTATAAGAGAGGAAAAATTCATCAGGCTTGCAGCGTAGCTGGTTTGATCTTCTATGCGATAACACTCGTCACGGATAATTCTATCAACTACGTGACGGAGATCGGGATATATGTCTTCGCGTTGCTGGCTATCTCTGTAGTCGTGGCAAGAAGAGAGCGGCAATCTCGCCGACGGCTATCGTATGAATGTGCTCATGGGCTGCGTTCTCGGTCGGCCGGAAGAATATCCGTCCAGCATTATAATTGAGTGACCGCGTCGGTTCGCTCAGGGCAACGGCTTCCCCTTCCGTCACAATTGTGACGATCTGTGATGAGTCTATCCAAGGTCGAGCACCTACCATACTTCCCACTGTGGGGTGGACCAGGGCGGGATCCGGCACGCTTTGGTGCAGTCGAACGCCAAGTATTGAGCCGCTCGAATTACTCTTTGAAAATTAACGCGGTCGTGCATGACGTCTTCTCAACTTGTCGTATAACGTAGAATTCGATGTTCTCTATTCCCTGTAGAAATGTATAGAACTTCCGGTTAATGTTATTAAAAATCATAACTCCGTCTGAAGACAACTTTGGCCAAACGCTCAGGAACTCAAATTTCTCTAATGTAAACACATTCGCGCTATCAGAAACAAATAAATCAATCGATGGTTCCTTAGACAAAATAAAAGGTAACCAATTACGGACTCCTCCTCGGTACCGGCCTTCCCATCTATGTTGCAAGGAATGCGGCACCGCGATTCCAATTAGAGAGCCGGAAGGATCTCCTAAAGGCGGTAAATCAACGCTGAGAAGCCTGCCCGTCTGATTCTTCTCCATCGCCTTCAGAATCGCAGCTGAGATGATCCCATAGCCTATTCCCGCTTCTAAAGCGACCGAAGGCTTCCTGAATAGGGTAATTCCGTAACAAAGCATAGCGAAAGAAATATCAGCATTGAAAAATAGCGGGAACAGAATCTTCTCATTCTGCATTCTCTGGTTAAAGCCGCGCCGAATCTCTGCCACGGCGGTTTTCGCCACCCCTTCGGTTTCGAGAATCTCCGACAAGAGAGGTTCTTTGCTTTTTAGTCTCAGAAGCAGTGTATTAAAGTCAAAGGAGAAATCCGAACTGACGGGAGCAGAATATATTAGACGATTCCACCTAATTTCCAGGAGCGAACAAATTTGCTCTCTTGTATTCGCCACGTGAAAAAGGTTTCTTATTTTTGAATTCATGCGGATTCCTTCTCTCTCGGACACGTTAGATTTTGCCGCGAATCCCAGTGATTGTTGCGATTCGACTCGAGCCTGGCAGGATCCTACCAAGGGTGCATAAGCAGCATTGAAATTCATGGGTGCTAACGCAAAACGTTTTGGATATTGATCGTACCTGTGTACTGACTTTCGTTAAACCCAGCGCTAGCTGCGCGGACTGACAAGTGCCGATACCAAATTGTGTATCGCCGCGCCGCCGGATCCTGACGGTGAAGCGCTGCAGCCCAACAGCCACGATGGCGCCCTTTAAGCCCGCTTCGAGGGCAACCAGAGGCTAACCCGAGTCTGAACAACGTGCCAGGCGAAGATAGGAGCTGACACAAACATCCGGCGCCACAGGCGGCGCGGCTCCTGCAAAAGCCTTGGTAACCATTCGAGGCCAAGTTTCTGAAACGCGGGAGAAGATCGTTCAATGCGCCCGGAATAAAAATCGAACGCTGCACCAACAGCTGCGGTAAAACAAACATCCAAACGATCAATCACGCGATGAATCAATTCCTCTTGCTTGGGAGCGCTTATGCCGACCCAGAGTACATCCGGACGTGCATGATTGATCCGACGCACCATCTCATCGATATCTGAATCTGAGAACTCTGGCTTGAAGGGGGGCGAATACGTCCCTGCTACTTCAAGAGCTGGCCAATCGTGAGCCACTTGCGCTCGAATGATTGCCAGCGTTTCCTCGGTTGAGCCGAGGAAGAATACAGAAGCACCACCCTTCGCCTGCAAGCGGTCATGCAATGCGTGAAAAATGTCGGTACCCGTAATGCGCTCGCGAATATGGCCACCTAGAAAGCGAGAGGCCAGAACGATCCCCACGCCATCGGGCAGCAACCAGTCAGCAGCCTTCAACGATAGATCAAACGCCGGCCGACCCAATGCTACAGCGTATGAATGCGGGTTGAGGCAGGCCAGCCAGCGCGCGTTATTGGCATCATCAATTGATTGCACAATGCTATCGAGACAGGCAGTCGTGCCGTCACAGCGCACGCGGTAACCCATAAGTTGTTCCGTGGCCGGCAAACTCATTGCTTTTTTCCTGCATTTGCGTGGCGTAAAGCGATCGCCTTGTCATAGATGTTCATCAACTGTTGGTAGTTCGCCTCCTCGGTGTATTTGGACTCGAACTGCTGGCGAGCCCTTTCGGCCATTCGGGCGAGCCCAGATTCATCATTCCACAACGCCGAGGCCACCTCACGCAGATGTCCTTCATCGCCGGCGCGGAAGACCGCGCCCGCCTCACTATTAGCCACCAATTCTGGCAATGTCCCGGTGTCGGAAACAATTGAAGGAGTCCCAAACGCGAATGCTTCGCACAGCACCATGGGAAACCCTTCAAACCATCTGGATGGCAGTATCAACAGTCGGCTAGACGCAATCCAGCGCTGCGCCTCCTCTGCTGGAACCTGGCCGACAAAACGGATATTCGTCGATCCTGCCTTCAAAACGCGGGTCTCGAGCGTTTCCCGTAACGGGCCGTCACCTACCACAACCAGTTCCGGCGCTGCCGCTCCCCAAGCTAGCCAGGCGGTGACCAGATTGGAGACACCCTTTTCGAGACTGAGGCGTCCCACAAATACCGCTCGCTTGCCTCGCGTCAACCAGGGCACCACAGCAGGTCGCCCAGGAAAAAAGTTTGGTTTCACCCACACCCGCTCCCTTGGAAGTCCTGCAGTGCACATGAGTTCGCGTTGGAAATTACTTAAAGTAATGAAAGCTTCTACTTGCGTGCCCCAGGTTCCGATCTTGCGATGCAAAGCAATACTGGCAGCCAAAGGCACGGTAGCCAAGCGACTATTCCGATAACAACCATGCTGAATTGCGGGCCATGCCGATTTACGATCCAAGCACTTGGTGCAGGCTTTGTCTTCCCGGGCAAGAATTGCTGCTGAACAGAACAATCTGCAGTTATGTAATGTTATCAGGCGTGCCGCTCGCCCGCCGATGGCATGAAAGATGGCGGGAGATATTAGTGGGAAGGTGTTGTGCGCATGCACTACGTCGGGATGGATGCTTTCCGCCACCTGTTGTACAGCACGGTACATCCAGGGATTCCACGGGGTGACTAACCCACCTTGGACGGCGCCGAGGAACCCCTTTGTTCGAACCTCGTCACTGTTTCGTGTGAATTCAGTGACCTCGTGGCCCGCGGTCCGTAGCAATTCGCATTCAGCCTCAAATACGGCGTTCTCACCAGACGGTGCCGACGAACCGTAATAATTATGCAGCATCAGGACCTTCAAAACAGCCTCCGTTTGCTTGATCTTCGCTGAATCGGTCTTCTTCACCAGAGTTCTGCAGTCAGAAAACTCTACTCCCGATCTTCAATGGGGTCATAAATTAAATTCGACTCGGTCTAGGCAGGACCCGAATGAACCGAACTGTACTGAAGCCTCGATCGTTCGCCCCGTAGATGTGGTGCAAGCACTGAGCACTCGCGGGCGGCACCACGCCGTTCGCATCCGTCGATGACATCAAGGTGCTGCGCCGGCGCGGCCAGCAGCAGACTATGATTCCGTTTCGCTTCAGCGACATTGAGCACGGGTGCAAATTGCAGCAGAACATACTGCTGCAAGGCGGCGAATGCAGGATTTCCCGCTTGGGGACCGGCTGATTTCCTGAGTTGGGGACCACCATGAAGGGGTCACCGGCGGAGCCGTAGGCGACGATTGTTAGCTATCCTTCTTCTTGCTGGCAAGCTTTCTGGCTTTGACGCCACGATAGCTCTCGCCGGTGATGTGGATTTCAAGGGCTGAGTGCTCGAGGCGGTCGCGGATGGCGTCGGCGATGACGGGGTCTCCGATGACTTCGCTCCAGTGATCGAGTGGCAACTGCGTGGTGAAGAGCGTGGACTTGTCTTTCGCATCCCCATGTCGTCCAGGATGACGAGATCCGGTTTGGCGAGCTTATCGCGGTAGCGCAGATACGTGCCGCTGGAGCGCGCAAGTGCCAGATTCTCCAGCCACGTCGTGAGCGTCATATACAGCACGGATTTCCCACACGCACAGGCATGCAGTCCCGCCGCCTGGGCGATGAAGGTCTTGCCGACACCGGTCTGGCCGATCAGCAGTACCGGTCGGGCATCATGCAGCCAGTGCAGGCTGTAGAGTTCTTTGATCTGTGTTTTGGTGATCGAGCGGCTGGCGGTGAAGTCGATATCCTCGAACGCCGGACGCAGGGTGAACTTGGCGGCCTTGATGCGATAGCCGGTCTTACGCTCTTGCCGGTAGTCGCACTCCGCCTGCAGCAGCGCATCGAGGAACTCGCTGTAGCTGGTTTTGTCTCGAGTCGCGTCGGCGAGGATCTTGTCGAAGGCACCGAGCATGCCGAGCAGTTTCATCTCGGCCATCAGGTTTTTGGCAACGGCGGTACTCATAGGTCCAAGCTCTCCTGGGTTGAGGGTGAAGGGACAGAAGCGATGTCGCCGGCGTTGGCGCCAGCGACGTAACGGAGCATCGGATTGCCGGGCTGGCGCACGATCTCGCGGCCGGCGTCGGGCTTAAGGGCTTGTTTGCGCGCCTGATCGAGCAGCGCCTGGAAGTACGGAACGCGGAAGCGGTTATAGCGGCGCATGCTGGCGATGGCCGCGGCGATGCGCTCGCTGGCGAGCTCGTGCCCGCTCTGGTTGATCTCTTTGGTGCAGCGGCGCACGAACCCCTGGCAACGGCGGATGTTGCCGTAGACGTCCGCATTGAACAGCTCCACGAACAACCGGTTTAATTCCGGGTGGATGAAGCGCGATTGCGAGAGGAGCTTCTGAGGCGTGGCCTCGTAGTACGCCTGGGAGGCCGGCGGGAAGTGCGCATCGATTTTGATGCGCCGACCCGTGCGATAGCGGCTGCGGGGATGGATCGCCAGGCGCTCGAGCGCGAGGAAGATCTCGACCTGGTTCTCGGTGATCTTGACGCGCAGCCTCTTGTGCCGGTGGATATGCGGGGCGCTGTAATAGTCGCCGTCGATGTAGAGGTAGCAGTCCGCGTGCAACGTCGCGTCCTTCCACTCCCCGCAGTCCACGCCCCCGATCGGCAGCGGCTTGAGGGCGGCTTTTTCTACCGTCTCGAAGCGTTCGCGGCGCGAGACACCAAAGCGGGTGTGGCGCCGATCGTTAATGCGCTCGATGCACTCGGCCAACGCCCGGTTGATCTCGCTCAAGGAGGTGAAGCGATGGCGTCGGTAGCGGAAGCGCACGTAGCGCATGAGGATTTTCACCAGTCCCTCGACGACCGCTTTATCGCGGGGCTTTTTTGCGCGCGCAGGGACCACCGCCGTGGCGTACTGCACGGCGAGCTCGGCATAGCCGGGGTTCAGATCCGGATCGTACAGATGACACTTGAGCACGCCTTGCTTCAAGCAGTCCGGCACCGTCACGTGTGCCACGCCGCCGTAGTAGGCGAACATGCGCCG